>ERZ832522.3167-NODE-3167-length-18695-cov-17.109281_pt1 | contig 18695 bp, 18 predicted proteins | sample MGYA00519951_ERZ832522 | MGnify/ENA primary metagenome ERZ832522 (study PRJEB31850, sample SAMEA3708728) | human gut metagenome | biome: human gut; feature: human-associated habitat; material: faeces | place: China | collected 2014 ... | reverse complement strand
AGAAATTTATGAGGGTTCTATTCGATTTTTTTATTAATATTGCGCGTTGGGCCTGCTCCGCCGTCCTTTGTCCGTCTAAGACATCAATTCCTGCTACACACCCCAAACGACGGGTGTGTCGTCCTTGAGGCTCAGTTCAAACATTTCCAGCAGCGGGTAAGCTCGCTGAGTGAAGTACACAGGCTGCTCGATCGAAGGTTTCTTTTCCTCGTCCAAGTCCTTGCCTTCCTTAAAGAGTTTGTCTTCCCGTTCTCGGACGGCTTTTAAATATTCCTTTTCTTTCTCCATCTCGGTCTTTAGGGCCGCGATAGCAGCAGGCAGCTCCTCAGGCGTGAGAACACCGCGGATACCTAAAGGTTTTCCGATGACCTTAAAAACCTTTTCAGCCGTTTCACGGAACATATAGATTTCGCCTGCAGCATTGCTTTTAAAAGTAACGATCGCCATAGTGACCTCAATGAGTGAAAGAAATATTTTAGTTGGAATGGGGGCGTGAGGAAACCTGAGAGACTTTAAATGAGCGACCGCGTGACAGCGCCGCATATAAAATGTCGTTATCTTTTAAGAGGAAGTTTGAAGAATGGAGAAATTGCCCAAAGGGATCATTCTGGCGGCACATAAACCGATTGCCAGTGCCATGCTCAAGGCTGCGACTCAAATCATGGGGCAGATCGATCACTGTGCAGCGGCGGATATCGATTCGGATGCCGGAGAGAAGGAGCAGTTCGAACATCTTAAGAAGGTGTGGGAGTCAGCACTCCCACCATAAAGAACGATAGGATCGAGGTCGGAAAAGTCATAAACAGTTCGGCGATGCGCATCAGGCCGCGGTCGGCGCGGCCGCCCAGCAGTCCGGCGCAGCCGCCGACCGCCAGGCCGATCAGCAGCACCAGCAGCAGACAAGCCATCACCGCCCCCAGCGAAACGCGGGTGGCGGCCAGCAGGCGTGAGAAAATATCCCGGCCGAGATGATCGGTGCCGAGCCAGTGCGCTGCGCCCGGCGGTAGCAGCCGCTGCTGAAGGTCAATCGCCGCTGGATCCCAGGGCAGCCACCAGCCGCTGCCGATGGCGATGACCGCCAGCAGCGCGATAACCAGCATGGCCAGTTTTACCGGCCAGCGAAAGCTTTGTAGCCCTCTCATGCGCTCACCTCCTCGTGGCGGCGCAGGCGCGGGTCGAGCGCCGCGTTAAGCACATCTACCGCCAGATTAGCCAGCACGAACACCGTCACCATCATCAGGGTAAAGCACTGGATCACCGGGTAATCGCGATTGAAAATGGCGGAAACTGCGTAGCGGCCGACCCCGGGCCAGGCAAAGATATTTTCGATAATCATGGTGCCGCCGATCAGCTCGCCAATGTGCATGCCCATGGCGGTCACCACCGGCAGGGTGGCATTGCGCAGGATATGTCGGCGCTCCACCTGGCGCGCGCTCAATCCGCGCAGCCGCGCCCATATCACGTGACGCTGGCTGGCGGCGTCCAGCATGCTGGCGCGCAGCAGGCGGGCGTTGATCGCCAGCGACATAAAGGCGATGGAGACGGCGGGCAAAATCAGGTGCTGCCAGTCGCCATACCCCATCGCCGGGAGCCACTGCAGATGCACGGAAAAGAGCATCACCAGCAGAAAGGCCAGCCAGAAGTTGGGCATTGAGACGCCGAGGAAGGCAATCAGCCGTACGATATAGTCCGGCAGGCGATCGCGATGGCGCGCCGCCCAGATGCCCAACGGCAGGGAGGTGACGAGGATCAGCGCCAGCGCCGCGCCGGTGAGCAGCAGGGTGGCCGGCAGGAAGTGCAGCAGGTCGTCCAGCACCGGGCGCTGGGTGGCATAGGAGAGACCGAAATCCAGGTGCAGCGCCCGCCATAGCCAGTGCAGATACTGCATTGCCAGCGGCTGGTTGAGCCCCAGCAGCTCGCGGGTCGAGGCAACCATCTCTTCAGTGGGCGGCAGGTTCGACAGGCGTAAATAATCCAGCGCCGGGTCGCCGGCGCCGAGCCGCAGCAGCAGAAAGATGATGGCTGAGGCGGCGAGCAGCAGCGGGATCAGCAGCAGCAGGCGGCGTAAAATATAGCGTAGCATTATGGCGTTACCGGGGTAATCTGGTCGAAAGGGATCTCGCTGGTCACCGGGGCGAACGGGATCTCCCCGACCTCCTGGCGCGCGACCGACATCAGCGAGACATAGCTGATGGGCAGATACACCGCGTCCTGATGCAGACGGGTCAGCACATCATGGTACAGTTTTCTCCGCTGCGCCTCGTCCCCGGTGGTCAGCACTTCACTAATCTCTTTATCAATCAGTGCCTTGTCTGGCAGGCCGCGCTGGGCCTGGTAATCCGCATGCGACGGGACGCGCATCGAGCTTAAAAAGGCATGCGGATCGTAGGGCGCGCCCCAGGTGCGATTGAAGATCATGCCGAAGCGGCCTTCGCGCTGGCGCGCGTAAATGCTGCTTTCCTCCTCGCCCACCAGGGTGACCTGCACGCCGACCTGCCGCAGATTGGCCTGAATAATTTCGGCCATCGATTTAGCCAGCGCGTCGGTGCCAATAAACGCCAGCTCAATCGCCAACGGTTGCCCGGCTTTTTGTCGCCAGGGCTGGCCCTCCAGCTGCTGCCAGCCGGCCTGTTCCAGCAGGGCGCGGGCTTTTGTCGGGTCGTAACGGCGCGGCGTCAGATCCTGCGGGGCGTAAGGGACGGAGGGGGCAAACAGGGTGTCGGCAACCTGCTGGGTGCCATACAACACGCTATCGACAAGGGTCTGTTTATCGACGGCGTAGTTGAGCGCCTCACGAACCGCCTGCTCGCGGGTCGGGCCCTGGCTGGCGTTTAGCGCCAGCATTACCGTCTCCGCCGGGGCGGACAGGCGCGCCACGTAGCCGGGGTGATGGCGAAAGCGTTCGAAGGTGTCCAGCGGCAGCAGCCCTTCATCGCCGTAGAGCATATCTATTTCCCCGGTTTCGAACGCCACCGCCCGGCTGGTGGCGTCAGGGATCACCTTGATGGTGATTTGCTGTAGCGCGGGTTTGCGACCCCAGTAGCGCTCATTGCGCACCAGCACATCGCGCTGATTGAGCTGCGAGCTTGCCAGCCGCCACGGGCCGGTGCCGATCGGGGCTTTAATGCCCCTGGCGGTGCCGCCATCGATAAACTGCGAGGGGGCGATGAAGCGGAACGGGCGGGGCAGGGCCAGCTCTTGCAGTAAGGGAGCGTAGGCGCTTTTCAGGGTGATCTGCAGCTCGGTGGCGCTGAGGGCCCGCACGTCGGTTATTTGGTTGGCGAGCTCAAGCCAGGCGTGGCGTTGGCGGTTGGCCAGCACCGCCTGAAAATTGGCCGCCGCGGCCTGGGCGTTAAACGGTTCGCCGTTGGAGAAGGCCACATCGTCGCGCAGGGTGAACCACCAGGTTTTTCCGTCGGCGGAGTGACGCCAGCGGGTTGCCAGCCAGGGCTGTACGCTGCCGTCAGCCTGATACTTCACCAGCGGTTCATAGACCATGCTTTGGGCAAACATCTGGTTGGGCGTATAGAGATGGGGATTCAGCGGGCCGACGTTAACCGGCCAGGCGGTGGTGAGCTGGTACGGCGCGGCCTGAGCCAGCAGAGGGACGCAGGCGACCAGCGCCAGCAGGGTGAGGCGGATAATAGACAAGACGGCAATCTCAACGACAGGAAAGTATGACGATTTTAGTGATTCATCATACTTTGGGAGTAACCTGGATCAATATTGCGCCGGAAAGTATAAGAAAATCGTATCATTACGCCCAGGCGACCAGCGCCGCCTTACCCCTCAGGGCGTCCGGAACAACGCCAGCAGCGTGGCCACCTGTTCGTCGATCGGCGCCAGGTCCCGCTTGACGATCAGATGCAGCGGCGTCGCGCGGCGCGCGCCATGGCTGAGGGGCAGCCGCTTCAGCACGCCCTGGTCGAGATGGGGGCGAATGCGCTCCTCCGGCAGCCAGCCGAAGCCGACCTGATACATCACCGCATCAATGGCGGCATCAATGGTGGAGAAGGTCCAGGCGTCTCGCGGCGCCTGGCTATCGCCGCCCTGATCGGCAATGCGCACCAGCGGCCACGGCGCCAGCGCGCTATCCTCCAGCGGTCCGTCCAGCGCGGCGAGAGGGTGGTCGCGGTGGGCGACGGCGATGAAATCAATATTCATCAGCCACTCCCCGCGGCCGGTAATATCCTGGCGGCGGGTCAACACCATCACATCGGCTTCCGTCCGCGCCGCGCTCTCGTCATCCAGGTTTTCCAGCACTTCGGTGAGCCTGACCTGGGTCTGCGGATAGCGCTGCTGAAACTGGCGTAAAATCGCGAACAGCCGCTGGCGCGGGAAAATACTGTCGACCACCAGATCCAGGCGGGTCCGCGCCCCGTTGCGCAGAGTGGCGGCGTGCGTCTCGACGTAGGCGAAGGCCTGCAGCAGCGGCTTGACCTGATTCAGCAGTAGTTCGCCAGCCGGCGTCAGCACCGCCCGCCGGCCGGACGGCGCCAGCAGCGCCACGCCTAAGCGCTCCTGCAGCAGCGCGAGGTTATAGCTTACCGATGACTGACTGCGATTGGTCTCCTCCGCCGCTCTGGCAAAGCTCCCCAATTCCACTACCTTTTCGAGTAACGCCCACTGCTCCAGGGTTGTCTTGTGCATAATCAATCTAAAATTTGAATGTATTTAATCCAAACATAGCGTTATTCATTCATTTTTTAAAGACGTATGCTGTCCTCAACAAAACAGAGGAGAATAAATGATGAGCACTTTCGACAAACATGACCTCAGCGGCTTTATCGGTAAACATCTGGTCTATACCTACGACAACGGCTGGAACTACGAGATTTACGTCAAAAATGGCCACACCCTCGACTACCGTATTCACAGCGGCATCGTCGGCAATCGCTGGGTGAAAGATCAGGAAGCGTACATTGTGCGGGTGGGGGAAAGTATCTACAAAATCTCCTGGACCGAACCGACCGGCACCGACGTCAGCCTGATCGTCAACCTGGGCGACAAACTGTTCCACGGCACTATTTTCTTCCCGCGCTGGATCATGAATAACCCGGAAAAAACCATCTGCTTCCAGAACGACCATATTCCGCTGATGAATTCGTATCGCGATGCCGGCCCGGCCTACCCGACGGAAGTGATTGACGAGTTCGCCACTATCACCTTCATTCGCGACTGTGGCGCGGATAATGACGAGGTCATTAATTGCCCGGCGAGCGAATTGCCTGCGGATTTTCCTGCAAATTTGTAATTCAGCAGAAATAACTTTGTGATCTACGCTAACTTTTTGTCATTAAGCGTGACAATGACAGAATAATAAATTGTGAACTGGTTTAGTTCTCGTTTAATTTCAACTATTGCGTTCCTGTTCTCTTTTTCGTGACAGGAACGCTCCTCCGTCAAATTTCTGCCATAAAAAACTCCTATCATACTGTTTATTAATAAGTTATTTCTTATTCTGAAGAAATATTAATTTCTTAATATTATCCTAAGCAAGGTCGACTACATTAATAGTGGTCGAGATACCCTGAAATGGAATGCCGTGCTGAACTCACTTCATTTTAATTTCGTTTAAGTCCGCAGGCGCAGGATATTTTATTCTAACGACCCAGATTCGTGCGTGGGTCATCTACAGAACAGGATGATGATGAGCGATTTTTTGCCTTTTTCGCGCCCGTCGATGGGCGACGCAGAGCTGGCTGCGCTGCGTGAAGTTTTAGCGTCGGGCTGGATCACCACCGGACCGAAGAATCAGGCACTCGAAGCGGCATTCTGCCAGCTGACCGGCAACCGCCACGCGATTGCCGTCAGTTCAGCGACCGGCGGGATGCATGTGACCCTGATGGCGCTGGGTATTGGCCCCGGCGATGAAGTCATTACGCCGTCCCAGACCTGGGTCTCCACTCTCAATATGATCTGCCTGCTGGGCGCCACGCCGGTGATGATCGATGTCGATAACGACAATCTGATGATTACCCCTGACGCGGTGGAAGCGGCGATCACTTCGCGTACCAAAGCGATAATTCCCGTGCACTACGCGGGCGCGCCAGCCGACATCGACGCCATTCGCGCGGTGGGCGAGCGCCATGGCATTTCGGTGATCGAAGACGCCGCCCATGCGGCCGGTACCCATTATAAAGGCCGCCACGTGGGCTGGCAGGGGACCGCCATTTTCTCGTTCCACGCGATCAAAAACATGACCTGCGCCGAAGGCGGGCTGATTGTCACCGACGACGACGAGCTGGCCTCCCGCATCCGTAGCCTGAAATTCCATGGTCTGGGCGTGGACGCTTATGATCGCCAGACCCACGGCCGCGCGCCGCAGGCGGAGGTGATCACCCCGGGCTTCAAGTACAACCTTGCCGATATCAACGCCGCTCTGGCGCTGGTCCAGCTGGAAAAACTGAGCCACGCCAATCAGCGCCGGACCGAGATTGCCCAGCGCTACCTGCGCGAGCTGGCGGACACGCCGTTTAAACCGCTGAGCGTCCCGACCTGGGATCACCAGCACGCCTGGCATCTGTTTATCATCCGCGTCGATGAGGCCGCGTGCGGCATCAGCCGCGACGCGCTGATGGAAAAGCTGAAGGCGATGGGCATCGGCACCGGCCTGCACTTCCGTGCGGCCCATACGCAAAAATATTACCGCGAGCGCTTCCCTGAGGTTTCCCTGCCGAATACCGAATGGAACAGCGCCCGCATCTGCTCTCTCCCGTTGTTCCCGGATATGACCGATGACGATGTCACTCGCGTTATCTCCGCACTGCGCCAGTTGTCAGGACGTTGATATGCTTACTTACCCTCCCGTGAAGAAGGTCTCGGTGGTTATCCCGGTTTATAACGAACAGGATAGCCTGCCGGAACTGCTTCGTCGTACGGATGCCGCCTGCGCCACCCTGGGGCGGCAATATGAAATTCTGTTGATCGACGATGGCAGCAGCGACGATTCCGCGCGCATGCTCACCGAAGCCGCCGAGGCGGAAGGCAGCCACGTCGTCGCCGTGCTGTTAAACCGTAACTACGGCCAGCACTCGGCGATCATGGCCGGCTTCAGCCATGTAACCGGCGATCTGATTATTACCCTCGACGCCGACCTGCAAAACCCGCCGGAGGAGATCCCGCGGCTGGTGGCGAAGGCTGATGAAGGTTACGACGTGGTGGGCACCGTCCGCCAGAACCGTCAGGACAGCATCTTCCGTAAAACCGCGTCGAAGATGATCAACCGCCTGATCCAGCGCACCACCGGCAAAGCGATGGGCGACTACGGCTGCATGCTGCGCGCTTACCGCCGCCATATCATCGACGCCATGCTCAACTGCCATGAGCGCAGCACCTTTATCCCGATCCTGGCGAATACCTTCGCCCGGCGCGCGGTGGAGATCCCGGTGATGCACGCCGAGCGCGAATTCGGCGACTCCAAATACAGCTTTATGCGCCTGATCAACCTGATGTACGACCTGGTGACCTGTCTGACCACCACGCCGCTGCGTCTGCTCAGCATTTTCGGCAGCGTGATTGCCCTGCTGGGCTTCGCCTTCGGCCTGCTGCTGGTGGTGCTGCGTCTGGCCTTTGGCCCGCAGTGGGCGGCGGAAGGGGTGTTTATGCTCTTCGCCGTGCTGTTCATGTTCATCGGCGCCCAGTTTGTCGGTATGGGCCTGCTCGGGGAGTATATCGGCCGCATCTATAACGACGTGCGCGCCCGCCCCCGCTACTTTATTCAACGTGTTGTTCGCCAGCCGGAAACGGCATCTAAAGAGGAAGATCGTTCATGAAAGCCGTAGTCTTCGCTTATCACGATATGGGCTGCACCGGTATCCAGTCCCTGCTGGACGCCGGGTATGATATCGCTGCTATTTTCACCCACCCGGATAACCCTGGCGAAAACCATTTCTTTGGCTCCGTGGCGCGCCTTGCCGCCGAGCAGGGTATTCCGGTGTGGGCCCCGGAAGACGTGAACCATCCGCTGTGGATTGAGCGTATCCGCGAGATGAAGCCGGACGTGCTGTTCTCCTTCTACTATCGCAACCTGCTGGGCGATGAGATCCTCAATCTGGCGCCGAAAGGGGCGTTCAACCTGCACGGTTCGCTGCTGCCAAAATATCGCGGCCGCGCGCCGCTGAACTGGGTGCTGGTCAATGGCGAAAGCGAAACCGGCGTCACCCTGCACCGGATGGTGAACCGCGCAGACGCTGGCGATATCGTCGCCCAGCAGGCCGTGGCGATTGGCGCGGATGACGCCGCCCTGACGCTGCATCGTAAGCTGTGCGCTGCCGCCACTGAGCTGCTGAGCCGGGCGCTGCCGGCGATCCTCGCCGGCACCACCGATGAGCGTCCGCAGGATCACAGCCAGGCAACCTATGTGGGGCGTCGTACCCCGGAAGATGGCCGGCTGGACTGGGAGCTGCCGGCGCAGACCCTGCACAATCTGGTGCGTGCGGTCTCGGATCCGTGGCCGGGCGCCTTCGGCTACGCCGGAGCGAACAAGTTTATCGTCTGGAAATCCCGCGTTCGCCACGATTTGCCAGCAGCTAAACCGGGCACCGTGCTCTCCATTGCTCCGCTGATCGTCGCGTGCCAGGACGGGGCGCTGGAGATTGTCACCGGCCAGACCGAACGCGGCGTGTACATGCAGGGCGCTCAGCTGGCGCAGGCGCTGGGCCTGGTGTCCGGGGCGGTGATCAGCAGCAAACCGGTGGTGGCGATTAAGCGTCGCACCCGGGTGCTGATCCTCGGCGTCAACGGCTTTATCGGTAACCACCTGACCGAGCGCCTGCTGCAGGACGACAACTATGAGATTTACGGTCTGGATATCGGCTCCGACGCCATCAGCCGTTTTCTCGACTGTCCGCGTTTCCACTTTGTGGAAGGCGATATCAGCATTCACTCTGAGTGGATCGAGTATCACATTAAGAAATGCGACGTGGTGCTGCCGCTGGTGGCCATCGCCACGCCTATCGAATACACCCGCAACCCGCTGCGCGTGTTCGAGCTGGATTTCGAAGAGAACCTGAAAATCATCCGCGACTGCGTGAAATACAATAAGCGCATTATCTTCCCGTCGACCTCGGAAGTGTACGGCATGTGCACCGACAAAAATTTCGACGAAGATAGCTCCAACCTGGTGGTGGGGCCGATCAACAAACAGCGCTGGATCTACTCGGTCTCCAAGCAGCTGCTGGATCGTGTGATCTGGGCCTATGGCGATAAGAATGGCCTCAAGTTCACCCTGTTCCGTCCGTTCAACTGGATGGGGCCGCGGCTGGATAACCTCAACGCCGCGCGTATCGGCAGCTCCCGCGCTATCACCCAGCTGATCCTCAACCTGGTGGAAGGGTCGCCGATCAAGCTTATCGAAGGCGGCAAGCAGAAGCGCTGTTTCACCGACATCAGCGACGGTATCGAAGCGCTGTTCCGCATCATCGAGAACAAAGACGGCCGCTGCGACGGGCAGATCATTAACATCGGCAACCCGGATAACGAAGCGAGCATCAAAGAGCTGGCCGAAATGCTGCTCGCCTGCTTCGAACGTCATCCGTTGCGCGATCGCTTCCCGCCGTTCGCCGGCTTCCGTGAAGTGGAAAGCAGCGATTACTACGGAAAGGGCTACCAGGACGTTGAGCATCGTAAGCCGAGCATCCGCAACGCCAAACGCTGCCTGAACTGGGAGCCGAAGGTGGAGATGGAAGAAACGGTCGAACACACGCTGGACTTCTTCCTGCGCACGGTTGAACTGGTGGACGATAAAAATCCATGAAACAGGTCGGCTTACGCATAGATGTCGATACCTTTCGCGGCACGCGGGACGGCGTTCCGCGGCTGCTGGAGCTGCTGGGCCGGCATGGGATCCAGGCAAGCTTCTTCTTCAGCGTCGGGCCGGACAATATGGGGCGCCACCTGTGGCGCCTGGTAAAACCGAAGTTTCTGTGGAAGATGCTGCGTTCCAGAGCCGCCTCGCTGTACGGCTGGGATATTCTGCTGGCCGGCACCGCCTGGCCGGGGCGCCGCATCGGCGCAGGGAACGAAGCGGTAATCCGCGCCGCCGCCGAATCTCATGAAGTCGGCCTGCACGCCTGGGACCACTACAGCTGGCAGGCGTGGAGCGGCGTCTGGCCGCAGGAACGGCTGGCGCTGGAGGTTGAGCGCGGCCTGCTGGAGCTCGAGCGCATCATCGGCCGGCCGGTGACCTGCTCGGCCGTCGCCGGCTGGCGCGCCGATCAGCGGGTGGTTAAAGCCAAAGAATCCTTCGATTTTCTCTACAACAGCGACTGTCGCGGCACGCGGCCGTTTCTGCCCCAGCTCGGCAGCGGCGTTTCCGGTACGGTGCAGATCCCGGTCACGTTGCCGACCTGGGACGAGGCGGTGGGCACGGCGGTGGATATCGCCGGCTTTAACCGCTACCTGCTGGATTGCATCCATCGCGATGCGGGCGTTCCGGTCTATACCATTCACGCTGAAGTGGAAGGCATTGCCTACGCCGATCAGTTCAATGAACTACTGACCATGGCGGCGGAAGAAGAAATTCAGTTTTGCCCACTGAGCCAGCTGCTGCCCGCTGACTTTTGCGAGCTGCCCTCAGGCAAAGTGGTTCGTGGTGAACTGGCTGGCCGGGAAGGCTGGCTCGGACGTGAACAATTACTGACTTCGGGTATTTGATGAAAAGCATTCGCTATGGCGTCTCTCTGATTGCGCTGTTTGCGCTGTATTATCTGCTGCCGCTCAATTTCCGTTTGCTCTGGCAACCCGACGAAACCCGCTACGCGGAGATCAGCCGTGAAATGCTGGCCACCGGCGACTGGGTGGTACCGCATTTTCTCGGCCTGCGCTACTTCGAAAAACCGATTGCCGGTTACTGGATCAACAGTATCGGTCAGTGGCTGTTTGGCCATAATAACTTCGGCGTACGCTTCGGGTCGGTCTTCGCCATCACCATGACCGCCCTGCTGGTGGCCTGGCTGGCGTGGCGGATCTTTCGTGATAAGCGGGTAGCTATCCTGTCGCCGATTATCTTCCTCACCGCGATGCTGGTGTATGCGATTGGCACCTATGCGGTGCTGGACCCGATGATCACCCTGTGGCTGGCGCTGGCGATGTGCAGCTTCTGGGGCGCGGCGCAGGCGCGCAGCCGCAGCGGCAAAATACTGGGCTACGTGCTGCTGGGCGTCGCCTGCGGGATGGGGGTGATGACCAAGGGCTTCCTGGCGCTGGCGGTGCCGGTGGTGGGCGTTCTGCCGTGGGTGATCGCCCGTAAACGCTGGCGTGAAGTGCTGACCTACGGCTGGCTGGCGGTAATCGTCTGTACGCTGGTGGTGCTGCCCTGGGGGCTGGCTATCGCTCAGCGCGAGCCGGACTTCTGGCGCTACTTCTTCTGGGTCGAGCATATTCAGCGTTTTGCTGAAAAAGACGCCCAGCACAAAGCGCCGTTCTGGTACTACATCCCGTTCCTGATCGCCGGCAGTCTGCCGTGGCTGGCCCTGCTGCCGGGGGCGCTAAAGCGCGGCTGGCTTGAGCGCGATGAGGCCCGCGGCGCGCTGTATCTGTTAGGTTGGGTGGCGATGCCGTTCCTGTTCTTCAGTATCGCCAAAGGCAAACTGCCGACCTATATTCTGCCGTGCTTTGCGCCGCTGTCGATCCTGATGGCCCGCTACGCGCTGGAGGCCGCAAAGACCGGCGCGAAAGCGTTGCGCATCAACGGGATGATCAACCTGGGCGTTGGTTTGCTGGGGCTTATCGCCGTGCTGGTGGTCTCGCCGTGGGGCTTCATGCATAGGCCGGTGTGGACCAAGATTGAGCTGTATAAATGTCTGCTGGCGGCGATCGCTTTTGCCGTCTGGGCGCTGATGGGCTGGCTGGCGATGAAAGACTCTGGCCGCCGCTGGAGCCTCGCCGCGCTCTGTCCGCTCGGCCTGGCGCTGCTGGTGGGCTTCGCCATCCCGGACCGGGTTATCGACAGCAAACAGCCGCAGTTCCTCGTGGATATCGTCAGCGAATCCCTGCAGCCCAGCCGTTACGTCCTGACCAACAACGTTGGGATCGCCGGCGGCCTGGCCTGGGAGCTGAAGCGAAGCGATATTATTATGTTCGACAAACAGGGTGAGCTGAAGTACGGTCTCGACTGGCCGGATGCTCAGGGAAGCTTTGTCAGCCAGGCCGGTTTTGCCGACTGGCTGGCCGCGCATCGTCAGCAGGGGCCGGTCTCGCTGGTGCTGTTGATGGATAAAGGAGAGAGTATGCTCGACTTACCGTTACCGAAACCGGATAACGCCTACGAGCTGGGCCGGGTCGTTTTCCTTCAGTACCTGCCGCAATGAGCGTCTGGATCTGTCTGGTGTGCGCCAGCCTGCTGAGCTGCGCCGGACAGCTCTGCCAGAAACAGGCGACCCGCCCGTCCCGTCGCGGACGGCGGAGTCGCCATATACTCTTCTGGTTGGGGATGGCGCTGTTATGCCTGGGCTGCGGCATGCTGCTGTGGCTGAGCGTCCTGCAGTCTATTCCGGTCAGCATCGCCTATCCGATGCTGAGTCTGAATTTCGTCTGGGTTACCCTCGCGGGCTGGGGCATCTGGCATGAGCCGGTCGCCCGTCGCCACTGGCTTGGCGTCGGGTTGATCGTCGTGGGCATTGTCATTCTGGGGACCAGCGTCTGATGGGCTTTTTCTGGGCATTACTCAGCGTCGGCCTCGTCAGCGCCGCGCAGTTGCTGCTGCGCAGCGCCATGATGGCCTTGCCGCCGCTGACCGATATTGTGGCATTTCTCCAGCATCTGCTGCATTTCCAGCCCGGGACTTTCGGCCTGTTTTTCGGCCTGCTGGGCTACCTGCTGTCGATGGTCTGCTGGTACTTTGCCCTCCATCGCCTGCCGCTGTCGAAAGCGTATGCGCTACTGAGCCTGAGCTATATCCTCGTGTGGGCCGCCGCCATCTGGCTGCCAGGCTGGCATGAGCCGTTCTACTGGCAATCGCTGCTGGGCGTGGCGATCATCGTCGCCGGCGTATTGACCATCTTCTGGCCGGTGAAACGCCGCTAGCCGGGGAGCCGGCTTTTGGGACGGCCCGGGCCGAGCAGGATCGCCAGCTTGCTGCCCCCGACGGTGGTTTCCATCCAGATTTTACAGACGCTGGTTAACGGCACCGAGAGCAGCATTCCCACCGGCCCCAGCAGCCAGCCCCAGACCAACAACGACAGGAACACCACCAGGGTCGACATCCCCAGCCGGTGGCCCATCATGCGCGGCTCCACCATGTTGCCCAGCACCATATGCACCACCAGAAACAGCGCCCCTACCAACAGGCACTCATAGATGCCGCTGAACAGCAGCGCCTGCAGCATGGGGGGGATAGCGGAGATGGCGGAGCCAATGTTCGGCACATAGTTCAGCAAAAACGCCAGCACCCCCCACATCAGGGCGAACTGTACCCCCATCGCCAGCAGCCCCAGCCAGACAATCAGCCCGGTCCACAGGCTAATCAGCGTCTTCAGCGCCAGATAATGGGTGACGCCTTTCAGCGCCCGGTGCAATCCGGCGATATGCAGGCGCGGGTTATTGAGGGCAAAACGCAGTTTGTAGGGCAGGTGGCGAACCTCAAACAGCATAAAGATCACCGTCATCACCAGCAGCACGATGCTGGCCATCGCCCCGGAAAGCTGGGTCATCAGCGTCGTGGCCCAGGTCATCAGCCGTTCTGAATCCATGCGCCGCAGCATCCGCTCCGGATTGATATGCAGATTAAGGAAGGGGAGATACTCCTGGAGCTGGAGGATCTTGCGCGTCAGGGCGCGGTTGAAATCGGGCAGCATGGCGACAAAGTCATTGAGCGACGCCGCCAGCACGCCGAGCAGCGCGGTGAGCATCACCAGCATCGCCGTCACCACCAGGGTAATGGCGAACGGACGCCGCACCCCGCGGCGAATGAACCAGGTGACCAGCGGGTTGAGAACAATAGCGAAAAACAGCGCCAGCAGCAGCTGCACCAGGATATCGGCGGCGGCGTGGATCCCGGCGAGGATAATCACCAGCGCCGCCAGCTTAAGTAAAATATGAAGCCCGGCTTTATCAGCCTGCGGAGGGGACATAGGTATTCCTTTTATGAGTCGCGCCAGATAAGTGTAGCGGTTCGCCGACTGCCAATATTCCGAAAGGAGGGCTGCTTTTCCGCCGACAGCGTGGTAATAGTGAAAGCTGGTTGTCGAAATCTGGTGGAACCTGATGCCCGAACCCGTCGCCGAACCGGCGCTTAATGGACTGCGCCTCAATCTGCGGATTGTCTCTGTCGTTATCTTTAACTTTGCCAGCTACCTCACCATCGGCCTGCCGCTGGCGGTGCTGCCCGGCTATGTTCATGATGTCATGGGCTTTAGCGCTTTCTGGGCCGGGCTGGTGATTAGCCTGCAATATTTCGCCACGCTGCTCAGCCGCCCGCATGCCGGGCGCTATGCCGACCTGCTGGGGCCCAAAAAGATTGTCGTCTTCGGCCTCGGTGGCTGCTTTTTGAGCGGTTTGAGCTATCTGCTGGCCGCCTGGGGCAGCGGCTGGCCACTGATTAGCCTGCTGCTGTTATGCCTCGGACGGGTAATCCTTGGTATCGGCCAGAGCTTCGCCGGCACAGGCTCGACGCTGTGGGGCGTCGGCGTGGTCGGTTCGCTGCATATCGGGCGGGTGATCTCGTGGAACGGGATTGTGACCTATGGGGCGATGGCGATGGGCGCGCCGCTCGGCGTGCTGTGCTATTCGCACATTGGCCTCAGCGGTCTGGCCGGGGTCATTATGGCGGTAGCGCTGGTGGCTATCCTCTGCGCGCTGCCCCGCGCGGCGGTGAAGGCTGCCAAAGGCAAAGCGATGTCGTTTCGCGCGGTGCTCGGCCGCGTCTGGCCCTACGGCATGGCGCTGGCGTTGGCCTCCGCCGGCTTTGGGGTGATCGCCACCTTTATCACGCTATTTTATGACGCCAAAGGTTGGGACGGCGCGGCTTTCGCGCTGACATTATTCAGCTGCGCATTCGTTGGCGCGCGGCTGCTGTTTCCCAACGCCATTAACCGACTCGGCGGGCTGAACGTGGCGATGCTCTGCTTTAGCGTGGAGGCGATCGGCCTGCTGCTGGTCGGCTTTGCCGATACGCCGATGATGGCGAAAATCGGTACTTTCCTTACCGGGGCTGGCTTTTCGCTGGTCTTTCCGGCGCTGGGCGTGGTGGCGGTGAAGGCGGTGCCGCAGCACAATCAGGGGTCGGCGCTGGCGACCTATACCGTGTTTATGGATTTGTCGTTGGGCGTCAGCGGGCCGCTGGCCGGATTGCTGATGGCGTGGACCGGGATCTCGATGATTTATCTCGCCGCGGCGGGGCTGGTGATGGCGGCGCTGCTGTTGGGCTGGCGGCTAAAAAAACGGCCCCCGGTTAGCGAACCGGAGGCCAGCGCACCAGGCCAGTAATTACTGGATGGTGAGGGTGTTGATGATGCTTTCCGCTTCGGTCTGCGCCTGCTGCTGGTTATCCGCCGGCAGGGTGACCTGCAGGGTCAGCAGCTTGTCATCCACTTTGCCGAGGATCACGGAAGACCAGGCGGTCTGCCCCTTGGCGGAGATGATGCTGTCCAGCTGCTGCAGGGTATGGCCTTTAATCTCCAGCGGTTTATTGCTCACCACCTGCAGCTGCGGGTCGCGGCTGCGCTGCTGATCTTCCAGGCGTTTCGCCAGCACCGCCAGATCTTCATTGGTGCTGTCGCCGACGATGACGATGACCGCTTTCTGGCCGGTAGCGTCAGAGTAGACGTGCATATTGTTCGCCTGGGTACCCAGTTTGCCGCTCTGGTCGGCCATGCCCGCAGGCAGGGTGAAGCTCAGCTTGCCATCCAGCAGGCTGATTGCCTGGCCGCTGGCATTGCTCTCCGCTGCTGCGCCAACGGTTGGCGCTTTTGAATCGCTGTTATCGCAGGCGGCAAGCCCCATCACCAGCAGGCCAATACCGACATATTTAACCAAATTGCGCATTGACATCTTCCTTTCGATAAACGGCCACTAATGGCTCATCCGGCTATCTTAACACATCAGCCCGCGAGTACCTTTAACTCGGCTGTAATGCCGACAAATCAGATTTATCCGCCAGTCTTTTCAACAGCATATTTAACAGCACGCCGTACATCGGCAGGAAGAAAATGATGCTGATAAGCACTTTAAAGCTGTAGTCGACGAGGGCGATTTCCCCCCAGTGGGCGGCCATAAACGGGTCCGGGCTGCGCCAGAAAGCGATAAAGAAAAACGCCACGGTATCGCTGATGTTGCCGAACAGCGTCGAGGCGGTAGGGGCCAACCACCAGCGGCGGCTCTGCCGCAGGCGGTTAAAGACGTGAACGTCGAGGATCTGCCCCAGCGCATAGGCCATAAAGCTGGCGACGGCGATGCGCGCGACGAAGAGATTAAAGGTGCCCAGCGCGGCAAAGCCCTGCCATTCGCCCATGTAGAACAGCGCGGAGATGCCGTAAGAGATGGCCAGCGCCGGGACCATCACCGCGAAAATGATGCGTCGCGCCAGCGGGGCGCCAAAAATTCGCACCGTCAGGTCGGTGGCGAGGAAAATAAACGGAAAACTAAACGCGCCCCAGGTGGTATGGAAACCAAAGATGGAGATCGGCAGCTGAACCAGATAGTTGCTGGAGGTGATGACCAGCAAATGAAATAGCGAAAGCCAGACGAGCGCTTTTTTGCGCTGTACGGTAGTAAACGGATTCATATTGTGACCTTTTTATGCCCGTCATGCTTCAGGTGAATGAGCAATCGGCAGCGGAACGTTGGGGTGAGGGAACCCAATTAAAAACGGCTGCATGATACTGCGTTGCCGGCGTAATGCAATGGTTGTTTTTCGCGCAAACGTTAACCTGGCTTGCGTACTGGCGAGCAGGGGGTAAACTAGGGCCGTTTTGTTGACGTGAGACTAAAATGAGCGAACTTTTCTCCACTCCTGACCACACCCTGGATGCCCTGGGACTCCGCTGCCCGGAGCCGGTCATGATGGTGCGTAAAACCGTGCGGACGATGCCGGTGGGCGAGACGCTGCTGATTATTGCTGACGATCCGGCCACCACCCGCGATATCCCGGGATTCTGCCGCTTTATGGAGCATGAGCTGGTGGCCCAGGAAACCGAAGCCCTGCCGTACCGCTACCTGATCCGCAAAAGCCACTGAGCCTCTCCCGGATGGCGGCGCGTAGCGCCTTATCCGGGCTACCCGACGGTCTGGAACCGTAGCCCTGCTAAGCGCAGCGCGAGCAGGGAAGCCGGTATCTATGCTACAACTTCTTACGCAATAACCGCAGCGCGTTAGCCGTTACCAGCACGGTGGCGCCGGTATCCGCCAGCACCGCCAGCCACAGACCGGTCAGGCCGAGCAGGGTGGTGACGAGGAAAATCCCCTTCAGCCCTAAGGCAATCGCGATGTTCTGGCGGATATTGGCGTGGGTGGCGCGCGCCAGGGAAATCATCTGCGCCAGGCCGGTCAGACGGTTATGGGTCAGCGCGGCGTCGGCCGTCTCCAGCGCCACGTCGGTTCCGCTGCCCATGGCGATGCCGATGGTGGCCGCTTTCATCGCCGGCGCGTCGTTGATACCGTCCCCGACCATCGCCAGCGGCGCGTCGGCATTCAGCGCTATCACCGCGTTGACCTTGTCCGCCGGTAGCAGACCGGCGCGGAATTCCAGCCCCAGTTCGCTGGCGATGGCCGCCGCGGCGCGCGGGTTATCCCCGGTAAGGATCACCCCCTGAACGCCCAACTGATGCAAAGCATCCACCGCCTGACGCGCGTCGTCGCGCAGGGTATCGCGCAGCGCCAGAATGCCGAGCAGCGTCTCGCCGCGCATTACCAGCACTACCGTTTGCCCGGCGCTTTCCAGCTGCTGGATCTGCGCCTCATGCTCTGCCGGGGCGGCTTTGCTGGCTGCGCAGATCAGGATGCGGCTGCCGTTGACTTCGGCTTCGATACCAGAGCCCGCCAGCGCCCGCTGGCCGCTGGCAAGCGGAATGCTCAGCTGACGTCGCTGCGCTTCACGGACGATAGCCTGCGCCAGCGGGTGGCTGGAGCCTTGCTCCACCGCCGCCGCCAGCGCCAGCAGCGCGTTGTCGTCAACTTCGGCCGTGGCAATAACCGAAGTCACCTGCGGCTGGCCGACGGTCAGGGTGCCGGTTTTATCGAACGCCACCTGGCGCACCTGGCCCAGCTGCTCCAGCGCCGCGCCGCCTTTGATTAGCGCCCCGCGGCGGGCGGCGACCGCCAGGCCGGAGGTGATGGCCGCCGGCGTGGAGATGACCAGCGCGCACGGACAGCCGATCAGCAGCAGCGTCAGCCCTTTATAAATCCACGGCAGCCAGGCGCTGGCGAAGAACAGCGGCGGGACAATAGCGACCAACAAGGCGACCACCATAATGGCCGGGGTGTAGATCCGGCTGAAGCGGTCGATGAAGCGCTCGATTGGCGCCCGACGCTCCTCAGCCTCTTCAATCAGCTTCAGGATGCGGTCGATGGCGCTGTCGCCCGGTTCGGATATCACGGTAAGCTGCACCAGGCGATCGACGCTGGTGGCGCCCGCCGCTACCCGTTCCCCGGCCTGACGTTCCACCGGCACCGACTCGCCGGTCAGGGCGCTTTCATCAAAGCTGGCAAACGGCGACAGCAGCTGGCCATCCGCCGGCAGACGCCCGCCGGCAGCCACT
>ERZ832522.3145-NODE-3145-length-18784-cov-4.117839_pt1 | contig 18784 bp, 11 predicted proteins | sample MGYA00519951_ERZ832522 | MGnify/ENA primary metagenome ERZ832522 (study PRJEB31850, sample SAMEA3708728) | human gut metagenome | biome: human gut; feature: human-associated habitat; material: faeces | place: China | collected 2014 ... | reverse complement strand
ACCTGCTTTTGCAAGGGCATCTTTTACGAAGGACTCGTTTGTCAGTGTCTCTAACGTTGTACCTGATTTGGAAACCAGAATGAAGATAGAATGTGCCACATCGATGGAATTTAATACGGCTGCTGCATCATCCGGATCCACATTGCTGATGAATTTTGCTTCCATTTTGAATTTGTCGTTTTTCTTTGCCCAGTTTTCAAGTGCAAGATACATTGCACGAGGACCAAGGTCACTTCCGCCGATACCGATCTGAACAACAGTTGTGAATTTTTCTCCTGCTGCGTTTGTGATCTCACCAGCATGTACTTTATTGGCAAAGTCAGCAATCTTCTGCTGCTGTTCTACATAGAAAGCACGTTTGTCAACGCCATCAGCTGTAACGGTATCGCCAAGCTGTCCACGTGTCAGCTGATGAAGAACGAGACGTTTTTCACCTGTATTGATCATTTCGCCATTGTAAAGAGCTGCGTATTTCTCAGTAAGTTGTGCTTCTTTTGCAAGCTTTTTGAGGCCTTCAAGTACATTGTCATCTACCTGTTTTGCAGCATAGTTATATGCAAGACCAGCAGCCATCGGTACGCTGTATTTTTTAACACGCTCTGCACCATTTTCTCCGGTCATAGCTTCTACAAGGTTTACTTTCTTTACATTGGAAAGCTCTTTGAAAGATTCAAGAGTATCCAGGTTGTTCCAGGTAATCATAATAAGATTCCTCCTTAAAATTAAATGTTCCCGCTGTTTCAGGATTCGTTTCAATCCCTTTGATTATAATATCAAACGAATGTAAATTCAAGTCTGCAAAGAAGGATATCTTACTCTACTCCAACACAATATCCATCTCATGCCAGGCTTCGCCGCCCCACACAGAATCGCCGATTCCATGGTCTTTAAAGCCAAATTTCTTATACATCTCAACCTTATCCGGGAGGCAGGTCAGGATCAGCTTCTTTCTTCCCTTAACCTGTTCTCTTTCCTTATATTGTTCCATCAGTTCTCTTGCCAGTCCCTGGTGTTGGTACTCCGGCAGCACATCCAGTCCAAGGAGCATAATATTTGTACCAGCCGGATCATGTTGGTCAGCATCCGTAAAAAAGTCATCCGTCAGATGTTCCCGATTCGTTGCCAGACCATTCAGAAAAGCTGCCATCTTTCCAGTTTTTCGGTCCACTGCCACCAGAAAAAGATCCGGTGCATTTTCGATTCGTGGTGCCATGTGCTCATATGTACAAGCCTCATTTGGCGGAAAACAGATTGCCTCAATTTTCACTGCCTGTTCAATCTCATCCCGTCTGATATTGCGGAATTCATATTTCTCGTGTAATGCTTTGTTACTTTGTCCCATAATTCTCTCGTTATTGTTTACATAATAAGCAATAACCTTCTTCTCCTTCTCATACCGATCAAGTATGTATTTTTTCTTTACATATAACAAAAAAAAGTATAACATAAAGATATTACAATTTATATAAAGGCGGGCAAATTCATGGACTATACTATTAATACAAAATGCGTACAGGCAGGCTACACACCAGGAAACGGCGAACCACGTCAGATTCCGATCATTCAGTCAACCACTTACAAATATGATACCAGCGAGGACATGGGCAAGCTCTTTGACCTTGAAGCTGAAGGATATTTCTATTCAAGATTACAGAATCCTACCAACGACTATGTTGCAGCCAAGATCACAGCTCTCGAAGGCGGTACCTCTGGTATGCTGACTTCTTCCGGACAGGCAGCAAACTTCTTCGCTGTCTTCAATATCTGCGAAGCCGGCAGCCATATCGTTTCCTCCTCTTCCATCTATGGAGGAACCTACAACCTTCTTGCAGTTACAATGAAAAAAATGGGCGTAGACGTTACCTTCGTTGACCCTGACTGCACAGAAGAAGAATTAAACGCAGCTTTCAAAGAAAATACCAGAGCTGTTTTCGGTGAATCTATCGCCAATCCGGCACTTACTGTTCTTGATATCGAGAAATTTGCAAAAGCAGCGCACGCACATGGTGTGCCGCTCATCGTAGATAACACCTTCCCAACACCGGTCAACTTACGTCCGATCGAATGGGGCGCAGATATCGTTACACATTCCACAACCAAATATATGGATGGACACGGAGCAGCGCTCGGCGGTGCGATCATCGATGGCGGCAAATTTGACTGGATGGCACATGCAGACAAATTCCCGGGACTCTGCACACCGGATGATTCTTATCACGGAGTTACCTATGCTGAAAAATTTGGAAAAGAAGGCGCTTTCATCACCAAATGTACTTCTCAGCTGATGAGAGACCTCGGCTGCGCTCAGTCTCCACAAAGTGCATTTATTCTGAACCTTGGACTGGAATCACTTCATGTACGTATGCCAAGACATGTTGAAAACGGCCAGGCAGTTGCAGAATTCCTTGAGAAACACGACAAAGTAGAATTCGTAAACTATCCGACACTTCCATCCAACAAATACTATGAAACTGCAAAGAAATATCTGCCAAACGGTGGATGCGGTGTTGTTTCCTTTGAATTAAAGGGTGGACGTGCTGCTGCCGAAAAATTCATGAAAAATCTGAAACTTGCAGCAATTGAAACACATGTAGCAGATGCAAGAACCTGCTGCCTCAACCCGGCAACCTCCACACACCGCCAGATGAATGACGAGCAGCTCGCTGCTGCCGGAATTCCAGCCGGACTGATCCGTATCTCCTGCGGCCTTGAAGATAAAAACGACCTGATCGCAGATATCGCTCAGGCACTGGACGCAATTTAATCGAATTAAATATATCTCAAAAAAGGAAGAACTCGACTCCGTTCTTCCTTTTTTGTGCTTTATTTTGTGGATTTTTCATATAAAAAAAGCCCCTGCAATGCCTTTCGACACCATAGGAGCTTTCTCTGTAATTTTTCTTTATTCTATTCTGCCTTCAGATAAATCTGGAATGCATCATAATTTTGCTCTGGTAATGGAAGCAGGATTCCGGCATGCATCAACGCCGCGCCGGAGAAGTTTCCAGCGTCTTCTCCATCTATCTGCATCTGATAAACCTTCTTCGGATCCAGACCTTTCCACTTCACAATCTCAGATGCCGCATTTGCATACATATCTGTATAAACGACAGACATGCAGGCCTCGCTGCCATCCTGTGCCGCATATTCCCATACAGTATAGTCTCTGTTTTCAAATGGTGAAGTCAGTCTGTAATAATCTCCGAACTGGAACAGTCTTCCATGTTCTTTAAAGAACGCAATCTGTTCTCCCGCCATCTTCTTTTCTTCATCAGTCATCTTACTGAGATCCAGTTCATATCCAAATGTTCCCTGCATTGCACAGATTCCTCTTGTCTTGAATGGTGTCACGCGATGATTCTGATGATTCGGGCAAACCGATACATGTGCAGAAACAGAAGACATCGGATAGCCGAACGATGTGCCATACTGAATTCTCAGTCTCTCGATCGCATCTGTATTATCACTGCACCAGATCTGCGGGCAGTAATACAACATACCTGCATCAAAACGTCCACCACCGCCACTGCATCCTTCCAGCAGAAGTTCCGGGAATCTCTGAGTCACAGCTTCCAGTACTTTATAAAGACCCAGCACATAACGATGTCTCAGTTCCCCCTGACGATCACGCGGAAGGAGCGCACTGTAAGCAGCCATAAGTGAACGGTTCATATCCCATTTAATATACTGGATATCTGCTTTCTCTACAATATCACAGATCCGCTCTGTCAGATAATCTGTCACATCTTCTCTGGACATATCCAATACCAGCTGGGAACGACTTCTGATCGGCTGTCTTCCCGGTATGACCAGTGCCCAGTCCGGATGTGCCCGATACAGATCACTGTCCTCAGAAATCATCTCCGGCTCAAACCAAAGCCCGAAAGAAAGTCCCATATCATGTACTTCTTTCACCAGCTCAGAAAGGGTTCCGCACAGCTTTTTCTCATTTACAAACCAGTCGCCAAGACCGGAGAAATCATCATCCCTTTTTCCAAACCATCCATCATCCAGTACCAGCATATCCAGATTCAGTTCTGCCGCTTCTTTTGCAATTGCAATCAGATTGTCTTTGTTAAAATCAAAATAGGTTGCTTCCCAGTTATTTACCAGAATCGGGCGCACTCTGTCTTTCCAGCAGCTGCGGATCAGATTCGACACGATTGCCTGATGCAGAGTCTGGGACAGCTTTGAAAATCCATCTGCACTGTATGTCAGACATACCTCGGGTGTGCTGAAGCTTTCACCCTTTTTTAGTTTCCAGGAAAAATCATAGTCATCAATTCCAATGACCAGTCTTGTCTGATTAAACTGATCTACTTCTGCCTGTGCATGAAAACCGCCACTGTACAGAAAAGATGCACTGTAGCACTCACCAGTACTCTCTGTAGTGTCTTTATCCGCAAGAATCACAAAAGGATTATGCTGGTGGCTGGAAGTTCCACGGGTACTGCGAAGCTCCGTGATGCCGTGTGGCAGACTGTTTCTTTCCATCTGACGCTCACCGGCATGTTTTCCATAAAAATGAATCAGATCATATTTTCCCATTCCAAGATCCAGACACGCACTCATAATTCTGGAAATCTGGATATCACCCTCTGTACGGTTTTCGACTACTGCTGCTCTTGTAATGATATCCAGCTCTTCAAAGACTCCATAAAGAAGATGTACATAGACTTCTTCAACAGCATCTTTCAGAACGATCTCCAGTGTCTCTCCTTCTGATTTCTCAGAAGAAAAGAATGCCGGAAGCCCCGGAATGTTATATTTTCCTGATAGCTGTCAAAGAAAAACATCCCGTCCTGTACACCGCTTCCAAGGTCTGCTTTCAGACAGTCTACACGATAATCTCCGTCGCCATATACCGGAAACTCCTGCGGAAGAAAATCCAGAGAATATACACGCTCTCTGTCAGTCCCCGGGATATTTCCGCTGAATCCACGGTCTGCCATACGAATCAGATAGGAACAGTCCGTATCATCCGTACGGTTTCCGTAATAAGTGTGAATAAGCATATTCTGCTCGTCCACTTTCATCTGATAAGTACTGTTTTTTGTATGAAGAGTAAAAATCTGATTCTTTATATTGATAGCCATTGTCGTTTTCCCTTTCTGTCTTTTTCAAGAATTATTTTACTGCTCCGTTTACAACACCATTGATAATCTGTTTCTGGCAGATGATATAAAAGATTAAAATTGGAAGTAATGCCAGAAGATAAGATGCAAATGCCAGGTTATAATTCGTTCCGAACTGTGTCTGGAAATTCAGCTGTGCCAGCGGCAGTGTGTTCTGATCTGTACCGGACATGATGACCAGTGGAGTCATAACGTCATTCCAGGTACTCATTGCTGTGAGAACTGCTACTGTTGCATGCATCGGTTTCATATTTGGAAAAATAATCTTCCAGTAAGTCTGCCATACTCCGGCTCCATCCACACAGGCAGCCTCTTCCAGTGCCATCGGGATATTATTCAGATATCCGGAATAAAGCAGTACATTCATCGGCATAAAAAACACAACATACAATACGATAACACCAAAGCGGTTTGCGATTCCCAGCTGTGCAGTTTCTTTTACCAGCGGCATCATAAGAACCGCAAACGGTACAAACATACCACTTACAATGTAATAGTAAGAAATCTTAAATATCTTACGCTGCTTCATCTTTCTTCCGATCAGATAACCGGCAAGTGAATGTATTAATATACATAATACCACAGTTACCCCGGTAATAAGAAGACTGTTTCCAAGAGAATGCCAGAAATCAGTTACACGCATTGCTTCTGCAAAGTTTTCAAAACTCCATTTCTGTGGGAATGCCAGTGCACCAGCTACATCATTTGTCATTTCCGATGGCTTCTTAAATGCAATGATCACTGTCATATACAGTGGAAATAAAATCGTCAGACAGCCAAGTACCAGTAAAATATTAATAATCCTGTTTGTAGTCTTACCACGAACAGCGCCTTCTTTTTTCTTTGTTCTGCTCATTATAACTGCTCCTCCTTACTTCCCAGGAATTTCATCTGAAACAGTGATATCGCAACGATCACAATAAAGAATACAAATGCATTCGCACTCTGGAAACCAAACTGTCCTCCACTCATACCATTGTTATAGATCAGATAAGAAATGGACTCTGTGCTCTGTGACGGGCCACCTTTTGTCAAAGACATGATCTGGTCAAATACCATCAGCGCATTTTTCATACAAAGGACAAGGTTAATTGTTACAAATGGCATGATCAATGGAAGTGTAATGCTCTTAAATTTTTTCCATCCGGATGCTCCATCCAGCATACATGCCTCATAAACTTCTTCCGGAACAGTCTGCAGACCGGAAATATAAATGATCGTATTCATCGCTATTCCCTGCCATGCTCCGACGATCACAATTGCGATCCATGCCCATTTTGTACTTCCAAGGAGACTTGTTTTCAGGAAATCAATTCCTGTTACTTCTCCGATCGTCGGCAGAATATATGTAAAAATGAAACTGAAGATATAACCGACAACCAGACCTCCCAGAATATTTGGTACAAAATAGATTCCTCTGAGTGCATTTTTTCCACGGATCTTGCTGTTCAGTCCCAGTGCCAGGATCAGGCTGAGAAGATTGACCACAATTGTCATAACCAACGCATATTTAAATGTAAACAGATATGAGTGACCCACACGGGAATCCTGGAAAATTTCTGCAAAGTTCCGCAGTCCTACAAAATCATAACTTCCATATCCGCGGAAGTTTGTAAGTCCGTAATAAAAACCTTTGATCAGCGGTAATGTATTAAAGCAGAAGAAAAGAACCAGAATCGGTGCCAGCAGGCCAAAAAATATCTTTTCATTTTTGCTCCACGCACCATGTTTTTTATTCATGATCATTACCCTCCTCATATGCTTTTACTTTTGCCACGACATCTCTGTTGTAGCGAATCCATTCTTTGTCAAATCGTTTCATAAATGTATCTGTCGCATCAGCACTGTCATCCATCAGATATGTCTGGATCATTGCATCTACTGACATTTCGCTCGGATAATGATGGTCCTGATAATCCGCTACAATACCGTTTTCGATATAATCACGCATTTCTTCCAGCTCCGGAGTAATCTCAAAATCACCTTTTTTACATGGAACAGCGCTCTGTGCATTCAGATATTTTTTGACATTTTCATCTTCGAGCATATAACTGAGCACTTCATAAGCTGCCTCTTTATTTTTACAATCTTTCATCACGCAGAACATCAGATCATTTCCGGAATTCAGCACATTTTTATCTGCATCTTCATTTGCCGGAAATACAAAAGAACCAATATTCATATCCGGATTTACAGATTTGATCTGAGAGATCGCATAGCTTCCAATTGTAAACATCGCAGATGTTCCTCTTGCGAATGCAGTGCAGGCATCGTTATATCCCTGAGACACCGGATCTTTCTGTCCATATGCAAGAAGCGCTTTTTCCTTTTCTGCCACTTCTCTGTAATTTTCTGCAAAAGTTGTTTCTCCACTGTTTACCTGATAAGTCAGATCAGAATCGCACAGACTTACTGCAATTGCATTCCACGGTGCCAGTGTAGTCCATGTATCTTTAAAACCAAAATATAATGGCTGGATTCCTTCTGACTGGATCTGATCACAAAGATTCGTAAATTCTGTCCATGTGGTCGGAACCTCCCAGCCATGTTCTTCAAACATATCCCGGTTAAAAAGAATTCCAGCTGCATTTGCCATATACGGAACGGCATAAACACCATCTTTCGGCACATATTCCAGATCTTTGTTCATCTCAAGATATTTCTCTTTAATATCGTTCAGTCCTTCAAAATCAGAAATATCCATCAGCATGTCTGCATCCAGAAAATTGGAATAATTAATATCCCCGCCAATTCCTATGATATCCGGATTATCCTCACGGATAAATCTTGTTTTCAGGATTGTCATTGCATCGTTCGGTGAATCAATCTTTAAATAAATATCATCGTGCGTTGCATTGAACTCATCCTGAAACTGTTCAAAAATATCTACCGCCTCCGGTTTATACTGTACCATTTCAATTACAGTTTTGCCCTCTGTTTCGTCCTTTCCGGAGCATCCTGTCATAACTATTCCCATTGCCAGAACGCCTGCAAGGAAAACAGCACCTACTTTATGCTTTCCCATTTGTTTCTCCCTTCTTTACAGATATTCACTGCCATCTGGCAGTTCAGATTCAGACCGGTCATCTCTGTTTGATTCGATTCTAGCACCAAAAGAAAAGCTTCGTACATAGATGGATAACATCAAAATATACCATAATGCGTTATTTCCAGAATAATGTTGATGTTACTACTCATTATGGTATATAATAGTACTAAATAGCGATATTTCGTTAAAATTGTATGATTTCTGTATCTCGTTTTTATGCATATTTTACTATATCCCATAGGAGGAAATGATAAAAACCATGTCAGATTCTATTTTTCACATATTTTCCAATGAACTTTTTCTTGACCTGACCGTATACCAATACGGCTATGAGAAATGTGATCCTCTGCATTCTTATGGACCATTTGTACGTAATCATTATCTTTTTCACTATATTATTTCCGGCAAAGGAATGCTGAGTGTTACAGAAAAAGATGACAGTGCTGTTTACCATATGGAAGCACATTCCGGCTTTCTCATTGAACCGGGGCGTATCAATCTTTACAGTGCTGACCAGAAATTCCCATGGGAATACGTCTGGGTAGAGTTCGATGGACTGCGTGCAAAAGAGCTGATGGAAGAAGCCGGACTGTCCAACGATCATCCGGTCTTTCATCCCATTTCCGATACAGCAGCAGATAAGCTTCGCGATGAAATGCTGCGTCTGACACAATATCCGGACAATTCCCGCCCATTTGGGATCATTGGTCAGTTATATCTTATTATGGATGCCCTTATCCAGGGTTCTTCCAATAAAAAAAGACTTCAGGGCGGAAAGCTTTCAAGATTTTACGCACAGGAAGCACTTTCTTTTATTGAACAAAATTATACATTGCCAATCACAGTCGAAGATATGGCAAATCGCTGTAATCTTGACCGAAGCTATTTTGGTAAAGTTTTCAAAGATATGATTGGACAGTCTCCACAGGACTTCCTGATCCGCTATCGAATGAGTAAAGCAACCTCTCTGCTTACCAGCACCAGCCTGTCCATTGGCGACATCAGCGTTCAGGTTGGATATCCAAACCAGCTTCATTTTTCCAGAGCGTTCCGTAACATTTACGGGATGTCACCAAGACAATATCGCCAACAGAACAAATTATTGTCCTGAATCACAGGCAGGTTACGTTTCTGTTTACTTTTCTTCATGATATTGCATTTTCTGCGAAAAGAATAGCTTTTACACCAGTCTGATGGTAAAATAAAAACAGAAAAATAAAACTGGAGGAACCCTATGAAAAAGAAAAGATTTTTTCCTCTCTCTATGGGAATCGGTTTTCTGTTCACAGGTCTGTTCTGCTGTTTTTCTGTATCAGCAGATGCTGTTGAAGGCTCACCAGGACAGACTGTTTCCGGAGAATATGCCGTTGTTATAAATACAGACACCTCTTCATCTCAAAATACCGGAACTCTGGTTTTTGACGATGGTACAGATACTGTCTCTTCTTATCTCAGCACTGGCAGCAGCGCAGCCAATCTGCCTGCGTCCCAGATTCTCAAAAAAGCTTCTGACACCAGTGATTATAATGTTCTTTCTTCATCTGCCCTTTCCGCAGCAGCTGCACAGTCTGCTGCCACAAGTTACTACATCGGGCAGGAAAAATATATCTATCGTTCAAATAGTACAGGCAAAACTTATGTATGCATCGGCATTGGTGAACACTGCTATATCTGGATGGATAAAGATATGAAAGCCAGTTACGATGCAGCTGGTAAGACTTCCTCAATCGCAAAGGATATGGCAGGTGTATATGACGGACAACCTTATCGAATCCTGAATACTCTGGCCGGTGGTAACATCCCATATGAAGATAATTCCGGTAAAATTTCAATTCTTCTCGAAACTTTATCTTCCGCAAGCGGCATGTACATGTACGACACAGACATCACAGCAATCCATATCAACACTCCTTCTGCATCTGCCTATGTTTCCGGTGAAATGTCCAAAAGAAACGGTCTGCTTGTACACGAAGGACAGCATGCACTGCTCTGGCTGAAAACCAGATTTTCCAATACCGGCAGATATATGTGGCTCAATGAGGGACTGGCTGTGACTGCTATGGACTATCTCTGGGGTGGCATTGATTCCAGCGGATGGTTAAACGGCATTGCCGGAAGTACCGCTATTCGAAGCGGCTCTTCCCTGATCTATCAGACCTACCGTGATGATACGGCGCAGGATTACGGCATGCCTTATCTTTTTATGCGTTATGTAATCGACCGTATGGCCGGAAGCTATAAACCAATGGATGTCCTGCCAAAATTTTACCAGATAGATGCCTCCACCCTTACCTGTGAAGAATACCTGACGCAGGTAACCGGCATTCCATTTAAGACATTAATGGCTGATTTCTATACCGCAATCGCTGCCGGCGATCTCTACGGCAATTACAGTTTCTCTGGTGACCGTATTGCCGCCGGAAAGGCTGCAACATTTCCTGTTTTTTCCGGAAACAGTAACCAGAACTATACGCTGCCTGCAGCTTCTGCAGTCATTATAAAACTGAAAAATGGGAAATTCACGGTTCCTGCCAACGGAAGCTCCAGCATTATTTACCGTATCGTCGGAAATCGCGCCACTTCTGCAGCTCCATCTGAAGGTAGTGGTACTGCCTCTGATCCATATAAGATCACTTCTCTCGATGACCTGAACCTTATCTCGGATCATCCGGGTGCTTATTACAGTCTGACCAAAGATATTCAGACAAATGGAAATATTAATTTCTCTGTAAATTATTTCAGTGGACACTTAGATGGTAATTCACACACTATTTACGGATTGAAAAAACCGCTTATCGCCCAAAATGACGGAACCATTGAAAATCTGCGAATTGTAGCTGATTTTGACGATGACAGCCAGAATGTACAGGGTGTCATTGCACAATATAATCAGGGAAAGATTCAGGAATGTTCTGTTTCCGGCACGGTCACCGGACATATGGGTGGCGATGGATCCATGGTCTTTCCTGAATTTGGCGGCATTGCCGGTCAGAACGAACTTGCCGGAATCATCAGTGGGTGTACGGCCCGCCTGAATATAAATCTGTCTATGCCAGCTATGAAAGGCTGGGTCGGCGGTATTGCCGGATTAAATATTGGTACAATAGAAAAGTGTGTCAGCAATGGAATCATCTCTGTCACCCAGGAAAACGGCACTTCTTATCCTCTTTATGTCGGTGGTATTGCCGGTGAAACCCAAAAATTCAGTGGTATGGGTGGTGTGATCAAAGAATGTCTGCATGCCGGTCAGATTAAAGTTTCCGGTGGTTCCTCTTTTGTTGGACAAATTTGCGGTCTTGCAGCTGCAAATGTAATAAATTCTTCAACCGGATTAAATGGTCACATCCTGAACTGTTATGGAAAAACGGGATCTGGAAATCTGGTCGGTTCTACTGCTGCAGTGCCTTCAACCGGTGGTCTGCTGACAGATGCACAGATGAAGGATTCTTCCTCTTACCAGGGATGGTCTTTTGGAGCTGACTGGAAAATGTCTGATGATGGAATCCCGGCTCGAACCGATTCCTCAGACATTACTTCACTTTCTGTAAAATATACTCCGTCCTCCTGTTATATTGGTGAAACACCATGGAGCTTCGGAACGCTTGTTATAAACAACAAAACGGAAGTTTCCATTACGCGGGATATGGTCAGCGGTTTTGATAATACATCGGCACATACCTGCCAGATTACTGTAACATACAAAGGCCGACAGACCAGTTATTTACTTCCTGTCGTTGCTCCAAAAACAAGTGATATTACAAGTCTCCAGATATCAGCAAAACCATCCAGACTTTCCTATACAGAGGGAGATCTGTTCAATCCATCCGGTGTCAGCTTCTTTGCTACCATAGGCGGTCGCTATGCCTATATTTACAGCGGATATACTTATGATAAAACGCGTGCGCTGACTTCTTCTGATACAGAAGTTACTTTTGACTATTTTGGTGCAAAAGTAACACAGAAGATTTCTGTTGCAGCAAATACACCAACAAAACTGAATATTCTTTCTTCGCCATCAAAGACTCAGTACACCATCGGAGATAAGCTGGATCTTTCGGGAATAAAGCTTCAGATTGTTTACAGCAATGGAACCCTTTCTCCAATAATTACTACTGATACTCTGGATACCTATGGAATTCATATAGCACTTGGCGCTGCTTCAAATGTTACTGCGATTGACAAAAAGCATATTATGACTGCTTCGGACAGCGGAAGCTCTCTTCTGTTTTATGCTACAGATATATTACCAGGACAGTATGGAACTGTAACTGCAGTTTCCTCGACTCTCAGTGTACTGGCTCCTCTGCAGATTACAGATACAGAGCTTCATCTGTGCACTGGAACCAAGAACACTCAATATGCTTATTCCGGCAACGTAACCGGCGGCAGTGGCGAGTACAAGACAACCGTTGTCAGCGAGAATCTTCCGTCCGGACTGAGCCGAAATAATATACCTGACAGTTCCAGTTACTCTTATTTCTATTACTCAGGAACAGTTACTGCTCCTGTCGGCACTTACGAGTCACTGTACACCGTTCAGGATACTCAGACAAAAGCGACCTTATCGGTAAAAATTGTATTACATGTACTTGCTTCCAGTGAAGCAAAATTTTACAGTTTCGTACTGCGTGCCTCGGATAACCCGGAACTTAAACAGGATGTCATCGGAGAGATTGGAACGGACACGATCATTCTCCGGCTGCCAAAAGGCACAAATGTAACTGCCCTGAAACCATCTATTGATTTTGGCTACAGTTACGGTACTTCCCTTCCGTCTGCCTTTTGGAGTGGAAACCCACATGATTTTACCAATCCGGTCATTTATACATTAACTGCACCGGACGGAGTTACAAAGAAATCCTACACCGCGCAAGTAGAATTCTATGATTCTGCTCAAGGAGTCACAACTCCGACTCCAAAGCCGACCAATACTCCGACTCCAAAGCCCACCAGTACTCCGACTCCGAAGCCTACCAGCACCCCGACTCCGAAGCCTACCAGTACCCCGACTCCGAAGCCTACCAGTACCCCGACTCCGAAGCCTACCAGTACTCCAGTGCCAACAAATACTCCGGTTCCGACTAACACTCCGACTCCAAGACCAACAAATACTCCGGTTCCGAAGCCACAGCCTACCAGTACTCCAGCTCCAAGACCTTACCCAGTTGGAATGCCTGTCAAACATACAGCAAGTAATGGCATATATAAGGTAACCGGCACTCAAACTCTGGAGTATACAAAACCCGTAAATAAAAAATCGAGTGTTATTAATATTCCGGACCGCATTACACTCAATGGTCTGGATTACACTGTAACCTCTGTTGGAAGCAAAGCTTTCAAAAACAACAAATATCTGAAGAAGGTATCCATTGGAAATAACGTTGTTCAGATCAAAAATTATGCTTTCTATAAATGCCCTAAACTGTCTTCTGTAAAAGTTGGAAGATCCGTTCGGTTAATTGGAAAGCAATGTTTCTACGGATGTAAGAAATTAAGAACACTGAACATTCAATCTCCAGGATTATCGGAGAAATACACTGGTTCAAATGCCTTTAAAGGAACACCTGCAAAAATGAAAGTCTATGTTCCAAGAAAACAGGCCAAAAATTATAAAAAATTATTCCTGAAACGAGGGATGCGCAAAACTGTCACTTTCAAAGGCATTCGATAGGTAGTAAAAAGAAGGAGCAGTCCGAAAATATATTTCAGACAGCTCCTTTTTTTCTGACTTAAGAAGGGGAATTTCTGATATAAATACAGTTCGCCCATATTCTCCCCACCAGCAGTTTTATTTACCTACTGCAACTCCTTCAATATTGATCTTCCAATCGTGCCTTCCGGCATCTGTACCCCAAAATTTTCTGCAACAGATGCACCGATCACCGCAAATGTATCCTGATTCTCAATAGCTCCTGTTTCTTTCATTTTCTTTGAATATGCAATAAATGGTACATATTCTCTTGTATGATCTGTTCCGGTATAAGTTGGGTCATTTCCATGATCCGCAGTCAGGATCAGAAGATCATCCTCTCGCAACTCATTCATCAGAGTTCCGAGTCCACTATCAAACTTCTCAATCTCACGTCCGTATCCTTCCGGATTTCTTCTATGCCCCCACAAAGCGTCAAAATCCACCAGATTCACAAAGCAGAGGCCATGAAAATCTTCTTTACAAATCTCAATCGTCTGTTGCATGCCATGCACAGAACTGTCTGAATGGTAAGTCTGTGTAATTCCCTCACCACAGAAAATATCATTGATCTTTCCAACACCAATCACATCAAGACCTGCATCCTTCAATGCATTTAAGGCTGTTCTTCCAGTCGGTTTCAACGCATAGTCATGGCGGTTGCTGGTTCTCTTAAACTCACCCTTTTTCTTTCCGACATACGGTCTCGCAATAACTCTGCCGACTCTCCACTCATCCTTCATGGTCAGTTCCCTGGCAATCTCACAGCAGCGATACAGGTTGGCAAGATCAAATGTCTCTTCATTTCCACAGATCTGCATTACCGAATCCGCAGAAGTATAGACAATCATCGCTCCTGTATTGATTTCTTCCTCACCAAGTTCCTCGATGATTTCTGTTCCACTGGCACTCTTATTTCCAATCACACGCTTGCCACATCTCTTTTCCAGTTCATCGATCAGTTCTTTAGGAAAACCGGTTTCTGTAAAAGTAATAAACGGCTTCTGTGTATAGATTCCCATCATTTCCCAGTGGCCTGTCATTGTATCCTTTCCATTGCTGGTCTCCCCAATTCGCATATAGCGGCCAATCGGATTTTCCACGCCTTCCATCGTACCACCCTTATGCAGATTCAACATTCCAAGTTTCTGAAGATTTGGAATATCCAAAGTTCCCATCTTATCCAGGATATGTCCGAACGTATCCACACCCTTATCGCCAAATTTCTCAGAATCCGGCATTGCTCCAATCCCCAGTGAATCCAGAACAATCACAAATACTCTCTTATAAGTTTCCATAAACACTCCTTTCTGCCTGTTCCCATCAGACGAATGTCCGTTAAACTATGCCAGATCTGCCGGTCCAAATCCAAGCGGAAAAAGTTCCCTTAAAGTAAAGACATCGTATTTATCTTTGCTGACTGCCAGAATGATCTGAAATGTTTCCGGATCACAGAACTCCATCATGACCTGTCTGCACACACCACACGGTGCCGCATACCCTGTCAGAACTCCATCCCTGCCGCCTACAACACAGATTGCCTGAAATTCCTTTACTCCTTCACTGACTGCTTTAAAAAAAGCAGTCCTCTCAGCACAGTTTGTTGGTGTATAAGCAGCATTTTCAATATTACATCCTGTATAATACGTGCCATTCTTTGCCAGAAGTGCCGCTCCCACATGAAAATGTGAATATGGCGCATAAGAATAACCCCGCTGTTTTATCGCCAGATCGATCATTTCTTCAATCTGTTTTTTGTCCATTCTCCTGCCTGCCTTTCCTTCTGTATAGATTATCTTTTTATATAGATCAAGTGCATCCTTTGTCTCAAATGCTTTTGTCTTTGTTGTCATCTTTCCTTGGCCTTATCTGCGCGGATCAGCTCACGGATTGCCTGCACCGCAACCTGGATTGCCTTATCTGTATCATGTACTACCGGATTTTCCAGTCCTAACTTTTCTCTTTCCTGATTTGCTAATACCAGGAAGCAGGAGCCGGCACGTACTCTTAAATGGCTTGCTACTACAAAAAGTGCTGCAGATTCCATCTCGGAAGCAAGGCAGCCCAGACGTTTCCATGCTTCCCATTTATTCATCAATTCATAGCTGACCGGTTTGGTTTCCGGTTCATGCTGTCCATAAAATGCGTCCTTGCACTGTACTACACCTGTGTGGAATTCACAGCCTTCTTTTTTGGCGCCTGTCACAAGAGCATTGAGCACTTCCAGGTTTGCTACTGCCGGAAATTCGATCGGAGCATACTCTTTGCTGGTGCCTTCCATACGAATCGCCCCTGTCGCAATGACAATATCTCCACTCTTTACTTCTGTCTGCATTCCACCACAGGTTCCGATACGGACAAACGTATCTGCACCACAGCGATAAAGCTCTTCCATTGCAATAGAAGCAGATGGTCCACCAATACCGGTAGAAGTTACACTCACCTTTACTCCATCCAGTGTTCCTGTATAAGTTACATATTCTCTGTTATCAGCAACAAAAACCGGATCATCAAAATACTGTGCGATCTTTTTGCAGCGTTTCGGATCTCCCGGTAAGATCACATACCGTCCGACTTCTCCTTTTCCAACCTGAATATGATACTGTTTGCTTGCATCTTCTGAATAATTTTTCATGTCTGATTCCTCTCTTTCTTTATCTCTGTCCCTTATCGTATGGAATTCCTTCTGCCTTCGGTGCTCTTGATTTCTGAGAAATAAAAGCAAGCACGACAAGAGAAACAATATAAACTGCCAGGAAGTTTTAATGCTACAAGCGGTGCAGATCCACCGAATTTTTATTCTGTCACCCGCATTTGTTATATCTAAAGTATAAAAGACATTAGTCCTTTTTCATAGAACATATGTATTTTTTTCAATATTTTGTTGTCTTTTTATAATTTATTTCATTTATTTTTGGTCATTATGTATGATTTATGTGTCTTGCTTTATTATTTATTTATTCGTAATCCTTTCGTTTGTCTAATTTTCACAAATTAAGTTTTGCAATTACCACATAACGCTGATATAATATACAAAAAACAATGTGCGTTTAACTTACTCATGGAGGACTTATCATGAACAAACACAAACGATACAACGTTGGAATCCTTATTGGGGGCGTACATACTTATTTTCCCAAAGAACATATCAGTGGTATTGCTACTGCAGCAAAAGAACTCGATATAAATGTCTGTTTTTTCCTTGGTACGCAGACCCAAGATTTCTTCGAAGATATGCTCGGAGGAACTCACAAAGATTCTTTTGATTATCAGTTCAATACCATCCACGATTACAGTCTTATGGGAGGTCTTGATGGACTGATCATCAATTATGGAACTCTGGGACTGCAGTTAAAAAATGAGACTGCTGAGAAATTTGCCCGCAAATTCAATTCCATTCCTACCGTGTTCCTTACGGAGATCGTCCATGCGCATAACTGCCATTCTCTGATCTGTGACAACAGACAGGGCATCCAGCTGGTCATGGAGCATCTGACCCAGGAACACAATTGTCAGAAAATACTTTTTGTAGCCGGTCCTGCACAGAATACAGATGCTAATGAACGTAAAAATACTTATCTTGAAATGATGGCGAAATATCATCTTCCGGTCAATCCCAAGATGATCGCACAGGGTGATTATTCAGAATTTGTAGATAAACAGATTGAAAAACTCCTCGATGATAATCCAGATGCCCAGGCTATTGTCTTCGCCAACGACGAAATGGCATTTGCCGGTTATCGTGTTTGTGAAAAACGTGGTCTCAAAGTAGGAAAAGATATCCTGATCACCGGTTTTGATGACTGTGAGCGTGCATCTGGTATGGAACCACCTCTTACAACCATTCAGCAGGATGGAGTCCTCATGGGCCGAATGGCTGTATACGACCTTGTTGATAAATTGGACGGCAAAAATGTCCTGTCCCGAAGAGTTCCTGTTTCTCTGTGTGTCAGAGAATCCTGCGGCTGTCAGGAACAGCTTCCGGAAATTCAAAATACTCCAGTGAGTCTTACCGAACAGATACACAAGCTGAACCGTACGATTACCAATATGAAGCTTGAGCTGATCAGTTTTCAACGTAGATCCTGGTTTATTTCGTCACTTGCCCGAAGTCTGAATGACTGCATGGAGGATGAATACGCTTTTCTTCTGGAAGCAATGGAAAACATGCGGGAATTGCGCACAAAATGCACCTACCTCTTTCTCCTGGATGAACCAATCGTATATCATCAGAATGAGAAATGGATTTGTCCGCAAAATCTGCGACTTGCTGCCTATTACCGGAATGAAGAAGTGGATGCATTTCATTTCTATGACCGCCAGCCTGTAACAGACCAAAAAGGTATCTGTCAGTTGATGAGCGATGATGAACGACATCAGTTTATGATATTTCTGCTCTTCTCAGGAGAAAAACAATATGGTCTGCTCGCATGCGATATACAACAGGAAGAATTTCCATTTTTCTATGTGATCAGTCTGCAGATCGGTCTTTCTTTGCATTATCTGGAAATCAGTAAAGCAGAAGCCCGGCGCCGACAGGAAATGTCCAGAGATCTGGAGCTCGTACGTGAGCGAAACCGGGTACTTGGATTTATTTCCAAATATGATGAACTGACTGGTCTTCTGAATCTGAGAGGTTTCACAGAACAGACAAAAAAATTCTGCAGCAGCGAAATAAATCAACGGGCCTACATTATCTGTGGAGATTTGGACCATCTGAAAGAGATCAATGACACCTGGGGACATCCGGCCGGCAACTTTGCACTGCAAAGCGTTGCAAGAATCCTCGGAGGCTGTCTGCGCAGTCAGGACACACTTGCACGTGTCGGTGGTGATGAATTCCTGATTCTTTTAAATTGTGAAGAAGAAAATTTCCAGGATATTTTCCGTAAACGAATTAAAGATGCCTGC
>ERZ832522.3142-NODE-3142-length-18788-cov-4.057012_pt1 | contig 18788 bp, 13 predicted proteins | sample MGYA00519951_ERZ832522 | MGnify/ENA primary metagenome ERZ832522 (study PRJEB31850, sample SAMEA3708728) | human gut metagenome | biome: human gut; feature: human-associated habitat; material: faeces | place: China | collected 2014 ... | reverse complement strand
GAAGCAGGGACCCGTGCACGTTCAGGCAGCCGAAGGGCGGCAGGTCGAGCACGTCCTTGGGGAGAATCGCCCCGTAGGCCGCCACGCAGATGACATCGGGCGCAAACGCGGCGAGCTCCGAGAGCACCGCAGCGTCGCGCAGCGTGCGCGGCGTTCGCACGGGAAAACCGCGACGTTCGGCCACCTCCTTCACCGGAGAGGGCACAAGCGCCTTTCCCCGGCCGCGCACGGCGTCGGGACGCGTGTAGACGGCCGCGATCTCGTGGAACTCCGCCAACTCGTCCAAGATTTCCGCTGCGAAGCGGGGCGTTCCCATGAAGACGACGCGCACGCTACTTCACCTCGATATCGGTGTCGCCCGGGCGGGCGCCGGCGGCCTTGGCCTCCTCGTAGGCGCGCAGGGCCTCGATGCGGGTCACCGGATCGCAGCTCTCGAAGAGCGTCTTGCCGTTCAAGTGGTCGATCTCGTGCTGCAGGCAGCGGCCGAGCAGGCCGTCGCCCTCGATCTCCCACAGCTCGCCGTCCAAATCGTAGTACTGGACGCGGGCCCACGGCTGGCGCTTCACCGGCACGGTGACGCCGGGGCACGAAAGGCAGCCCTCACCGCCCTCCTCCGGCTCGCCGGCCAATTCCACGATCTCGGGGTTCACGAGCACGATGGGGTTCTTCTCCCCCTTCTCGCCGTCCCAGTCGACATCGATGACGACCAGGCGCTTGGTGACGCCCACCTGGGGGGCGGCGATGCCGCAACCGTAGTTCTTGTACATGGCGTGGGCCATCTGCTTTGAGAGGCGCTTAAGCGACTTGTCGCCGGGCTCGCACGGCTCGCAGACCGTGGCGAGAATGGGATCGGGGGAAATAACAATGGGAAGCACGGTATTCCTTACTCTGTATAGTGAAGTGTCAATGCGCTGCGGCAACCCCGGGCAGCTCTGAAATGGCCCGGGATCGTATCAGTTGCTTGGGACATTGTGAAGCGCGAGGCCCCTCCTGTCCAGATGACCCGCGAAATCTACGGACGGACGGCGGCGGGTGCCCTAGCTGGCGGGCAGCGCCCGGTGGGCGACGCGACGGGCGGCCACGTCCATCTGCAAGGTGGTGACGGCGGCATGCAGCAGCTCGGCCTCCTCGGCGTCGGCCCCGGCGTTCATCTGGGCCGTGAGCGCCCCGATGGCCTCCTCGGCATCCCCCAGGGCCAGCTCCTCGGCCAGGTAGGCGCCGATGGCCTCCGGGGTGCTCGACGGGTAGGATGACCCGGCGGTGAGCACGCGCGCCGCATGGGGCGTGGCGAGCGTCGCCTTGGTCACGATATCGGCGGGTGCGGCCCCCGGGTTCTCGGAGAGGGTCGCGAGCACGCTCTCGGCCAGCAGGCGGTGCACCTCCTCATGCCACTGCACCTGCGCGAGTGCATCGGCATGGGCGAGCCCCACAAGGGGATGCTGGCAAGCGAGCGCCAGAAACTCCCGCTCGAAGCGCAGGCGGTTGCGCTCGGCCTGGGAAAGCGCGCGGCGCACAGGCCGGGGCGCGGGGGCCTCGGGCCCGGTCTCCTCATCGGAGCCGCCGCGGGGCGCCTCCAGGGCCGCCAGCCGCTCCAGCACGTCGGCCTCCTCGATGCCGAGGCGCCCGTGGGCCCGCAGGCGCGACCAGGTGCGCACGGCGTAGTCCTTCGCCACCAGCGTGTCCTTGATGGGGGCGAGCACCGCCAGGCACGCGTCCAGCGCGCGATCGCGGCCGGGGGCGGTATCCAAGTCGAAGCTGTCGAGGCGCCGTTCGAGGCCGAACTCGATGAGCGGGAGCGCCCCTTCCACCACCGCCTCCAAAGCCTGCGCGCCCTCCGCCTGCACGAACTCGGCCGGATCCTGGTTGTTCGGCAGGGTGACGGCCAGAAGCTCCACGGAGTTGCGGTTCTTGTCGGAGATGCTCTCGCCGATGAAGGCCAGGGCGCGGTCGGCCGCCTTCTGACCCGCCGCGTCGCCGTCGAACAGGTAGACGATCTTCTTGGGCGCGTGCTTGGCGAGCACCCGGATGTGCCGCATGGTGAGCGCCGTGCCCAGGGTGGCCACCACGTTGGTGACGCCCGCCTCGTGCAGCGCAATGACGTCGGTGTAGCCTTCCACTACGATGGCGCAGCCGGTAGAGGCCATGCGCGCCTTCGCCTGGTCGAGCCCGTAGAGCACCTGGGACTTGTGGAACAGCGGCGTTTCCTGGGAGTTCAGGTACTTCGGCTCGCCGGCGCCGATGACGCGGCCGCCGAAGGCCACGCAATCGCCCTGAGCGTCGAAGATGGGGAACATCACGCGCTCGTAGAAGCGGTCGCGCACCGGGCCCCCGCGCCCGTCGAGGGCCACGTTGGCGCGGATCATCTCGTCGGGTTTGAAACCCAAGGCCGACAGGTGGCGCACGAGCGCCCCGCGCCCGGGGGCGTAGCCGAGCATCCACTTCTTCGGCACCTCGCCGCCGAAGCCGCGGGAGGCCAGGTACTTGCGCGCCGCGTCCGGCCCCTCGCCGCGCCCGCGCATGAGCTGGGTATGGTAGAACTCGGCCGTGCGCGCGCAGATCTCCTTCATGCGGCTCTTCACCGAGCGTGACACGCCGCCGCCCCGCATATCCTCCGCGATGTCGATGTGGGCGCGGTCGGCCAGGTAGCGCACGGCCTCGGGGAAGTTGAAGTCCTCGGTCTTCATGATGAACGAGAAGACATCGCCCCCCTCCCCGCAGCCGAAGCAGTGCCACAGCTGGGTCGCCGGGTCGATCTTGAACGAGGGGGTCTTCTCCTGGTGAAGCGGGCAGCAGCACCAGAAGTCGCGGCCCTTCTGCTTGACGGGGGTGCGCTCGCCGATGACCGCCACGAGATCGCTCGCGTCGCGAACCTTTTGGATATCCTCGTCGCTGATGCCGGCCACGCGTCCCTCCGCTTTCTTCTCGTCGCTCTTCGTCGTTTTCTGGAAAGTATAGCACCGCCACGTGCAAACAGATGTTCCGCAGCTACAATAGCGGCAAAACTAACGACCAGCGAAAGCGAGCGAGCCATGGCAGAGAACAGCATCCCCTACCTCACCCTGAGCCCCGACGTGGAAGAGGCCATTCGGGCCGATCGGGCCGCCGGCCGCGTGAGCCCCTACCGCACCGACGACGCGGACGTGGTGCGCCGCGAGGACTTCGCCCACGACCGGGCCACGCTCACGCGCCCGGCCTTCGTGCGCGACACCGAGAAGGTGCTGAACCTGGCCGCCTATAACCGTTACGCCGACAAGACCCAGGTGTTCTCCTTCGCCGAGAACGACGAGATCTCGCGGCGCGGGCTGCACGTGCAGCTCGTAAGCCGCGTGGCTCGGGGCATCGGCGGCCTGCTCGGGCTGAACTGCGACCTCATCGAGGCCATCGCGCTCGGCCACGACACGGGGCACACCCCCTTCGGCCACGCGGGAGAGCGGTTCCTGTCGGCCTGCTACCGCGCGCGCACCGGGCGCACCTTCAACCACAACGTGCACTCGGTGCGGGTGCTTGACAACCTGTACCGCCGCAACATCTCGCTGCAGACCTTAGACGGCGTGCTCTGCCACAACGGCGAGTTCGCCCAGCAGGTACTGCACCTCGGCGACACAGCCACCTTCGATCAGCTGGATGGCCTCGTGGAGGCCTGCACCGCCGACGAGACCACCATCAAGACCCTGCGCCCGTCCACCCTGGAGGGCTGCGTGGTGCGCGTGGCCGACATGATCGCGTATATCGGCAAGGACCGCCAGGACGCGCTGGCCATGGGGGTCATCGACTCGCTGGCCCCCTTCGATTCCGAGATCATCGGCACGACCAACGCCAAGATCATCAACAACCTCACCATGGACATCGTGAACAACTCCTACGGCAAGCCGGAGATTGCCATGAGCGAGGAGGTCTTCCGCGACCTGAAGCTGGCGAAGAAGCAGAACTACGAGGTCATCTACTTGAAAGAGGGCATGGTGGACGATGCTGAGAACCTCGTGGAGGAGATGTTCGAGGAGATGTACGCGCGCCTTTTGGCCGACCTTCTGGAAGAGCGGCGCGAGAGCCCTATCTTCCAGCACCACGTGCGGCGCCTGGCTGCGGCGTCGCGGTCCATCGTGCCCGGGGAGTACCTGGCCGGCGAGCCGAACCAGATCGTGGTGGACTACATGGCCTCCATGACCGACAGCTACTTCATGGCCATCTACCGCCACCTGTTCCCGACAAGCCGCCGCAAGATCCAAACCCGCGGCTATTGTTCTGACCTAGCTTAGTCGCGAAATCCCTTATCCACTTGATGGCAGGCGGGGTTGTCGGCGGCGGTGGTGGCGAGCTCGTCGCAGCGCTCGTTCTCGGCGTGCCCAGCGTGGCCCTTCACCCAGACGAACTTCACGGTGTGGGGCTCTTTGGCGGCGAGCAGGCGCTTCCACAGATCGACGTTCTTCACCGGTTGTTTCTGCGAGTTCTTCCAGCCGCGCTTCAGCCAGCCGGCCACCCAGTTCTGGTTGAAGGCGTTCACGAGGTACTGCGAATCGGAGTACACCGTCACCGTGCAGGGGCGCTTCAAGGCCTCCAGGCCCACGATGCAGCCGAGCAGCTCCATGCGGTTGTTGGTGGTGCAGGAAAAGCCAGCGGAGAACTCCTTCTCGTGCACCGCGCCCGAAGGGGCCGTGTAGCGCAGGATGGTGCCGTAGCCGCCCGGCCCGGGGTTGCCCCGGGACGAGCCGTCGGAGTACAGGGTCACTTCCATGGGAGCTCCTTGGTGGTGAGTTGGGGCCGCCACGTGGCCCGCGGCGGCGAAGTCGTTGAAAGAGAAGCCGGATTGCGCGGTCATGGGCTACAGCTCCGCTTCCGTGCGCTCGCCCAGGTCGATGAGCTCCTGGCGGGTGTGCACGCCACACTTGGCGTAGATGCGGCGCAGGTGCGTGTCCACGGTGTTCTTCGAGATGAAGAACTCGCCGGCGATGCGCTCGGCGGTGCGGCCGCGCAGGGCGAGCGGCAAGATCTCGGCCTCGCGCTTCGAGAGCTTCGCCGTGCGCGCGATGAGATCGCAGGCCTCCTCGAAACGGTCGCTCTGGGCGATGACCACCGAGAGCGCTGCCATGTCGCGGTCAGTGAACAGGAACAGATACGCGTACAGCACCGCCACGCCGGCCAGGGCCACGAGCGCCGCCGACACGTCGAAGGCGCCGGGAAGCGCCCCGAGCACGCCGCCGACGAGCACGCCGGTGATCTCGCCCGCGAACAGCGCTGCGAAGCCCCGGGCGAAGGAGCGCGCCGCGTCCCCGCCGCCGATGCGGCCCATGATGAGGAACAGCGAGACGAGCACCGAGAAAACCCCCAGATAGCCGGCAAGCACCACGGCCACGCCGGAGACGCCGACGCTCTCCAGCAGCGGCACCGCCACGAAACCGCCCACCATGAGCAGGATGGCGAGCCGGTACGCGCCGCCGAGCGGCCCCACCTCCTGATCGGGCCCCGTGGGCAGCACGGCGCGCACGCCCACCGAGAGCGGACGACCCCCGTAGAGCTGCAGCGCAGCGGCGCAATACAGCACGAAGAGCACGAAGGTGACGGAAAGCGATGACGCGGCTCCCCCCTCGGCGCTGGTGGCAAGGGCCTCCACGGCACCGGTGGCCAGGCCGTAGACCACTGTGCCGGCGATAATGCGACCGGAGAGCTTGGCGGCCTCCTCGGTTGGATCGTCGGCCGCCGCGGGCTCGGCGTCGCGGTCATCAGGCTCGCCGAGCGCACGCAGGGCCCAGGCGCTTCCCACGGGCAGCACGTACAGCAGGATGTAGGCGCCCTCTACCGGAATGGCGACGACGAAGAAGCAGACGGCCGCGCCCAGGGCGCTCCCGATGAACACCTCGGGCACGGACTGGTCGATGGAAGCCTCCCCCAATACTCGGCCCCACCGACATAGAAGCAGCGCGAGCGGAACGCCGGCGGCCAGCCCCTCCACGGCGGCAAGCGCGAGCCACGGAATGCCGGGCGCAAGGCTGTGCAGCGCAACGATGAGGTACAGCGCTCCCACCAACGGCAGCGCGTAGCAGCGAACGAGACCCTCGGCCACGACCATGAGATGCCGACGCAGGCGCTCGCGGGTCATGAGCGCGAAGGTGGCGGCCATGACGAGGAGCACGCAGAGCAGGTCGGCCCGATCGATGAGGAACCCGTGCTGGCTGCTCTCGTTATAGGAGCCCAGATACAGCATGGCGAAGAGAAAGGCCTGGTTGCAACCGAAACCGAGGATGGCGTAGCGCGCTTGGCGCAAACGCGAAAGCGTCATCGTCGCCATGAACCTCCCTTTCTCTCTCGCATTGACAACGGTGTATTCTATCGCAACCAAGCGCATCGGTTCTCACCGACGGGGACATCCGACGAAATGAACCGCCTATGGCAAAACGAAGAGAAGCGGCGCTGACCGTATCTGGCAGCTGCCGCTTCTCTTGGGAGGGAGGGTTGAAACGAACCCCGCGCCCGAGGACGCGGGGACGGTTCACGGATGTTATTCGGCCTTCTTGCGAACGACCTTCTTGACCACCTTGGTCTCGGCCTCGCCGGCGGTGGCGTAGGCGACCTCGGGCTCGTCCTCGACGATCTCGACGATCTCTTCGGCCTCGTCGTCCTTCTTGTCGAAGGCCATGCCCTCGCGCAGGCTCTTCACGGTCTTGCCGAGGGAGGCGCCGAGTTTGGGGAGGTTCTTCGGCCCGAAGATGAGCAGCACGACGACGAGGATGATAACGAGCTCAGGCACGCCCAGTCCGAGAATCTTCATAGTGGGTAATCTCCTTCTTTGCTTCGAGGCCGGCCGGGACACCCCTTGCGCCGCGCTTCACGGTTTTTTGCGTTTCGACGCCGCCCACTATGCCCCCTTCCAAGCCTCCTGCCTATCACGCAGACTCGTGATTTTGTCACGTGGCGAAGAAATTTCCCTGTCACACCTTTACGTGACAAAGCTCGTTTTCGCTGGTCAGAAGCTTACGCAAAAAAGGGCTGACCGAGGTCAGCCCCTACGGAACCATCCCGAGCAGCCGTCGAGCTCGAGCCTTGGCGGTCGCGGCGGCGGTTCACGGTGATCTTCGTGGGGGCCGCCGCACCGGCGCGGCGCTTCTCGGGGGCCGCGCCGCTCCCCTTCCCGTGGATGCCCGCATCGGCGAGCGCCTCGTCCACCACCGAGCGGTCGGCGTCCACGTCGCCATCGAGCTGGCCCGACTTGTACAGGTAGTAGTCGTAGTCGCCCTCGTAGTTGGTGATCTGGCCGTCCTTCACCTCCACGATGCGGTTGGCCACCCCGCGGATGAGGTGCCGGTCGTGGGTGATGAACAGGATGGTGCCGTCGAAGTGCTGCAGGGCCTGCTCCAGCACGTCGGCACTGGAGATGTCCAGGTGGTTGGTGGGCTCGTCCAAACACAGCAGGGGCTTGGGGGCCACGAGCATCTTCGCCAGGGCAAGCCGCCCCTTCTCGCCGCCGGAGAGCACCGACACCTTCTTGTCCACGGCGTCCCCCGTGAACAAAAACGCGCCCAGCAGGCTGCGCACCTGGGAGATGGACCAGCCGGGCGCGGCATGATCCAGCTCCTCGAAGACGGTGTTGCCCGCGTGCAGCTCTTCCAGCTGGTGCTGGGCGTAGTAGGTGAGATCGACGTTCACGCCGTAGTCGATGGTGCCGGCGTCGGGCTTTTCCACCCCGGCGATCATCTTCAAGAGCGTGGATTTGCCCGCGCCGTTGGGGCCCACAAGCGCCACCTTGTCGCCGCGGTACATCGTGAAGTCGATGCCGTCGTACACCGTGTGGTCGCCGTAGCGCTTCACGAGGCCGCGCGCCCGCACCACCTCATCTCCCGTGCGCGGCGGCTGCACGAAGTTGAAGTGCACCGTCTTCTTCTCCTCGGGGATGACCGGCAGCGTCTCCTTGATCTTCTCGATGCGCCGCTCGCGCTCCTGGGCCTGCTTGGCCTTGGTGGCCTTGTAGCGGAAGCGGTCGACGAAGGCCTGCAGGTGTGCGATCTCCTCCAGCGATTTCGCGCGCTCGGCCTTGATGCGCTCCAGGCGCTCCTCCCGCGCCACCAAGTACTTCGAGTAGTTGCCCTTGTACAGGTTCACTTCCCCGTTGTCGATTTCCGCCACGCGGTCTACCATGTTGTCCATGAAGGCGCGGTCGTGGGAGACGACGACGACCGTGCCGGCATACCCGCGCAGAAAGCCCTCGAGCCACTTCACCGATTCCAAGTCCAGGTGGTTCGTCGGCTCGTCGAGCAAGAGCACCTCGGGGTTGCGGATGAGCAGCTTCGCGAGCGCGATGCGCATCTGCCAACCGCCGGAGAACTCGGTGGTGGAACGGGTCATGTCGCGCTCGGTGAAGCCGAGGCCGAACAGCACGCTTCGCACCTTCGACTCCAGCGAGTAGCCGCCGAGCATCTCGTAGGCATCCCGTGCCCGGCCCACGGCCGCCAGCTGCGCTTCGGTGGGGTTCGCGCCCAGCTCCGCTTCCAGCTTGTGCAGGCGCTGCTCGGCTTCGAGTACCTCGGTTTGCGACGAGATGACCTCTTCGAAGACGGGGAGATCGCCCATCTCGATGGCCTCCTGCTCCAGATAGCCCACGCGCGCGCCCTTGGCGAAGAGCACGCGGCCCTCGTCCGGATCGTCCTCGCCGGAGATGATGTTGAGCAGTGTCGTCTTGCCCGCGCCGTTAGGGCCCACAAGCGCCAGCCGGTCGTACTCTTCCAAGCGGAACGTCACGTCGTGGAACAGCGTGCGACCGCCGTAGGATTTCGAAAGATGTTCAGTTTGCAGGATCATAAGCGCTTCCCGAAGTTTGTCGTCTCGGGACGGCCCGAAGCCGCCCCGCATTCCATCAAGGAGCGACGCCTAAGCCGCCCCGCTTTTGCCAACTGCATAGTGTAACGCATCCGAGAAACGATGCGCCCCGCTATGCCTTCCGGTACTTCTGAAAACGGCTGTTGGGCTTATCGGGAACCGTCCGCACCCCCTCATGCCTCAACCAATTCGAAGGCCTTCCGGTAAACGGGCTCCGCCTCCCAGCCCTTCGCCTCCACTTCTTCCAGGGTGAGCCATGCGAAGGACTCGTGCTCGTGGCTCAGACGCACGTCGCCGGAGCGCCAGCGGCAAACGAAGTCGACGCCGAGGATCCGCCGCCCCGGGGCGCGCAACGTCCAGGCGTCGAAGGGCTCGCCGACCTCGATCTCCAGACCGGTCTCCTCGCGCACCTCGCGCACCAGCGCCTCCTGCCAGCTCTCGCCCGCTTCCACACATCCCCCCGGAAGATCCTCCTCGAGATCAGGCGCGATGCTGAGACGGCGCGCCGCATCGGGCTTGAACAGGAACAGCATGCGGCCGTCCTTGAAGATGCAGCCTTTTACCGCAACGCGCTCCCTCGGCTTCGACGCCGCGGCTTGATCGAACCCATCAGTATCATATTGCGCGTGCCCCACGGCCGCCTCCTCGAGTAGGTTATTCCAAACACCCCCGTACCATAGCAGAGAGCCCCGCGATTCCTGCGCACGACCTCCTTCAGTTCACGAAGTGCTGCTTTTCTGCATGAGATCTCGAGTTATAAGCGTCTAGAAGAGACAGAATTAACGAATCGCGATATCCCCAGCATCTAATGAGGCAGTTTTCGAGAGAACGCCTTCGGAACCGGAACGGCGGCGCCCAAGCACGCAGCAGCAAGGACGAAGACGACGGCTTTCGCGGGAAAGCACAGGATGAGCAACAAAGCCACCATCAGCGGCTGGCGCATAGCGGCGCCCAAGAGGGCCGCCGTGCTGACGGAAAGCGCGAAGACCGGGTCGATGCCAAAGAGCCCGGCGGCGGCATAGCCGATGGCGATCCCCGAGAAGATGAGCGGGAAGAAGTGGCCGCCGCGCCAACCGAGTCCGAGGCACACCTGGCTGGCCAGCACCTTGAGAAACCCCGTCGCGAGCAACGCCCCGGCACCGAGGGCCGTCCACTGCTGCGCCAGCATCTCGGTCTGGGCCTCGCCGGCGAACAGGGTAAAGGGGAGAAAGATCCCAAGAACTCCCAGTATCGCACCGGCAACGACCGCCTTCACTACGACGCGATCGCCGAGCCGCGCGGACAGCTTGCCCACGGCCCAGCCGAAGCCATGAAAGAGCCAGCCGGCGCAGGCGCCAAGCGCAATGACGGGAAGCACCCAGGCGAGTTCGGATGTCCCCACGGCCATGTCGGAGAAGTGCGGCAGCCCCGAACCGCCGCCAGCCACCTCGTTGAGCAGCATGAACGCCCCCAGCGCCCCGGCCACGGAAAGCAGGTACACCGCCGTTTTGACCGATTTGGAAACCTGGGGCGCGGAAACCACCGTCGCGGCGGAAGGGTCGATTCGGCGCCGACGCCCATCGGCATCGTCCGCATAGCCGAACAGCGGCGCCGCCAGACCGAACAGCGGGGCCGAGAAGATCGCCGACAAAATGGCCGCCGTGCCCGCGTTCGCCAGCTCGCGCATCTCGGCGCCTACGAACTTGAGTCGATCCCCCACCCAGCTGCAAAGCCCCGCCACCACGCCGGTGAGACCAGCCTCAGGCCCGATACTGCCGCCGAATAGAAGCGGCAGGAGCGCGCCGAAGAACATGGCTCCCAAGTGCCGGTAATCGTAGCGCCCGGTTTTCTTCACCTCGGCGAGCACCGCGTTCATATCATCGGGGTATGGCCCCACGTTCTTTTGAAACAATCCGATGGCAACGCCACCGGCAACGCAGAAGGCAAGCGGGTACACGACAGCGGGCATCCCTATCGCCGCCAGCCACGCCGGCGCCTTCACCCACAAAAGATCGAGGCCCGCGTTCATGAGAAAGAAGAACGCCCAGCAAAACGCTCCGGCGCAAGCCCCGAGCACCACGGTCACCACAGCAAATGCAATCCGTTTCACGACGGCTTCCTTCCCCGGGCGAAAAGCTCTTTGAATACGAAAAGGCCCCTCCGAGGAGGGGCCTGCTGTTTATGGTGGTCGCTACAGGATTTGAACCTGTGACCCCCGCCGTGTGAAGGCGATGCTCTCCCGCTGAGCCAAGCGACCGAAAGGTTTTCGCAACTCACTTGGTGACTTGCGACGGCTGTATATACTACACGGATTCCGCGACGCGCGCAAGGGGGAATCTTGTATACTATCCCAACATATTCACAATTCCACCGTTTGGCGGCTCTTCCCGCGCTTTCAGTGCCGAGGCCGTCCACCCCGAAACGGCGCACGAGAAAGAGAGGATCCGCCCCCATGGCAAGCGATTTGACGAGCGACACCTTCCTCGCCTCCAAGAAGATCAGCGACGAGATCAAGGCCGATCTGGCCGTGCACCCAGAGAAATACACCATGCTCACGGGCGACCGCCCCACGGGCCGTCTGCACATGGGCCACTACTTCGGCACCATCCGCGAGCGCGTCGCTTTGCAGAACGCCGGTGTCACCACCCGCATCATCATCGCCGACTACCAGGTCATCACCGACCGCGACACCACGGCAAATATCGCCGACAACGTGCACAACATGGTCATCGATTATCTGGCCTGCGGCATCGATCCGGAGAAGACCATCATCTTCACCCACTCCGCCGTGCCCGCCCTAAACCAGCTCATGCTCCCCTTCCTGTCGCTCGTCACCGAATCCGAGCTCATGCGCAACCCCACGGTGAAGGCCGAGCAGGAGGCCTCGGGCCACGCGCTCACGGGGCTGCTCCTCAGCTACCCGGTGCACCAGGCCTGCGACATCCTCTTCTGCAAGGGCAACGTCGTGCCCGTGGGCAAAGACCAGCTGCCCCACATCGAGCAGACCCGCCAGATCGCCCGCCGCTTCAACGAGCGCTACGGGCATGTGTTCCCGGAGCCCCACGGACTTCTCACCGACGCCGTGGAAATCCCCGGCCTCGACGGGCGCAAGATGTCGAAGAGCTACGGCAACGCCATCGCCCTTTCGGCCACGGAAGAGGAGACCGCCAAGCTCATCAAGAAGTCGCAGACCGACTCCGAGCGCATGATCACCTTCGATAAGGAGAACCGTCCCGGCGTCTCTGCCCTGCTGACCACGGCGGCGCTGACCACCGGCCGCACCGAGCAGGACATCGCGACGGAGATCGGCAACGACGGCGCCGGCGCCCTCAAGCGCTACGTGACCGAGTCGGTGAACGCGTATCTGGCCCCCATCCGCGAGCGTCGCCGCGAGCTGGAAGGCCAGCCGGAGATGGTGCGCGAGATCCTGCACGAGGGCAACCGCCGCGCCAACGAGATCGCCAACGCCACCTTGGACGAGGTGCGCGAGGCCATGGGCATGGTGTACTAGCCGCCGCGGGCAAGATTCAACGATAGCGTACGATCGCGGCGCCCCCTTAGCGGAGGGGGCGCCGTTTTCTATACCGTGTCCTCCAGATCCATCTGCATGAGCTGGACGCTCTCGCGCATGCGCTGGGCATGAGCGCGGGAGAGCCGGTCGTCCTCGTAGGCGCCCTGGATCTGCTCCAGCTCGAAGGTATAGGCCTTGCGCTTGATGTCCTCGGTGCGGTCGCCGGCCTTGATGACCGAGGTCACCGTGGGCCGCGCATCGTGCAGCGCCGCCACCGAGCGCTGGTACTCCACGAGCACCGCCGCTGCGTCCTCGGTGGGCACCTGGCTGGAAGCGACGGCCGCTTCCAAATGCTCCACGGCATAGGTGCGCGTGGCCGTCTGCAGCCAGCGCATTTCCTCGGTCTGCTCGGCCAGCTCCGTGTTGCCCGGCAGCTCGCGCAGCACCGCGCGCACGCCGCGGTGCCACAGCGCCCGGAAGCGGCCGTTCCAACGCTTCAACGTGCCGTGCCCCTTGCCGTGCTGCAGAAGCTGCATGGCCTGTTCGAGGCGCCCCATGTAGCGGTAGGCCACCACGCCGGAGACGACGCCGCGCTCCATCAGCTCCATGGCGCGCTCGTACTCCCACATCAGGGCCTGGACGCGCAGCTCCACGTTCATTTCGCTCTCGATGCCATTGTTGGCCTTGATGCGCGCGAGGCGGTCGTTGTAGGAGCGGATGACCGCCCGGGTCTCCGCGCGGTTCTCCCGGGTCTGCTGGGCCGCGAGCATCTCGATGACCTCGCGCATGATGTCCATAGTGGTGGCGGCGTCCTGGTCGATGCGGCGCAGCTCCTCCTCCCCTTTGTCGCGAGCCGGCGCCAGAAGCGGCACGACGAAGGTGGCCAGAAGCAGCGTGCACACGATGACGCCGCAGGCGAGGAAGATCAGCAGCTCGCGCTGGGGGAAGGGCACGTTGGGCGGCCCGTAAACGGCATAGGTGGGAATGGAGAACATAATGGAGAGCGTGATGGTGCCCTTGGCCCCGCAAAACGTCGTGATGAGCGCGCTGCGCAGATCGCCTTTCCCGAAGCGGCGCTTCTCGTCGCGGCGCACATGGTAGAGATCCATGGCGAGCACCCACAAAAAGCGCGTGGCCAGAAGCACGAAGGTGAGCCCGAAGACGAGCAGGATGAGCGTGGAGTTCGTGATGCGCACGTTCTCCCACGTGTCCTGCATGGCCAGGGGCAGCTGGGTTCCCAGAAGCACGAACACGATGCCGTTCAGGGCGTAGGTGAGCACGTGCCACACGCTGCCCGAGACGATGTTCATGCGCGAGACCGAAGGCCCGATAACCCCCTTGGGAGACGTGACGTTGATGAGCCCGGCCACCACCACGGCGATGACGCCGGAGACGTGGCACACGTTGGCCACCAGGTAGATGAGGAAGGGAATGAGCACTTCGAAGAGCACGTGGAAGTTCGTGTTCTCCACGCCGATGGAGCGGGCGCGCTTGACGACCCAATTGCCGAGCAGCCCCAGGAGAATGCCGAGCAGCAGGCCGCCGACGAATTCCACGAGGAAGTCGACCCCGGCGTCAACCAGGGAGAACGACCCGGTGACCACGGCGGCAATGGCGAATTGGAAGGACACGATACCCGAGGCGTCGTTCAAGAGCAGCTCGCCCTTCAACATGGAGGCCTGGCGCTTCGGGATGTCCACCTGCTTCGAAAGCGACGAGACCGCCACGGCGTCGGTGGGGCCCAAGGCCGCGCCCAGGGCGAAGGCCGCCGCCAGCGGAATGGAGGGCACGAACGCGTTCAGCAGGAAGCCGATGACGAGCGTCGTGGCCACCACGAGGCCTATGGCCAGGGAGAGCACGGGCTTGCGCTCGCGCCAGAGCGCCTGCTTGTCGGCGTGCTTCGCCTCGTCGTAGAGCAAAGGCGCGATGAACATGACGAGGAACAGCTCCGGGTCGAGCGTCACCTCCACCTCGCCGCCGGCCACAACGGCAATGAGGAGCCCGATGACGATCTGGATGAGCGGAAGCGAGACGCGCGGGATGATCTGGTCGATGAGCGAGGACGCCAAGACGGCGACGAGCAGGAGCAGACCGAGGGTCAGCGCTTCCACAAATGCATCTCCTTTTGGGTGTCGGCAATGGGCGAATAAGATATTTTAGAGCATGGCGGGCTATTGGGAAAGGCGCACGCGGAAGTTGCGGCCGCTCTTCTCCAGCTCGTAATCTCCCACCGAGGCCATGTACTGGCGCATCTGGGAATAGCCGAGGTCGCGCACCTTGAAGTCCTTGAACTTGGCACGCAGGGCGTCGGTGATGGTGGAGAGCATGATGCCCTCGGCGCCAGCGCCGGCCACCAGCTCGCGGATGTAGCCGGCCGGGGTGTCGCCCGCGGGCTTCTTCTTGCGAGCCGGCGCCTTCTGGGGGGCCTCCTTCTTGGCCGTGCTCTTCTTCGCGGCAGTCTTCTTGGCGGTCTCTTTCTTCGCGGCAGTCTTCTTGGCGGCCGGGCTCTCCTCCGCCTTCGACTTGGCCGCCTGGCGGCGCCGCGTCGGCTTTTCCGTCTCCGCGGGCTTCTCGGCCTCCGTCGGCTCCTTCGTCTCGCGCGCCTTCGCCTCTTCGGTGGCATCGGCTTTCTTCGTCTGGCGGGTCTTGCGCTCGGCGCGGGCGCGGCGGCCGGGCCGCACGTCCTTCTGAGCCTCCTCGGACTCGGGCAACACCTCCGGCGCTGCCTCCACGACCACTTCGACGGCCTCGGACGCCGGCACCTCCACCGCCACTTCGGTGGAGACATCCGACTGCTCCGCTTCGCCCTCGGGCAACGCCGCGGCGGCCTGGCGGCCCTCCGACAAACGCCCCACGGCCTTCGTCGCAACCCGGCGCGTACCGCGATGGCTGCGCGAGCGGCGATTCGGCTTCTCGGGCTTCTCCATCTCGGGCTTCTCGGCCTCGGCCGAGGACGCCTCAGTCGCGGCCGCCTCTCCATCGAGCTCAGAGGCGACGTCGGCAGCCTCTTCTGCCTTAGCGGCCTTAGCGGCCTTCGCGGCCTTCTCGGGCTTCCCCGCACGCTCGGGCTTCTCCGCCTTCTCGGGGCGCTCCTCGCCCTCGGCGAGTTCCACGGTGACCGAACTGTGGTCTTTGGTGATGCGCACCCGCGTGAACTCCTCGAGCAGCTTCGAGAGCAGGTTCGTGCCGTAGCTGCGCACGTCGAAATCGGGGTAGCGCTTCTGCAGGCGGCTGCCGATCTCGCCCAAGCCGGTGGCCTTGCCGTTGTTCTGGTTGTCGGTGATGATGTCCACCACGGCCTGCTCCACGGAGTCCTTCGGCACCGCGTTGCTGCCGCCGCCCTTCTCGTTGCGCTTGTTCTGCACGAGCAGCTCGAGCGTGGTGAACACGTCACAGGCGCGCCGGAAGGGCGTGGGGGTCTTCTTCTCCCCCATGCCGATGACCATGCGCCCGCTCTCGCGCAGACGGCTGGCCAGGCGCGTGAAGTCCGAGTCGCTGGACACGAGGCAGAAGCCGTCGACGTTGTCGGTGTAGAGGATATCCATGGCGTCGATGATCATGGCGGAATCCGTGGCGTTCTTGCCCTGGGTGTAGCCGAACTGCTGGATGGGCGTGATGGAGTTCTCCAGCAGCGCGTCCTTCCATTTCGCGTGCAGGGTGAGCGTCCAGTCGCCGTAGATGCGCTTGATAGTGACGGTGCCATACTTCGACAGCTCGTTCAAGATCGGCTTCAAGTAGCGCGCCGACACGTTGTCCGCGTCGATGAGCAGCGCGAAGCGGCGGTCGGACGACTCAGTGGTTGTCTTTGATTCCATGGGAGGTAAATTCCTTGCTTGAGATAAGGGGCCTTTGTCACTCAGTATGGCACACTTCGGCCTAAAATGCTGCACCTATCTTGGACTCAGGTCAAGCCGTAACGTTGAGAAGCGCCTTTCCTCCCGAGAATACAGGAAGTCGTGGGATAGGGGCAACCGAGGCAACAAAAAAGCCAGCGACGATAAGCCGCTGGCCTAGCATTTCGGTGGTGCACCATGAAGGACTCGAACCTTCGACCTTGGGATTAAGAGTCCCCTGCTCTACCAACTAAGCTAATGGTGCACTTGGTTCCTGCGCAAAGCGCTTGAATATTCTAGGCGAAGCTTTTCAGAATTGCAAGCCCTAAATTTTCAAGCGCGCTGGGGTGGATGATGGGACTCGAACCCACGACCTCCAGAGCCACAATCTGGCGCTCTAGCCAACTGAACTACACCCACCATATTAGCTTGTCAAACAACGCCGCCAAAAAGAAGATTGGCGCGCCTGCAGGGATTCGAACCCGGGACCTACGGCTTAGAAGGCCGTTGCTCTATCCTGCTGAGCTACAGGCGCATACCGTGTATCCTGCCCGCTGACGTTTAAATATTCTATCAACTTTTCTTCCGCTTGTCAACACTTCGGAGGCGTGTTTTTTGCCAAAAGCCAAAATATATTTAAAAATTGTCTCAAATTCACTCGTTCGGCGATTGTAATCCGCCGCCGAAACGATTACAATATATTTACACCGCGCTTAATTGACGGCTTTCGAGCGATAAAGGCGAGGACAATAAAAGTGAAAGGAATTGAACAGGATGAATGTTGCTGTTGAGGGAAAAAACATAGATATTACAGCAGGCGAAAGCATTCTTTGTGCACTTCGACGAGCGGGAACGGACTTTTCAAACCCGGCGGAAAAACCTGTTGCGGCTATGATAGGGGGAGAGGTCTTCAATCTGAATTACGCACCCAAGCGCGAATGCAGCATACGGCTGCTGCGATATGGCGATGATGAGGGGCGCCGCGTTTATGAACGCACGCTGCAATTCGTTCTCATTATTGCCGTTCGAAAACTCTTTCCGGGCGCAAGGCTTGTGACTCGTTACTCGGCGGGCGACGGACTTTACATTACTGTAGAGAAGGCGGGGACGGGTGCGCCGCTGAACGAGGCGGATACCGATTTGCTCCGCAGCGAAATGAAACGGATAACAGCGGCGGCATATCCGTTTGTTCGGCGAAGGCTTGATGTCCGCGATGCGATCGAGTTTTACACAAAGGACGGACAGCAGGATAAGGCAGAGCTGCTTCGCTGCCGACGGTTCAGCTATTTTGATGTGTATTCCTGCCCGGATTACAGCGATTATATGGATTATTTTTACGGCGAGATGGCTCCGTCAACGGATTATGTTCATGTTTTTGAACTGCATACGCTTCCGGAGGCAATTGTTATGCTGCTTCCTTCAAAAGATGATCCCGCTGTTCCCGCAAAATATGAAAACAGTCCGAAATTGCTTGCGGTTTTCGCCGAGAGCGACCGCTGGGGGCGGCTTATGCATGTTGCAAATGCGGTTGACCTTAACCGGCGTGTTGAAAACGGAACCATTCGCGAGTTGATTCGGGTTAATGAAGCTTTGCATGAAAAGACTTATGCGCGGGTTGCGGATGAGATTATTGCCCGCCGTGCAAAAGCCGTTATGCTTGCCGGACCGTCGTCTTCGGGAAAAACGACTTCCGCAAACAGGATCGCAACCCAACTGCGCGCCGACGGACTGGATCCGGTTATGCTGTCGCTGGATGATTACTATATCGACCGCGACAGAATTCCGCGCGATACAAACGGTGAAATGGATCTTGAGCACATCAACACTTTGGATATTCCGCGCTTCAACGGGGATCTTGCGCTTCTGCTTGACGGCTGCGAGGCGGAAATTCCGCTGTTTAATTTCAAAACAGGCAAGCGTGAGAAACAAGGCAAGGTGCTGAAGCTTCATCGCGATCAACCGCTCATAATAGAAGGCATCCATGCCCTCAATCCGCTCATGCTCGGCAGCTGCGATCCGAATTCCGTTTTCAGAATATATGTTTCTGCGCTTACAACGCTGAACCTTGACGATCATAACCGCATCCGCACGACGGATCTGCGCCTGCTTCGCCGCCTTGTCCGCGATTATGAAACGCGCAATGCAAGCATGGAACACACACTCGGAATGTGGGCAAGCGTTCGCCGCGGCGAAGCACACTGGATTTTCCCTTATCAGGAAAACGCCGACAGGATATTGAACACAACTCTTCATTATGAAGTTGCCGTCCTGAAACGATTCGTTTACCCGCTGCTTGAGGCCGTTCCGCCGGACAGCGTGCATTACTGTGCCGCGAGGAGCATCGTTAAGTTCCTCAATTACTTTGCCGAAGCGGAAGTTGATGATGAAATACCCCCGACTTCAATACTGAGGGAGTTCATCGGCGGAAATACTTTCTATAAGTAAGCAGGAAACAGCCGGGAAATAAAAAAGGATTGGCATCGGCGCCGAAAGCTGCCGCAGAAATGCCCGCATCGACCGAAAAGGAGTTATTTCTGCGGCTGCCGACTGTGCCGAATATGCAAAAAAAGCGGAAATTGCTAATATACTTTTTAATATAATGAATGAAAAGAGGGCAAAAAGGGGTTATAAATGTCGAAAGGGAATTGCAGCATTCCGGT
>ERZ832522.3124-NODE-3124-length-18878-cov-18.576476_pt1 | contig 18878 bp, 14 predicted proteins | sample MGYA00519951_ERZ832522 | MGnify/ENA primary metagenome ERZ832522 (study PRJEB31850, sample SAMEA3708728) | human gut metagenome | biome: human gut; feature: human-associated habitat; material: faeces | place: China | collected 2014 ... | reverse complement strand
TTCGGGGCACCGCTCCCCCTCTGGCGCAAGCGCCACCTCCCCCGTATCGGGGGAGCCTGTCTCGCAGAGGGAGGTTTTTCGACACGCTGGGGTGCCCCGCTGGGGCACCTCTTTCTGTATGCGGTGCCGCTGACTGATGAGGGCAGAGTTATTGTGGCATCCCGTCAAATGGTCGATTCCGGTAGCTTTGCCCTCATCCGACCCTGCGGGGCCACCGCACCCCTTCCGGCGCTGCGCGCCACCTCCCCCGTATCGGGGGAGTCTGTCCCCGAGGGAAAAGGCAAAGAACGGCGGTCAGGAAGCTGGCCGCCGCTTTTTTATTCTGTAAAATTCCCCAATATCCCGCGTTTCCGATTGTAATTTCTTCGACAAAATGCTACACTAATAGTATCTATCCACAGCATAAAATCTGCCCAAGAGAGGTAACGCACCGTGCCAGAAGAACGCAAAGTCTACCGCCGCCCTGCCCGGACGGCTGCGCCCGCCCCGCAGGCCGGGCAAGCGGCCCCGCGCCCCGACGCGCCCCCGCCGCCGAAGAAAAAGAAACGTCCCGGCGCCAAACGCCGCCGCAGCCGCCTTGTGCTGGGGCTGTGTTTGCTCTGCCTGCTGGTCGTGGTCATTGTGTCAGTGGTGCTGGTGCGCTGCTCGGCAGAGGAGAAAGGCCCCGCCGAGGCGGACTTCGGCACGCCCGCCGCGGCCTGGCAGAAGAACGATCTGGGCTACTACTTCAACACAAGCGGCCGGGCCATGCCCGCTGCGGTGCTCAAAGGCATGGACGTATCCAAGTTCCAGGGCGAGATCGACTGGGAAAAGGCCAAGGCTGCCGGCATCGACTTTGCCATCATCCGCTGCGGCTTCGGCGGCGAGTGGGACGGCCAGGAGGAAAACTGGGCGCAGGATGACCCCCAGTGGCGGCGCAACGCCGACGAATGCACCCGGCTGGGCATCCCGTTCGGCGCGTACCTTTACTCCTACGCCACGACGGTGGAGGAGGCCCGCAGCGAGGCCGACCACGTCGCGCGGCTGCTGGGCCTGACCGCCCCGCCGCAGGAGGGGCTGGACGACTACACCGCCGCGCCCTACCGGCTGAGCTACCCGGTCTACTACGACCTCGAGGATAAGTACATCAGCGGCGTTTTCCCCTCCGAGATGGCCGAGATCACGCAGGCGTTCTTTGACCGTCTGACCGAGTACGGCTACACCGGTGCGCAGGGGCTGTATGCCTCCCGCAACTGGGTACGCGCCCGCATGACAGATCCCGCCTTTGACAAATGGCGCGATAACCTCTGGATCGCGCGGTTCTCCGACGATTTGGACTACGCGGGCACCTACGATATGTGGCAGTGCACCTTCAGCGCCCCGGGCGCGGACTACGGCGTCCAGAGTGAGACAGTGGATCTGGATTTTGTCATGAGACCGTTTAAATTTACCGGTGTGTCCGCCTGCAACGGCAAGACTGCCGCGCCGGTGCTCCTGAACGATACCTACACCGACGAGCTGCACATGGACGGCAAGGACGCCTACGCCACGCTGGCGACGAACGAGCCGGGCGAGGAGGACGGCGGACGCAGGGTCTACTGGACGACGAGCGACAAGACCGTGGCCACCGTGGACAAAAACGGCACGGTCCGCGCCCGCACCGACAGCGGGGAATGCACGATCACGGCCACGCTGGCCGACGGCACCGAGAGCCTGACCTGCCGCGTGCGGGTCGGGGACATCACGGTTCCGATCTTTGCCACGGCGGGCCTGCGCGGGGATCGCGCCACGCTGGCGGACGCCGCCGCGCTCAAGGGCGCGGCCCCGGATTCCATCCTGCTGGACGCGGGCGACAGCCTGCACGGCACCGAGAGCGCCAGCCTGACCGGCGGCATGGATATGCTGTCGGCGTTCTCGGCAGCGGGGTACGACCTGCACGCCATGGCGCTGACCGACTTTGCCTACGGCACGACCCGCCTGGTCAGCGATGCCAACATGGGCAGCGGCCCGTCGCTGGCGTCCAACCTGCTGAACAACGAGGGCACCGCTGTGTTCTACCGCTCCACAAGCTGGAGCCGCAACCGCGTGACCAATGGCCGCTACACCGTCGTGGAGCGCGCGGGGTATAAAATCGGCTTCTTTGTCCTGAACGACCCGGCGCAGGCCGCGGTCATCTCGGCGTCCAACGGGGAGTTCATCACGGCCCGCGACTGGAACGACACCGCCGCCGAGCAGATCACCGCCCTGCAGAACGCCGGGTGCGATGCCATCCTTGCGATTGTCTCCACCGCCCCGGCGGGCGACTGGCAGAAGGCCCTGCTGAGCCAGGGCGTGACGGCCATTATTGACGGCACAACGGCGGAAAACGGAACAAACGTGCTGGGCGCGGATCTGGGTCTGACCGGCGTGGCGCAGCTGGACCTGGTCTTTACCCAGGGCGGCGGCTGCCGCGTCGAGGTCCGGCAGCCTGTGGCGGCTGCCGAGATGGAGAGCCGCCGCGCCACCTGGCTGGCGATGAGCACCGCCGACGCCGCGCAGGCCGACACCGCCGCTGATGCCGCCGACCCCGGCAAGGACACCGAGGCCGTGGGCGGCAGTGACACCACTGCCCCCACCGAGACGGCAGACGAGGCCCAGCAGGCCGGTGCGGACGCCTATACCAGCGCCGCGGCGGAGATCGCCACGCTGGACGCCGACGACCAGAGCATCCTCTACACGCCACTGTTCACCTACGCGGCGAACCCCGACGCCAACAAAACCATCAGCTTCGGCAACTATCTGGCAGCGCTCTATGCCGAGATCGTCACAAATGACCCGGCCACGGGTCTGCCGGAGGGGGCGTCCGTCGAGGCGTTCGCGGGCGGCGTGACCGAGCCGGAATACGGCGAGATCACCCGCGGGGATTTGATGGCCGCCCTGCCCGCGACAGCGCGCATTCAGCTGGTCAGCACCACCGCAGAAGCCGCCCGGGCGCTGGCCGACGGCGGCACGGTCAGCCGCGTCTACCAGAACAGTCTGACCGAGTACGTCCCCGAGGGGGATGTAGTCTACATCGTCACCGACACGGCGACTCTGGCCGGTCTGGGTGCGGAGTACACGGTCCTGCGCGATTACGGCGATGTCTTTTGGAGCGTTCGGATGAACATCAACGACCTGACCGCCAACTTTACCACAGAGTTTGTGCTGCCGGAGGCCCCGCAGTACGGGGTCGGACGCAGAGGCTGAACCGGGGACGGCAGCCTCCCGCCAACTTCCCGAACCCTTCCGGCCTGCTTCGCGGCCACCTCCCCTGATGGGGAGGCTTTTCCCGCGGGCTTTGCCCGCGCAAAAAGGCTCCCCTTTTAGGGGTGACTCCCCGCTGCGCGGGGAGATGTCGCGGAGCGACAGAGGGGTCCGGGCCCGAAGGGCTGGCCGAGCTTGCGAGGCCTGAAGGGTCCTGACGGGCTTTCCGTGGCCGCCCATTCCCGGTTTTTTTCTCCCCGCAACATCCCCAAATAAAGGAGGTTCTCCCACATGAAGCTCACATTCTTAGGCGCTGACCGGGAAGTGACCGGCAGCTGCACACAGCTGGAGGCGGCGGGACACCGCTTCCTGATCGACTGCGGCATGGAGCAGGGCCGCGACGTGTATGAGAACGCCGACCTGCCCTGCGCGCCCGGCACCTATGAGGCACTGCTGCTGACCCATGCGCACATCGACCACTCGGGCCGCATCCCGTACCTGTACAAAAACGGCTACCGCGGCCCCATCTATACCACCGATGCGACCCGCGACCTCTGCGCCATCATGCTGGAGGATTCCGCCCACATTCAGGAGCAGGAGGCCGAGTGGAAAAACCGCAAGGCCATGCGCAGCGGTGCCGAGATGATCGAGCCGGACTACACCGTCGAGGACGCGCAGAACGTCATGAAGCAGTTTGTGCCCTGCCCCTATGAGGCGTGGCAGACGCTGTTCGACGGGCCGACCGGCAAAATCGAGATGCGCTTTACCGATGTGGGGCACCTGCTGGGCAGCGCGTCCGTCTCGCTGCGCATTGCGGAGCCGGGCCGCACGCCGGAGATCATCGTTTTCTCGGGCGACATCGGCAACACCCATCAGCCGCTCATCAAGGACCCGTCCAACCCGGGCCACGCGGATTACCTTGTCATGGAATCTACCTACGGGGACCGCAGCCACGGCCCGAAACCGGATTATATCGGCGATTTGAGCGCCGTGCTGCAATCGACGTTCGACAAGGGCGGCAATGTCGTCATCCCCAGCTTTGCCGTGGGCCGCACGCAGGAGCTTCTATATTTTATCCGCCAGATCAAGGCCGAGGGCCGTATCAAGGGCCACGAAAACTTCCCGGTCTTTGTGGACAGCCCGCTGGCGAGCAAATCCACCACGATCTTCCGGGAAAACTTTGCCGAGTGCTACGACGACGAAGCCCTCGCCCTGGTGCAGAGCGGCCGGAACCCCCTGCAGTTCCCGGGTCTGCACGTCAGCGAGACGAAAGAGGAATCCATGGCCATCAACGGCGACCCGACGCCCAAGGTCATCATCTCCGCCGCCGGCATGTGCGACGCGGGCCGCATCCGCCACCACTTAAAATATAACCTCTGGCGGCCCGAGTGTACGGTGCTGTTCGTCGGCTACCAAAGCCCCGGCACCTTAGGCAACGCGCTGGTCAACGGTGCGCAGGAGGTCAAGCTCTTTGGCGAGCCGGTGCAGGTCAGGGCCCGCATTGCGCAGCTGGGCGGGCTTTCGGGTCACGCCGACAAGGATGGGCTGGAAGCCTGGCTACGCGCCTTTGACGAAAAGCCGAAGTTCGTCTTTGTCAACCACGGCGAGGACGCCGTCGCCGAGCACTGGGCCAACCATCTGAAGGAGGAGGGCTACGAGGCCGACGCCCCCTACAACGGCTCGATCTGGATCGCCGCCGAGGGCCGCGTCGCCTGCGCCGAGGTCGGCAACACCCGGAAGATCATCAAGACGAAATCCGCCGAGACCGTGCGCACCAGCGCGGCCTATGACCGTCTGGCCAACATGGGCCAGCGCCTGCTGGAGGTCATCCGTCACAACCGGGGCGGGGCCAACAAGGACCTTGCAAAATTTGCCAGCCAGATCGCTGCGCTGTGCGACAAATGGGATCGATAACATTGACAAAAGCAAAAGGAATATGGCAGATGCTGCCCGCACCCCTGCGCGGCGCGGCGACCCTGCTGGCAGTGCTGGCGCTGGCCGCGCTGCTGACCACGGTGCGGCACAATGCCAGCGCCTACCTGACCGGCGTGTGGGATACAGGCTCCCAGACGCTCGTCTATGGCCGCATCCACCAGATGGAGCAGGGGCAGCACGCCCCCGGCGGCTTTCTGGGTGTCTACACCGACGATTGGAGCGACGACACGAACCGCGCACTGTTCCGGGACGACACCCCCACCGACGCGGCGGCGTTCCACCCCTACACCCACCAGTCGGGCTTGCAGGGCTGGCTGTTCGGCAGGGTCAACCGTCTGCTGCGGCACCGGCTGCCCGACGGTCTGGCGCGGGAGGCCGCCCTCTACTGGCTGAACAGCACGCTGTTCTACGCGGCGGAGCTGCTTGTGGCGCTGGCCGTGTGGGAAGAATTCGGCCCGCTGGCGGCAGCGTTCGGGTTTGCGTCGGTGCTGCTGGCCCCCTGGCTGCAGCGCGGCATGAAGGACCTGTACTGGTGCCTCTGGACCTGGCTGCTGCCGCTGCTGGCGGCGCTTTGGCTCTGCCATTGCACCCGTGTGCGCGGCAAAACGCCCCGCGGGTGCTGGCCGCTGGTGGCCGCCGCCTGCATGGTGCGCTGCATGTGCGGGTTTGAATTTATCACAACATTTTTGATCCTGTGTGAGATCCCGCTCTGCTACGCTGCCGCCAAGGCGTATTTTGTGCGGCGCGACCCGCACGGTGCGCTGGTCTGGCTGGGCCGCACCGTCGGGGCGGGTGTCTCGGCGCTGGGCGGTGTGGCTGCGGCGCTGGCGCTCTGGTTCGCACAGGAATGGCTCTGCTTCGGCAGCGCGGCGGACGCCTGGCAGAACATGACCCGGGCCGTCACGGACCGCGTCAGCCTGACGGACGGCGCGGTGCGGGACGTGAACGTGCCGCAGGTGCTCGCGCAGTATTTCCGTGAGAGTACGGAGCCGCTTTTGCAGCTCGGGCCCGTCAGCGTCACGGCATGGCAGCTGCTGCTGTTTGCGCTGCTGGCCGGCGCGGTGAGCGTTGTTGTCTGCCTGCGCCGCGGCACGGCGGCGCAGCTGGTGCCGCCGTGCATCGTCTGGGGGCTGGGGCTGGCGGCCCCGGCGTCCTGGATGGTGCTGTCCAAGGCGCACGCTGCGATCCATGCCCACCTTGTACCGATGCTGTGGCACTTTGCGTTTGTGCCGATCAGCTGTATGCTGCTGCCGGTGCTGGCAAAACTCATGATCCCGGGGAGGAAAAAAGACCTTGTGGCATCCCATTAAACACTACAAAACGATCCGCCATCACAAGATGCTGGTGATGAAAAACTGCTTCCGCTGCGGGCTGTACTGGCAGGGCCTGACCCACGATTTAAGCAAGCTGGCCCCCGTGGAGTTCTGGGCCGGGGCCAAATACTGGCAGGGAACGTGCAGCCCCAACAACGCCCAGCGCCAGGCCGAGGGCTACAGCGCCGCCTGGCTGCACCATAAGGGCCGCAACAAGCACCATCTGGAATACTGGATCGACTACGCGCCGGACGGCGACCACGCCATGGCCGGTATGCGGATGCCCGCCCGCTACGTGGCCGAGATGGTCTGTGACCGCATTGCCGCCAGCAAGAACTATAAGGGCGACAAGTACACCGACGCAGCGGCGTGGGAGTACTATGACCGCAGCAGGGACCACTACATCCTGCACCCCGAGACCCGCAAGGAGCTGGAGACCTGCCTGCTGATCCTGCGCGACGAGGGCGAGGACGCCTGCTTCCGGTATATCCGCACCGAACTGCTCGGCAAAAAAGCATAAGAAAAAGACCCCCGCAGCGTCAGTGCTGCGGGGGTCGGTGTTTTATGTAGGTTGAGTTCCGTCATTCCCGGCGGGAACATCTGCATCGGAGGTGTTCTCCGGGGGCGTGGGTGTCGGCTCCGCGGTCGGCTCGGGCGTGGGGGCGGCGGTCGGTTCAGGCGTGGGTGCCGGTGTCGGCTCTGTAGTCGGTTCGGGTGTGGGACTCGGCGTTGCAGTCGGCTCAGGTGTCGGGGACGGGGTGGCCGTGACCTCGGGTGTCGGCGTCGGCGTGGTCTCCACATAGCTGTCACTCGTGCTCTCGCTGTCGGCGGGCTCCTCCGTCGGCTCGGGCGTGGCCGTCGCCGTGGCGGTGCTGGAGGAGCTGACCACCGGCACCGTGTAGACCACGGCGTCCTTGTCGCCGGTGTGCTTCGGGATCGTCGTCAGCGCGGGGCGGTCATCCTCGGTAATGTAGCTGTGGGTGCGGATGTAGTTGAACAGCGCGTCCATCGCCGTGCGGGTCAGATGGATGCCGTCGCTCGTCTCCACATAGCCGCTCTTGGCGTAGCCGGTGACGGAATCCTTCAGCACCTCGGCGCTGTTCAGGAACTTCCAGTCCTTCTCCTGGCACATTTCGACGAGCGCTTTGTTGTACTCGTCCACCTGGGTCTGGGTCAGGCTCTGGTTGGAGTGCTGCTGCCCGATGGGCGGGATGGCGTTGACGATGATGTCCACGCTGGGGTAGGCGGTGACGATGGCCTCGATGCCGGTCCGGTAGTTTTTGACGAAGTCCGCGGCCTTATAGCCGGGGTTCAGGTCGTTCGTGCCGAAGGTCAGGATGACCCGGCGCGGCTGCAATTTCGCCACGGCCTGGGGCATCGTGATGTAGCCGGACGAAGTGCTTACCTGCACGCAGGCAAAGGTCACCAAGCTCTTGGCGGTCATGCCCACCGAGCCGATGGCGTTGTCGTAGCTGCAATAGTCGAACATGCGGTACATGCGGGCCGTGTTGCTGTCGCCCAGAAACAGCGTCTCGTCCACATAGCTGTCGCCCGCGTCGGCGGACTGCTCAAGGATCGTCGAGGTGTAGGCCTGGGTATCAATGGTGTTTTCCTCTTTATTATAGCCGCTCTCGACGACCATGGACGCGCTGTCCACGGTGGAGACGCTCTGGGCGTCCGCGCCGCCGAGGTCGATGCCGCCGATGAGCACCAGCGAGATGCCGACGCTGACCAGCAGCATGACGCTGCACAAAGCCAGCACCAGATACATCTTGCTGCGCATATCCAGCGCTTTTTTCTTTTGTGATTTGGTTTTGCCTGCCATGAAAGGCTCCTTTCGCGTGGGAGCATGGAGTGTTTACACAATATGTAAATTCATTTTACACCATTTTCCACCGGAACGCCAGTCTTTTCGCAATTTTTACATAATTTGCCGCAAAACAAAAACCCCGCCGAAGCGGGGGTAAACAGAAATGAGGATAGCTGTGTTAAAAGGCTTCCCCCTCATCCGGCCCTGCGGGGCCACCTTCCCCCCAGGGGGAAGGCTTTGGGAGAATCACTCCTTCGGCAGCAGATGTGCCTTCTCCAGGGCGGGGCGCAGGGCGATGTACAGGACAACGGCGCAGACGGTGGAGAGCAGGGAGTTGACCAGCGTCACACCGCTGGCGATCTTGGTCACGACGGAGACGAACTCCGCGGGCTGGCCAAAGATGTACAGGTTGCGGAAGTAGCCGATGAACGGGTCGGTGAACACGTTGACCAGCAGACCGCTGAAGGCCGACGCCGTGACGGCGGCCACGTACTTGAGCTTGTTGCCGGTGGGGAAGGTCCTGAGGTGGATGACCTTGTGGGACACCGCGCCGCAGACCAGACCGATGATGAATTTCAGAATAAAGGTCGTGATGGCGTAGCCCGGGTCACCGGCGACAACGTCGGCCAGCGCCAGGCCGATGGCACCGGCCAGGCCGCCGGACACACCGTCCAGCAGCATGGCGGTCAGCGCCGTGAAGGTGTTGCCCAGATGGAAGCTGGACCCCGTGCCAAAGACGTTCGGGATGCGGAAGAACTCATACGCGACAAAGCTCAGCGCGGCCATGATGCCGATGATGCTGATTTTCTGCACGGTGAATTTCGTTTTGGTCAGCGCTGCGATCAGCAGTGCCAGGGCTGCTACGACGAACAGCAGCAGCCACATCGTTGCGGTAGACATAGTTTCGTACACCTCTATTGACATTTTCCTTCCGGGAAGGTATGTTTTTATTATACTGATTTCTGGCTCTGAATAAATGCTCAGTTTTTAAATTTTTTATGGGGCCAGTATGGAGGACTGTCATGATAGAGTTGGATGCCGACCAAAAAACGCCGCTGTATGAGCAGCTGTACGCTGCCCTGGCGGATGAGATCCGCACCGGCCAGCGCGCACCCGGAACGCCGCTGCCGGGCCGCCGCACGATGGCTGCGCAGCAGGGCGTCAGTGTCAACACGGTGGACGCCGCCTACCAGATGCTGGCCGCCGAGGGTCTGGCCGAGCCGCGCCCTCGCAGCGGCTTTTATGTGCAAAAGACCTACGGTATGCTGCACAGCCGCGCCCGCCGCGCACCCGCCGCCCCTGCACCGCAGCCGCCCGCCGCGCCGCAGCCGGTCTACGACCTGTCCACCGGCAGCGTGGACACGGCGCTGTTCCCGGCGCGCAGCTGGGGACGCATCCAGAAGGAGCTGCTCTACCAGCGGCCCGAGCTTTTGCAGCGCGGCGAGATGCAGGGCGACGCCCCGCTGCGCACACAGATCGCGGAATATTTGTCGGTGTACCGCGGTGTGGAATGCACGCCGGAGCAGATCGTCGTCGGCGCGGGCATTGAGTATCTGCTCGGGTGCCTGGCGCACCTGTTCAGCGACGGCATGGCGGCCATCGAGAACCCCGGCTATTTCCGCACGCGGACGGTCCTGCAGAACAGCGGCATTCCCTGCACGCTGGTGGACATTGACCGCGAGGGCCTGCCCGCCGACGCGCTGGAAAAAAGCGGCGCAAACCTCTGCTATCTGACGCCCAGTCATCACTTTCCGACGGGTGTTACGATGCCCGCGACCCGCCGTGCCCAGCTGCTGGCCTGGGCAGCGGCCCGGCCCGGGCGGTACATTTTGGAGGACGACTACGACTCGGAGTTCCGCTTTGATACGCGCCCGCTGCCCAGTTTGCAGGGCATGGCGGGCCCGGACGGCCCGGTGGTCTACCTGACGACGTTTTCAAAAAGTCTGGCCCCGGGCATCCGCATTGCCTGCATGGTGCTGCCGCAAAGCCTGCTGGCGCGCTATCGCCGGGATTTTGCGACCTACGCCAACACGGTCAGCCGCTTTGAGCAGCAGACGCTTTGCGAGTTCATGGCGGGCGGGTATTTCACGCGGCATCTTGCCCGGATGCGCCTTGCCTACAAGCGCCGCATGGAGGCATTTGCGGCAGCGCTGCGCGCGGCGCTGCCGGGCGTGGAGCTGGACGGCGTACACAGCGGGCTGCATTTTCTGCTGACGCTGCCGGGGGCCGGCGGCGAGCGTGCCATGGTCGCCGCCGCGGCGCAGCAGGGCGTGCGGCTGCGCGGCCTGAGTGAGTATTATCTCGCCCGGCCCGAGCGCTGCCGGGCAGATACCGTGGTAGCGGGGTACTCGGCCCTGAAGGAGGACGATGTGGAGGAGGTGGCGCAGGCGCTGGCGAGGGCGTGGCTATCATGAATGCCCTGTAGGGGCCGGGCATGCCCGGCCCGCAGCCTAACGGTTGAATCCCCCTTAACGGTTTGCTTTGTAGGGAGGGGTCTTGACCCCTCCGCCACCTCCCGGGAAACTGCCGTCAACGGTATATCCGTAGGGGAGGGATTCATCCCTCCCGTGTACCTCCCGTCGCCGCTCACCTCCGCGGGGCGTCGGGGACGCCGCCCCCTACAGCGGCGATCCGTAAACATTCCGCCGCCGTACACGCCTGCAGCGGCCAGAGGGCTGGCCGCCCTACGTCCTCCCGTTACCGTGATCCGTAAGGGAAAAGTTCATCCCTCCCGGGCCGCTTGTACTGCCGCCACCCCGTAGGGGCCGGGCATGCCCGGCCCGCAGCCTTGCCGTTGCCGCCCGTTTATCTTTCGCATTGTAGGGAGCGGTCTTGACCGCTCGCGGGGCGTCGGGGACGCCGCCCCCTACAGCGGCGATCCGTAAACCTTCCGCCGCCGTCAACCCCGCGCACAAACAAAAGCCGCTGCCCATGTGTAACCACAGGCAGCGGTATTTTTCAATCAAGGCTTATTCATACAACGGGAACTTCTTCGTCAGCTCCTCGACCTTGCTGGCGACCTCGTCCTTCTTGTTCGCAAAGTCAAACACGCAGTCTGCAATGCAGTCGGCAATCACCTTCATCTCGTCGGGACCCATGCCGCGGGTCGTGACGGCGGGGGTGCCGATGCGCACGCCGCTCGTCACAAACGGGCTGCGCTTCTCGCCGGGGACGGTGTTCTTGTTCGCGGTGATGTGCACCTCGTCCAGATTGTGCTCCAGCTCCTTGCCGGTGCAGTCCTCGTCGGTCAGGTCGATCAGCAGCAGATGGTTGTCCGTGCCGCCGGAGACCAGCTTCACGCCGCGGGCGGTCAGCTCGGCTTCAAGCGCCTTCGCGTTCTCAACGATTTTGCGGGCATACTCCTTGAACTCCGGCTTCAGCGCCTCGCCAAAGCAGACGGCCTTCGCGGCGATGACGTGCTCCAGCGGGCCGCCCTGCGTGCCGGGGAAGATGGCGGAGTTGATGCGCTTGATGATATACTCGTTGTTCGTCAAAATCAGGCCGCCGCGGGGGCCGCGCAGCGTCTTGTGGGTCGTGGTGGTGACCACGTCGGCGTAGGGCACGGGGCTCTGGTGCTGGCCGCCTGCAACAAGACCCGCAATGTGCGCCATATCGACCATCAGCATCGCGCCGTAGCCGTGGGCGATCTCGGCCAGCTTCTCAAAGTCGATGGCGCGGGGATAGGCCGACGCACCGGCGACCAGCAGCTTGGGGCGGACCTTTGCGACCTGCTTGGCCAGTGCGGCGTAGTCGATGCGGCCATCCTCGGCGGAGACACCGTAGGAGACAAAGTTGTAGTTCTTGCCGCTCATGTTCACGGGGGAGCCGTGGGTCAGGTGGCCGCCCTGGGACAGATCCATGCCCATGACGGTGTCGCCGATGTTCAGCAGCGCAAAGTAGACGGCCAGGTTGGCCTGTGCGCCGGAGTGCGGCTGGACGTTGGCATACTTCGCGCCGAACAGCTTGCAGGCGCGGTCAATGGCGATCTGCTCGACCTGATCGACGTACTGGCAGCCGCCGTAATAACGGTGGCCGGGGTACCCTTCCGCGTACTTGTTCGTCAGCACGCTGCCCATGGCCGCCATGACGGCGGGGGAAACGATGTTCTCGCTGGCGATCAGCTCAATGTTCTGCCGCTGGCGGCCCAGCTCACGCTGCATAGCCGCGCCCAGCTCGGGGTCGTAGCTCTCCACAAAGCCGATGGTGTCGATGATGTCCTTGTACATACTGCTTTCCCTCCTAATGTATATGCTGTCCACGGCGGGAAACGGCCACGGGCGGATTCTATAGGCGTCCGTCGTTCCCGCTGCCGAGCATCTCCCTTACAGCGTCCCCTTGGTGGACAAAACGCCGTCGATCCGCGCATCTCTGCGCGTCGCGGCGTCCAGCGCCTTGGCAAACGCCTTGAACATGGCCTCCAGCTTATGGTGGTCATTCTCCCCGTAGAGCACCTTCAGATGCAGATTCATCATGGCGCTGTACGATACGGCGTAGAAAAACTCCCGCGCCATCTGGGTGTCCATGCCGCCGCAGCTCTGGCCTGCAAAGCTGGCGTCGTACACAAAGTAGGGCCGCCCGCCCAGATCGACGGCGCAGAGTGCCAGCGTCTCATCCATCGGCAGCATGCAGCTGCCGTACCGCACCAGCCCGGCCTTGTCGCCCAGCGCTTCTTTTATGGCTGTGCCCAGCGCAATGCCGATGTCCTCAATGGTGTGGTGGCAGTCTACGTCCAGGTCGCCGCGGCAGGTGACGCTTACATCAAACAGGCCGTGGCGGGCGAAGCCGTCCAGCATGTGGTCAAAAAAGCCGATGCCCGTGTGCAGGTCGGCCCTGCCGGTGCCGTCCAGGTCGATCGTCAGCGTGATCTGTGTCTCCCGCGTATTGCGGGTGACCGTCGCAGTGCGTGCCATAGGAATCCCCCTCTTTAGTGCTTTAAACTAACTATAGCACGTTGGGGCGTGTGCGTCAACATTTTCTTAGCCTTCCCCCTGGGGGGGAAGGCAGCCCCGCAGGTTTATAAAATTCGCCCAAATTTATTTACGAAATCGCAACACTTTTCCCGGCGGCAGGCGCTACAATAGAATTATGATTCAAAAGTGTCTTTTTTGAAAGGACAAGCACCACCATGGCAAAAATAATCGGAATTGACCTGGGGACTACCAACAGCTGTGTGGCGGTGGTCGAGGGCGGCAAGCCCGTCGTCATCCCCAACGCCGAGGGGCAGCGCACGACGCCCTCTGTCGTCGCGTTCACCAAGGTGGGAGAACGGCTGGTGGGCGAGCCCGCCAAGCGCCAGGCCGTGACGAACGCCCCCCGCACCGTGTCCAGCGTCAAGCGGCTGATGGGCAGTGAGACCCGCGTGCCCATCGACGGAAAATGCTACACGCCGCAGGAGCTGAGCGCCCTCATCCTGCAAAAACTGAAGGCCGATGCCGAGGCGTATCTCGGTGAGCCTGTCACCGAGGCAGTCATCACCGTGCCCGCCTACTTTAACGATGCCCAGCGCCAGGCCACGAAGGACGCCGGGCGCATTGCCGGGCTGGACGTGCGCCGCATCATCAACGAGCCGACAGCCGCGGCGCTGGCCTACGGGCTGGACAATGGCCGCACCCAGACCGTCATGGTCTACGACCTCGGCGGCGGCACATTTGACGTGTCGCTCATCCGCATCGGCGACGGCATCGTGCAGGTGCTCTCGACCTGCGGCGATAACTTTCTGGGCGGCGACGACTTTGACGAGCGCATCGTCAACTGGCTGGCAGACCGGTGCAGGGCCGAACACGGCGTGGACCTGACGAATGACCGCGTGGCGATGCAGCGCCTGCGCGAGGAGGCCGAAAAGGCGAAAAAAGAGCTTTCCAGCGCGAAGCAGACCGACATCAATCTGCCGTTCCTCACGATGGCGGCAGACGGTGCGCTGCACCTGCAAACTACGCTGACACGCGCTAAATTTGAGGAGCTCTGCGCCGATTTGATCGAGCGCACCGCCCTGCCCGTGCGCAACGCCCTGAGCGACGCACGCCTTTCGGCCAGCGACCTGGATCAGGTTTTGCTGGTCGGCGGCTCGACCCGCATCCCGGCGGTGCAGGCCAAGGTCGTGCGGATGACCGGTCTGGAGCCGTCCAAATCGCTGAACCCCGACGAGTGCGTTGCACTGGGCGCGGCGGTGCAGGCCGGACGTCTGGGCGGTGAGATGCTCTCCGGCCCCGGCGAGGATCTGCTGCTGATGGACGTGACCCCGCTGACCCTTTCCATCGAGACCGTCGGCGGCGTGGCAACGCATTTGATCGAGCGCAACTCCACGATCCCGACGCGGTTCAGCAAGGTATTCACCACCGCCGCGCCGTTCCAGAAAACGGTGCAAATTAAAGTGCTGCAGGGCGAGCGCGAGTTTGCCAGGGACAATAAGCTACTGGGCACCTTCACGCTGCGCGGCATCAAGCGCGCCTGGGCGGGCGTGCCGAAGATCGAGGTCACGTTTGACATCGACGCCAACGGCATTGTCAAGGTCAAGGCGCGCGACATGGACACCGGCAAGCAGCAGAGCATCACAATCTCGGGCACATCGAACCTGACCGAGGACGAGATCAAACGCGCCATGGAGAACGCCGCCGCCTTTGCCGGGCAGGACAAGGAGCGCAAGGCCGCACTGGAGGCGCTGAACGCCGGCGAGGCCGCGCTTTACCGCGTGAACACCGCGCTGGGCAGCAAGGCCGGCAAGGCGCTGGACCGCGGGACCCGTACTAAAATCAAAGAAGCAGAAAGAGCGCTGGAGCGCGTTCTGAAGCACAAAAAGGCCGACAAGCTGACCCCCGTGGACGTGAATGCCATCAACACCGCACGGGAGGCGCTTTCCGCTGTGGCCGCCCCGCTGGTGGCCCGGTGGGAGAGCGAGAAGGCGTAAAACGAGGCGGCAGCCGCAGGGTCCCCGGGGCGATGCAAGCATCCGCCCGTGCCCGTTTGCGGTACTATTGAACAATGCCTTTTCCCCGCTTGCGCGGGGATTTTTTTGTGCTATACTACCCAACATAGCACTTTAATAGGTTAAAGGGGAAAAGGAAAGTGAAAACGATTCGTTACGCCTTTGTGCGGTCCCTGCCCATCATGGCGGGGTATATCGTGGTGGGGCTGCACCTGTGGAAGAAGAACACGCTGCTCAGCATCGCCGTGGGCACCGCCCTGTATATGGTGCTGGTGCAGGCGGTGTTTGTGTAACTAAAAAAACGTAGGGGCGCACTTTATATGCGCCCGCAGAGCCGTGCCGCAGGCAGACGCGCCCGGGCGGATATGGAATCCGCCCCTACTGCTGCGGCAACCAAAAAAATCCCGGTGCATACTTGCACCGGGAAAATACCGATCTTATCGCTTCTCCAGCGGAACGTACTCCTGCGGCTTGCCGAGGTACTTGTAGGCGGGGCGGATGATGCGGTTCGCGAACTCGACCTCCTCGACGCGGTGGGCACACCAGCCGGGCACACGGGCAATCGCAAACAGCGGGGTGTACAGGTCCTCGCTGATGCCGAGCATACGGTAGATCAGGCCGCTGAACAGGTCCACGTTGGCGCAGACCTTCTTCGGGCCGTGCTTTTCCTCGGCAAAGACCTGCGGGGCCAGGCGCTCAATGCTGCACAGCAGCTCGTACTCCTCGTCGTAGCCCTTCTTGTAGGCCAGGCTCTTGGCGTGGGTTTTCAAAATCTGCGCACGGGGGTCGCTCATCGTGTAGACGGCGTGGCCCATGCCGTAGATCAGGCCGCTGCCGTCGCCGCGCTCCTTGCGGAGGATCTTGCGCAGGAACTCGCGGACCTCGTCGTCGTTGGACGGGTCCTCGACATTTTCCAGAATGTAATCCAGCTGGTGCATGACCTTCAGGTTCGCGCCGCCGTGCTTGGGGCCCTTCAGCGCACCGATGGCCGAGCTGATGGCCGCATAGGTGTCCGTGCCGGAGCTGGACAGCACGCGGCAGGTGAAGGTCGAGCAGTTGCCGCCGCCGTGGTCCGCGTGGACGAGCAGGCAGAGGTCGAGCAGACGCGCTTCCTCGTGGGTGAACTTCTGGTCGGCGCGGTAGGTGCTCAAAATATGCTCCGCCGTGCTCTGGCCCTCGGTGGGCAGGTGGAAGTACATGCTGGACCGGTCATAGACGCGGCGCTTGATCTGGTAGGCGTTGACCATCATCGTGGGCAGCTCGGCGATCAGGTTGATGCTCTGGCGCAGGATGTTGGGCAGACTGTTGTCCTCGGCGTGCTCGTCGTAGCTGTACATGGCCAGCACGCTTCGTGCCATCTTGTTCATCAGGTTCGGCGACGGCGAATTTAAGATCATGTCGTCGGCAAAGCCCTGGGGCAGCTCGCGGTGATGCTCCAGCAGCTTGCGGAACTTGGCGTACTGCTCCTGCGTGGGCAGTGAGCCGAACAGCAGCAGCCAGATGACCTCCTCAAACATGAAGCGGTCATGGGCGTCGGCCTCGGCGGCCAGCGTGTCAATGTCGATGCCGCGGTAGACCAGGCGGCCCGGAATGGGCACGATGGTGCCGTCCTCCTTCTTGTCATAGCCGATAACGTTGGAAACGTTCGTGATGCCGGCCAGCACGCCGGTGCCGTCCAGATTGCGCAGGCCGCGCTTGACGCCCATCTGATCCGCCAGATGCGGGTCAAGGGTGGCGTTGTGCTCCATATATTCGTGGCAGAGCAGCTCAAGCTCATCCGGCTCCAGGGCCGGGACGTCCGGGTAATACATCATGCGGACCCCTCTCTTTGACCAATTTTATATACTTTGCATACTTATACAGGCGCATATCACTGCTGGCTTCCCTTACCAATATGCCTGATAGATTGATTTTATAGCATTTCCGCAAATTCGTCAAGGAAAACTTAAAATTTTTCTAAATTTTTCAGGAGAATGCTTTAAAAAATTAAGCCGGCGGCCCAAAATGTGCCTATTGTGTAAAAATGCGGATTGACAACCGGCCCCAAAGCGGGTAGTATGTTAGGTATACCGCAGAAAATGCAGAGTAAGACAGGGAAAGGGGAAAAGTATTATTTATGAAAGCAGTTCTGATTCCGGGCGACGGCATTGGCCGTGAAATTGCCGAGAGCGTCCGCGAGGTATCCGCCGCACTGAACACCGGCATTGAATGGCAGGAGTTTGCTGCCGGTGCCGAGTACGCCGCCGAGAGCGGCGAGCTGATCGCCCCCGGCACGCTGGATGCGATCGAAGCGTGCGGCTGGGCACTCAAGGGCCCCACCGCCACCCCCATCGGCAAGGGCTTCCGCAGCATCAATGTGCAGCTGCGCCAGCGCTTTTCCACCTATGCAAACCTGCGCCCGGTGCACACGCTGCCGGGCGTACCGACCCGCTTTGACAATGTGGACCTTGTCATCGTGCGCGAGAACACCGAGGATCTCTACAAGGGCATCGAGTATATGCTGAACGACGAGATCGCCAACGGCGTCAAGCTCATCACCCGCCCCGCGTGCGAGAAGATCTGCCGCTTTGCATTTGACTATGCCCGCAAAAACGGCCGCAAAAAGGTCACGGCAGTCCACAAGGCCAACATCATGAAGCTGACCGACGGCCTGTTCCTGCGCACCTTCCGCGAGGTCGCCGCGGAGTACCCCGAGATCACCGCGGACGACTGCATCATCGACGCTTTGTGCATGAAGCTGGTGCAGAAGCCCGAGCAGTTCGACGTGCTCGTCGCGCCGAACCTCTACGGCGATATTATCAGTGACCTGTGCGCCGGTCTCGTCGGCGGCCTGGGCTTTGCGCCCAGCGCCAACATCGGCGATAGCACCCGCATCTATGAGGCCGTCCACGGCTCTGCCCCCGACATTGCCGGGCAGGACAAGGCAAACCCCATCGGCATGATCCTGGCTGCGGCCATGATGCTGCGCTACAGCCTGGACATGCCCGCCGAGGCGGACGCAGTAGAGGCCGCCATCAACACCGCGTTGGAGAGCGGCCTGAGGACCGGTGATATCCTGGAGCCGGGAAAGACGGCCGTGGGCTGCGCTGGCATGGGACAGGCAATTGCCGCCAATCTCTAAGGGATACTCTGGGGCGTGCCGGCGGCACGCCCCAGAGCGCCCCCTGAGGGAGCCGTGGGAAGACAGATATTCTCCCTTTTGGACTGATTTTTGGGGAAAAGAAATCTCCCGCCATCTATTCGACGGGGGGAGATTCGCTCCAAATCACACAGGCCAATCAACGATCGTTTATCATCTTATGAAGTTACTACCGGTTTTCCTTCTTTATCCAGCAATGGGGTAAATCCCGCCGCATTTCCATTTCTATGAAAGACATCATTTACACCAGTTTGTGTATCGACCCAAATTTCAATCACATCAATAGTGCCTTGCTGATAAGTCTTCTTAAAACGCTCCATAGGGCTTCCTCCTTTTAAATGAAATGGTTTCATAGTCTTATATCTTCCGAATTTACTTTATCATATCTTTCTGCTGTAATCAACGCATCGTGAAATTGACAAAGCCATCAGTCCAAATGTAAAAAGGGAGCAGGTATTTTTTCTCTTGCATTTTCCAGTTGGCTCTGGTATAATACATTTCAAATGCGGCTGTAGTTCATCGGTAGAACGGCAGCTTCCCAAGCTGCATAGGTGGGTT
>ERZ832522.3103-NODE-3103-length-18971-cov-3.052654_pt1 | contig 18971 bp, 10 predicted proteins | sample MGYA00519951_ERZ832522 | MGnify/ENA primary metagenome ERZ832522 (study PRJEB31850, sample SAMEA3708728) | human gut metagenome | biome: human gut; feature: human-associated habitat; material: faeces | place: China | collected 2014 ... | reverse complement strand
GCCGGCATAATCGGGATGCGCACTGTCGTGTCCTTCGCTCTGATATCCTTTCAGTTCGAGCATTTGCCCGAACCCGTCGGTTGCCAGATAGAACTTTTTAATGTTATCCAGCTGACGCAGGAAAGGATATTGGGCACAACTGGCAAAATTCATTGTAATGGTGGCATACGAATTATGAAGCATATCGACGCCGAATGGTTTAGGATATATCTCCTGAAGTGCAATCGCTCCGTCTTGCCAGTCGACTCTGTTATCCAAGTTACGGTCATTGGCCAGTATCACTTTGATGTAAGGTAAGGGCAGTATTTTTCCGTCATATCCGCGGTAAATCCATTCGTTTCCCCATATCCCTGTGACGATCGAATCGGCGATTTGTACGGATCGGTACAGAAACTGGCGGTTGTTATAGATAGAATTGCTTTCAAGCGTGGCTGCCAGCTTATCGGTGTTTAATAATAATATGGAGCCGTATTGCGAAGTACTGTCGGCAGCCTTGTCTTTTAAAGGATAAAATGTGTCGGAACGGACATTGTTGGCAATCGACAAGCAACCATCCGGAGATGCGTTGGATATAGATACTAAATTGTGGTCGGGAAAAGCCAACGTTCTAACCTTAAAGTCACCCTTTTCTTTTATATCTGTTACGGATAATTGCAGGACATTGTCTTTTACTTCGCAACAGACTTGAAGGTCTACTGCTATTTCTTTAATCTTCAAGGTATAAAGAACCCGGTTTGCTTCCGTCTTTCCAGTCACAGAAGGCCGGTAAGTATCGCCATTGATTGTTATCGTTTTTACGTCGAACGGCTGTCCGCCCAATTGCGAATGATCTTTTTTCCAGATATAGGACCGAACAGAAGGAAAGTCTTTATTCAACAGGACATCCATGCAGGAGGAAGATAATGTATAGTAGCTTTTCTTCTTAGCTGGAACGTTTGCGACTTCCTCTACCGTGCGACAAACCACATTCGATATCTGAACGTTTCCTTTATCGTGCACCCGGAAACCGATCTGTCCGGCAGACAAAGAAAGCTCAGGTATATATTGATGGACGATCTGTTCTCCATCTACATAGACTGTCAGGGTGCGGCCTATGCAATTAACTTTAATATGCCGCCGGTGGTGTGCATACAATTTGGATATATCGTGAGCGATCTCTTTCTTGCCTTTCGGTGTGCCTATGTACCAACGGGCAAAACCCAGATTGTCAGTAGCTTTGTCGCATCCAACATACACCCAATCGTTTTCATTTACATAACGGAACAACATTCCGACTTGTGCGTATGAGTTCTGAGGGATCAGATCAAACTCTACCGTGCTGTTGACAGCGGAAAAATCTTTTATCAATACCAGACTATCCGTTTTTGCGTTCAGCCGATAGACATGCGAAGAAGCTCTCTCCTCACTGCCGGAAGACGAAGATGCTAAAGAAACTGCGGAGATGAGACATACAGCCGCGATCGTAATAATTTTATTCATTGACAATAAGTTTTATATTCAATTATACCTAGTACAAATCATTTATTGACATCAGGAATCAGCCGGCACTCGGCATGAACGGGGGAGCCGGTGTAACGACCCGTCCTGACCTTCATGCGAAGCTGATAACAGTTGTTTGACAACTTATTTACATTATTCCCTTCTAAAGGAATAGATGTTTCTATCAGAATCTCCTGAAGCTCAGTGTTCATTAACCCGTCGGTAACGGATACAGATACCCTATCATCTATATACTCAACCAGCAGAGCACAGGGAGACGACACTTTCAAATATCCCCTGGAGCTTTCTATTCTTGCTCCTTCTTTATAAAAGACGGCACCTATCTTATTTCCGTTATAGCTTTCTGCTGCCTGAACCTGTCGGGTATTTGATAATACGCGTGGCATTTGATCGGCAGCGGCCTCATTGCATGCTACGGTATAAGCGTAAGATGCATCTTTCGGACTTCTTCCATGATTGATATATATATGGAATATATCTTCCTCCGTTTCTGGCAACTTGTTGGCAACACTCATCGATTGCCAATGTGTCTTCTTCTTTTCATGTTTTATGAGGACTTCTCCTTTAGTATGTTTTTCCAATACTTTATAATAAAATCCGTTATTCAGTACAGTACTTCCTTTTCTAAAATCGGATGCCAGCTCTGTTTGATCTATTGTTGTAACAATATCACCTTCTTGCTCCGGCATTTTATTTTCTATGCCACATCCCATTGCCAGGAAGAGGTCGTCGAACATAAAATAGCTTTTATAGGCTTTGATACCAAATGCCGAGGGGTTAGGATCGCTATAGGGTGAGATCGTATCGTGCGGCCAACCTACATCTCTCTTCTCGAATATAAAGCCTCCGGCAAAAGAATTACCTCCGCTGGTTGCTCCGGCGGCAAACGGATGCTTACTGTTGTAGCCTTTCCAGTTTTCTATCGGCACTAAGGGTTTCGGTGAGAGGCGGGATGTTGTTCCTGGCCAGGCACGCAAATTGAAGGCGCCCATTACTCTTCGATGTTCATAGCCGTCTCTGGAAAAGAGGGTGGTTCCGTCGCAGGTAAAGATATTGAATGCAGCCGCCATTGTGTTGGCACTTTCGAGGCCACTTACACGGTTGGATGCCATGTTAACCAGCATATAGTATTGGTCAGTCTTCTTTATTATATCGTCATTGTTGAAGAAATAGCGGGAGCCGGAATAGTATTGGTTCCATTTCCCGGGCATGTCGATCCGGAAACGCCGGGCATTGTCGAGAAATAGGCTAAACTCTTCTTTTACTTCGGGCGTTAAGAGGTCGGGATATTGTTCTAACAGCATCTCTATTATCCTGGCAGAAGGAATCAGACGGCGGTAATCGGCAGACCGACCGTTCTTTTGTGCGGTAAAGGGATGGACCAGCCGGTTCATATTACCTCGGTCCACTACCGGGGGGACATATCCTTTATAATAGTAATAGGATGATCCGCGTAGATAATCTTTCAGTACGTCTATCTGTTCCTGTTTTACTTCGAGTGGCAGCGGGTAGCGGCACTCTTTCATTATTTTGAGGATACGAAGCGATCCTCTTGTCCCGTCGATCGGGTATCCCCATACGAGGCATTGCCTTCCATGCCCCCAGCCAGCTCCGTCGGCGGTGATTGCTTCCTGCCAGAAATCATCCTGAATAGTTGCCTGCGATACGGAGGACAGAGATCTGACTGCGATCTCTCCCACTACATCTGCCATTTCGGGTGATGATAGCTGCGCTGCCGTTTCCAGCAACGGGCGATAATCCGTTGCATTTCCTCCGACCCACCAGACATGTTTCCTGAAACGCTCCACGTCTATTACATCTTTGTCGGTTTCATCCATGCGTGCAGGTACGGTCCAGCATTGCAGGGATAGTTTGCCCAGTATTTTATTTCCTTCGATGAACAAGGAGTCCCGGACTTGTCCGTTTTCAATACAGGTCATCAGATTAAATAAGGAATAGTAGGTTTGATAGGATATAGTAGGTATCGCGAAACAAGAGGCATGCCACCTGGAGGCAACGTTCAGCCGATCTGTCTCCAATTTCCCGTAATGCCGTATCGCTTCAAAGAGGGTTCGCACCTGCGTGTCGGAGGCAGACATTTCTTTATTTCCATAACACGCGGCAATCGCCCTGATACGCCCCAGGGCCTGAAGGGTCAGGGATGATATGAAAGGTTGTTTATCTTCTTGAGCGGCATAACGGTTTTGCGTAATTGTTTTTTCTTTGGGTATCAGGTCGGTAAATTGTCCCTTTTCATTCAGAAGAGCGGTATACTTTTTTACTGAATCTTCCAATATGCGTGTCTCCTTATTCCGCTTTTCGGCATAAAAGAGGCAGATATTGTGCAGAGCTTCCTGCTTGGTGGCGGGTTGTGCTCCTGCTAAAAAACAACTCAGAAAGAGTAATCCTACTATATATATTTTCATTATTATCCTGTATATGTTATATAACTCAATCAATTAAATAGGCCGGTATGCCTTAGATGCTACAAGGGTGTGACGAAAGCCGCTTCTCCTCATGGCTAGCATGGGAGGGGTAGTTTCGGCACACCCTATTTGTACGTTCCAGAGAATCACTTTATCGAAATAAAGAGATCATCGGGTAAGAAAGTGCGATCACTCGATTACCGGGTGGTCGCCTTCATCAGGACCAGGAGTTTCTTCGACTTTGCCGTTCCACTCCATCCAGAAGATGTTGTCGCTGACAAGTGTGCGGTTCATCGACCGGCTACCACTATTCTTCGTAGCTTCGGGGATGAAACGAACGCGAACGCCGGTGATCTGCGATGCATTCACCTTGTCGGCCGAGTCGACTCCGTTGCCACTTGCTGTGATAGTGTAGTAGAAGGTACCTAAACTATCGATCTTTACACTGCGCCCTTGTGCCATATAGTCGGCTAATACGCCAGCCAGATCCATAAGAACAGCGTAGACATCGGCACGGCTCACGGTAGATATCTGTGCCAAACGATCGGCGACCTCTTTCGTAGTCACGGGTTTGCCAACGGTAACTGCCGCGGATACCACTTGTTACTCATCCTCTTGAAAAATCGCTTAAAAAATGCCATACTAGTGTTTTTTTAAGTATATCCATTATATCCTGTCTGAAAATGTAGTTCAGAGATACCGACCTCACCTACCTAGTAGGTCGTCTTTATCTCCATAAATCAAATACATTTAGATCCAGAAAACATCAGATTTATTATTACCGGAGTTCCCGCACCATCTCCTGCTTATCGTGTCGTGTTTAGAATAAAGGATGACCTTTCCTTTTGCTTGTATTCATTCCAGTAGATATGATCTGTTCAATAGCCAGTTATTAGCTATATCATTTTAAAGTCAGAAGAAGATAATTCTACTCTCTTATTAGAAGAAAAATCAATCACCTTTACTGCATCTTTATACCGTATTGATACTGAGCCTTTCCCTTTAACAGAGCGAATCACAGCTTTAGTCAGCTTTCCATCGGTCCACTGCATGTCAACTTCATATCCTCCCCGGGCACGGAGGCCGGTTACTTTACCTTTCGGGTAAACGGCTGGCAAGGCTGGCAACAGACTGATTTCACCGGCATGGCTTTGCAATAACATTTCGGCAATAGTAGCCGTAATCCCGAGGTTACCGTCTATTTCCCAAAACTTAGTAAACTTGCAGGTAAAATTAGGATAGAGCGCCATAGCAAAATGACGGTTGATTACTTTCATCGCACTGTCTCCCTCTTCAAAACGAGCCCAATACATAGAAGGGAACACTCCTGTCCAACTGCCGCTATTATACGACATTCCCGGTTGCCTGTTTATAATTGTTTTCTTGAATGCCTCAGCCAATTCGGGAGTACCTCGCAGAGTGATCAAATTGCCGGCAGCGAATCCCCAGCCGTGCCCCACCTGTCCGTTATGGGGGTAAGCCGGTTTCCAGTCATCATTCCATTCCTGTAATTCTCCCGTGCTCGGACTAATCCGCATAGGCGGCAGCTTTGTATATACTTCTTTTATCTCTGCAATAGCTGGATCATTAGAGTCGATAATTTCGGCCGCCTTCATGGTGTTTTGCATGAGCGAACGGATAATCTGCATATCCTGTGCCGATCCCATGCAAGCCCAGCCTTTAAAACCGGCAGGATCGATATAACTGTTTTCAAACGATTCCGAAGGATTAGTTACTAAATAACCATCTTTATCCGGTTGTAGGCAATCTACATAAAATAGAGAAGCATCCCTCAAAAGGTCAAAGTTTTCATTCAGAAAATCCTTATCTTGCGTAAATTGATAATGTTCCCAGATATGATGACATAGCCACGCACCACCAATCTGAAATATAGCCCATAGCCCTGAGCCGCCTACCGGCCAGGTTGTACGCCAGAGATCAATATTATGATGGGCCATCCAGCCACGTGAATTGTATAGGTTACGAGCCGTTTTAGCCCCATCGATAGACGATTCGCGTATCAGGTCAAACAGCGGCTGATGTAATTCCGAAAGGTTTACTACCTCTGCCGGCCAGTAATTGATTTGTGTATTGCAATTAATGGTCCAATTGGAGCTCCATCCCGGTTGTAAAGCATCGTTCCAAATGCCCTGCAAGTTAGCCGGCTGTGATCCTGGACGCGACGACGAGATCAGCAGATAACGCCCGAACTGGAAATACAGCCCTGCAAACGAGAAGTCTTGTTGTTTAGCATAGTTCCGAATCCTTTCATTGATCGGCGAAGATGCTTGTTCTTCATATCCCAAATCTATACTCACCCGCCCGAATAAGGCGGAATAATCGTTAACATGAGCTTTCAGTAATTTGGAGAATGATTTTCCCTTTATCTTTTTCGTATAATCCCGGCATAGCCTCTTTTCATCTTTCCCCTCTTTATAAGGGTCTTTGTCGAAGCCGTTAAAGCTGGTTGCTGCAACAAAACAAATTGTTACTTCATCGGCACCGGAAACCTTCAGCTTATTATCTGCCGCTCCAACCTTTCCTCCTTTGTTATCAACCACCAACCGGCCTTGAAATCTCATGCCATGTCCTTCTTGATAGGTAGGTAGGGAAAACCCGTTATACTCGGGATTCACATTTTGAGGGGCTTGTCCATCAATAATGACCTGCTGAGCGGCTTCATCTATCCTTACCGTATGATTAACCTTACTGCTTAATGTTGCATCAAAGGTTATACTCCTGGGCTTCTCTGATTTAATGCGCATCACAATCGTCTGGTCAGGATAAGAAGCAAATATTTCCCTGACAAAACCAACTCCTCCTTGTCTGTAGGAAACAGTGACTATTCCACGGTTCATATCCAGTTCCCGGTGATAGTCTGTAAAATCGCCTGACGGAAAATCCAATACAATGTCGGTCAATGGCATATAACTTTGATTATTAGGTCCCAGCATCTTCGAGTTTATCAGCTTTTGCGCTTCGCTATGTTTTTGATCTATAAGCAACTGGCGAATCTCGGGAAGATATTGGGCTGCCCCGGGGTTTTGCACATTACGCGGTTCTCCCGACCAGAACGTATCGTCATTCGTCTGTATCCGTTCCTGTTTTATTCCACCCCATACCATACCTCCTAACCGGCCATTACCGATTGGAATGGCTTCGTTCCAGTTTTCAGCTGGCTTATTCATGTGGAAGATCGATGTATGAGGAACAGTTTTCGGCTTTCCTGAAAAAGCTACAGCAGAAGAGGTAAACATCAACAATAGGATACCGCCAATAAGTTTATTCATATTCAATGTTTATATTTATTTTCGTCATTACAAATAATAATATAAAGGAAGAGAATGATTAAAAGAGTTTTTTGTAACACTCTCTTCCTTCATCATTTAGAAAGCTGATAGATTATAAACTATCTCCCAAAAGCATAAACTTCAGAAATAGCTACATAAGGAGGATTATAACTTTCTTCCATTATCATTTTTATATATCTGGCCTTTTGTGGTTTTGTGAAATCAAAAATTGAACTCTTATCTGTTTTCAGACAATGCATCGTTCCTATTTCAACAAAAGACTCATCATCCTCATTCGTTTCAGCAACCAAAATTCGGGCAGATTTAAACGTCATACGAGCAGGATCTTGAAATACCTGTAACTGGTATAAATCAAATTCCTCTGCCATATCGATTACGATAGTATGAGGGAAAGGAGCTGGGGGTGAAGGAGTCCATTTACTATGCCAAAGAGAGTTAACATTTCCATCTAGAATATTCGTTATAGGATAAGTATCTTCTTTCTGAGATGAAACAAAAGGAATTGTCCAGTTTCCCCTGTTTATCTTTTCTACTAATGGGAATCGGCCTTTGTCTTCAACTTCAAAAATATCAATCGCGTTCTCTTCTGGTTTATAGTAACTCTTTATAGTAAAATCTCCTCCAAAAGTATAATTATCTATTGTTATAGATGTAACATCAGGTTCTACTCTTACAGTATTATCTTTTCCATTATTATCAGTATATAGCACTTCTGAATAATAACAGTTATCTACAGAACCGATAGTCAATGTAGCAACATTGTTTTCAATATCGACACTACGTGCCGAACGTGGTATTAATGATGAAATGTATTTATCACCATATACTTTTCCGATTACCTCCTGTGGAATGGAAGGAAATCCCTTTTCCCCCATTTGAATCAGATCAAAAACATATTCCCCTTCATTTTCAAAAGGTAACTCTACACTTGCATATCCATTAATCAAACTTTCTTTATCTATCGGATAAATAAGAGAATCTGCCCCCATATTCCAGAAGATCTTACAACTTTCAATGCGAACATCCTTACCGACTTTCCAGGTCAGTTTTACACGGTACAACCCACCGTCACATGTTACCGAATCAGGTCTCCCGATATAATTAATTTCACCTCTATCGAGATATTCTTCGATTATATCATTCATTCCAGAACAAGACGCTAAGGTTACAAATGAAACCAGCATTATAATGTTAACAATATATTTCATAACCATTTATTGATTTTATATTTACTTTTTATCGCTTCCCCAGAAAGTGATTTCACGGTAATTAACTTCCAGACCACCGCTCCATGTTTCATACTGTTCAAACCGCAGATAACGTACAGGAGGAAGTCCCAAATCAAACACAAACTCATGTCCGGCAAGCGCTACTTCCTTATCCTCGTTAGTAATTTGATCTCCAATTCCAGAGGGTTTGATTATTTCAAATTCGCCCATTAAAACCCAATCTTTATGATAATTATCTCCATCAAAATAGTCAAGAGTCATATTGGCCGGATCAATATGATCTGTTCCATAGATTTTCCACTTTTTAGGACTATAATGTCTATATTCATAATCGAGTCGCTGATAAACCTTATATCGACTTAACTTAGATGAAGCCCCCAAATCTATTGTATATCTGATAGGAGCCGGTTTTCCTGCGTTACCACCTATTGTAGACCATCCAAGATTATCTAATTTATCATCAAATAAACGCCTAAAAGCCCAACTATCATTTATTTCAGAGACGTTATCGCCAGGCAGTTTCCCTTGTTTGAATTTCGTTTTATCTAATTGTATTTCATATAATGGAGTAAATTTCGCAAGTACTGTATCAGAATAGTTATCCCATTTATCACGAAAACAAACCCCAAACGTCCTTTCAGTATCATCAAAACCTCTTAATGAATAGAGCCCGTTTTCCTGTTTAGTATAGAGAATTTCTGCTGTCTCCATTTCTCCCGTAAGAAAGTCCTCTGCAAGCAAATAAACCGCAAGTTCTGTACCCGATTCGTTTTCCCATTTTAATTGTACACCACCGAAATCTTCTCTCATAGACACACTTTCGGTTACTGCAATAACTGGTGGTGTTAATGGGGTGAACGATACTTTTATTGGGGCCGATTTCACAAAACTTCGAGTCACCGTATACAGATCGACTGTTTGTAACTCTGTATTACCGAATCCTTCTAATTTCAATTCATTCGAATAAATTGACACTTCGGTATTTACGGGCTTGCCGTTCAAAGTATACTCGGCTCTTACACTCAGCAAATCCGCATCATCCGGCAAATCATAAGAAATGATCGCACCACCGGGAATCGGAACTATCGTTGGATTTTTTATACTTTGAGGTTGATTATCATTTGTAGGAGGTTGTCCGACAAATGACTCGCTACAACTTATCATAATCAGTTGTAACAACAATAAATAAACTATCTTTTTCATAATATATCCATTATTTATATACAAATGTTTTACCATCCATAGTTTTGAATCAGGTTACTATTCACATTAAGCGACGATTTTTTTATCGGGAAGAAGTAATCCTTTGTTGCGAAAATCGGATAAGCAAGAACCGTTTCTTTATAATACTCATCTTCTGTTTCCCCATTGACATTCCAGCCCCTGATCGGGCGATTGCGATAATCATCAGCCTCACACCAGCGAAGGATATCCCAGTGGGTTTCCCCTTCAAATGCAAGTTCTATCAAACGTTCCTGATGAATGATCGCCCGACGCCCTTGCTGAGTGTTGATTTTTCCTGAATTAGTTGAATATTTACTCCAACTAGCTTCTACTCCTTCCAAACCGGAACGTTCTCTAACAGGGTCAATCCACTGGAAAATTTCTGATTTTTCAGCACCAGCCTCATTCAATGCTTCTGCATACATCAGATAAATATCTGCCAAACGTATAATCGGAAAAGAATAACGTTTCCTGGAAAAAGAGCTATTACTAACCACAGATTCCGGATTAACTAACTTCTTTGGTGTATATCCGGTAAGAGAATAACAATCTGTACCTAACTGACCACCGATTTGCTTCCGTTTCATTTGACCATAGGTAATTGAAGAACTATTATCGTCGACAACACCATTACCCCAAATGATACAACCGTCAAAAATAAGCGAAGCATAATAGCGATATTCACGATCAATATTCAATTTTGCAGTAGTATAACCTTCCTTTAATAAATACTTTTCGCTATCTCCAGCAACTTCCGTTTTATAACGATTATCATACCGTCCATTTTCCAGCCATTGTTTATCTTCTGAAATCGGAACTCCCCGCCGGGTATAAAAACGTTCTACAACATCTAAAGTTGGAGCAATTGTTGCAATAACTGTATTATTACTAGCCTCACTACTTCTGGTTCTAATCATACACGCTCCTTGTATAGGACTGTCACTTATGGTCGTTCCCCATATTATTTCAGGATTCCATTTTTCCGTTATAGCATAACGCAAATTCAACTTATAACGAGTTATATCAGATACCGGAAGAAAACCTTGATAAGTATAGAGTTTATGACCAGCTTCATGCGCACAGTCAATTGCATCCTTACAAGCTTTAGCAGCTTCATCCCAACGATTTTCATCATATTCCGGGAACAGACAAACTCCACGATTGTCTACTAAATTCTTATAGCGGTCATTTCCATTGAATAACGGACTTGCCATCGTCATCTTTACCTTTGCTTTCAGAGCCAAAGCCATCGGTTTAGTAATCCGTCCCATTTCCTCAATTTCATTTGTAATGACTTCCGGTAAATCTCCAGATGCTTCGTCAAGCAATTCACAGATATAATCAGCGACTTCATTTACGGGCTCCCGATATACTTTCACTTGTTCTGGAGTTGACGAAACAGGAAGATTGGTTTTAATAACAGGAATCGGTCCATACATGCGAAATAAAAAGAAATGATAAAAAGCTTTCAAGAACTTAGCTTCTGCTGTCCAACGACGGTTTTCATACTCTTCCAGATCAACTACTTTATGTATATTTTCCAGAAAAATATTACAGTCACGTATAGCAATAAATAAGTTTTTTCCACCTTTGTCTCCATCCCAATAATTCAGTAGAGGTGTGTTTGAGTTCTGTAATCCGCGAGCAACATCGAAAGCCGTATGATCTTTCCCAAACCAATAATTATCCCCAGACAATACCATCCAGGATTCGCCACTCATCAGGGAGACATTGTTACCACGCGATAACTGATCTACCGGCATATAAGAATAACAGGTAAAAAGATAAGTTTCTGCACTATTCCGATCACTGAAAGCATGATCTATAGTTGGCATATTATCAGGAATAACATCCAAATAGTCACTACATGCCGTCAATAGTAGGAATAAACTACAAACAATTACATTATATATTGATTTCATCTTATTATAAATTAGAGGTTTATATTTATACCAATATTAAATACCCGTTGAATAGGATAACCTAATCCATTTCCAGCCATTTCAATATCCCACATCTTGAAGCTACTCAGGCAAAATAAATTCGTACCACTTAAATAAAGCCGTAAGACATCCAACCCGACTTTATCTGTCCATTTCTTTGGCAATGTGTATCCTAATTCTACCGATTTGAGACGCAAAAAAGAACCGTCACGCATAAACCAGGTACTCGTCTGCGTATTATTGTCAATTATTCTGTCCGATAAACGAGGCCAAAACGCATGGGCATTTCTATTACTTTCCGACCAATAACTATCAGCTATTGCCTGAAGCAAAGCCGTTTGACCACCTTTATCATCAACAACAAACGGAGAAATTGTTTTTGGATCAATCCAAAATGACGATCGGGCAGACCCTTGAAAAAAGGCAGAAAAGTCCAAACCTTTATAGCCTAAAGAAAAACCAAATCCATATATGATTTCGGGATTAGTAGGATAACCTATAGGAACTTCATCATCCTCATCTATAATCCCGTCTTGATTGATATCCTTGTATTTAATATCACCAGCCATATACTCTCCAAACTGTTGTTTTGGCGAATTTCGTACATCTTCTTCATCAACAAATAATCGCTCGGCAATATATCCGTATTTCTGAGATATTTTATTGCCAGTCCATTTACGCCAGGGAGTATTTGTATAATCCGGTTCTTCATAAAGATCTAGTTTACTCGTTGCATAAGTAAAATTTCCGCGCACTGACAACCAAAAATCTTTATTGAATGACTGAGAATAATCCACTGACATATCATATCCCATAGCCGAACTTTTACCTACATTAGAACTTGGACTTGCCTGCAATCCCATAGTAGAAGGAATAAAGACTCGTTCCTGCAAAATATTTTTACGTTTCTCTCTAAAGAAATCACCTTGAATCTCCAACTTGTCAAATAGGCTAATTTCAAAACCATAATTCTGTTTGTAAGCAGTTTCCCAAGTGATAAAAGGATCTTCATAACGTGATATCGACACTCCCGGACGGTTGTATCCGAAATCAGTACCAAAATTATATCCTCTGCCGCTATCATTCAACTTGACATTTGATAAGAAGAAGAAGCGGTCTTCCTCTTTTCCTATCTCATCGTTACCAACCATACCATACGTCGCTTTCAACTTAAGTTTAGTGATATATTTTTTCAACGGTTCAAAAAAACTTTCATTGGAAATCATATACCCAACTCCTCCCGACGGGAAAAAACCATAACGTTCTTTCTTACTAAAACGTTCCGAACCGTTATAACCGAAATTAAATTCTGCAAAATACTTGCTGTCGTATGCATAAGTAGCACGGCCAGCTAATCCAACATTCCTATAGGGCAACGAAGCCTGAAGTGACCCGGCATTACTAATACGCGATTCACGGGTCGTAAACACCATTAAACCACTAACATTATCAGAAAATTCGTTATTATATTGAAGGGCACCTTCAAAGTAAGTTGTACTACTGATCTTTTTCGTTCCTTCACTATAAGAAAGCCATTCTGAACCTTTTAGCGGATTCAATGTTTGAAGTATGTATTCATCCTTTGCTTGATCATAACCGGCAAGTTCATAATAGAAGGGATTATAAGAACGTGACAATTCAGATGTGGAATAGCGCGAAGTATTAAACAAAACCCTGGCTGACAATCCTTTAATCAAGAAACTAAAATCTTGTTTCAATTCTAACTGAGCAAGAATCTGGGTAGTGGAATTTTCCTTGTACCCTTTGACCATATCAGCATACGGGTTAATATATTTTCCACCATCAGCATTACCAAAAAGGATGTGTTGAGTGAATATATTTCCTTTATCCGGAGTATAAAATGCAGGAAATAACACTGGGTTTGTTTTCATAATTTTATTATATACTCCTGATCCACCTTCAAGCGGACCGGAATAATCATCAAATGTTCCATGCATGCGCACAATCATTTCTGTAGTTTTAGTCAAATCAATATTTACATTTGAACGTAACAGGTATTTTTTCAAATCAATATTATTGTTGAAATTATTACGTTTATCCATTCGTAAATTACCATTATCCTGGCTGAAAGAAGCAGCAACATAGTATCTAGCCACTTTTCCTCCACCACTAATATTGATATTTGCACGATGATTTATCGTATTATCTTTCATCAACAAATTATACCAATCTGTTGCGGGATAAACATTAGGATTACCAATCCCTGTCATGGCAATTTTCTTGTTAGAGTAAGGTAATACCCCCAAGGGATCTCGCGTTCTTACCGCTTCATTATGTAAAAGCATGTAATCCAATGGATTTACCAACTCCACTCTCTCGGCGGGAGTAGACAATGAAGTTTCATAGCGGAATGAAAGTTTAGCCTTACCTTCTTTACCTTCTTTTGTTGTAACTAAAATAACACCATTTGCACCTCGAGCACCATACAGAGCTGTGGCATTTGCATCTTTCATAATAGAAAAACTGGCAATATCATCAACATTCAACCGAGCTAAATCCTGTGAGGTAAATTCTACTCCATCAATCAGAATAAGAGGATCTGCTTTCCCAGTCCCAAAGGTTGTCACCCCGCGCACAAAAAAGTCTGCATTATCCTGACCTGGTTCTCCACTTCGTTGATAAGAGATGATTCCGGACATTCTTCCAGCCAAAGCTGTTGTCAAATTACTACTAGGCACTTTCAGATCTGAAGGTTTTACCGTTGTAATAGAAGCTAATACACTTTCCTTTTTCTGCTTAGCAAACGCAACAACAGTCACTTCCTCTAATTCGTCTGTTTTCTCTTTTAATGTAATAAACAACTGCTTTTTATTAGCTACCGCTACTTCTTGGTCTTGCATGCCCAGATAAGTAAATATCAATATATCAGCATCTTTAACATCGATGGAGAAAGTTCCATCGATGTCAGTTGTTACACCACGTGGCGTACCTTTCACCTGGATAGCAACGCCTGGCAAAGGTTCCCCTAGTTCATCCATTACTTTACCGGTGATCTTTTTTTGCTGCTGAGCAGCAGAAAGTGTGATAGCTGTTTTTTCTTCTCCGCTCTTTTTAGTTATATAGATCTGCTTATCAACAATATTATAAGTATTGTCGGTTCCTTCAAACAGTTTGTCTAATATTTTATCGACTGTTTGTTGCTTTACATTGATTTTAACTCGTTTGTTAGCATCTACCACTCCTTCATAATAGAAAATGACGAATTCACTGTTTCGTTCAATCTCTTTGAAGACTTCTTTCAGAGTTTTATTGGTAAGATTTAAGGAAATCTGAGTCTTTTGTGAATAGGCTGGTTTTGCTGAAAAATCAACTGCCCAACAAGATGCCGCCATCAGACATGCGACTATAACACATTTTAATCTTCTGAATTCACGTATTCTAACGTTATTTATTCGTTTGTTTTCCATACATTTGTATTGATTTTTGATTTAACTGGAAAGAATTCTGCTAAAATTCTTTCTTTTAAATTTACGACCGGATAATACCCACTATTATCCGGTTTTGTTTTTCAATGCTTATTTATGTCATAATCTTTTATTTTTTTAAGGTTTAACATTAACTGATATATACTCACTCTCTATTGTAAAATTGACCGGCATGGTCGACTCAAGCCCTGTCAATACTTTTACCATATCGTCACCCAGATTCAGCGAGCCGGAGCAACGTAATGCTCCTACTTCGGGATCATAGGTAATTATTTTGCCATAATAATTGGACAGCTTATCCAGAACAATGGAGAATTGTTCATTATCAAATGTGTAATATCCGTCTTTCCAGGAAATATAGTTTTCTACATTTACTTTCTTTATATCGGTAGTTCCTTTTTCGTAAGTCAGCCGATCGGAAGGCTTCAAAACGGATTCGACACGGTTGTCTGTGCGTACATTTACTTTTCCTGAAACAAGAACCACAGAAACATCCTGACCGGCTTCATAAGCCGAAACATTAAATTTCGTTCCTAATACGCGGATATCCATTTTCTTGGATTTAACGGTAAACGGACGTTTCTTATTCGGGCTAACTTCAATATAGATTTCGCCATCTACATATATTTCGCGTTTCGTATCTTCAAAAGTAACCGGATAGACAACCCGGGTGTTTGCATTCACCCATATTCGTGAACCGTCGGCCAATTCCAAGAAGGAACGTTTCGCGACCGGTACGATGAGTTGGTTGTAAATGGGGTCATTTTTTTTATTCACTGTAGCGGTATTTTGGGAAGTTTCCACCTTTTGTGTGTTAATATGTAATTCGCCTTGCTTGCTATATTGCAAACGTGGATCTTCTTCCTCTATAGTCACTTTTTTCTCATCGGCTAGAATCAACTGGACAGTTTCTACCGGATGTGCGGGTTTTTGTACTTTCTCGATTGCAGTCAGGTTGTCATTCGCATAAAAACCGGTATAATAATATCCTCCCACTGCTAATAACAAAGCTGCCACAGCCGCCACTGAGGAATACCAATATCTGAAGAATCGTTTTTTATTATTAGTCTGGCAAATCTCTTTCCAAAGCAAGTCTTTGTCATCAGACGAGAAAGCCCGCTTACGATAAGGAATGGAAAGGAGGATGCCACTCGCAATCATAACTTCTTTAGCAAGAGCTTCATTTTCTTTCTTCAGTTCTTCCCAAAAAGATTGCGATTCAGGTGTAGGACTGGAAAATGATTTCAGAAAGAAGTCATCTTCCAAAAGCTCTTCTGCGGAATAATTTGTATAATCTTTTTCTTGCATTCAAATTGTATTAAATAGGTTTCCCTATAATGAATACAATCGAGCAGAAAAATTATACTCAACAAAAACATTCTTTTTTACACAAAAAGAAAAAAATAATAATTAATGGCAATGACTCCCTTATTCTTTTTAGAGAGCGCTGGATAGTATTTTGCACCGACTGGTAATTCATTCCCGTAAGAACAGCTATTTCTTCTATGGACAATTCTTCTATGTAGCTATAATAGATTATTTCCCGTTGCCGATCGGTCAGCAGGCTAAGCACTGTGCGTATAGTTTTCTGCATTTCGTCCTGATTTAACGCTGTTGTCACTTGGTCTTCGGCACCAGGGTCAATGTATTCATTATCCTCCAGGTCGATTTTATCAAAAAAGAGTTCTCTCTTTAATAGATTGTACAAACGATTTTTCAGGCAAGTAAACAAATAGAATTTGATATTGGCTTCTGCCTTCAAATGTTGTCTATCACTATGCAATTTCACAAAAACATCATGGATCGCATCCTTAACAAGATTCCCATCTGTGGTGAACTGAATACCATACCGAAACAATACATCTGCATATTTCCTGTATATAATCTCGAAACAGGCATCATTACCGTTTATGAAATTCATCCAAAGATCATTATCCGATGTTTTATGATTTTCTAATAGCATATTTTCTTTTCTCCTCTTTCTTCTTCTCTAAATGAGTTCTTAATTGTATAAAAACTTTTGAATCCAATAATCCCCTGACTGGATAATAAATAAAAAGAGGCGTGAGGACTGTTGATATATCTAACATTGAGGCCTTCGACTGCCCTAACCATTGATATAAACAACAGCTCACACCCTTTTATTTTGAATATTCCTATATGTAAAAACACAGGGATACAACAAAAACAAGCATGTGAGCGTTCGCTGTCTACTATCCAAGGTTATGAAAGTGTCGAAGTTCCAATGTTAGGATAATATCATAAAAACGCTTCTCGTAATTAATCCAATCATTTTATGACAGAATTTTACCAAAGATTGGATTACAAAAGTAGATAGAAGACTTTGGTTTCACAAATTATAATATACTTTTTTTCACCTATTACAATGAAGATGAAAGTCAATGTATCTGATTCCGATCAAAAAAAGAAAGTGTTGCAAGCACTTCTCCCGTCCCAACGGACAAAGCAGTTACTTTGCAACACTTTCATCATACATTCAAGGAAAGATCACTCGATCTCCGGACGGTCTTCACCGCCTCCTTCTTCAGGAGTTGTCTCGGGTGCGCCGTTCAATTCCATCCAAAAGATGTTGTTGCTGATAAGCGAACGGTTCATCGTCTTACTACCGCTGTTTTTCGTGGCTTCAGGAATGAAACGAACACGTACACCGGTGATCTGCGATGCATTCACCTTATCTGCCGAGTCAGCTCCATTGCCGTTAGAGGTACAGGTGTAGTAGAAAGTACCCAGACCATCGATCTTCACGCTGCGTCCCTGTGCCATATAATCGGCCAAAACGCCTGCCAGATCCGTCAAGACAGCATAGACGTCAGCACGACTCACGGTAGAAATCTGCGACAGGCAATCGGCTACCTCTTTCGTCGTTACGGGTTTGCCCACGGTAACTGCCTGCGGATGCCACTTGCCACCCATTTTTTTAAGAACCTTTTTAAAGAATGCCATAATTGAACATTTTTAAAAGCCTCCCCTTACTCTCTGCACATACAACAAGTCTGAGGATCGGTATAGCGACCTATAAGAAGTCACCATGTCACCTATAAGAAGTCACGATGCCACCTAAGATTAGTGGCATTACCGCCCTACAGAACTGTTCCAATACATCAAGTAACGGGATAAATCTGATTACCGGAGTTCCCACGCCATCTCCGACTTAGCGTGTCGTGTTTAAATTCAGTCATTTTGTATTTCGTATTTACTTTTTATTACAGGAGCTTCCATAACTGCTTTCCGAAGGTTATAGGGATTAATATTTACTTTTCCTTTTACCAATTCGGGAACATTATAAGAAGTCAGACAATAAATATAAAAGTCTGGGTTCTCCTGAGGCAAAAGAAACGGTTTGGAAGCCTTCCCGGCATCATTGATTTGTGTAAACCAAGGGTACGTATAATATCCGTCATTCCGACGACTACTAAATACCACCCATCCACCCACAGACGACCAGGAATGAAAACTATCCACATCCCCCGAGGTTATCTCGTCTAGCGTCCTATGTGTCTTATTTTTTAAATCATATAAAGCCAAATCAGATGATTTATGATAATTGGAAAACGAACCGTATTCCACCTCCGTATAAAGCAAAAAACGTCCGCAGGGAGAGACTCTCGGATGTAACATACTTTTATTAATCCGGGAAGCTGACACTAATGTATCCACCGTTTCCCCAAATTCCATTTTATCCGCATCAAAACGAATCGCACAAAGAGATAATTTTAAATCACTCTTATATTTAGGAACCTGAACAGCTTTACCCCCGCAATAAATCAAGGTTCTACCATCGGGCGTAAACACAGGATAATTATTATGCAATGAATCTGCAAATAGTTCCGGAATTGTATAACTTTTCTTGTCTTTCAAATCATATACTATC
>ERZ832522.3099-NODE-3099-length-19003-cov-9.637482_pt1 | contig 19003 bp, 14 predicted proteins | sample MGYA00519951_ERZ832522 | MGnify/ENA primary metagenome ERZ832522 (study PRJEB31850, sample SAMEA3708728) | human gut metagenome | biome: human gut; feature: human-associated habitat; material: faeces | place: China | collected 2014 ... | reverse complement strand
AACGGAAGCATATGAAAAAAATATTATTAAATATATCATTAGCACTGGCACTAGGTTTTAGTATCACTTCGTGCAATGATTGGCTGGACGGTGTAAAGCAAACCTCGACCGTTAGTGATGAAATTGTTTGGCAAGATGAAGCATATGTGGATAAATATGTCAATGCATTCTACACATATCTGAACAAATATGGACAATTTGGTGAATCACAGTTTTCGGGAAGTTTAACAGAAAGTTTGACCGAAACATTTAAATATGGTTCAGTAGCTTTGGGAAACAGAGCAGGACACCCCAATAATTATGTTACTAATCCGGATGTTATCAGCCCGGATGGATGTCTGTACAATATTTGGGACAAAGACCTCGCTTATGGTAATATTCGCCAGATGAATCAATTTCTGGTAATGCAAAAGAAATATCCTACATTTCCGGATGACAAGAATCTGAAGTGGGAAGCCCAGGTACGCTTCTTCCGTGCTTATATTTATTTCCAGTTAGCCAAACGGCATGGTGGAGTCATTCTATATGATGATCTCCCTACTTCCAATGATAAAGCACGTAGCACAGCAGCGGAAACTTGGCAATTCATCGCAGATGACTTGGATTTTGCATCAACCAACCTTCCTAAAGAATGGGACGCAGCCAACAAAGGCCGGGTTACAAAAGGGGCAGCTTATGCATTGAAATCGCGTGCTATGCTATATGCAGAGCGTTGGCAGGATGCCTATGATGCAGCTGATGAAGTAGAAAAGCTACAATTATATGATTTGGTAGACAACTATGCAGATGCTTGGAAAGGTAATAATAAAGAAGCTATTCTGGAGTTTGATTACAATAAAGATAGCGGACCGAACCATACCTTTGACCAATATTATGTACCGCAATGCGATGGTTACGACTTCGGTGCGTTAGGTACTCCGACACAGGAAATGGTAGAATCTTATGAAGATAAAAATGGAAATAAAGTAGACTGGACAAAATGGCATGGTACCACAACAGAAGAACCTCCTTATGATCAATTGGAGCCTCGTTTTGCAGCTACCGTTATCTATCGTGGATGTACGTGGAAAGGTAGAGTGATGGATTGTAGTGTAGGTGGAATAAACGGTGCGTTCATGGCTTACCGTGAACAGTCATACTCTTATGGTAAAACAACGACCGGATACTTCCTACGCAAACTGTTGGACGAGAAACTGATTGACGTCAAAGGAACCAAAAGTTCTCAAGCATGGGTAGAAATCCGATTTGCCGAAGTTTTGTTGAACAAAGCTGAAGCAGCATACAGACTGAACAAAATCGGTGAGGCACAATCTTTGATGAATCGTGTCCGTGGACGCCAGGGAGTAAATCTGCCAGGTAAGTCCTCTAGTGGTGAAGCATGGTTCAATGATTATCGCAACGAACGTAAAGTAGAACTTGCATACGAAGGACATTTATTCTGGGATATGCGCCGTTGGAAACTAGCGCACATTGAATATAACAACTATCGCTGCCACGGTCTCAAGATTACGAATGGTACGTACGAATACATTGATTGCGACGGACAAGATCGTAAATTCCCACAGAAGTTATACGTTTTACCAGTACCGACTTCTGAAATAAAGAACAATGCGTTAATTGAGCAATATGATGAATGGAAATAACTAAAAGCTTAATACAATGAAAAATAAAATATTATCAATTGTTTCAGTCATTGTGTTTCTGATGGGTATGAGCGCATGCCATAGCCCGGAAGATTTCAATCCGACTGTTGAAAGGAACATAATCAATAATTTGACAGCATCCTTCCCGGATGACGACAGTGATGACAATAGTTTCACCAGTGAGATAGATTATACCAATCATGTGATTACCGTTGTATTTCCATATAACTATCCCAAACTCTCGGATAATGTTCTACAATTATCTGACCTGAAAAAGATGCGTGTAATTGCTGATCTGGATAATAATGTATATGTGTATCCTACATTATTATTTATGGATATGACGAAAGATAACTTTATAACAGTGAAAGAACAGACGGGTACAAGCACCGAATATAAAGTTGTAGCAGAGATTCGCAAGAGCAATGAATGCGCAATTACAAAATTCAATATTACGAGTCTGGGGCTGTCGGGAATCATCAATGAAAGTACCAAAACAATTTCTCTGATTAGCTTGGAAAGTATAGGGGAAGTTTTAGCAGATGTATCGATCTCTCACGGAGCAACGATCTCGCCTGATCCGACTACGGTTGCATTGGATTACGACCAAGACCAAAAAGTTACTGTGACTGCACAAAATGGTACAACAAATTCTACATATACTATCAAGAAGGAAATCCCTGAAAAGATTGCTGCCGGCTTACGAGCAAACAGTGCTAAACTTATTTGGGCTAAGAAACTCACAGACATAGGAATTTCAAGTTCCGATATGACGACTGGTATTGCTGTAACAAATGATTATGTAGTCATTAATGAACGCAATAAGAACCCTGTATACCTGCATGCCAAGAATGGCGAAAAAGCAGGGACTATGAACATTAGCTTTGTAGGAAGCACCACTAATTTCTATGTAACGTCAGACAAGGATGGTAATATCCTGTTCACGAATCTGACTCCAAATGCCGGACCGGCCTTTACCGTATGGAAAGCTTCGGGAGTCGACCAAGTGCCGGAAAAATATATAGAATTTACGACTTCATTGGCTATGGGTAGAAAACTGTCAGTATGTGGCAGCCTGAACAGTAACGCTATTATCACCGCTCCAATCTACGCTACTTCGGGTCAGTTTGCCCGTTGGCAGGTAGAGAATGGCGTGCTTAAATCACAGACTCCGGACATCATTACAGCCCAAGGAATAGGTGGATGGGGAACGAATGCTGATGTCATTTATTCTGATCCGACAGACCCGACTAGTGATTATTATACTACATTCTACGCCGAGCCACGCAACTTATGCTGGATGGATGGAAAAACAAATATAATTAAGAACAAGGGAGTGGCACTTGATGGAAACTACGTACCGAATGCAGTTGATTATACTGTATTTAACAAGGTGGGATATGTAGCTTCGAATCTGGTAAATCCATGGAGTTGGGGAACTGCCGACAACATATACCTGTTCGATCTTTCATCAGGTTCATTAGGAACTCAGGCTATTGACTTCGGAAGTACCGGTCTGGGAATCAATGGGAACTATGGGTCTAAGATTCTTGGAAATACGAATGGTAATTATTGTGGTGATGTAGTGTTGAAAGTTTCTGATGACGGTTATTATATGTACGTATACTTCATGTTCTGCAATGGATATGTAGGTTGTGTACAGTGTGACTGTATCGACATGTAAAATACCATCTTTATACAAAAAGCCTGTACCTCTTTCAGGTACAGGCTTTTTACTTCAACTATTAAGCCGTATAAAATGAATATCAAGAAGAATATAATAAAAGCATTTATGGGAGGAATAGCTGCCTGCTTGTGCATGGCATGTGGCGGCAACGATTCAAAAGATTATTGGGGAGACACCAGCGGAGGAGGAGACAAAGAGCCGACAGAGAATCCCAATGCCTCCAAGCCCCGTTATATCTGGATTGACGCAGCTGCCAACTTTCCTGATTTCGCCAATAGCAAAGAAAATATAGCCCGTGATCTGGCTTTAGCCAAAGATGCCGGTTTCACTGATATTGTAGTAGATGTACGTCCAACTACCGGAGATGTTCTATTTAAAACGAATCTTGTAGATCAGGTCAAATTTATGTATGCCTGGATCGGAAGCAACTATACTAAAGTAGAAAGAACGGCAACATGGGACTATCTGCAAGCCTTCGTTGACGAAGCACGCAAACAGGGGCTTCGTATTCATGCTGCCATCAATACTTTTGTCGGTGGAAATCAGATTGACGGAGGCACAGGACTATTGTATAGAGACCAGTCTAAGGCAGAGTGGGCAACACAGATGAACATGCAGGTAGGGATTACAAGCGTAATGAATACCAGTGAAAGTACCAAGTTTTTCAATCCCGCCCATCCGGAAGTACAAACGTTCCTTTGTGACTTGCTGAAGGATCTTGCAGGTTATGATCTGGACGGTATATTCTTAGACCGTGGACGTTTCCTCAATTTACAAGCAGACTTTTCCGAAGAATCCCGCAAACAATTTGAAGAATATATGGGAGGCATCAGAATTCAAAACTACCCGAACGACATCCTGGCACCGGGTGCTTCCAGTCTTCCTGCCACCTATCCTAAATATCTGACTAAGTGGTTGGAATTCCGTGCAAAAGTGATTTATGACTTTATGCAGAAAGCACGCACTGCTGTAAAAGGAGTGAAACCCGGCATCAAATTCGGAGTTTATGTAGGCGGCTGGTATTCTACCTATTATGATGTAGGTGTCAACTGGGCAGCTTCCACTTATGATACCTCACGTTACTATAACTGGGCGACAAGCAAATATAAAAATTATGGCTATGCAGCCTGTATGGATCAAATTCTGATCGGTGCCTATGCTTCACCGCTAAAGGTACACGGAACAACGGAGTGGACCATGGAAGGTTTCTGCTTATTGGCTAAAGACAAAATAAAAGGAGAATGCCCCATGGTAGCCGGAGGTCCAGATGTAGGAAACTGGGATACCAATAATCAAGCTACGCAGGAACAAGAAAATCAAGCAATCGTACAATCCGTAAAAGCCTGTATGAATGTTTGTGACGGATATTTTCTGTTCGACATGATTCATCTGAAGAAAGCCGATCAATGGCAATATGCCAAAGAAGGCATCAAACTCGCAATTGAATAAAAAAGAATAACCGACTCTTTATAATATGATCGTATGAGAAAAATAACAATAATACTTTTTTCAAGTCTGCTAATCATTGCATTGGGAGCATGCAAAAGCGCAACTCCCAAAGTGGAGAACAACAAGCCTGCTTTGATGTGGTTCGACGCGGAAGCAAACTTTGAACGCTTCAGCAATCCTGACTCCATTGATTATTATCTGGCAAAAATAAAATCATTAGGTTTCACCCATGCTATCGTCGATGTGCGTCCCATCACTGGTGAAGTGCTGTTCGATACGGAGTTTGCTCCCAAAATGCGTGAATGGCAAGGATATGAACGCAAAGACTTCGATTATCTGGGACATTTCATCAAGAAAGCCCATGAATTAGGAATACAGGTACATGCTTCGCTCAATGTCTTTGTTGCAGGACACAATTATTTTGACCGTGGATTAGTATATTCTACTCATCTGGAATGGGCATCGATAGTGTATACTCCGGAAGGAATCACGTCCATCACCAACGAAAAGAAGAAATATTCGGCAATGGTCAATCCTGTCAATGAGGAGTTTCAAACACATATATTGAATGTTCTCAAGGATTTAGTGAAACGTTATCCCGATCTGGACGGATTGATGTTGGACCGTGTACGTTATGATGGTATAACGGCAGACTTTTCAGACCTCTCCCGTCAGAAGTTCGAGGCGTATATCGGGCAGAAAGTAGAAAAGTTTCCGGAAGACATCTTCGAATGGAAAAAGGACGAGAATGATAAATACTATCCCGAACGCGGAAAACATTTCCTGAAATGGATTGAATGGCGCACCAAGAATATCTATGACTTCATGGCTCGTGCCCGAAATGAAGTAAAGATAGTGAATCCGGATATTTCTTTCGGTACGTATACCGGAGCATGGTATCCTTCTTATTATGAAGTAGGCGTAAACTTTGCAAGCAAGAAATACGATCCGAGCGAAGATTTTGACTGGGCTACTCCCGAATATAAGAATTACGGTTATGCCGAACTGATGGACTTATATACTACCGGTAATTATTATACCGATATCACCATAGAAGAATCTCTGAAAAACAAGAAGAGCGTATGGAATGAAACTGATTCGCAGGCACAAAGCGGTACGTGGTATTCCGTTGAAGGTTCTTGTCAGAAATTACGCAATATCATGAAAGATAATAAATTTATGGGTGGTATTCTGGTGGACCAATTCTATGACAATCCCGCCAAATTATCCGCAACCATAGAAATGAACCTGAAAGCTTCCGACGGACTGATGGTATTCGACATTGTACATATCATCAACAAAGGATTATGGAAAGAAGTTGAAAACGGAATGAGAGCCGGAGGAGCTCTGAAGTAAAATCGAAAGAATACGCTATGAATATGAAAAGATTCTCAATTATCTCCCTTTTGTTATGGATAGGCATTGTGGCATTTGCCTCGGGAAAGCCTAAAGTAATGTGGTTAGACTGTTCGGCTAATTTCCAACGTTTCAGTTACCCCGATTCAATCCGCTATTATGTAGACAAATGCCATGAAGCAGGTATCACACATCTGGTATTGGACATTAAAGACAATACGGGTGAAGTATTGTATCCCAGCAAATATGCCATACAGAAGAAGAACTGGAAAAACTTCGACCGTCCGGATTTTGACTTTATCAATACATTTATCGAAGCTGCCCATACTCACAATATGATCATCTTTGCCGGAATGAATATCTTTGCTGACGGACAGAATATAGTAAAACGCGGTGCCGTCTTCGATAAACACAAGAAGTGGCAGGCTATTAATTATGTACCACGCAAAGGATTACTCCCTGTAACGGAAATAGATGGAAAACCTACCATGTTCCTGAATCCGGCACTGAAAGAGGTTCAGAAGTATGAGATTGATATTATCAAAGAGGTTGTGCGGAATTATGCATTTGACGGTATCATGCTTGACCGTGCACGATATGATTGTATTGATTCAGACTTTTCTCCCGAATCAAAGAAGATGTTTGAGAAATTCATCGGAAAGAAAGTTGAGAAGTTTCCGGAGGATATTTTTGAATGGCGCCCTAATGCCGAAGGAGGCATAGACCGTGTGGGTGGCCCATACTATCATCAATGGCTGACGTGGAGAGCTTCTGTTATATATAACTTTATAAAAGACGTACGCACTTCCATCAAAAAGATAAAGCCGGAATGTATGTTAGCGGCCTATACCGGTGCATGGTATCCTACTTACTTTGAGGTAGGGGTCAATTGGGCGAGCCGCCAGTATGATGTTAGCAAAGATTTCAGTTGGGCTACTCCTGACTATAAAGATTATGGCTTTGCAGAGTTACTGGATTTCTATACGAATGGTAATTATTACTGGAATGTAACCTTGGACGATTATTATAAATCTTCCGGTAAATTAAAAAATGAAACAGACAGCGAGTTCTCTACCGGAGAATATTTATGCGTAGAAGGTGGTTGTAAATATTCCAAATACTTACTGAAGGATGCAGTGCCTGTATGTGGAGGTCTGTATGTAGAAGACTACAAACGGGACGTAAACCAATTCCAGAAAGCAGTCCGTATGAACTTGAAAGAATCGGACGGTGTGATGATTTTCGACATTGTACACATTATCCGCAACGGATGGTGGGACGAACTAAAAGAAGCACTGGACGAAACTAAGCCGGATGAAGCGCGAATGATCAAAGGAACCGTTACTTGCGATGGCAAAGGTATAGCCAATGTGGTAGTGACAGACGGACAGCGTTGTGTCACTACAGACAAGAACGGTATTTACCATCTACCCAATCTCGGAAACACACGCTTTGTATATATCACGACTCCTGCCGGATACTTGACGGATTGTGAACAGACGATTCCCCGATTCTATCAGGAAATTGACCTGAACGAGACGAATGAATATAATTTCCGTCTGAAGAAGAATCCTAAAGACGACAGTAAACACTTGTTTGTGTTGGAGGCGGATGTACAGGCCGGTCTGAAAGAGCACTGGGATCTGTACGCTCCCATTGTCGATGACTATAAACAGTTAATCGATCAGTATTCGGATCGTGATGTATTCGGACTGAATTGTGGAGACATCTTTTGGGACACACCGGCCACATTCTTTCCACCTTATATCGATAAGGCAAAGAAACTGGATATCCCCATATATCGTGCAATCGGTAATCATGATATGGATTGTAATGGAGCTACTCATGAAACGTCGTACCGGACTTTCGAAGGATATTTCGGCCCTACCCACTACTCATTCAATAAAGGAAATGCCCACTATATTGTTATCAACAACAACTTTTATGTAGGACGTGAATACTTCTATATCGGCTATGTAGATGAAACAACTTTTAAATGGTTGGAAGAAGATCTGTCTTATGTCCCTAAAGGTACATTAGTCTTTTTCATAACGCATATTCCTACGAGAATAACGGAACAAAAAAGGCCATTTAATTACGATTATGCCATGTTGGCAGGAGAAACGATCAATGCTGAGGCGGTTCATCAATTATTGGATGGCTATGAAACACACTTTCTGACGGGTCATCTTCATTCCAACTCGAACATTGTATTCAACGATCACCAAATGGAGCACAATACGGCTGCCGTATTGGTGGCGAGCAGAGTGGTCATATCATCTTCTCCAAGTACGCCAGCACTGGTGACGGCATCCTGACCAGTCTCAAGATGATGGAGGTCATGCTGGCGAAGAAGATGCCCATGAGCAAGCTGGCTGAACCTCTGAAGATTTACCCGCAGGTTCTGGAGAACGTTCGCGTCACCGACAAGAAAGCTGCACAGAACGACCCGGCGGTGCAGGAGGCAGTCAAGGCTGTAGCCGAGGCTCTGGGTGACACTGGCCGTATCCTTGTCAGGGAGTCTGGTACTGAGCCGGTGGTTCGTGTTATGGTAGAAGCACCGGAACATGACACCTGCCAGAAATATGTCTCTCAGGTCGTGGAGGTCATCAAGAGTAAGGGCTACGCAGTCTGAACGTGGGTAGTAAATACAGGTTGATGTATATTTCACCGTTACCCTTGAAAACTAATTTTTAAAGGATTATATTTGAGCCGTGGGAAAACTCTCACGGCTTTAATATTTGAAACTTTTCGTGCCCTTACGTAGTGACTGCATGCAATGTTTGATATAGTAGCTGGATGTAAGAAGCGAAAGAGCGTAAAAACGATATTCTGAGGGCTATAAAGGCGGGAGTGTTTTGGACAAAAGTATATAAAGATTACAAAATGAGGAAGTTAAAAATGTTTCTTTATAGATTGTAGGCAATAACATATGAGTTGATTTAACGGAGAATTATCCATGAAAATAAATAATAAAAATTTTCAAGACTGGACAGAAGAAGACCTGAAAGTACTCCTTCATAATGATGCGTATCGGGAAAACAATTTTATTGACTATAAGGTTGATTTTGCACCGTTTAAATGTGAAGATAAAAACAAAAAGAAGGAAAAACAAGCCGAATTTAGAAGCGATGTGTGTTCTTTTGCAAACGCAGACGGTGGATATATCTTCTATGGTATCGGAGAAGATGCTGGTATGGCAGGGGCATTGGTAGGGATTGTGCTATCTAATCCGGATCGTTTTGAACTGGATCGAAGAAACGAATTGCAGGCTATACGACCTGTGATGCCGGAAGTGGAATTTACCTTTGTAAGGCTGAATAACGAAAAACATGTAGTAATTCTGCATATTCAACGTGGATTATATAAGCCGTACATTACGGAAGAGCCGGAAGGCGATTTCCACTTTTATATAAGGCATGGGAATAAGAAACAGGCGATGAGTTATACAGAAATGCAAAATGCTTTTTTAAATGCGGCGATGTTGGCAGAGGATATTAAATCTTTTAGAAAAGCGCGATTAAATGATTATAAGGAAGAAACAGCGCACCCATTTGCTCTTGTGCATTTGATTCCGGCTACTTTCAAAAACCAAAGCGATGCTCTTTCAATGTATGATCTTGCCAGAAACCGGAAACTGATATTTGAAAGCCTATTTAATGGAATGGTGCGAGATCGACCAGTTCCCAATGTGGACGGCGTATATTTTCCAAATTTTAAATATGAAGAATATGATGATGAGCATCTTCAAATATTCAACAATGGTACAGTTGAATTGAGAATGAATCTGTACGTGTATGGAACAAATAAAAATGATTCACATTTAAAAATAGAACGCTGGTTGAATACACTTGAGTTTTGGGAGGAATTACAAAAGCTGCTTGATGATACTGCTGAAATGTATAAGAAGCTGAATCGTGCGGTTCCGATGTATGTTTGCGTTTCAATCTACGGGTGCAAGGGTCTATGGAATGATGAGATGGATCGGTTTGGAATGAATGCGCCGACCAAGGTTGATAGAAACGAAATTGTGTGTGCACCAATTGAAATCCGTAATATTTTGGATGATGAGCAGCTTGCAAGGGGAAAAGAAGACAGCGTTAGAATGACGAAGTACGCGCTGGGAATACGGAAGTAAAAGTAATTGGTGAATATAAGAGGATTGTGAAGTGAATGTCTGAATGAAAATGATGAAATTAGAAGGAGTTGTGTTGACTACGGACAAGAGGCTGTTATTTCGTCAAGTCGACAGGTGTACCTAAAAATCGTGAATGGGTACTACCTAAAAGATGTAGGGATTGCAAAAAAAAGAAACAGCCTATTGTGTTTGGGCTATAATGTATAGGAAATATAGTCTTTTTAAAGCTTTATACCTCGTCTTAATGGTCAGTAGACTGTGATTGCACTTGTAGGCATAATTCGTAGGAATGCGAAAAAGAGCGGAGGTTAATACTTTTGGAAAAGAAATACCAATTTTTTGTTTCATCGACATATGAGGATTTAAAGGAAGAACGTGATGTTGCAATTCACGCGATTTTAACAATGAATCAGTTTCCAATTGGGATGGAGATGTTTAGTGCAGCAGATGATGATCAATGGCAAATAATTAAAGAAGCTATTGATTCTTCTGATTACTATATTTTGATAATTGGAAATAGATATGGCTCAATTGAGGAAACGACAGGGGGGAGTTATACAGAAAAAGAGTTTGATTATGCTGTATCACAAGGCATTCCAGTTTTAGCCTTTATTATTGAAAAAAGTGTGCGTATGGCACCGGACAAGTATGAAAGTGATCCGTTAAAGAAAGAAAAGTTGGATGTTTTCAAGGAAAAAGTTAAGAATTCAGGTCGCTATGTGAAATTCTGGAAAAACAAAGATAATTTAGAGTCGTTGATTTCGCAATCAATATCCAAATCTGTTACAAGAGGTAGAAGACCTGGCTGGGTTAGAACTACAGATTTTGATATTGATAAGAGCCATGCGGAGATATTGCGATTGACGGAGCGTGTACATACACTTGAAGCACTAAATGCAGATTTGAAAAAGGAAAACTTTAGAAAACCCAATTTGTGGGTCGATATCCAACCGGGGCGTGACGAAGACGGAAAAATATATGACGAAGGAACAAGGCTGACATCAAATGGAATACATTTTACAGTTGTACCGATTATTACAACAGATGTAAAAAATGGTCTCGATTATAAGGACTGGGCAGGACGATGGGTTCATGAAAGCAAGGATGAAGTGAGGCTGTTGCGTTATGTCTATGAGAATAGCTTTGTTGTATATTTTCGGGTTCATAATGATGGAGATGCTCGTGCCACTGGAGTACGAGTTAAACTATCATTTCCAAATGACTTGATGGTCCTGTCGGAAAGGGAACTCCTTGAATATCGTGATGAAGAGGCAATTCACTTTGAAAAAGATGCTTATAGAAATTGGAGAAAAAGATTTGAAAATCCAAAGAATATTGCAAGTGTTAAAGAAAATGACAATAAATTTATCTCATTAGATGAACTCATTACAGTAGAAGATATAGCTGATTTGATGGATCCTGCGGATATGAATGAGGTGGTGTCCATTTTGCCGGGTGAGATTCTGTTTGACAAAAATGAAGTAAGGCATAAAGATACTGATTGCATTTATGGCGTGTGTGTTTTACCAACACGGGCGGGGCAGTTTACTGTTAAATGTGAAATAATCTGTAATGAATATGCTGAGGTAATTAAGCAGGATATTACTGTAGAAGTTGAATGAGAAGAACTGGTATTCATAACTATACAATAATATAATTAACGAACTATAAAGAGAAAAGAGGCTACCGTCTATGCCAAGAACGAAAGACAATACATGGTGGGCTAATCCGACAAACACGATACAATAAACTATCAGGGAAACAAAAACTTGATCATTTTATTAAATATTTTGGATTTGACCCTGTGTTTTTTTGGAAAAGGATAAGAATGAAACGCAGTTAAGAAAGAAGTGAATGAGATGATTTTTAGAAAAAAGAAAAAACCTACTAAAAAACTTCCTACACCCACAATAGATACAATTATAATTATTGGAAACGGGTTTGACAGGTGGCAAGGACTGAATACATCTTATGCGGATTTTCAGACGTATTACCATGAACACTTGAATGAGATTTTAAAAAAACTTCATATCAGAAAGCGCAAGTATATCAGTTCAGACGGTACGGTCAAAGAATGCTCGGATGTAGAATTGATTTATGGAGATCCATTTGATCCGGGCGAACTCGATAATGAATTTTGGAATAACTTTGAAAGCTCATTGGCTAATATCGATACAGAACGAATCAATCTTTTCTTTGGAAAAGAGAGAAGGAATCTAAAAGATATGCGGAGGTCGATTCGCAATGCAAAAAGAATTTTAACAGAGGCTTTTTGTGGATGGATTGCAACAATTTCTATTACAGAGGAGGATGCAGGATATTGCTTTGGAGATAATTGCGTGTTCATTAATTTTAATTATACCGATACTCTTCAGAAACGCTTTGGCGTCAATGAAATGAGAGAAATCCATATACATGGGGAGGCAACAGACAAGAAATCCATTGTTTTTGGACATAATCGGCATCCGCAAGAACCTGAGCCGATGCTTGCGAAAATAGGCGGACGCTTTTTTGGATTACACCTTGTAGATAAAATTCTATATGAAACAGATAAGCACTGTCAGAACAATATTCAGATTCTGTGCTGTTTCTTAGCAATGAATGGCGTAATGTGTGAGGAAATTAAAAATATCTATGTCTTGGGACAGTCGATGAGTCCTGTGGATATTGAGTATTTTGATTTTCTGATGAGAAGCAGTAAAGTTCCGTCTGTAGACAATGCTGAAGAAAAATCAAATGTACTTGAGACAGGGGACGAACTATATGAACTGACGCAGAGAATGCAGTTCGTAATTGATGAGATTGGATATCACAATACAGCGAGTGAAAGCGCTAAAGATGCCATGGAAAGAAGGCTTCAAAGAGAACAATGTGTGAGAAACGAGCGATATAGAAAAGAATTTCTGAAGATGCTTGGTAAACCTACAAAGAAGGAATTAGATTCTGTAAAGGTTGCTCCCAGAACAGAAGATGCAAAGTGGCATATTTCTTATTTTGGAGATATGGATAAGAAGTGGAAAGAAATCGTGATGAAAGAACTGGGCTGTAGTAACTACGAATTATATCCAAGTATAGACGACTGTATCTCTAAATGGAAAAAGTAATCACATTCGAAAAAAGCCAAAGCAGAGGACGTGCTGAAAAAGCTACTAGCTAGCGGCGTGAGCACGGACGTGACCCGTACAAACCTAAAATAATCATTCAAAACCTTAAACCGTGTGGGTGTGGCTACAAAATCTCATCTATACGGTTTTATAATAGAACGATTGTTTTATATCAAACAATAATATCCCTGTTTTTTATTCCATAGTCCAAAATTACATCCGGTGAAATTTTAGCAAAAGAACAGCAGGGGAGAGCGCAGGCAAAGCAAAGGAACATCACAGACAAGAAGTTTTCAAAGGTAGTCAGCACATCAAAAACAACTTCAATCGCTTCAAAATTTATTCTTCAAAAAATCAGCAATAACCCATCACTCAATTCCGTCCATCAATACACCCATCAATCCATCATCCAACCCCTTATCACACCCACCCTGAGGAGCGCATCTGGGCAGGGCGAACGTCCCCGGCGGCAGCCCCGGGTCCCGGACGCTCCGAAGATCAAGCATGACAAGATGAAACAATTTTACATGATTGACATGGAGCGAAAAAGATGGTAATATTATCTTGTCAAAAAAGTGCGAATCCCTCTCGCTCGCGAAGGAAAAATCTCTCTCGTAATGAGGAATCAAACGATACAACGAACAAAAACAGACTTTGCCGAAGGCTGGCAGACACGAGGGACTTAAAATCCTTTTCTGAAGACAGAGTATGGGGTTGCCCCCGCTGGAGACATTGAAAATCTCAGAATTGTTCGTTGATTCGAATGATTGTCGGACTTTCTTTTTGCTCTGCTTTCTGGAAGCTTTGGAGAGGTGAGAGGAATCATTCTTGCATAGACGATGCCGTATGGACGCGTTTACAAGAACCTTTCCATGCGGGGCCATAGTGAAATATTTTTATATCAAACAGACTGCCCCCAAAGTAGCTCGCATCAAATCGCGCTGCTTTGGGGGCAGTTTTACGCTTTGCGGGGGATGGGCGGGGCGCTGTCGTCCGTAAGGCCGAGAATATAATCGGTACTGGTATGGTAGAGACCGGCAAGCTGGATCAGCACCTCGGTGGGGATATCCCGCTTGCCGGTCTCGTAATTGGAGTAGCAGACCTGTGTGCATTTCAGATACGCCGCAACATCCTTTTGCAGCAGATCACGATCCTCCCGCAGATCCCGGATACGTTGATACATGGTATTTACCTCAAAGGCTTTATTTAAGGTAAAGTATAGGCATAACGAAATGTTATATTGACATATAAAACAAAATGTTATATCATAGTATCGCGCCGGGAACAGCTGTGAATCTCCGGCGCAAAAGGGGAGAGCATCATGAAACTGGAATTCCGGCAGACGGTGACCTGCAACCACCTTACGCTTGCAAGGGTCTGCAAAACTATCGACTGGCAGCAGCCACTGCCCCGGTGCGGAGAATATGTGGCCGGGCTGGATACGCTGGACGGCGAGCAGGAACTGCCGGTGCGCAAGCTGCTGCACCGGGTACAGGACGGCGGCTGCCTTGCGGAGCTGCCGGGTTTCAACATTGCGCAGCTGCGGCTTTCTTACCGGGAACTGGAGCGGTTGGCAGCACAAAAGGGCTGGACGCTGCAAAAGCTGTAAAAAACTTAAATTTCCCTCTTGCATTCTGGCTGATTCGTGCTATAATAGTAAGGCAATCGTTTCCAAGGCCGCTCGACGGGGTAGCCGATATTGAAGGTTGTGATGGGCACATACATTAAATATGGCCCCAATACGTCAGAACCAGAATTGAGGTGAAAAGAATGAAACAGGGTATCCATCCGAACTACGTTGACTGCACTATTACCTGCGCTTGCGGTAATGTCATCAAGACTCGTTCCACCAAGCCCGAGATCCACGTCGAAGTTTGCTCTAAGTGCCATCCTTTCTACACTGGCAAGCAGAAGCTGGTTGACACCGGCGGACGTGTTGAGCGCTTCAACAAGCGTTTCGGCCGTAAGTAATTATAGGCTATCTCATGCCGCTTCCTTCGGGAGGCGGCATTTTTGCGTTTCGCGGTGGCAAATGTTTCGTTTTCCCACACAGGATTGTCTTATTTTGAACACATTTTCCATCTAAACTAAAGCAGTTCCAAACCGGAAAGCGCTGGTTCTACGCCGCTTTCCACAAAACAGCTTCTGAAATAAAAGGAGAGTTTGCTGTGATCGAAGTTTCTCACCTGAACAAGTCCTACGGCAGCCGCCCTGCTGTGCAGGATCTCTCGTTTATGGTGCCGGACGGCCAGATCTACGGCCTGCTGGGGCCAAACGGCGCGGGCAAATCCACCATTATGAATATCCTCACCGGCTATCTGGCGCCCACCGAGGGCGAGGTAAAGGTAGCCGGCTTCCGTCTGCCTGAGCAGGCGCAGCAGGCCAAGGCCTGCGTGGGCTACCTGCCGGAGCAGCCGCCGCTCTACCCGGAAATGACTGTGCAGGAGTATCTGGACTTTGTGGCAGAGCTTAAGGGGGTAAAGCACGCGCAGCGCAAACAGCAGGTGCTGGCCGCTGCCCACCGCACCGGGCTGGAAGAAGTGCTGCCCCGGGTCATCCGCAGCCTGTCCAAGGGCTATCGTCAGCGGGTGGGCATCGCGCAGGCGCTGCTGGGCAGCCCGCAGCTTATTATTCTGGATGAACCCACCGTAGGGCTGGACCCCGCACAGGTTATCGAGATCCGCAACCTCATCCGGGAGCTGGGCAGGGCGCACACGGTCATCCTTTCCAGCCACATCCTCAGCGAGGTGCAGGCGGTATGCCAGCAGGTGCTTATCCTCTCTAAAGGACGTCTGGTGGCTGTGGGCAGCCCGGAGGAGCTGGGCGAGACCCTGAACCCGGGCAGCCGCCTGCGTGCCACCGCGCAGGGCGAGCCCGACACCGTGCTGGCCGCTGTGCGCAGCGTGCCGGGCATCTGCAAGGTAGAACTGGAAAGCGCCGCGGACGGTCAGGTCACCTTTACCGCCGAGAGCGAGGACGCCGCCGACCGCCGCGCCGCCGTGTCCCGGGCACTGACCGAGGCCGGGTGCACCGTGCTGGCACTTGCCGCCGAGAACCGCAGCCTTGAGGAGGTATTCCTTGCACTGACCGAAAAAACGCCGGAGCAGGAAGCCCCGGCAGAAGGGGAGGAGAACTGAGATGCTGGCCATCTTTAAACGAGAACTCCGCAGTTGCTTTCACGGCATGATCGGTGCGGTGCTTACCGCCTTTATGCTGGCGGCTACGGCTATCTATTTTGTGGCGCTGAATCTGGGCTATGGTCTGCCGGATTTTGGTTACTACACGTTGTACCGCACCATTTTTGTGCTGCTGCTCTACATCCCGGTGCTCACCATGCGCTCCTTTGCCGAGGAGCGCCACAGCCGCACCGACCAGCTGCTGCTCACAAGCCCGGTGTCAGTGGGCGGCATCGTGCTGGGCAAATATTTTGCCCTTTGCGTCATTTTTGCGCTGCCCTGCCTTGTGGATGCGGGCATGATCCTTGTGCTGAAAGCACTGGGCGCTACCGGCACCAGCACGCTGGCCAATTTTTCCGCGCTGCTGTGCTATTACCTCATGGGCTGCGCCGCCATTGCCATCGGGGTGTTCCTTTCCAGCCTGACCGAAAACCAGATCATCGCCGCCGTGTCCGGCGTGGCAGCGCTGCTGCTGGCTTATATGATGCCCAGCCTGCGCACCATGTTCACCACCGGCAGTGCGGTGGCGCTGGCATTGTTCACCGCCATTGCCGCTGTGCTCAGCGTGGTGGCGGGGCTGCGCAGCAAAAGCTTTACGCTGGGCTGCCTTTCCTTTGCGGGGTGCTGTGTGGCGCTTACGGCGCTGTTTCTGCTCAAGAGCAGCTGGCTGACCGAAGCCTTCAGCGCGGTGCTCAGCGCTCTATGCCTGTTTACCCCTTTTGAAGAGTTTGTCAACAGCAGTTTTTCTATTCCCACGCTGGTCTACTACCTGACCGTGGCGGCGGTGTTCCTGTTTTTCACCGCGCAGGGGCTGGAAAAGCGCCGCTGGAACTGAGAGGAGGCCATAACGATGAAATGGAACAAGAACGCAGCCTCCCAAAAGGGCAGGGTGTTCCGCAGCGGGCTGCTGTCCACCGCCATGCTGGCGGCAGTGCTGGTGCTGGCGGTGCTGCTCAACCTGCTGGTGCGGGCCATCCCTGCAAAATATACCGAGTTCGACCTCTCCGAGGCCAAAATGTACACCCTGAGCGACAGCACCAAAGCGCTGGTGGAGGGGCTGGAAAAGGATGTGCACATCTATTATCTCTGTGAAACCGGCAGCGAGGATACCATCATCACAAAGCTGCTGGATCACTACGCCGCCGAGAGCGGGCATCTGAGCTGGGAACAGAAGGACCCCACCCTGTACCCCACCTTTGCCGCAAAGTATGGCGCAGAGAATGTTTCCACCGGCAGTCTGATTGTCACCTGCGGGGAGAACAGCACCGTACTGGATGCCGCCGACCTGTACGAGTACGATTATACCGATTACTACACAACCGGCTCTGCCAGCGTGACTTTTGGCGGCGAAAAGCAGATCACCTCTGCCATCTATAAGCTCACCGCAGCGGGGCAGAGCCACGCCTACTATACCACCAACCACGGCGAGCAGACCCTGACCGACTCCCTGACCGATGCGCTGGACGCCCAGAATATCGACGCACAGCCGCTGGACCTGCTCACGAGCACCATCCCGGAGGACTGCGACCTGCTCATCATCAACGCACCCACCACCGATTTTTCCGCAGGGGACGGCCTTGTGGACGAGATCAGCCAGCTGCAAAATTATCTGGCGGCGGGCGGCAAACTGCTGCTGACCAGCAGCGTTTACGCCCAGACCCCGCAGCTGGACGCCGTGCTGGCGCAGTTCGGCCTTGCCCGCGCAGAGGGCATGGTGGTGGAGGGAGACAGCAGCAAGGCACTGTATAACTCTGCATGGTCGCTGCTGCCGGACTACGGCACGCCTACCGAGAGCACCGCGCTGAACGGCGTGAATACCAGCACTCATGTCATGCTGTCGGTGGCGCAGGGCATCACGGTCACTGAGACCGAGGATGTCACCGCCGAGCCGCTGCTGAACAGCTCCTCCGCTGCCTATGCCAAGGCAGATATCAACAACCTTACCACCATGGAGCGGGAGGAAGGGGACGCAGATGGCCCCTTTGCGCTGGCTGTCTGGGCACGGAACGAGGACACCGGCGCCGAGGTTCTCTGGATCGGCTGCCCCAACATGGATAACGAGCAGCTTTATCAGTCCATGCCCGGCAACCTGACTTTCCTGCAGGGCTGCGCCGCCTCTCTGGTGGGGCAGGATATCCTTGTGGACACTAAGGCGCTGGAAGCCGAGCCCATCACGGTGGCAGGCTCCACTGCCGCAGCACTGGGGCTGACCTTTGTGTTCGTGCTCCCGGCGGCGGTGCTTATTGCCGGGGCAGTGGTGGTGCTGCTGCGCCGCCGCAGATAAGGAGACCGCTATGAAAACAAAACAGCGTGTCCTGCTGGCGCTGCTGGCAGCGGCAGTGCTGCTGTGCGCGTTGCTGTGGGCGGTGACCCGCAGCAACGCAAAAGCTAAGCAGGCCGCCAGTGCCGCCGCCGAAGGCAGCATCCCACTTTCCACTTTTGCCGCCGAG
>ERZ832522.3097-NODE-3097-length-19011-cov-12.533235_pt1 | contig 19011 bp, 13 predicted proteins | sample MGYA00519951_ERZ832522 | MGnify/ENA primary metagenome ERZ832522 (study PRJEB31850, sample SAMEA3708728) | human gut metagenome | biome: human gut; feature: human-associated habitat; material: faeces | place: China | collected 2014 ... | reverse complement strand
GACGGCGCCGCCGCCATGCGTTATACCGAGTCCCGCCTGGCCAAGCCCGCCATGGAGCTCCTGCGCGACCTGCAAAAGGACACCGTCGACTGGCAGCCCAACTACGACGAGTCCCTTGCCGAGCCCACGGCGCTGCCTGCCCGCTTCCCCAACCTGCTGGTGAACGGCTCCCAGGGCATCGCGGTCGGCATGGCCACCAACATCGCCCCGCACAACATGGGCGAGGCCGTCGAGGCCACCTGCTATCTCATCGACCACCCCGATGCGACGGTCGACGAGCTCATGCAGATCATGCCCGGCCCCGATTTCCCCACGGGCGCCCTCATCATGGGCACCGACGGCATCCGCCAGTCCTACGAGACCGGCCGCGGCTCCATCACCGTGCGTGCCAAGGCGCATGTCGAGTCCACCAAGACGGGTCGCAACCGCCTGGTGTTCACTGAGATCCCCTACATGGTGAACAAGGGCACCCTGCAGGAGAAGATCGCGAACCTCGTGAACGAGAAGCGCATCGAGGGCATCTCCGACATGCGCGACGAGTCCACCCAGAAGGGTCTGCGCCTCGTCATCGAGCTCAAGAAGGGCGTCATCCCGCAGGTCGTGCTCAACAACTTGTATAAGTACACCTCGCTGCAGACCACCTTCGGCGCGAACAACCTCGCGCTGGTCAACGGCATTCCCAAGCGCTTGTCGCTGCGCGAGATGCTGCAGCACTACATCGACCACCAGGTCGACGTGGTGACCCGCCGCACCCGCTTCGACCTCAAGAAGGCCCAGGCCCGCGCGCACATCCTCGAGGGCTATCTCATGGCTCTCGACCATATCGACGAGGTCATCTCCATCATCCGCTCCTCGCAGACGGACGCCGAGGCCAGCAGCCGCCTCATCGAGCGCTTTGGCTTTTCCCCCGAGCAGACCACGGCCATTCTCGAGATGAAGCTCCGCCGCCTCACCGGCCTGGAGCGCGACAAGATCGAGGAGGAGCTCGAGGGCCTGCGTCGCGCGATCGCCTACTACGAGGACCTGCTTGCGCATGAGGAGAAGATCCTCGGCGTGATCAAGGAGGAGATGCGCGAGATCGCCCGCAAGTTCGGCGACAAGCGTCGCACCCAGATCACCGGCGCCGAGAAGGACCTCAATGTCGAGGACCTCATCGCCGACGAGGACATGGTCGTCACCATCACCCACACCGGCTACGTCAAGCGCATCCCGGTCGAGTCGTATCGCGCCCAGAAGCGCGGCGGCAAGGGCGTCTCCGGCGTCAACCTCAAGGAAGACGATGTCATCGATGAGATGTTCATCGCCAGCACCCATGAGTACGTGCTGTTCTTCTCCACCAAGGGCAAGGTCTACCGCCTCAAGGTGCATGAGCTGCCCGAGGGCACGCGCCAGGCCCGCGGTACCGCGATCGTGAACCTGCTGCCGTTCGAGGACGGCGAGAAGATCGCGTCCGTGATTTCCTGCCGCGAGTTCCCCGAGGACGAGTACCTCATGTTCGCCACCGCGCACGGCATGGTGAAGAAGACGGCCATGGCCGCCTACGACCGCTCCCGCCGCGATGGCATCATCGCCATCAACATCAAGGACGGCGACCGCCTGCTCGGCGTGCGCCGCGTGAAGCCGGGCGACAAGATCATCATGGCAACCACCGCTGGTAAGGCCATCATGTTTAGCGAGGACCAGGTGCGCGCCACCGGTCGCGATACGAGCGGCGTCCGCGGTATTGGTATGAAGGCCGAGGCCGAGGTCCTGGGTATGGAGATCACCAACGGTAGCGGCGAGCTCTTTGTGATCACCGAGCGCGGTTACGGCAAGCGCACCCCGGTTGCCGACTACCCCGTGCAGAATCGCGGCGGTCAGGGCGTGTACACGATCCAGATGACCGATCGCAAGGGCGCGCTGGCCGCCATGAAGGTTGTGGGCCCTCAGCACGAGCTGCTCATCATCACCGAGGGCGCAACCGTCCTCCGCGTGAAGACCGCCGAGATCTCCCAGACCGGCCGCGCCACCCAGGGTGTGAAGATGATGAGCGTGGATGAGGGCGACCGTGTCACCGCCGTGGCTCGCATGACCGCGGCCAAGAAGAAGGATGGGGATTCTGCCGAGGACGAGGAGTCCGTTGAGGTCGAGGGCGGGGAGTCGACTGACCTGCCGGATGGCGTTGCCTCGCAGGTCCCTGGTGATGAGGACCACGCGGATATCGATTCCGCTGACGGGGCTCTGGAGGACCTGCTCGAGGAGTAGGGTTTTTCGCGGGAGCATATTCGTTGACAAGGCGGCTTCGACCAAATGGTCGGGGCCGCCTTTTGCCTTCGGCGTGGCGCTGTGGGCCTTCCGGCCCTCATGCGGGTATAAGGCTGGGACCAGGCTGCATATCGCGGCCAGCAGTTTTGGGAGATGGCGCGATGACGTGGGACGGGCAACTGGATAACTTGACTGATCGCCAGTCGGCGGGCCATTCGTGTGCTCGCGAGCTCACGCTCGAAGAGCGGGCTCAGTTGCTCGCCGGCGAGTCGCATTGGACAACCCATGCCGCCCCAAGTGCGGACATCCCGAGCCTGTTTCTCTCCGACGGTCCCCACGGCCTGCGCAAGCAAGAGGGTGCCCAGGACTGCATGGGCATTGCGGAAAGTCGCCCAGCGACGTGTTTTCCCACGGCCTCTGCGCTTGCCTGCTCGTTCGATCCGGAGTTGGTCGAGCGTGTTGGCGCCGCGATTGGCGAGGAGGCGCGTCGGCAGGGCGTTGACGTGGTTCTCGGCCCAGGGGTAAATATCAAACGCCATCCACTGTGCGGTCGCAACTTCGAGTATTTCAGCGAGGACCCGGTTGTTTCGGGTGAGCTCGGCGCGGCGATGGTGCGAGGCATCCAGAGCCGCGGGGTTGGCGCGTGCCTCAAGCACTTTGCCGCCAACAGCCAGGAGCATGCACGTATGGTGTCCGACTCCGTAGTCGATGAGCGGACGCTGCGCGAGCTGTATCTCGCACCGTTCGAGCATGTGGTGCGCCATGCCCGTCCGTGGAGCGTGATGACGGCGTACAACAAGTTGAACGGTGTCTACTGCTCCGAACACGAATGGCTGCTGCGCGAGGCCCTGCGTGGTGAGTGGGGGTTTGACGGTGCGGTTGTCAGCGACTGGGGTGCGATGAGTTCGAGCGTGGCGTCGGTTCGCGCTGGACTCGATTTGTGCATGCCCGGCCCGCGGCGCGATCATGCTCGCGCTCTTGTTGAGGCTGTTCGCTCAGGGGAGCTGGAGGAAGGCTGCGTAAACGAGGCCGCGTCGCATATCGAGCGGCTCGCCCGCAGGGTGAAGGCCTGCCAGGCCGAGGGCTCAATCGGCGGCGCCCCCGCCTTCTCTCTCACGGACGAGGAGTTCTACCGTGCGCACGCGGACTTGGCCCGTGAGGCGGCGGCCCAAAGCGCCGTCCTTCTCAAGAACAATGGCGTGCTGCCGCTGAACCCGGATGCAAAGGTCGCGGTGATTGGCGCGTTCGCCCGCATGCCGCGATATCAGGGTTCGGGTTCGTCGCGCATCAACCCAAAGATCATCGACAACATCTGGTATCGCCTCGAGCAGCGCGGCGTGGCTGCCGAGTATGCCGACGGCTGCGATCCCACGACGGGTGATGCGGATGAAAGACAGCTGCTCGAGGCGGAGACGCTTGCCGCTCGTTCGGATGTGGCGGTGATGGTTGCCGGGCTTCCCGCGCGATACGAATCCGAGGGGTTCGACCGCAAGCTCATGGTCATGCCGCGCGGCATGCGTGAGCTCATCGACCGCATATGCGCTGCAAACCCGCGCACGGTGGTGGTCCTGCAGGGCGGCGCGCCCATGGAAATGCCGTGGCGTGATAGCCCCGCCGCGATTCTGCTCATGTACCTATCCGGATGCCAGGGAGGCGGCGCTGCCGTCGACGTGCTGGTGGGCGACGTGAACCCCAGCGGCAAGCTCGCGGAAACATGGCCAGTCGATTTGGCTCAGACTGCCCTTGGTGCGTCATATCCCGACATGGACAACGAGGTCCTCTATCGCGAGGGTCCGTTCGTGGGATATCGCTATTACGACGCGGTGGACGTTGAGCCGGCGTTCCCGTTCGGCCATGGCGAGTCGTATACCGAATTCTCGTATGAAGGGCTCGAGGTACGGGTGCGTGCGGGCCTTGAGGTCTCGTTCACGTTGCGGAATATCGGTTCCCGTGTTGGCGCCGAGGTTGCCCAGGTGTACATCGCACCCGTCGCGGATGTTGTCCCGCCGCCGTGCCCAGTGCAATGGCTCGCCGGGTTCGCCAAGATCGAGCTGGAGCCCGGAGAGGAGCGCCGGGTCGTGCTACGTCTGGACGAGACCGCCTTCCGGAAATGGGACGCGACTCTTCATTGTTGGCGCATCTATCCGGGTGAGTACGAGGTCCGCGTGGCGTCATCGAGTCGCGATGTTCGCCTGGCGGCGTCCATTGCCGTCGGCGACGGGCTGTCTGCATTCAATCCGGAGCAAGCACGACGTCGCCACGGCATCAGCGAGGAGCAGTCCATGTCCGATCAAGCTCTCATTCCGAGCCTGCACGTTCCCGAGATATATCGTCATCCGATCCCCGGTTGCTTCACACGGCCGGAATCCGCTCGGGCGTTCGTGGAACTGTATACCCGCCCGCTCCCTGAGCGTCCGCCCGTCACGCCGTTCACCATCGATTCGACTGTGAGCGACATGGGCGCCCGCTGGCTGGGTCGCCGCCTGTATCGCATCATCGATTGGGTCATGGCCGAGCCGACGAGCAAGATGAACCGCGATCAGAGGGCGATGATGCAGGAGATGGCGGCCGACATGCCATTGCGGTCCCTCACCACGAGTGGCGTTCCTTTGGAGTCCGTGAAGGGTTTTGTCTCGATGTTGAACGGCCATTATCTGACGGGATTTATCTACGCAGTGAGAAGCCTCTTTCGCAAGTAGCTTCGCCCGCCGTTTTCACGCCAAAAAAACCGGGGCTGGCAACCCAGCCCCGGTAAAACGGCTCAATTTGTACCTGTCCCCAATTGAGACTTAGAAGTCGTCGGGGGATAGGCCCTGTACGAACTCGTCGAAACGCTCGAGCTCCTCTTTTGCGGAGTCCGGGTCGGTGTCGGACTGGAGCGAGATGCTCCCCGCGCGGTTCATGACCTCGTCCTCAACGTAGATGGGGGCGTTGGAGCGCGCTGCCAGGGCGAGCGCATCACTCGGTCGCGCGTCGATCTTGATCTCGCGAGCGCCGCTCTCGGCAGCATCGCCATCGATATCGCGGCCCTCGCCGTTCTCATGGCTGTCGCGGCAACCCGCGCCATCCCCGCGGTCCAACACCACGTCGGCGTAGAACACGGGTGCCTCCCAGCGGTTGATCTCAACGCGTTCGATCTTCGCACCCAGCTCCTGCACCGTGCGCAGCATCACGTCGTGCGCGATGGGCCTCGGCGCGGCCTTGTCGGAGTCCATGCCGCCGCCAATGGCGGCCGCCTCGTACGCTCCCGTCTGGATGGACAGCGCACGCAGCGGCGCACCAGACCCAGCTCCGCCCTTGCGCTCGCGCAGCACAACAACGGAGGGCACGGGCCCGGCAGCCATGACAATGCTTTCGATATCAACGCGAATCACAGTACTACTCCGCAGTCTCGGGCTGAGGATCTGCCTCGTTGGCACCCCAGCCGGCAACAACCTGCGCCGTGGGCGTGGTACGAACCATGAGGGGCTGCTCGGCTTCGGCGGAGACGGTCACGTCGTAGGAGATCGTGATGGTCTCGCCGCCCGCCAGAACGGGGCTCGCGGTGAAGAAGGTCCACTGGTTGTACGGCATCTCGGTGAAGGGCTGCGGCGAGAAGTCGCCCCCCTCGGTGGAGATGTTCGAGATGGAGCCGCCTGCGGGTGCGACCAGGTATACGTGCATGAACATGCCCGCACGGTTCTTCTTGTTGGGGTGGTAACCCGTGATGTAGTCGACCTGGTTGGCCGCCTCGGCCAAGGTGAGGTTGTTCGTCATGGTGGTGGTCACGCGGTAGGAGGTGGTGCCGTCGCTGTTCTTAACACCCTCGTCCACGTGCGTGTTGCTGGAGAAGTACCAGCTGATCTTGGACCAGGTCTCGTCGGCAAAGTACACGCCCAGCTCGGGCTCGGCGGGGTCGTCCTTGAGGGCGCCGGAGCACCCCATGAGGGTCATGAGCTCCTCCTCCTCGGGGTTTTCCATCCATGCGAGGAAACGGTGCTCGGCAATGCCGCGGCCGAGCGTCTTGAAGAGGTTGGAGAACCCGACTTCACCCAGGTTGCCCATGATCTGCTTGAACGCCAGCCCCGCCACGCCGGAGAAGAACTGGTCGGTCTGCTCGACGCTGAGCATGTTGTAGGCGTCGTGCAGCATGAGCGCTGCGGCGTTGTCGCCGTTTACGTTGATGCCCGCAACGTCCACGCCGCCGGCGAGCGCGAGCAAGTACTGCAGGAACACCGGGTCGATGGCAATCACGCCGTCGACCTTTTGACCGGTACCTGCCTCGTACAGGCCCTTGGCAAAGTGTGCGACGCGAGGGAAATCGGGGTTGAAGTTGGTGTCAGTGATGCGGGTCGCCATGCGGTCGGAGAACAGGGCGTTCTCCTCAGCGGTGACATCACCGTGCATGTTGGCCTCGGTGGAGAAGTTGGTGCTGCCCGCAACAAACTCGCCGACAGTAATCTTGCCGTTTTCAACAATGAGCGGGCCGATGGACCCGGGCAGACCGCCCGTGGCGCGCAACTCGGCATTTTGCTGCGCCATGAGGAGGTACGTGCGCGAGCCGCCGTCGCCTAGCATCTGAGGGAGGACGGGTGCGATCTCGTTGATGTTGGAGAGGACCGTCTTGAGGGAAGCCATGGGGCCGGTCACCTTGTCCATGAGAACTTTGATCTTGCCAATATGCGGCTCGGGGAGGGCATCGATGACGTCGATGCTGGAGACCACCACGGGCTCCACGTCCTGGATGGTGGTGATGAGTCCCTTGAGCATATCGATGTTCACGGCGCCATCGGTGAGAAGATTGCCAAGCTTGAAGTCCTCGAGCTGGGCGCATGCCGGCAGCATGGCGTCTTGCGCCAGGATGTCGGCCTGTTCCATCATGCCGCGCACGAGCTTGATGTCGTCGCCGTACACGGGGATAAAGCTCGCGATGGTCCATGCGGGGCTGCTCACGGTCTTACGCATGGAGGCAATTTGCTCGGCGACGGTGCCAGCGGTGGCGTTGAGTTGCTCGCCCTCACCGTTCTTGAGGTAGTCCTTCATGGACGAAACCTCAGACATGAGCGTGCCCGCCTGCGCCTGGAGGTTTTTCGCGTCCTTATAAAGAAAGAAGCCCGTGGTGCCGCCAAACGCCACGATGGCGAGGATGACGAGGCCCACAACCAGGGCGACAATTTTGCCCTTGCCCTTCTTGGGCTCAGAGCCGCCACCAGTGGAGTACGCGCTTCTGTTTGAACTGGCCTGGGCACCGCCGCACACGGAGCCGCCGCGCCCACCGCTCGCGTATGCGCGACCCTGCTGCTGGTACGTGTTGCTTTGCTGATAGGCATTCTGCCCGCTCATGCTCGCCCCCGCGCCAGGGTTGGCCACGGGCTGCGCCGGAGCCGGCTTGGCAGTCCTACCGCTGCGGCTCGCCATCATGAACGCCTCGGTGGTATCCGGAGCGGGCATATGACGATTACCGCCAGCACTTGATCCCGCACTGCCCGGGCGCGGTCCATTCGAGGCAAAGTGGTTGCCGTGAGGCATGTTGTTGTCAACAGGCATAAGTCCTCCACACTGATATATAGGTGTCAGACATTGTACTCGCTCATGTAGCTGCGCTTTCGCACGATATGTGTAGGCACACGGTTACATATTTCCCCCTCGGATGGAAAAAAGAGAAATACTGCCCTATGAGTTACACTATTTCTCACACATATCCCGATTGCCGGTAATCGTCGCTGAGAGCGCGTTGCTGCGAGTGGTTGGGGGTTTGAATATGTATCGCTGCAGTATGGTGGCTCAAGCTTGTGCTTTCACGGGCTCGGGCGTAGCCGTACGGAAATGGTGTTGCTGCAATGGGTGTTTTTGTAGTTCAGGTGATCGGCGGCCAGGAGGACCAGGCCGCGGCACTGATAGCAAAAATCGCGCAAGGGGCGGTTGAGGACTGCTTTGTCCCCAAGCGTGAGGTCGCGCATCGAAAGTCTGGCCAGTGGCACCGCATATTGGAAAAGCTGTTTCCAGGTTACGTGTTTGTGCGGACGAGTGCACCGGAACAGGTTCGCGAGGTGCTCGGGCGAGTGCCCGCATTTACCCGCATGCTCACATCTGCGGGCGATACGTGCTTGCCCCTTACCGCCGACGAGGTCGCCTGGATTAACGCCACCACAAACGTGGACACCCATGTGATGGAGATGAGCGAGGGCGTCATCGAGGGAGATTGCGTGATGGTGATTCGTGGGCCGCTCAAGGGTCACGAGGCACGGATTACGCGGATAGACCGGCACAAGCGCCTGGCATGGGTGGATATGGACATGTTTGGACGACATAAAGCGATTCGAGTCGGGCTGGAGATTGTATCCAAGAAATAGGGCTTGAATTGATCAAAGGGGGAAGGGTCAGTGGCCGAATCGAGAGATCTAGCGAGGGGTGAGGGCATGAGTGAAGAACAAGCCACTCGCTCCCGCGTGGCAAAGCGGGGAGATTTCTGCGTCCCGCCGCCGGACGATACGGTCCCCGCGCCCAAGCCTGGCGGCGCGGGATATCGTTTTGTAAAGCGCTTGTTCGACATTGTGTTCAGTGCTGTGGTTTGCGCGGTTCTCGCCCTGCCCGTCGCGGTTCTGTGCTTGTTCGTGGTGTTCGATTCCCCGGGTGCTCCGTTCTTCCGCCAGGAGCGTATAGGTCTGAATGGCAAGAAGATTCGCATTTGGAAGATCCGCACCATGGTGACGGATGCGCACACCAATCCCGAGCGATATATGACCCCCCAACAGCTGGAGCAGTGGGAGCGCGAGCAGAAGGTCGATGACGATCCGCGCATCACGCGTATTGGCAGATTCCTGCGCAACACCAGCCTGGATGAGCTGCCCCAGTTTCTCAACGTGCTAACCGGCGATTTATCTGTGATCGGGCCCAGACCGGTAACGATTGAGGAAACGTACGAGTTCGGTAACGCTCGCGACGAGTTTTTGTCGGTTAAACCTGGCATTACCGGATGGTGGCAGGTGACCGAGCGCAATAACGCAACATGGGAGAACGGCGATAGACAGATGCTGGAGTTGTTCTACGTGAGGCATGCGAGTTTTGAGCTTGACCTGCGCATTTTTGTCAGGACCTTCAAGGCTATGGGGAGTGGTCAGTAATGGAAACTCAGATTTCCTTTGTTGTCCTTACATGGAATTCTGAGCGCCATGTTCGATCCTGTATTGAGTCAGTGTTGGGTTTGGGCTGCATGTGCGCTGATGTTTACGTTATTGATAACGGATCGTCGGATGATACTTTGGGGATCCTACGCGACCTTGCTGCCACGGACGCGAGGCTGCATGTGTGCGGGCTTAGTTGCAACATGGGTACAACGATCCCGCGAAACATAGGGTTGCGTCGACTTGCATCGGGGACAACACACGTGTGCATTCTTGATTCCGATACTATCGTGAACCGCGCGGCCTTCGAATCGATGCTTGACGCCCTTGCTAGACATCCCGAAGTCGGGGTTGTGGGGCCATCTATGATGTCATCTTCGGGTGACATTCAGCTATCCGGTAGAAACATGCCCTCGCTGAGTCTTAAGCTTCGCAAGGCATTTCCTTTCGGCGGAGTTGCGGAGCGTGCTGAGGCCGAGGAGGTCCCGTCTGCTCCGGTTGTCGACGGCCTGCAGGACGTAGGATACCTGCTTTCGGCGTGCTGGCTCATGCCCGTTTCGTCTTTTGAGATCGTTGGACTTTTTGATGAGGCGATTTTCTATGCTCCAGAGGATGTGGATTGGTGCCTGCGCTGCCATAAGGCTGCTTTGCGTGTCTGTCTTTGCCCTGATGCCCAGATCGTTCATGAATATCAACGTTTGTCACATCAGAAGTTTTTCAGCAAGACGAATTATGAGCATTTAAAAGGCCTCATGTACTTCTTTCGAAAGCATGGTTATCTATTTAAAGCACCGGCATTTTGATCGGTGCGGGGTTTGCTCCGCGGCATCCATGGCGATGAAGCAACCCGGCAGTGTGGAACTTGACGGGTTGAAGAGACCCAAAAGGGAGAATGCGACCCGCGATCCATCGCCGGAATCGTTGCAAGTGGCTTCGGGGCGCTTCGACTGAAGTCTGCTTTACCCCGATGGCGGTGTTGCTTCGCGCGAAACGGGGTTTCATGCGGTTTGGTGGAAAACGGGGTTCAGATGCTTGTCCAATTGAGGGCCGTCAGGATGAACGGAGGTCGGCAAGTGGATGACATTATGGGTCCTCTTCTCGGAGACTAGAAGGGACCGGTAGTGCAAAAGAGGCGTGTTGCATGTGATGCCGAAGTCCAATCTTCAGCCATATAGCATTTTGAATTGTCGGCCATCGTTTATTTAACGACATGAGGTGTGTGAATGACCGTGTTTTCTGGGGCTCTCAATAATGGAAGTAACCCACTTGTTTCCATAGTTGTTCCGATCTATAACGTTGAGCAATATTTGGGCGAGTGCCTGAGGAGTATTGCGTCTCAAACATATAATAATCTTGAAATAATCCTCGTCGATGATGGGTCTACAGATTCTTCGTCAGCGATTTGCCGAAAGGCTGTCACGGGCGATGCACGGTTTAGATATTTTCATAAGGATAATGGCGGCCTATCTGCAGCGCGAAACTATGCCATTGATAAGGTCACGGGCGATTGGCTCATGTATGTAGACAGCGATGACATCATCGACGTGCGCATGGTAGAAGTGATGCTTGATGCCGCGATAAATGATGGTGCTGACATGGCTGTCTGCGGCTTCAAGGTTTTTTATGCCTCAGACGATCTTGTTGACACGTCTATTTCCGAGAATGGATTTAGCCTCCTCGAGCCAGAACGGGCGTTGGCGCATCTTTACTCAGAAAGGAGCTCGGGGTGCGCCGCGTGTGCAAAACTTGCAAAAACGCAGCTGTGGAGGAATGTGGCATTTCCTGAAGGGAGAAGATTCGAGGACTTTCCTCGGATTCACACATTGTTCTTCGCGTGCGGGTCGGTTGTGGTAACTGATGACGCGCTGTATTTTTACCGCAAACGCAGGGGAAGCATTACGTCCTCGATGGGAGTGTCCGCTGCTACCGACCTCCTAGAATCAATCAATGAGCTCGAGCTCGCGTTGAATTCGATGGATGGGAATTTAAGGGATGCAGCGAGATTTAAGTGCGCGTTGGAGGCAACGCGAGCGTATACAAGGATTGATGATCCAGATTCGCTTTTGGCGCGTAAGGCCCTGGAGAAGATAAAAAACCATGCATGGAGCGCCCAGTCGGTGAAAGAAGCCAGCGCTTTTCAAAAAATAAGGATAGGATTTATGGCTTTCGCTCCAAAGCTCACTCGAAGATTGACTTCCTCATTTTTAAAGTAACCGGGGATTGTCATGACTGGCAGATTGATGGGCGAGTCGATTTAGATTGGGGAGTAGGTTTTGGGGATGTTGAGCAACGATGAGGTTGCGCGTGGCGTCAATTTGAATATGTTGAGAGAGAGTGCATTTTGTGCATCTTGGTTCGTATGGTTTTTTACCTTTCCGATCCAAGAGAGTATGTTTGAAGGGAAGATAGCCTCCCTGGTGATTCCCCTTAGGTTGCTGTCGCTTGCGGTGATTATTGTCTGTGAAGCAACTCGGGTTAGGGCCTATCGGCGGTGTTCGTGGGCCCAGGTTGCACTTCTCGCTCTACTTGCTGTTTCAGCCCTGAGGGCCGATAACACCATTCTGCTACAAGGTGCCATATTGGTTTTCTGTAGCAGGAATTATGATGTGCGACACCTGCTTTCAACGGCGGTATCGGCGCTGCTGTTATCAGCAGTAGTGGTTATTGGTGCCGGCGCGTGTGGATTTATTGAATCTGGTGACTGGATGGCGTCCGATGGAAGGGGCTTACGAAGATCATTCGGGTTTGTCTACCCATCAAGGTTGCCAAATTACTATCTGACATTTGTTCTGATATTAATGCTGACCAGGAGAAGGCTGAGCGGAATTGCCTTGATGTTGCTTGGCGCTGTCGCCTGCCTTTTATTGATTGCGACGGGGAGTAGGAACCCATTCCTATTTACAATTATCTCCCTGTTTATGTATCCATTGATTAGTTCAAATCGAATGGCAATGCATGTCAAGAAGCATCGATTGGCAATTGGTCTGTTACCGGTTGTGTGTGTGGTGGGATTGTTTGTCTTGACTATCGCATACGATCCGGGCAAGCCATGGATGGAACTCCTTGACCGACTATTGTCTGGGCGTCTGCACCTTTCTCAAACCGCGATAACCAACAATGCGATAACACTTTTTGGTTCGCCTGAGTTCGGGCAAATTGCCTTCGCGAATGCAAAAACTGGCTACTTTGATAGCTCGATATTCAGACTGGTATATTTCTTCGGCTTAATACCTGCGATTATTTTTATATGCACTCTTATCAAGATGCTCCTCAGGTGCGCAAGCAATGGAGAGTCAAAGCTCCTGTTCGTCGCTGTAATTGCATTATTCCATGGGCTCGTTGAGGGACAACTGATTCTGCTTCAATATTCACCATTTCTAATAGGCATGTTTCGCCCTGTCGTGCCCCTTGTGGAAGCGAGTGATGATGGGGGCCGGAGCAACAAGTCGAGATTGATTGTTGCTCAAACGCCCTTTCAAATGCTCTCGGCGGCCGCGTTCTTAGAAAAATGCCCCGACGGGGCAAGAAACGATCTCTTGATATTGGATAAATATGATGAATTACGCCTATATCTTCCGGAGTTGAAGCAGATTTCACGATTGCATATCGCGAGGCAGGACAAACCTTATCCGAGTAAACCGCTTTTTTGGTTGATTGCTCGGGAATTGTTGTTTCCAACAAGCTGTAAGAGAGAATTGGAATACTCATGTCCCGAAGTGTGTAAGGCGGATAAATATGATGAACTGGTGTTCTCCAGCGCGACCCCGCTCGTTCACAATCTGAGGAAGTACGCTTGCAGGCAGGGTGTGCGAACTCAGCTAATAGATGATGGAATGGGTTCACATGCCGGTTCTCTGTATGCTTCGATTTCATTTATGGATGATATTGTTGCCAAGGAAGCGTGGAACCAGGGAAACAAATCTAAACTTAAGTATCTTATAAAAAGGGTGCTGAGTGTCTGGACTGATGCAAGGCTGAAGTTCGGCGTTGAAGCCTTGTGGCTTTTCAACCCAGGAAAGCATGAAAGAGAGCGATATTCCGACCAAGTGGTTATTCGAACGCTTGAATTGCCTGCCTGTCAGTTGCCTGCGGATGCAAGCGCAAAAATGGAAGAATCCCTTCAGGGATATGAGGGAAAACGAGTCGTTGTCCTTCTGGGTCCCAACGATCAGCCGGAATATGTCAATAAAGCCGAGGCTACAATTCTCAGCATGCTGAAAGGGGAGGATATTGTCATTCGATGTCACCCTCGTTCTGAAGCCTTGGATGATAATGGCTCTGGGGGAACATATATCGACAGGGGAGTCGAACCGTGGGAGGTGATGTTGGCGCATCATCTGATCGAAGAGGATGTCCTGTTAATTGGATTCTTCTCGACCGCTCAGTGGATGCCCAAGCTCCTTATGGATTTGGAGCCTTCTCTAATGTTTCTTAGTGAAATGACTGGCATAAAAGGTTCCGTGTCGTCAATCAATAGAGAAATGATCGAGGAAATAAGAGAGAGCTATAGGGATAAAAGGAAGATACACCTCCCGTCAAATTGGGGAGACGTGGAGAATATCCTAAAATGCTTCAAGAAGAAAAAGGGCGCTGAATAAATGGTCAAAGAAGGTACGGTTGCGAAGTCGGCTATCTGGTATACGGCATCCAATCTTCTCGTAAAGGGAATAGGGTTTTTCACGGTCCCCCTGTTTACCAGGTTACTTACTCAGGCTCAATTTGGTGAATACAATAATTTTCTTTCATGGCTATCTGTGATGACTATTGTTGTTTCAGCGAGCCTTGAATCGACAATTGTTAGTGCGAAGAAGGATTACGCCGACAATTTTGACGAGTATGCCATGAGCATCATGTGTCTATCGGTGCTTTCCGCCGCTGCCTGGCTTGGTGCGGCGTTCCTATTTACGGATTACTTTTCTGAGTTGTTTCTGATTGACAGGGCTTACGTTATTGGGATGTTTTTGTATCTACTCTTTTTCCCAACGGTCACCATTTTTCAGACGTGGGAGAGGTTTAGATATCGCTATCATCTGACTGTTTTAATTAGCGTTTTGCTATCTGTGGGTATTGCGGCCTTTTCACTAGGTTTTGCGGTCTTGCTGCCAAATGCACTCGATGGGGTGATTCTCGGTAGGATATTGCCTGCGATCTGTATCGGACTTGCAGTTCTGATATATTTTGCAATTCGGGTTAAAAGGGTGAGTGTTGAGCATTGGAAGTACGCCCTTCCAATAACCTTGCCATATATTCCACATCTGCTCTCAATGACCCTGCTGGGTTCTATGGGGAAAATACTTATAGTTAGATATTGGGGTGAAGAGGCGAACGCCCTGTACAGCCTTGCTTTCAGCTGTGGATTAATAGTGTCGATATTTTTGACATCATTAAATGGCGCCTTCGCTCCGTGGTTGGTAGACAAATTAAATGACGGCAATCGTGAGATGATCCGCAAGGCGTCTCGGCCATATGTCGGACTTTTTTCCTTATTTGCAATCTCAGGGAGCTTGTTCGCTCCCGAGGCATTGTACCTGTTGGGTGGTGAGGAATATATCGAGGCAGCAGCTGTCATGCCCCCGATTGCTCTTGGATGTATATATCAGTTTGCCTACTGCCTATTTGTAAATGTGGAGCAGTATGAGAAGAGAACGATTGGAATGGCTGTTGCATCTGTTAGTGCGGCAGTGTTGAATTGGTGTCTTGGGATGGTTCTAATCCCAAGATTTGGATATATCGCAGCTGGTTACGCCACTGCCTTGAGTTACCTATGGCTCTTTATAGTTCACATGCTGCTTGTGAAAAAGATGGGCATGCTTCACATCTACGACATGAGGTTTATCGGGTTGTGCATGGCGGCCTGTACGATTGCCATGGTATTGGTATCGGCATTGTACAGCGCAACGATGTTCCGCTGGATGTTGGCTGCAGTCTTACTTGTTGTTGGTTTGATTCAGGGTAGGGAATTAAGGCGGAATTGGTAACTGCGCGGATGCGCATCCCGTTTGTTGTGCGGAAGGGAATAGGATGTATCAAGATAATCGAATACTATGTTTAATCCCAGCGCGAGGCGGTTCGAAAGGAATTCCAGGGAAGAACATAAAGGAGATTGCAGGTCGGCCCTTGATTTCATATTCGATCAAGGCTGCTCGTGATAGTAAATACATAGACGATGTCGTCGTTACTACGGATAGCGAGGAAATAGCAGCTGTCGCAATGGCCTATGGAGCGGAGGTGCCTTTTATGAGGCCTGCCGAGCTTGCGGGCGACCATGCAAAAAGCATCGACGCGGTTCTTCATGCGGTAGACACACTTGCCCGCATGAGTCGGACTTATCACTCGGTTGTGTTGCTTCAGCCTACCAGTCCACTTCGTAGATCGGTCGAGGTTGACGAGTCAATAGATCTGTTTTACCGGCGTGGATGTTTGGGACTTGCTTCTGTATCAAAGGCGTCGGAAAATCCTGTATTCACAAGAAGGATGGATCATTCTGGCGTCATGCATCCACTGTTGCCGGTGAGCAGTACCGTACGGCGTCAGGATTTGCCAACATTCTGGCATGTTGATGGCGCTATCTACATCAATCGAACCGACGAACTCGATGAGGAAACCAGTCTAAACGACAATCCTATTGGATATGCCATGCAAGATATCAGGTCCTTCGATATTGATGATATTGAAGATTTTTATAAAGCGGAGCTCGCGATACGCAAACTTGAAGAAGAGCGACCGGAACCGGTCGGATAAACGGGTGTTCCACTGGTGTTTAGGTCACGGCAAGAGGATTGTCCGGGCATGATGTCCGGATGGCAGCAATTACGGACATTTCAGCCAGTTTGGATATTCGGCCAAGACGCGTGGTGTGGAGTTGCGGGCGGACGTGGTCCCCACGGGGTTCCGGGGGGTCACCGGGTCCACCGTCTCCGATGCATTGCGACCTTATGAACGTAATTAGCCAGGTCTCGGCTTCGGTCAAGACACAGTCAGGATTCCTGCGCGCTCTTCGGCAGTCTATGGGGTCGCTAGCCATATCTGTTTGCCTGGTGGTGTTTGCTCCAGCTATCAGAGCGATCCAATTCACTTGCCGTGGCACATTCGAGTCTTATGGAGATGGGCCTGAGCGTCGTTATTTCCTTGAGATTGCATCGGCTACCCACGTCTGCCCTCGGGGTGGGCATATCCAATCAACGTGGCTAGATACCGCATAGGGGCGAATTGGATATCATGCGGAGGGACTGCAGATGGATGGTAGGGTCGAGGTAAAGCTTGATGTGGCATCTATGGTTAACAGTCTTGGGAACTTGGTTACTGGTCTCAAGCAGATTAATCGCGGATGGGCAGAGAGGCATCTGGACTCGGAGAATATCAAACATATTGCAAAAGTCAGAGACCAGATGATGGAGTTAGGGTTTCCGAAAGAAGCGATCGAGGATTATTGCAGCACGCTTTTCAGAGAGTTGCTGTGCAAGGTGAACCGCGAGGCAGTGTATGAGTTTGCGAGGAAACAGTCGAATGATGGTCTAGACAACCCCGATGTTGGTCTGTCGTGGCGATATCGTTTCGATCAATATGCTGGACAAGAATTTGATGAAGAACTGCAGATGGCTTGGGCTGCGGTGTTGGCGGGGGAATGCGAAGAGCCTGGCTCTTACTCGTTCAAGACGATGTCAATTCTTGCGGACATGAACGCGCGTGACGCGGAGTCCTTTAAAAAAGGTGTGTCAGTGGAGCGCTGGCGGGATGGACCAGTACGGCGTTCGACAGCCAGTGATACCCTTGCTGACCCTCGATGGTGGAAACACAACCTACTGCGGCGGGGAGATAACTTATAGCGAGGTCTCTCGCCTTGCAACACTGGGTTTAGTTGATGTGGGGACATCCATGCATTTCCCTGAAGCCGCTCGAGTCGTTCTTTGTATTGATGGCGTGAGCTATCAGCTTGCTGGGCGCCGAGGCCCCGTTGAAATCGGCGGGGTGACCTTCACTGAATATGGTGACGAGCTTCAAAAGATGTGCAGCGAGGAGACCGGCAAGGCGGGAGGCCTTCTTGATTACGCAAGGAGTATCCTTGCCAGGCAGGGAATCGCCTTAGAAGAGATGACTATCAATAAGATCCTTGCAGAGCGTTTTGATGGGGGCGGACAGCAAGCTGTTGCTATGGAGCGCGTTGAGGCAATTCAGGTAGAAGAGATCGACGATCTGTTCTCGGAGTAATGGCAAACGGAAGAAACTGTTCGGCGACAAACAGTGGCTCCTGCGAGAGGTCGCTCGTGATTGCGAGCTGACCGAAGTCGTATCGAGCATCGCGGCAGCGCTCGATGGTCGCCGTCGTGAATCGCTCCCCAGCCGCAGTGGGCATTTGATTCGAATCCATCCACATCTACTCATATGATGATTAGAATGATTAGATGTGAGTAGATGTGAATAGAAGGATGGGAATATGGACGTTCGGGAAGGGGAGACCGTAGAGTTCAAGCGCGAGATGAGCTCGGGTGCCGCGAGCGTGCCCGCAAGCGATTCCGCTATCATCCGCATGATTCGAGAATGCGACGGAGACGTGTTCGAAGCCCGCCTCTCGATGAACCAGGACCTCACGTTCCGTTATGCGCAAGCGGAGTTCGAAAGGAAGGGGCTTCCGCTCGGGCCCGGCGAGATGCGGACGCTGGGCATACTCAATCCGGACGGCGTCTTCACAAATCTAGGGCTCCTGCTGTCGGACCAATGTCCTCCGACGATGAAGGCCGCCGCGTTTTCAGACGACAGCCGGAGCGTGTTCACCGAACGCCGCGAGTACGCGGGCTCGATCCTCAAGCAGCTCGCCGACGCCTATGCGTTCCTCCAGGCCCATAACCACTATCGAACGGAGTTCTCGGGCCTTGAGCGGATTGATTGGTATGATTACCCCGCAGTTGCGCTTCGGGAGGCTCTTGTGAATTCGGTCGCGCATCGCGAGTACGCGCTATCCGGTCCCACACTCGTTTCTGTTATGCCCTCCGCGGTGGAGATCGTATCGCTTGGGGGGTTGCCGATGGGTATCGAATACGAAGACCTCTCCGCTCGAATCTCCATGCCGCGCAACCGTGCGCTCGCCAACGTGCTGTTCCGCTTGGAGCTTATCGAGGCGTACGGGACCGGTATTGGCAGGATGCGGGAAAGCTATGAGGGAGAGGGGCTGTCTCCGGAAATAACGGTGACGGCGAATACGTTTTCCATTGTGCTGCCGAACAGGAATGCGCAGGATGTGGAGGTCGCCGAGGCTGCTGGGTCGTTGTCGGAGGCGGCGATGTGCGCCCTTGCCGACGGCGCTCGGACCCGAGCGGAGGTTCAAGCAAGCCTCGGGGTCTCCCAGTCGACGGCGGGTCGGATCCTGGCCGACCTCGTGAGCAGCGGTCGCGTCACGAGGATCGGATCGGGCAGGGGGACTCGGTATCGTCTGCCATAGTCCCGGCGCTGGGCTCCGGCGTCCGGTGGGTGACGCGCGTCGTTTCGGCTGGCGAGCGCTTTGCGGCATCGGGAGGGTGGGTCTCAGCCGAAATGGGCGCGGCAAGAAAACCGGGTTTTTTCAGATAAGTCGAAGTAAAGCCCTTTAAAAGAAAGAATTCGCTGTTTCTTTCATTAGGGGTGTTGCAAGGTGCCAGATGTGCGGTGGCGAGTAATCTGTTCCGATGCG
>ERZ832522.3091-NODE-3091-length-19034-cov-13.881606_pt1 | contig 19034 bp, 16 predicted proteins | sample MGYA00519951_ERZ832522 | MGnify/ENA primary metagenome ERZ832522 (study PRJEB31850, sample SAMEA3708728) | human gut metagenome | biome: human gut; feature: human-associated habitat; material: faeces | place: China | collected 2014 ... | reverse complement strand
CTCATCGCCGGAAACTCCACGCAAAACCTCGCCCGCCGCATCCGCCGCGACGATCCGCGCGACGCCGAACATGCCCGCGGGCGCGACGCCACGCATCCCGGCTTTTGGGCCGAGACCCTCGACGTCTCATGCGGCGCCGACAGCGCGGACTTTGCCATCATCGAGCGCCTGGAGCCCGGCGACGTGGTGGTCACGCAGGACATCGGCCTTGCCAGCATGGTGCTCGGCCGCGGAGCTGCCGCCATCGGCGTGCGCGGACACGTCTACAACAAGGCAACCATCGATATGCAGCTCTTCATTCGCCACGAGGAAAAGAAAGTCCGCCGCGCGGGCGGACGCACGCAGGGGCCGGCCGCCTTCACCGACGACGACCGCGAGCGCTTCCAACGCAACCTCGCCCAGCTCCTGCGCGAGGCTCTCGGCAACTAGCCGCGCTACATCCCAAAGGCTGCGAACACCAGACCCCAAGCGCATGCAACCAAGAACAAACCAACCACGATCACGGCGTTCTCGCGCGGGTGGCGGTTGGTGCGGAACAGCACCAGGTACCCCACGCCGGCAGATGTGAGCAGACCCGCCATAAGCGGGGCGAAGCCCAGCACGCCCTCCAGGTAGAGCTGCGTGATCACCACGCTTGCCGCGCAGTTGGGCACCAGGCCCACCAGGGCGGAGGCGAACACCGCGAGCAGCTGGTTGCCCGAGAGGAACGCGGTCAAGGCATCCTCACCCACCGTTTCCAGAACGAGCACCAGCGCGAACGTCACCAGGAAAATGAAGAGACTCACCTGCACGGTGTGCGAGACGGCGCTCATCACGATTGACCCGGCGATTCCGAAGCGCCCGCCGGCATGATCGTGGTCATGGCCGTGGCTGTGCTCATGGCCGTGGCCCTCGTGCACGTGATCGTGCTCGCTGTCCAATTCGCGACCGCGGACATCGCCGGCATGCTCGCCCACATGGCTCGCGCGTGCGACACCGCTGCCATGATCGTGCTCACCCGCATGATGGTGCTTGTGACCGCACCCGCAGTGGTCCTGCTCGCACAGGCGGCAGATGTGTCCGGCATCCTCGCCGCCCTCGGCCATCTGGTCCACCACATCGGTCTGGACGCCGTCGCGGCGCACCGAGAGCACTGTACGGCGCAAAGACTCGTGGACGCGCGTGTTTTGACGCAGTGCGCGGATGACCAGGTCCGCCGCCACGCCGGTGATAAGCGCGATCAGGACCTTCAGCCCCAAGATCTTGAAGAGCAGGCCGGCGTCGATGCGCTCGGCCACCAGCATGGGCAGCATCTCATCGGACGTCGAGAAGAAGACCGCCACCAACGTACCCAGCGTGACCACCCGGCCGGCATACAGCGTTGCCGCCATGGCGGAAAAGCCGCACTGCGGAACCACGCCCAGCAGCGCACCGGCCACAGGACCCGCAGCGCCCGCACGACGCACGATGGCGTTGGAACGCGCGCTCGCGGCATGTTCGAGCGCTTCGAGCGCCAGATACGTCACGAATAGGAAGGGCACGAGCCCGAGGGTGTCCTCGAGCGCATGTTCGGCAAAGTGCAGCAGCAGGTCCACGGCAGGTTCTCCTCGATAGATATACGTTGGGCGCGCACCGATGGCGACAGATGGCGCCTCGCGATTGCGGGAGCAGCGCACCACGCATCCACGCCCATATGGTCACGCTGTTCTCATACCCCGCGCGCCCCAGGGCAGACGCTTGGCATGCAAGGGCATCAGTATACTCAAGAGTTGCCATAGGGTAACTCTCGTATGGCCTGCGGGCCCCTTCGACACAAAAGAAGCAGCCCGACCTCGCATATCTCAAGGACGGGCTGCTGGGCCCCGCAGCTATGCGGAGGGCCTGCGGCGAACGGGCGGTCGCGCCGATACCGAACAGGCAGAGGCCCCGGTTGCACGGCACCGCGTGCCGCTACGCGTTAGTTCGTTCCGATGGACATCGTCTCGGGCAGGGTGCTGCCGCCGTCGATGACGATCTGTGAGCCGGTGAGATAACTCGACTCGTCGCTGCCCAGGAACGCGAAGAGCTCGCCCACCTCGATGGGATTGGCAAGACGCTTCATGGGCACGCCCACGGCGATGTCGGCGATGGCGGACTCGGGATCGTCGGGGTTGGACTCGAGCGCCATCTTCTCGACCATCGGCGTGCGGGCATAGCCAAGCTGCGAGCAGTTCACGCGAATGTTGCGGTCGGCGTACTCCACCGCCAGGCACTTGGTGAGGCCCACGAGTGCGGCCTTGGTCATGGCGTAGGCGGCCTCGCCGGCGTCGGCCACGATGTCACCGGTCACGGAGGAAGCGATCACGATGTTGCCGCCGCCCTGCTTGAGCATGTGGGGGATCACGGCCTTGCAGGTGTTCCATACACCCTTGATGTTGACGTCAATGTGGAAGTCGCGCGTGGCGTCGTCCATCTCCTCGAACGGGGCCAGACGGCACACGCCAGCGTTGCAGCAGGCCACGTTGATCTCGCCGAAGGCCTCGATGCCCTTTGCCGCAGCCTCGTCCATCTGCGCGCGGTCGGCCACGTTGGCCACCACGGTGATGATCTCGGAGCCGTACTCCTCACGGAGCTTCGCCGCCGTGTCCTCGACCGAAGGCGAGAGGTCGACCATGATGAGCTTGGCGCCGTACTTGGCATAGGCCATGGCGATACCCTCGCCCAGGCCCGCGGCGGCACCGGTGATCAGCGCGACTTTTCCATCCAACTTAGCCATGAGCTGTCTCCTTTTCCCATGCGCGTGGCTAGATACAATGGCTCGATTGTACCGCCGAGGTGAGGTGGGGCCAAAAACGGGCGGGACGCGGGGCGCAAAGCGAGGCGGCACCCCACACCGCCTTCGCCCCAATTGCAACTAAATAAGTTTCACACCTCAAACACTTCAGCCCCGCCGAGACCCTCTATACTCGTGTTCGAACGATCTTCGACCGCGCACGGGCCCGCCAAAATACTCCGACGGGCACTGCCACACGGCCGCTTTCTTCACGATAGGAGTTCTTCCCATGAACGCACAGCAGGCACTCGAATACTCGATGCAGCCCTTCATCCCCATGTTCATCTACGGCGACTACGACGCCATGGAATCCGAGCGCCAGCGCGGTGAGGAGGCCATGAAAGCACTGCTCGACGAATGGCGTACAAACGAGGAGCCCGGCTTCGATTTCGGCGTCATCCTCACGCTGGCCGATCAGAACCGCGAGCTGTGCGATCAGATCGGCGAGGCGCGTCTGCGCAACCTCTCGAGCCCGCTGCTCGCGCGCAACCTCTCGGATACCGACCTGTGCGCCGGCATCGGCAAGATGCAGGGCCGTGCCGCCAGCGCCGTTGCTCGCGAGGTCCGCGGCGACCGCGACGCCTACTCCGTCGCCTACGTGCGCAAGCCCATCAAGGGCACGGTGCTCGGCATCGACATCGAGACCACCGGGCGCGCGCCTGAGCGCGGCTACATCATCAACGTGGGCTGGGAGATCATGGAGCTCACCAGCGACGCCGTGCCGCACGACCCGCAGGCGTTCTACTGCGGCATCCCCGATATGTACCGCGAGACGGGCGTGCCGCTGGCCGATATCCACCATATCCAGTGGTCCGACCTCGACGGCAAGACGCCCTTCCGCGAGGACGTGAAGCTGCAAAAGGAGCTGCTCAAGCTCATGAAGCGCTACCCCATCATGGCGCACAACGCCGCCTTCGAGGACAGCTGGTTCATGCTGCACCTCCCCGGTTACGCCGAGGCGCGCCGCGCGGGCAAGATCATCGTCATCGACTCGCGTCACATCTGCCGCTCCGTTGACGGCGAGGTCCGCACCCTGCCGCGCGAGAGCGCACCCGCCAGCTTGCAGAACTGGGCACGTCGCCGCGGGACGCTTGCCGCCGACGAGAACGAGCTGCACCTGGGCCTCGACGACACGGACCTCATGCTGCGCACCGTGCAGGCAGAGTTTAACCTCAAGAACATGTTCCTCAAGTAGGGTCGTACTGCGTCTGAGCGGTGGCCCCGTTGAAAGGTCGAGCTTTTTCGTACTGTTTTCCCGATTTGCCGAGTACATACTCCTTGCGCCCTGCCGCAACCTGCGGTTTTGTTGTTCGCAAGACCTCCCATACTCCGGGTTTCTCAAAATCAGTACGAAAAAGCTCCGCCACCAACGACTGCGTGACAATTTAATAAGACGACTCGCAGAAAACGCTCCTATACTCGGAGCGTTTTCGCGTTACACTCGACGCCATGACGCCCATCGTCCGCAGGAGGCCGACGTGAATCCCAGCGATCGCAACCGACACGCACCCCGCCCTCAGGGCGCGCGCCATCCGCAGCAATCCGCTCGTCAACAGGGCGTGGCTCGCCCCCAGGTCGCGCATCATCTGCAGGCCCCTGCCAAACCCCACATGCGCCGAGCACCGCGCCCCAATCGAGCGACAGGCTCCCGTCAAGCCTCGCGCTACGACCAGGCCTCGCGCCGCGGCCAGGTCCCGCACTCCAGCCGGAACCCGCGCAATTCGCGCACGCGCATCGCGGGAATCGCCGCGGCGCTCGTCCTCGTCGCGCTTGTCGGCATGGGAGGGACGGCCCTTTTCCGAGCCATGTCCAAAGGCGGCAATCCCTCGCAGGACAAGCCCGGCAGCGCGCCCGTCATAGAAGACGGCACGGCTGGCGGCGGCGCCGGCGAGATCGTCATCGGCCTCAACGGATCCAAAGACACCTATGTGCTCAAGGGAGAGGAATACCTCGAGGCGGGTGCCCATGCCGCCGAGCCCACCGACGGCCTGCTCAACGACAAGATTAAAACCTCGGGCAAGGTCGACACCTCCAAACCCGGCACGTACAAAGTGACCTATCGCGTGTCGGACTCGTCTGGCCACACCGCGGAAACCGTGCGCACCGTGCATGTTGTCGAGTCGATGGAAACCATGCAGGGCGGCGTGCCCATCCTCATGTACCACTACGTATACGACCCCGCAAACCCACCTGCGGACCTCAACGGTAACTTCATCGCCAGCACTGCGTTCGAGCAGCAGCTCTCTTACCTCAAGGAAAACGATTTCTACTTCCCGTCGTATCCCGAGGTGAAGGCCTTCATCGAGGGGAAGCACAGCCTTCCGGCGAAGAGCGTCGTCCTCACGTTCGATGACGGCGAGATGGGCTTCCTAAACGTCGGTGTGCCCCTGCTCGAAAAGTATCAAGTTCCCGCGACTTCGTTCGTCATCGCCAGCGACGCCGACGCCGCCCAAAAGGTCATCGACCACCGCAGCCCTTACGTCGCCTTCGAGTCCCACTCCTTTGGGATGCACAAGCCCGGCGGCAACGTGGGGCACGGCGGCATCATCAGCGCCATGAGCCGCGATGAGATCGCGGCGGATCTCAAGCACGCGCAGGAGATCGTGGGCGGGACCCAGGCCTTCGCCTATCCCTTTGGCGACGTCACCGACGACGGCCGCGCGGCTGTGCGAGACGCCGGCATCCTCTGCGCCTTCACCACGCAAAACTCGTGGGCGCACATGGGCGACGACGTCACCGCCCTCCCGCGCGTGCGCATCTCCGGAGAGTATTCGCTCGATTCGTTTATCGCCCTGGTAAACGGATAGGACGCGCCGGCGGCAGCCAGCAGAAATGAATTCGCCCTCGCGCGTGCCGACTCGCAGGCACCCGGCGAACCCATGTACACCCGACCTGGGTCAGTCCATCACATAGCGCTCCAGCATGGACGCGTCGTGGATGACGATGCGGCCATCGTGCCCGCTCGTCGAAATGACGCCCTGCTCTCTGAAACCGCGCAGGATGCGGTTCACGCTCGTGCGCGACGAGGTCCCGCAGAACTGCGCGATGTCCTCGTTTGTGACATCGAGGGCAATCACGCTCCCCTCGTCACAGGGCACGCCGAAGCGCTCGTTCAGGTCGTACAAGAACCCTCCCACGGCGCCGACCTTCCCGTTCATCGTCAGGTAACGCATGCGATAGAGGCTCTCCTCCAGGCTCGCGCGGTAATAGTCCTTCACATAGCCCAGCAGGCGAGAATCCTCATTCACGAACTCCCAGAACCTCACGCGGGGAACCGCCATGTAGATCGCTTCGGGAGATTCCACGCGCACGCTGTAGGGGGATTTCGCACGGCTGCTCACCTCGTCGCGGAGAAGCGAGACGGGGCTCGGACCCTTGATGTAGGAGATGTTGAACCGGGTGCCCTCGCGCAGCGTGACACTCGCCTTGACCACGCCCTCCACAAGAACGAACACGTACTCCTGATCGAAGCCGTAGTACGAGAGATACTCATGGCGAGCTTTGCGCATCTCGTGAAATCCCCGCTCGCGCAAAAAGTCGACGAGATAGTCAGATCTCTCGATCACGCGCACCCCTCCCATACCTGACCTCTGGAAATCGCAACTCTATCGGACTGTGAAGCCGAAGCTGTACCAAATGGTAACAACATAGGTCAGACCGCGCCGATGCCGTCACCACCATAGTTACCCCTCGTCCGTACCGGCAATCAATCAAGAGAGGGGCACACATGTTTGATATAGATTTGCCATATGACCGAGGACGGATGCATCTGAGCCTGCCGGATGAAAGCGTCGTCGGCGTGCTCGCTGGCAGACAGGGAGACTTCACGCCCGATGCTGGGCAGGAGGAGCTCGTCGAGCGGGCGCTCGACACCCCTTACGACTCGCCCACACTCGAGCAGCTCTGCCAGGGCAAACGTGACATCGTGATCATCAGCTCCGATCACACGCGCCCGGTTCCCTCACGCGTGACGATGCCCATCCTGCTGCGTCGCATCCACGCGGCGGCACCCGAGGCGCACGTGCGCATCCTCGTGGCGACCGGCATGCACCGTGCGTCCACACATGAGGAGCTCGTGGACAAGTATGGCGAACGCATCGTCGCCGAAGAGGAGATCGTGATGCACGTCGCCACCGACGACGATGCGATGGTCGAAATCGGGACCCTGCCCTCCGGCGGCAAGTGCATCATCAACCGTATCGCCGCCGAAGCCGACCTACTGCTCGCCGAGGGCTTCATCGAGCCACATTTCTTCGCCGGCTTCTCGGGATCTCGCAAGTCGGTGCTGCCGGGCGTGGCCTCCTACAAGACCATCATGTACAACCACAACGGACAGTTCGTGCACGACCCGCGGTCGCGAGCGGGCATCATCGAGGGTAACCGCGTGCACGATGACATGATGGCCGCCGCCGAAATGGCGGGCCTCGCCTTCATCCTGAACGTCGTGCTGGACGGAGAGCACCATGTCATCGGGGCGTTCGCGGGCGACATCCATGCGGCGCACGAGGCGGGCTGCGATTTTGTGCGCGGGCTCGCCGGCGTAAGCGCCGTGGACTGCGACGTTGCCATCACCACCAACGGCGGCTACCCGCTCGACCAGAACATCTACCAGGCCGTCAAGGGCATGACCGCCGCTGAAGCAACGCTCGACGAAGGCGGCGTCATCATCGCGGTCGCGGGATGCGCCGACGGCCACGGCGGAGAGGGCTTCTTCAAGAACATCGCGGAAAACGACCCCGCTGCGTTCGAACGCTCCTGCATCGACCGTCCCAAGGACCAGACGCTGCCCGACCAGTGGACCGCCCAAATCTTCGCGCGCATCCTCGCCCATCATCCAGTCATCCTCGTGAGCGACCTGTGCGACCACGACATGATTCGAGCCATGCACATGACGCCCGCAAGCACCGTCGACGAGGCCGTGCAGCTGGCCCGCGAGCTCAAGGGGCCGAACGCGCGCTTCGCCGTCATCCCCGATGGGCTCGGCGTCGTCGTTCAGCGCTAACGACTCGGCCCGCCAAATAAGATCGCCGCCACCGACAGACCAGCACGACACACCACGGCAACGATCGCCTCAGACGAAACGACCACCGAAAGGAACCCCATGATCAACCACCTCTTCGCCGAATTCGCCTCGACCGCCCTCATGATCGTCTTCGGCGTCGGCGTGCACTGCGATATCACGCTCAAGGGCAGTAAGTACCGCGGCTCCGGCCACATGTTCGCGATCACCACCTGGTCGTTTGGCATCAGCGTGTGCCTGTTCATCTTTGGCGGCGTGTGCATGAACCCCGCCATGGCCCTTTGCCAGGCGATCGTTGGCCTCATCCCCTGGAACAGCGTGGCGCCCTTCGCCATCGCCGAGATGCTCGGCGGTGTCGCGGGAGCTTGCATCGCATGGCTCATCTACGCAGATGATTTCCGTGCCTCCGAAGGCGAGGTCGACGGCGTCGCCATCCGCAACATCTTCTCGACCAACCCCACGCCCGAGTCCTACAACCTGGTCCGCAACTTCTGCATCGAGGCGTTCGACACCTTCGTGTTCCTCACCGGCATCCTCGCGATCGCAGCTCAGGCGGGCGATAACCATCTCGCGCTGGGAATCGGCGTGGGCTTGCTCGTCTGGGCCGTGGGCATGGGCCTGGGCGGCGTGACCGGCTTCGCCATGAACCAGGCGCGCGACCTCGGCCCCCGCATCGCCTACCAGCTGCTGCCCATTCGCAACAAGGTGGACAACAACTGGCTCTACGGCCTGGTGGTGCCCGGCATCGCCCCGTTCGTAGGCGCCGTCGCTGCCGCGCTGTTCACCACTTCCGTTCTGGGCATCGTGTTCTAACGGAAGCGCTGCCGCATCCCTGAGACGTGGACCGGGACCGATGGCCCCATCCTCGCGGTTGCGCTCCTGGGGGTCACGTGCACCCCATCCGCGATAGCCGGCGTCGCGACCGACCTCATCCTCATGGCGTTCGGCCACGCCCAAAACGCCTCGCTGCCGAGCATTTTTCTCTGTCCCATCGTGGGGCTGCTGCTCACGCCCGTCGCCGCAAAGCGCTCGATTTCCCTGCCACCGGAGATCGGCGGCACCCAGATATAAGGCCGCAGCCCCTCGTGGAGCTTTTTCGTATCGATTTGACGATTTGCGTTATAGAGCCCTGACGTATGTAGGCTTTTCCTGCAAATACTCGCACCAAGACACGCCCCATACTCGACCAACCTCCAAATTAGTACGAAAAAGCTCCGCGAGGCCGGAGCGCGCCATGCCGTGGCCGCAGCTCGAGCCCAGGTCGCTCGCATCTCATGCGAAATTCGTCAATCGCCCGGCAGACAACCGCCCCATGCCGTGCACCTGCCCTCAATCTGACGGGCCGCCTGACGCCATCCAACGTGGACCCGTCGCGTTTCTGACAATTATTCGTATTGAATATGCAGGTAGATACCGTTAATTTGCCATTGGCTACCGTTCGGGGGAATCCATTGCCCCACGGGCAGACGTCCCTTATCCTGTCCGCCATGACAAAGGTTCTCTGCGACATATCCGCACTGCGGTACTACAGGACACCGCCCCGCTACCTTTATGCCCTTCCCCCGATCCCCGACTTCGATACCCCCTATGGACGAGCCCGGCTCCGTCAAAGCCCAGTCGCGACAGGCATCATACACATCCCGATCCATGCACTGAGCTTCGGGCGCGACCGCCTGACCTCAACGCTTGTGAAACAGCATCTGTGGACCAAAGACATGCCCGCGGAGGCGATTGTCGACACGCCGTTCGACGTCTCCGTCACATCTCCTCTCCTTACGTTGTTGATGCTCTCAACCCATCTCGACCCCATCAGCACGGCCTTGCTGATATACGAATTCACCGGTTCGTTTTCGTTTTATTCCCCCAACATTAAAATGGACGACGCCATCTATCAGTCGGTAATACAGAGCGAATTCAAGAGGCTCGATTCTTGGCAGTGCATAACCGATACCCAGGGGAAGCCTTCAGATTTGTGGACCAGGCCGCCCCTTCTCGAATTCGACGATATCCGCTACATCCTCAACGCCGGGAAGGGGATGCGCGGCCGGAACCAACTTGCAAAGGCGATGCGATACGTCACCGGGAAAGTCGCCTCCCCCTTCGAGGCGAAAGCCTCCATCCTTATCGGGTCGCCTCGACGGGTGGGAGGTCTTGGGCTCGGCGGGTTTAAAAACAACCTTGAAATCAAGCTCGATGATAGCGCCCGGCGCATTTGCGGACTGAAAAAGGCATACGGTGACATCGTGTGGGAGGAGACACCCGATCACCCTATGGTCATCGTGGAATGCCAAGGCGAAATGGTGCACGACAGCCGCGGGAGAGCGCAAGCCGATGACGACCGGGCGCTCGCATTGGAAAGCATGGGCATCGAGGTAATCCGTATCTCCTATAAGCAGATTTCGGACCGTGTGCGTTTCGAGCTGCTCGCACAACGCCTCTCCAACACCCTGAATACAAAGCTGCCAAGTCCCACACCGAGATTGGCCCGAAAGCAATCCGAGATGCGTGACGCGCTTTTCCGCGCTTGGCCCTACCACGAAAACCGTCCATCGGGAACAAATCGCTGAGCCCATCTCAGGCACAGTGAGCTTTTTCGTATCGATTCCTGAATCCGCCTGATATATAACGCTTCGCCCTCCTTAAAACCGCAGGATTCACTCGAGCAATGCGCTCCAGCTACTTTGTGATTCTTCAAATCGATACGAAAAAGCTCATCCAGTTCAAGCAGTTGATCAGGAATGCAGGGCAAACTGGTCGACATGGGGTTAACGTCGACCGATACCCAACGATTCACCATAGTCTCCTTGACATATGAGCATACGTTCATATAATCATTTGTAGTAGATGTATGAGTATGTGTTCATATGAGAGGAGGTGCCATGGATACCCATGAGAACCAGTGCGGCCTGAACGCCGACACGCCGGAGCGCGCTCTGGACGACGCCGCGGAGTCCCTCCCCGAGGAGGAGCTGCTCTACGACCTCGCCGACCTCTTCAAGGTCTTCAGCGACACCACGCGCATCAAGATCCTCTATGCCCTCATGAACGATGAGAAGAGCGTCAACGAGATCGCCGAGAACCTCGGAGCCTCGCAATCGGCCGTCTCTCACCAGCTGCGCATCCTCAAGCAGGCGCATCTGGTCAAATTCCGTCGCGACGGACGCAACATCCACTACTCGCTCGCCGACGACCACGTCCTGACCATCCTCGACCAGGGCCTCACCCACATCTGCGAGTAACCCCCACCTCAATGTAGGGACTGTCCCTACATTGAGGAACCGCGAGCAAACGCCCACCCGGGCGGCCTCGATAGTCTTCCCAACCAACCGAAAGGACCCCATCATGCGTAAGGTTTTCAAACTCGACGAGATCGACTGCGCCGTCTGCGCCGGCAAGCTCGAGGACGCCATCAAGAAGCTCGACGGCGTGCAGGACGCCAAGGTCAACTTCCTCACCCAGAAGCTCACCCTCGAGGCCGCCGACGAGGACTTCGACGCCGTGCTCGACGCCGTGGTCAAGCTCACCGCCGAGGTCGAGCCCGACTGCGAAATCCTGCGCTAAGACGCGCACGCCGCACGACACCCGCCGACGGCGCTGAGCGAACTGCGCGGTCACCGACCGCCCGCCCAGCCCGCACAGATACCCGTGAACCGCCGATGACCGGCGAGCCCCATCGATTGGACCATTCATGAACAAAAAGCAAAAGAAGTGGTTGAAGCGCATTCTGCTCGCGCTCGCGCTCTTCTTCACCGTCATGGCGCTCGACGAGCTCGGCGTGCTCGCGGGCATCTTCGGCGAGCCGGGCGCGCTGTACGCGAGCTTCGCGCTCTACCTCATCCCCTACCTCATCGCCGGGCACGACGTCCTGCTCAAGGCATGGCGCAACATCCGCCGCGGCGAGGCCTTCGACGAGAGCTTCCTCATGGCCGTCGCCACCATCGGCGCATTCGCCATGATCTTCTTCCCCGAGACCGAGCCGCACATGGCCGAGGGCGCTGCCGTCATGCTCTTCTACCAGGTGGGCGAGCTGTTCCAAAGCTATGCCGTGGGCAAGAGCCGCAAGTCCATCGCCGCCATGATGGACATCGCCCCCGATTACGCCAACATCGAGCGCGACGGCGCGATTGTCGAAGTCGACCCGGATGAGGTGCAGGTCGGCGACATCATCGTGGTCAAGCCCGGCGAGCGTGTGCCGATCGACGGCGTCGTGGTCGACGGCACCTCACAGCTCGACACAGCCGCCCTTACCGGCGAGTCCGTGCCGCGTCACATCGAGGTGGGCGGCGAGGTCATCTCCGGCTGCATCAACATGACCGGCGTCCTGCGCATCCGCACCACCAAGCTCTTCGGCACGTCGACCGTAAGCCGCATCCTCGAGCTCGTGGAGAATGCCAGCGAGAAGAAGGCACGTACCGAGAACTTCATCACGCGCTTCGCCCGCGTCTACACCCCCATCGTCACCCTCGCCGCCGTCGCCATCGCCGTGGTCCCGCCGCTGCTGGGCATGGGCGCGTGGGCCGGCTGGATCCTGCGCGGCCTGACCTTCCTCGTGGTGAGCTGCCCGTGCGCGCTCGTCATCTCCGTGCCGATGTCGTTCTTTGGCGGTATCGGTGGCGCGAGCCGCCTCGGCATCCTGGTGAAGGGCTCCAACTATCTCGAGGCACTCGCGCAAGTCAACACGGTCGTTTTCGACAAGACGGGCACCCTCACCTCGGGCACCTTCGGCGTCGTGGGCGTGCACCCGGCAGGCGCTATCGACAGCGACCAGCTGCTCGCCGTGGCCGCGCATGCCGAGGCGTTCTCCGACCACCCCATCGCCCTCTCGGTCAAGAAGGCGTATCTGGACGAGGCTCCCGCGGATTCGGAGCGCATCATCGACCAAGCGCGCATCGAGGATGCCGCCGAGGAGTCGGGACACGGCGTGAAGGCGACCGTCGACGGACATGCCGTCCTGGTGGGCAACGACAAGCTCATGAGCGCGCACGGCATCTCCTGCCCCGATTGCGAACTCACCGGCACCATCCTGCATGTGGCGATCGACGGCGCCTACGCCGGCCACATCGTCATCGCCGACACCGTGAAAGACGACGCCGCCCAGGCCATTGCCGACCTGCACGCCGCGGGTGTGGAGCGCTGCATCATGCTCACGGGCGACCGCGAGGAGGTGGCCCGCTCCGTGGCCTCCGACCTCGGTCTTGACGAGTACCATGCCCAGCTGCTGCCCGGCGACAAGGTCGAGCAGGTGGAGCGCATCCTCGACTCCGCCCGCGGCAACCTTGCCTTCGTGGGCGACGGCATCAACGACGCACCGGTCCTCACCCGCGCCGACGTGGGCATCGCCATGGGCGCCATGGGTTCGGACGCCGCCATCGAGGCTGCCGACATCGTGCTCATGGACGACAAGCCGAGCAATATCGCCCGCGCCATCCGGGTCGCGCGCAAGACCATGCGCATCGTGCACCAGAACATCGTGTTCGCGATCGGCGTGAAGCTGCTCATCCTCGCGCTCGCCGCGGTGGGCATCGCCAACATGTGGCTCGCCGTGTTCGGCGACGTGGGCGTAGCGGTGATCGCCATCCTGAACGCCATGCGCGCAATGAACGTGAAAGATTGCTAGCGACGCGAGAACACAGCCGCATCACCCATATGACGCCCCGTCGATCCCGACGGGGCGTTTGCATCGTGGGAGGCCGAGTCAGGCCGGCAAACCGCTTTTCGCGAGCACGGCGCCCCTCGTCGAGGGCGCTCGCTCGCCGGCTCCCAGCCATGGCATAATGGTCAATTTGAACACCGATGACGCCCAAATCACGATGGGAGCACCCGTGACACCGAGCACTCGCACCGACACCCCGGTCGCGCCCGCCGCGCCTCAGGACACCGTCCATCTCACCCCATACGCGCTGCTGTGCATCGGCTTGCTCATCGCGCTCGGGTTCTCACTCGGCTGCTCCGAGTTCATCGTGATCGGCATCCAACCCGAGATCGCGCGTGATTTCGGCGTTCCACTTTCCCAAGCGGGTATGCTCATGAGCGCGTTCTCCATCACCTACGCCATCGCAACGCCCGTGTTGGCCCTCAGCACCGGCCGCATCCCCCGCCGCACGCTGTTGATCGGCTACTCCGTCCTATTTTGCGCTGGCAACAGCGCCGCGGTGCTCGCCACGAGCTTCGAGATGCTGCTTGCGGCCCGCGTGCTCATCGGCCTGGTCTCGGGCGCCCTACTCGCCATCGGCGCGACCTACATCCCCGAGCTCGCCGGCATGAAGCGCATCTCGATCTGCATCTCGCTCGTATACGCCGCGTTCTCCATCGCCATGGTCATCTCTACCTCGGCGGGCAAGTTCATCGCCGCCACCTGGGAGTGGCACTACGCCGTCATCGGCACGCTCGTCATGTCCCTCGTCGTGTGTGCGGCGCTCATCCTCGTGCTGCCCCACACCGGAGCGACCGATATCCCGGCCACCGCACGCGAGCAGATGCCGCTCCTGCGCGACCCGCGCATCATCACCGGAACCGCCATCTTCATGTTCGGCGTGGGCTCCATCTACGTGTTCTACGGCTACGTAACGCCCTACCTCGAGAACATCCTCGGCATGGGAACCCTCGAGGCGAGCGGCGCGCTCATGGCGTACGGCGGCATGTGCTTCGCCTCCAACCTGCTCAGCGGCTGGTGCGACGCGCGCTTCGGCGTGAAGACCATGCTCGTGAGCTTTCCGATCCAGGCAGTCTTGCTCTTCGGCCTCTGGGTGGTCGGCCCCGCCATGCCCTGGGCCCTCGCGATCATCCTCGGCATCGCTCTCACCATGTACGTGGTGAGCACGCCGTGCATCTCGCTGTTCATGACCACCGCCGCCGAGGAGTACCCGCAGGCACTCACGCTGGCGAGCTCGCTGGAGCCCACGGCGTTCAACGTGGGCATCGCCTTCGGCACCGCCGTGGGCGGCGCGGTCATCTCCGGGCCCGGTATGCCGTACGTGGGCCTGGTGGGCGCGGCATTCTCGCTTGTCGCATGGGCGCTCGCGGCACTCACCGTGCGCCTCGCCACCAGACGGCGGTAAGAGCCTAGGCTGCAGAGACGTCCGCGGCGGCGGCAGGGACCTCGGCGGCGGCGGACGTCCCGACAGCGGCAGGGGCCTCGGCTGTCGAGACGTCCCAGTAGCGGTGGACGTCCCAACAGCAGCGGAGACCTCGACAGCAGCGAAGACCCGGCTACTCCATCCCCGGATACAGCGGATGCGCCTCGAGCAGGGTTTCCACGCGCTTGCGCACGCACATGCGTTCTCTCGCGTCTTGCGGGGCAAACACCACGCGCGCGATAAGGCCGCCGATCTCATGGAACTCCTCTGCCGTGAAGCCACGCGTAGTGGCCGCGGCAGACCCCACGCGAATGCCGCTCGTCACAAACGGGGAACGTGTCTCACCGGGAATCGAGTTCTTGTTGACGGTGAGCCCCACCGCATCGAGCAGCGTCTCGGCATCCTTGCCCGAGATGCCCGCGGCCGTGAGATCAACCAGACACAGGTGGTTATCGGTACCACCGGACACGAGTCGCAGGCCGCCTGCCGCCATCCCCTCGCCAAGCGCCGCGGCATTCTCGACCACGTGGTCGATATACGTCTTGAACTCGGGGCGTAGGGCCTCGCCAAAGGCCACCGCCTTACCCGCAATCACATGCATGAGCGGACCGCCCTGCGTGCCGGGGAACACCGCCTTGTCAATGGCGCGGGCAAGCTCGTCGTCGTTGGTGAGGATAAAGCCGCCGCGCGGGCCGCGCAGGGTCTTGTGGCTCGTCGAGGTGACGACATCGGCATGTGGAAAGGGCGAGGGATGTGCGCCCGTCGCGACCAAGCCGGCGATATGCGCCATGTCCACCATGAGACGGGCGCCCACGCCATGCGCGATGGCTGCGATGCGCTCAAAATCGATAGTGCGCGCGTAGGCGGAGGCGCCAGCCACAATCAGCGCCGGGTGCTCGGCCTCGGCCAGGCGCTCGAGCTCGTCATAGTCGATGGTCTCAGTCTCGAGAGACAGGCCGTAGGGAACGAAGTTGTACAGCTTGCCCGAGAAGTTCACCGGGCTGCCGTGGGTGAGATGGCCGCCATGGTCGAGACTCATGCCGAGGATCGTGTCGCCAGGCTTCACAAGGGCCGCGTAGGCCGCCAGATTGGCGTTTGCGCCGCAGTGGGGCTGCACATTGGCATGCTTGCACCCGAACAGTCTGCAAGCGCGTTCGCGGGCCAGGTCCTCCACCACGTCGACCTGCTCGCATCCGCCGTAGTAACGATGCGCGGGGTAGCCTTCGGCATACTTGTTGGTGAGCACGCTGCCCACCGCCTCGAGCACGGCCGGACTGGTGAAATTCTCGGAGGCGATGAGTTCGATGCTTCGGCGCTCGCGGGTGAGCTCCCCTTGGATCGCCTGCGCGATGGCGGGGTCGCGGTCGAAAAGCACGCGGGACGGGGATTCAAACATGTGGGTCTCCGTTCTTGTGATGTTCACGGCCGCCGGCCGGATTCGCCGCACATGGCAGACGGCTCACGGCAGCCGTAATGTCATATCCTGAGTAACGTTTTGCTTCTGCCCAGAACGCCCAGGGCGTAAACGCTGGGGCGGGCCGAATCGCGGGCCTCTCAAAATACCCGAGCCACGACGGCCATAAGCACGACCGGAAAACAAAATGCCCGAGCCTCAAGGGCCCGGGCATCCCATTTCATCTGTGCGAGAGCGGCGTTACTCCACGACCTCGACGAGCTCGATATCGAAGTTGAGGTCGCAGCCGGCCAGCTCGTGGTTGGCGTCGAGCTTGACACCCTCAGGCGAGACCTCGACAACCGTCACGGGCACGGGCATACCGCCAGGCCCCTGCAGGAAGAGCTTCATGCCCACCTCGATCTTCTCAAAATCCGGTACCTGATCGGCCGGGAAGAAGAGGATCATGTCATCAGAACGCTCGCCATAAGCCTCGGCCGCGGGGATGTGGACGGTCTTCTTCTCACCCACCTCCATGTCGAGCACGGCGGCGTCGAAGCCCTTGATCATCTGGCCAGCACCGGCCACGAACTCGATGGGCTCGCCGCGATCGTAGCTGGAATCGAACTGGGTGCCGTCGTCGAGCGTGCCGCGGTAGTGGGCCTTGACCGTCTTACCCTGGTTGGACATGTGCATCCTCTTTCTATCGTTGTGGCCCCGCCTGGATGGAGGCGGAAAGCTTCTGAGATTGCCGAAACGAGCGCGTTCTGCCCGCCGGCACGTGGAACCACTATACCCGAGCGCGTGGAAGCTTAAGCCCTCGCCTCGCCCTTCTTCTCCTGCGGGAGCACCAGGTTCAAGATGATGCCCACGAGCGTGGAGGTCGCCATGCCGGGCAGGGTGTAGTCGCCCAGCGGGATGGCGATGCCGGAGGTCTCCATGCCCACACCAAGGATGATCACGACGGAGGCGATCATGAGGTTCCGGTTGACATCGAAATCAACGCCGTTGGACACGAGCATGCGCAGGCCGTTGGAGGCGATGAGACCGAACAGTAGCAGGCACACGCCGCCCATGACCGGGCTGGGAATGGAGTTGATAAGCGCGGCGAGCTTGGGGCACAGGCCGCCGACAACGAGCGCGAATCCGCCGGCATACCAGAAGATCTGGGTCGAATACACGCGCGTGACGCTCATGACACCGATGTTCTCGGCGTACGTGGTGGTGGGAGGACCGCCGAGGAAGCCCGAGATCATGGTGGACAGGCCGTCGCCGGCAAGGGAGCGCGGCAGCAGCGGGCGATAATCCTTGTCGACGATCTCACCCACGGCGAGCAGGTGGCCGATGTGCTCGATGACCGTCACAACGGCGACCGGCGCGATCAGCGCGATAGCGCCCATGTCGAACTTGGGAAAGCTCACGTTGGGCAGACCGACCCATGCGGCCTCTGCAATGGGCGCGAAATCGACCATGCCAAAGGCGATGGCGACCGCGTACCCCACGACGATGGCGAGCAGGACCGGCACCGTGCCGACGATGCTGCCACGCCCGGAGAAAATCACGGCCGCGAGCAGGGTGATGGCCGCCACGATGGCGCCCTGCGGGTTGAAAACCGATGCGCCCGCGGCGTCGGTGCCCATGAAGGCCATGTTCGCGGCGGTTGCGGAGAGACCCACGCCGATGACCACCATGACCGAGGCGACGAGCACGGGCGGCAGCAGGCGGTCGAGCCAGCCGGTGCCGACGAACTTGATGATGCCAGCCACCACCAGGAACACCGCACCGGCGACAATCACGCCGGACATGGCCGCATCGAGCCCCTGTGTGGCGCCGACCGCGATGATGGGGCTGATGAAGGCGAACGAACTGCCCAGATAGCTGGGGATCTTATTGCCGGTGACGAGCAGGTAGCAGATGGTGCCGATGCCCGAGCACATAATGGCGACATTGGGGTCGAGGCCGGTCAGCACGGGCACGAGCACCGTGGAACCAAACATGCTCATCATGTGCTGGATGCCCAGCGGGATGGCGCGGGCGGGCGAGACTCGGTCATCGACGCCGATGACCTCGCGCTCATGGTGACTCATGGGCGCTCCTTTCGGTTGGTGACATTCGGTCTATGGTACCGTGTTGGACGCCCCATGGGCGAACAATTCCGTTTTGGGAGAGCAGATCTCGAACGCCAGGACCCGGGGAAGCGGGACCGCACCCCACGCATCCCACCGGGAAAGGAAGGAGCCCGCATCAATGATCGACAAGATCGTCCTCGACATTGACGGACTCGAGATTCCCGTGAGCGTCATCCGCAAGCGCGTGAAAAACCTCAACTTGCGCGTTCGCGCGGACGGGACCGTCACGCTCAGCATCCCGCAGCACCTACCGCTCGCCCGCGCACAAGAGTTCCTCGAACGCAAGGGCAGTTGGATTGCCGAGCGCGTCCGCCGCAACATCGAGCGCAGGACTTCAACGGACTTCGCCGGCGAGCTGCCCGACCGCATACCGCTCTGGGGAAAGCTCGTTCCATGCGGCGCCGTTCAGGGTGCCCCCGGGCAGAGCGCTTCTGACCGGGGCGCTGGCGGTCAGGCGATCCCCGGTCAGGGCGTCGGCGGTCAGGCGATCACCGGTCAGACCGCCGTCAATCGGAACATCTCTGGTCAATCTGTCTCTGGTCAGACCACTCCCGGTCAAACCGCCATAGATCAAGCCGCCCTCGACGAGCTCTACCGCACCGAAGTGCTGCGCGCGCTGCCCGAT
>ERZ832522.3087-NODE-3087-length-19060-cov-20.241726_pt1 | contig 19060 bp, 14 predicted proteins | sample MGYA00519951_ERZ832522 | MGnify/ENA primary metagenome ERZ832522 (study PRJEB31850, sample SAMEA3708728) | human gut metagenome | biome: human gut; feature: human-associated habitat; material: faeces | place: China | collected 2014 ... | reverse complement strand
GCGAGCAGGTTCTGTGGGAGCCGGGCTGCACCTATACCCTGCCGGAGCTGCGTGTCGTCAACAACGGCAATCTGGCCCTGAAGTACAAGGTGACCATCACCGGCATCAACGGCAGCGCCAAGCTGAACGAGGCCATCGAGTGGACCATCGGGGATGTGGCGATGGGTGCCGAACAGCACCTGAAGGCCGGTGAGAGCAACGAGTTCACCATCAAGGGCCACATGAAGGAGTCCGCCGGCAACGAGTACATGAACGAGTCCATCGACGGCATCGCCATCACCGTTGCGGCTACGCAGGACACCGTGGAGAACGACAGCCTCGGCAACACCTACGATAAGGATGCGAAGTATCCGATTGTTGCCATGGATACTCTCCAGGAGTTGATTAATAACGCCACTGAACCTGTGTCTGCGAAGCTGGAAGGCAATATTGCCGGAAGTCTTACGGTTCCCCAGGGTAAAGAGGTCACGCTGGATCTTAATGGTTTTACGCTGACCGGCGGCGACTCCCATGCGATTTTGAACCATGGTACGCTGTGCATAAAGGACAGCAGTGGCAATGGAAAGATCGTTGCGTCAAAAGCCAATACATCTGCGCTTCGTAACGCTGCTGTTTGCGTGATAGACGGCGGTACCTTCACCCGCGCGGCTGGGGTGGACAACAAGTGGCACACTGTGGAAAACTTTGGTACCATGACCTTCAACGGCGGTAAAGTGATTGCTGAAGACGGTCAATCATTTGCCATTGTCAACGGTTGGAATTATATAAATCCCGGCGAACAAAAAGCTACCATGACGATCAACAATATCGAAATGAAGGCCGGTCCAAACGGTTTAAAAAACTGCGCTGGTGGCACTCTGACAATGAACGGTGGCACATTGCATTGTACCGGTTTCTGGGGATTGTCCAATGACTCAACCGGTGTTGCAACGATTAACGGCGGCGAAATCATTTCTGACAAATACGTTGCCATTTCCAACGGCGGTGCAAAGATGGAGATCAACGGTGGTACATTTAACGGCCCTCAGGGAAGCCTTTATGTGCAGAGTTATGCGCAGGGTACAGTCGTAAAGGGCGGTAGCTATCAGAATGAGACAGTGGAGTTTATGCAGAATTATTGTCCTGAAGGCTATACAGCTACGCTTAAAGGCGATATGGTTGTCGTAAGCAAGAATTGATTATTGTATAAGTCCAAACCCCTTTCCAAGTCCTCTCACTCCTCGGAGTGAGAGGCAATCAAAGGGCATAAGTTATGCTTGTGCCTTTTGATTGCCTATACAAATTCCATCGAAAACTGAGCGCAATGCAATGAAGGTGTACCCCGTCTTCCTCCACCGGGCGAAGCACGCAGCAAAGGAGGTGCAGAAACCATGGGTTTCTGCCGGCGTTCTTTGGAAACCACCTCGCTGTATCCGCCACAGGCGGATACAGCGAGGTGGTTTCGGGGAAGTGTCCCGGTTTCCATGCCACAACGTGGCTGGAGATCGGCTGACACGACGGTGTAGACTTTCTGCCGCTATTGGCAGAAAGCTACCCACCGGAGACAAAATATAAAAAACGCCCCCATAGCCACAACAAGCAACAGTCCCTCCACCATAAGGTGGAGGGACTGTTGTTCTAAAAAACGCTTTCCAAGAAAAGCTTACTCCTGATCGCAGTTGGGGCAGTGGCCATTCTCATCCAGATGAGCGCCGCAGCGGGTGCAGAAGCTGGGCGCCACGGGAGCCGCCTGCTCAGCGGGCTGGAAGGGAGTCGACCGCTGGGCGGGAGCCGCAGGAGCCACGGGCGTTACCGGAGCAGCGGGCTTAGCGGGCTGGGTACGGTGCAGCTCCGGCACGGCGAACAGGTCGGCGTCGGCGCTGCGCTCGTTCTGGTTTTTCAGCTTGCGGTTGATGGAGATGACGTTCTTCAGCAGCAGGACCGCCATCATCAGCAGCTCATAGCACAGACGTACCGCAATGGGGCCCAGCACCATCAGCAGGATGCCGTAGCCGCCCAGCCAGTGACGGCCGGTCCAAGTCTCCGGAGCCATGAACAGCATGAAGAAGCCGCACAGAATGACGTAGGCCGTCACGAAGATGTACAGAGCCTGCAGGATCTTCTCCACGATCAGGAACTTAAAGTTCACAGCGTCGTGGAGGAACTTGCCGAAGCGGCCCAGCTTCTCCCGCTTGCTCTCCGGTACGATCATCACAAAAGCTACCACCGTAGCGGCGATAGCGAGGATCGTGGCGATGATGCCGAAAGCACCCAGGTTGATGTTCAGATAGTTCATAGCTACCATCCTTTCGTTTCATATGATTTTCTCTGTTGCCCTTCGTCGAAAGCTGTCGAAGTGCGGGAGTATCGTATCACGAAAGGGGAAGCTTGTCAACATCCGACCAAAGTGGACAGAGGCAGGACGGATATCCACTTGACAAATGGTCCCAAAATGGGTATATTATGTACCAGTCAAGTGAACATCTTCCACCTTGGGGGAGTAATTCCACTTCGCAGCCTGCGGAGTGAGGCAGTTTCGTCAAACCGGCGTTCAGGCGCCCGGACTGCTTTGAAAGAATGAGACTCATGCGTGGGCTTCGGCCTGCGCATGAGTTTTTTTGTTACGCCGGGTGGGTAAAATGGAGATGGGGGGAGGACCCCCGAAGAAGGAGTGGTTGGATGCAAAAGGAATACACCCAAACAAAGGAACAGGTGCTGGAGGGCCTGCGGACAGACCGGCAGGGCCTTTCGGCGCAGGAGGCGGAGAAGCGCCTTCGGGAGCACGGGGAGAATCGCCTGAAGGAGGCGGAGAAGCTGACCTTGTTTCAGCGGTTCGTGCAGCAGCTGAAGGATCCCATGCTGCTGATCCTGCTGGCGGCGGCAGCGGTATCCGCCGTGACCAATATCCTGTCCCATGAGAGCTTTACGGAGGTCATCATCATCCTGATGGTGGTGCTGCTGAACGCCATTCTGGGTGTGGTGCAGGAGAGCAAGGCGGAGGCCGCCATTGAGGCTCTCCAGACCATGACCGCCGCCACCTGCAAGGTGCTGCGGGACGGGCAGCAGGTGACTATGGAGAGCCGCCTGCTGGTACCCGGCGACGTGGTGCTGCTGGAGGCGGGCGACGCCGTCCCGGCGGACGGGCGCATTTTAGAGAGCGCCTCCATGAAGATCGAGGAGGCAGCCCTCACCGGCGAGAGCGTCCCCGTCAGCAAGTTTACGGAGCCCCTCGCCGGGGAACAAGTGTCGCTGGGCGACCGGAAGAACATGGCCTACATGGGCTCGGCGGTGGTATACGGCCGGGGCCGCATGGTGGTCACCGCCACGGGCATGGACACGGAGATGGGCAAGATCGCCGGTGTGCTGGCCCAGACGGAGCAGGAGGAGACGCCCCTGCAGCGTAAGCTGACCCAGCTGGGCAACACCCTGTCCAAGATGGTGCTGGCCATTTGCGTGTTCATCTTTGTATTTGACCTGCTGGTGGCGGGTTCCCTGACGCTGGAGAGCGTGCTGGAGACCTTCATGGTGGCGGTGTCGCTGGCGGTGGCCGCCATTCCGGAGGGTCTTGCCACGGTGGTAACGGTGGTGCTCTCCATCGGCGTCACCAAGATGAGCCAGCACAACGCTGTGATCCGCCGTCTGACGGCGGTGGAGACGCTGGGCTGCACGCAGGTCATCTGCTCCGATAAGACCGGCACCCTCACACAGAATAAAATGACGGTGGTGGAGCACACCGGCCCGGAGGGACTGCTGGGTACCGCTATGACCCTCTGCAACGACGCCGTGGAGAATCCCGATGGCACGGTGCAGGGCGAGCCCACGGAGGCGGCGCTGGTGCGCTTCGGCGTGGACAGCGGGCTGGATAAGAACCGGCTGGAGCAGGAGCAGCCCCGTGCGGCGGAGGCTCCCTTCGACTCCTCCCGGAAGATGATGTCCACCATCCACCGCATGGATAACGGCTTCATTCAGTACACCAAGGGCGCACCGGATGAGGTGCTGCGCCGCTGCACCCGATATGAGGAGAGCGGCCAAATGCTGCCCATGACCGAGGAGAAGCGTCAGGAAATTCTGGCGCAGAACAAGGCCATGGCGGATAAGGCCCTGCGTGTGCTGGCGGCGGCCATCCGCCTGTGGGAGGGCGGCCTGCCCAAGGACGACAGCCCGGAGTATCTGGAGCAAGATTTGTGCTTCGTGGGTCTGGCGGGTATGATCGACCCGGTGCGTCCGGAGGTGAAGGCCGCCATCCAGCAGTGCCGCACGGCAGGCATCCGGCCAGTGATGATCACCGGCGACCACAAGGATACCGCCGTGGCCATCGCCAAGGAGTTGGGGATATTGGACGATCCCTCGCAGGCCGTTACCGGCAGCGCTCTGGACAGCCTCAGCGACGAGGAGCTGGCCAAGGAGGTGGAGAAGTACAGCGTGTACGCCCGTGTGCAGCCGGAGCATAAGGTCCGCATCGTTAACGCATGGCGCAAGCGGGGGGCTGTGACGGCTATGACCGGCGACGGCGTCAACGACGCCCCGTCTATCAAATCCGCCGACATCGGCGTGGGCATGGGCATCACCGGCACCGACGTTACCAAGAATGTGGCGGATATGGTGCTGGCCGACGACAACTTTGCCACCATCGTGGGCGCCGTAGGCGAGGGCCGCCGTATCTACGACAATATCCGCAAGGCCATTCAGTTCCTGCTGGCCTCCAATATGAGCGAGGTGCTGGGCGTGTTCGTGGCTACGCTGCTGGGCTTTACCCTGATGAACCCGGTGCATCTGCTGTTCATCAACCTCATCACCGACTGCTTCCCGGCGCTGGCGCTGGGTCTGGAGCGGGAGGAGCCGGACGTGATGGAGCGGCCGCCCCGTCCCTCTGATGACGGCATTTTCGCCGGTGGTCTGGGCTGGGACATCGCCTATCAGGGCATCCTCATTACCGTTATCACATTGGTCTCCTACATCATTGGCCACTGCATGGAGGTGGGGTATTTCGAAATGCCCAAGGGCGTCTCCGACGACGGTATGACCATGGCCTTCCTGACCATGAGTATGTGCGAGATCTTCCACAGCTTCAATATGCGCTCTCAGCGGCGCAGCGTGTTCAGCCTATCCAGTCACAACAAGGTGCTGTGGTTGGCCATGATCGGCAGTCTGCTGCTGACCACCGTGGTGCTGGAGGTGCCCTTCATCGCCAACGCCTTCGGATTTACGCCGGTGAGCTGGACGGAGTACGGTATTGCGCTGGGTCTGGCGGTGCTGGTGATCCCCGTGGTGGAGATCGTAAAAGCCTGCCAGCGGGCCCATGGCCGGAGAAAGAAACAGCTTTAAGCCTGTCGAATCACATCCGCCGGGGCGGCTTTTGCCGCCCCGGCGCTTTGTCAGAATCCTATAAAATGCCGGGTCACCGCCCGGTGTTTTTCTTTCTGCGGGAATTTGCGTGGCGGCGAAAAGTGTGGTACAATCACTTATTATGACAAATCCCTCGGAAGGAGGCGTGAGCGTATGGAGGATGAACGGATGGAGCAGAACCGGCAGCCGGAAAAGGCAGATGTGGTGTTCTTTTCCCCGGAGATGCTGCGCCTGGCGGATCAGCACCGGCGGGAGCAGCAGGAGCGGCTGGAGAACTGCCGTCAGGCGGCCCGGAATGGTGACTGCGCCGCAGCGGTGCAGATGGGACTGCATTATTTTTACGGCACCGGCGGTGTGAAGAAGGATCCGGACAAGGCCTTTGCATGGTTCAGCCGCACGGAGCCGGACGACCCCACGGCTCTTTACTGGCTGGCGGTGTGCCATGACAACGGCACCGGCGTGGAGCGTGACCCGGTGCGGGCCTTTGAGCTGTTTCAGGAGAGTGCCAAGCTGGGCTATCTGCCGGCGGTGTGCGATCTGGGCGTGTGCTACGAAAACGGGCAGGGAACGGAGAAGGATCTGGACCGGGCCATCCAGTGCTACCGCCATGCGGCGGAGGAGGGCTACGCTCAGGGACAGTGCAATCTGGGAGCCATGTACTACTTCGGCGTGGGAGTGGAGAAGGACTATGGGCAGGCGGCCCGGCTCTTTACCCAAGCGGCGGAGCAGCAACATCCACGGGCGCAGTTCCTGCTGGGCCTGTGCTATGAGTTCGGCAACGGCGTGGAGCAGGACGCTAAAAAGGCGGCGCTTCTGTATCAGGAGGCCGGGAAGGGCGGCAGCGCTGAGGGCCTGTGTGCTCTGGGCGTGCTGCACCACGCCGGAAAGGGCGTGGAGAAGGACGATCGCCGTGCGGCGGAGCTGTTTCGTCAGGCAGCGGAGCTGGGTCTGCCCAGAGCGCAGCTGTTTCTGGGTCACTGCTACGACGACGGCATGGGGGTGGATCAGTCGCCGCCTCAGGCGGTGGAGTGGTTCCGTCAGGCGGCTCAGACGGGCTATCCCGACGCCGTGATGCAGCTGGGGCTGTGCTATCTGTACGGTCACGGGACAGCGACCGACGAGAAGCAGGCGGCGGAGCTCTTTCAGCAGGCCGCCTCGGCGGGGAACATCCGGGCCATGAACGAGCTGGGGCTGTGCTATGAGGCGGGCCGTGGCGTGGAGAAGGACATCCACCGTGCGGCGGAGCTGTACCGTCAGGCGGCGCAGTCCGGTATGGCGGCGGCGCAGTGTAATCTGGGCGTGCTGTACCGGGAGGGCCTCGGCGTAAAGCAGGACGACCGCAAGGCGGCGGCCCTGTTCCGGGCATCGGCAGGGCAAGGCTTTGCCCGTGGACAGTTCCTGCTGGGGCTGCACTTGGAGGACGGCCGGGGCATCGATCGGAATGAAAAGCAGGCGGCGCAGGAGTACCGCCGTGCGGCGGGACAGAGCTATCCCAACGGCATGGCGGCGCTGGCCCGGTGCTATGAGCACGGCGTCGGGCTGGAGCGCAACCCCTATCTGGCGGCGGATCTCTATGACCGGGCGGCCCGCCGGGGCCATGTGAGGGCGGCCTATGCCCTGGGGAATATGCTGCTCTCCGGCGACGCCATCGGGCAGGATCCGGCCCGTGCGCTGGAGCTGTACCAGCAGGCGGCACAGGCCGGACACATGGGCGCTCTGCGGCAGGCGGGCCGGTGCTATCAGAAGGGAAAGGGTTGTCAGAAGGACGAGGCCAAGGCTTTTGACTGCTTCCGGCGCAGCGCCGAGGGCGGAGACGGCCCGGCAGCGGTGGCGCTGGGATACTGCTACCAAAAGGGCAGCGGCTGCCCGGTAGACGACGCCCAAGCGGCTCACTGGTACGAGGAGGCGGCCCGTCGGGGCCTGCCGCTGGGGCAGTACGATCTGGGCTGCCTGTATGAGGCAGGACAGGGCGTCCCACGGGATCGGAGAAAGGCACTGGAGCTGTACCGTCAGGCGGCACAGGAGGTCCCGGAGGCCCGTCAGGCGGTCCGGCGGCTGGAAAAGACCGGCAGAGCCCAACGGATCGCCGGCTGGGCGCTGGTGACCTACGCCATACTCATGGGAGCCGGGCTCTGGGAGGGCAGCGCCGGTGACCGGATCATCTGGCTGGCGGTGGCGGCCTTTCCGGCGATGGCCGGAGGGTGCTGCCTGCACTACGGTCGCCGTCTTGCACCGCCGCTGAGTAGGATCGGGCGGATCGCCCTGACGGTTTTAGGGGCCGTGCTGGCCTTCCTCTTTGTGGTGGGGGTCGTGGTGCTGCTGGACCCGGCGGAGGCAGTGGACGGCGCCGGCGTGTGGCTCACCGGCTGCGCCGGCGTCGGTGCGGCAGCCCTGCTGCTGAGCGGCCTGCGGAAGCCTCGTACATAAAACGGCGCAGCGGGGGCGTGTACCAGACGGTACACGCCCCCGCTGCATATGAGAAAGAGAGAGACTCGAAGAAAGCTTCGTTATTTCATCGATCAATGACGGCCGAAGAAGTAGTCGTACAGGTCGCTGTACCCGTTCCCGTTATAGCCGTTATTGCCGTTATTGTAGTTGTTGTCGCCGCTCTGGCTGCTGTCTGCGGTGTCGTCGGTGGTTTGGGGCTGTGCGTCGAAGGTCAGCTGGGTGGTGATCTCCTTGCCGTCACGCAGAACGGTGAGGGTCACGGTATCCCCGGCCTTGAAGCCCTTCTTGGCGGCGGACAGATCCTCCATGGAGGTGATTTGAGTGTCGTTGAGCTTGGTGATGACGTCGCCCAGCTTCAGCCCTGCCTTATCCCCGGCGCCGCCGTCCTCCACGGAGTAGACGAACACGCCCTCGGTGGCGTTGATCTTATACTGTGCCGCCATCTGCTGGGTCATGGTGCCGGCGGTGATGGCCATGTAGGCCTTATTGCCGACGGAGCCGTTCTCTATGATGTCCTTGATGATGGACTGCACATCGTTGATGGGAATGGCGAAGCCCAACCCCTCCACCGTGGTATTGGCGTAGCTGGAGTACTTGGCGGACACGATGCCCACCACCTCGCCGTACAGGTTCATCAGGGGACCGCCGGAGTTGCCGGGGTTAATGGAGGCGTCCACCTGGATCATATTGAAGGGAGTACCCTCCACGTTGATGGCACGGTTCACGCAGGATACGATGCCCTGACTCATGGAGAAGGTCAGCTCACCCAGCGGGTTGCCGATGGCCATCACCGTGTCGCCCACGTTGACATCGGTGGAGCTGCCCAGCGTTACAGCCGGCAGATCCTTGGCGTCGATCTTCAGCACAGCCACATCGTAGTCGCTGTCGCTGCCCACCAGCGTGGCAGGATAGGTGTCGCCGTTATAGAGGGTGACGTTGATGGAGCTGGCGTTGGCTACCACGTGCTGGTTGGTGACGATGTAGCCGTCGGCGGTGTAGATGAAGCCGCTGCCGGAGGAAGCGGACTCGGTCTGCTGGCCGAAGATGTTGGTGGACACGGCGGAGCAGTTGATGGAGACCACACTGTTGACCGTGGAGGCGTACACCTCGGCGGGACTCATCAGCGTCTGTCCGTCCACCTTCTTGACGCTGACGTTAGCGGCGGTGCGGTTGCTCTGCTGCACGGTGGTCTTACCGGTGCGGCTGCCGTTCTGGGCCAGAATGGCGCCGCCGAAGCCGCAGGCTGCGCTGATAACGGCACAGCTGAGGATCAGGGCCACCACACGACCTACACCGCCGTGGTGCTTCTTGGGCTGCACCGGGGTGTCTGTCACCACCGGATCGGCGGCGGGCTCCACGGTGGACCCGGCCGCAGACTCTGCGTGAGATTCTGCGTTGGGATCACGATAGTTGAAGTGATACAGGTTGTTCTCGTCATGAAACTCGTTGGACATATGAAAAACCTCCTTTTGGGATATTGCCCACGGCGGGGAACTGTGCTATGATGTTTAGCGCCGTTCCGTTTCTTTGTCTATTATCATACCCGGAAAGCTTAATGTAAGCTTTAAGAAACGGATTTTTCTTTGAACATTTTGTAAAGGAGGTGCCGCCGTGCTGAAGCTGGAGGGCCTGAAGCTGACCCCGGAGGAGAAGGAGGCGGCCCTGCACCGGAAGGCAGCCCGGCTGCTGCGCATCCCGGAGGAGGACGTGCTGTCGGTGCAGGTGCTGCGCCGTTCCATCGATGCACGGGAGGAGCTGCATCTGGTGTACACCGTGGCGGCGGAGGTGCGGCAGGAGAAGCAGGTGCTGCGCCGCTGCCGGGACCGGCGGGTCAGCCGGTACGCCCCGGAGCGGTACGCTTTGCCGGAGATATTGTCTCCGCCGGAGGTGCCGCCGGTGGTGGTGGGCGCCGGGCCGGGCGGCCTGTTTGCGGCGCTGGTGCTGGCCCGATGCGGCCTGCGCCCCATTTTGCTGGAACGGGGACAGGATACCGTTACCCGCCAGCGGGACGTGGAGACCTTCTGGCGCACCGGCGTGCTGGATCCGGAGTCCAACGTACAATTCGGAGAGGGGGGAGCCGGAGCCTTCTCCGACGGGAAGCTGAACACCGGCACCAAGGATCTGCGCCACCGGTGGATTTTAGAGGAGCTGGTGCGCTGCGGTGCGCCGGAGAGTATTCTGACGGATGCCAAGCCCCATGTGGGGACGGATATGCTGCACATTGCTCTGCAAAACCTGCGGCAGGAGCTGCTGTCGCTGGGGGCGCAGGTGCGCTTCGGCCACCGGCTGGAGGGACTGGAGAGCCGGGAAGGCGTCCTGACGGGGCTGCACGTCCGGACAGGGGAGGGGACGTATCGTCTGCCGGTGCGGGCGGTGGTGCTGGCGCCGGGCCACAGCGCACGGGATACATTCCAAATGCTGTACGAGGCCGGGATCCCCATGGAGGCCAAGCCCTTTGCCGTGGGGGTCCGCATCGAGCACCGCCAGCGGGACATGGACGCCGCCCAGTACCGGCAGTATGCGGGTCATCCGTGTCTGCCGGCCTCTACCTATAAATTGTCGTGCCATACGGCGGCGGGCCGTGGCGTGTTCTCCTTCTGCGTCTGCCCCGGCGGACAGGTGGTGGCGGCGGCCTCGGAGCCGGGGCGTGTGGTGACCAACGGCATGAGCCATTACGCCCGCAGCGGCGAGAGCATCAACGGCGGGATGCTGGTGGGCGTCACACCGGAGGATTTCGGCACGGATCATCCCCTGGCGGGGGTGGCGTGGCAGCGGCAGTTGGAGGCGGCGGCCTTCCGACTGGGAGGCGGCGGATTTTTGGCCCCCTGCCAACGGGTGGAGGACTTTCTGGCCCACCGTCCCTCCACGGGGCCGGGAGCGGTGCTGCCCAGCTATCGTCCCGGCGTCACGTGGTGTGACCTCCATGACTGCCTGCCGTCGTTCCTCACGGAGGCCATGGAACAGGCACTGCCCCTGCTGGAGCGGAAGCTCCGGGGCTACGCCCAGCCGGACGCCCTTTTGACGGCGGTGGAGACCCGCTCCTCCTCGCCGGTACGCATCCTGCGGGATGAGAGCGGACAAAGTGCGCTGCGGGGGCTGTACCCCTGCGGCGAAGGGGCAGGCTATGCCGGAGGCATCCTGTCCGCCGCAGCGGACGGTATGCGCTGCGCAGAAAAAATCTGGGAGGTATATTCATGATGAGAAAGCTTGCAGTGGTGGCGGATTATCTGGACGACAGCCACCGTACCCATATCGAAAAGATGGCCGGGGACGCCGGCTTCACGGTGGATTATTTCACCGAGGGCCACCTGCCTCAGGATCGGGCAGGGGAGTATGAGGTGATCTACGGCACCGTCCCCCCCAAGGAGCTGAAGGCCGCTACGGCCCTGCGGTGGTTCTGCTGCTCCTATGCCGGTATGGATCAGTGGAAGGACGATGCCCTGTACCACAGCCCGGAGGTGATGCTCTCTAACTCCTCCGGAGCCTACGGCGTGACCATCAGTGAGCACATGGTCATGGTGACGCTGATGCTGCTGCGGCAGATGCCCACCGTGCAGGAGTGGATGCGCCGCCACGATTGGAGCAACGAGAAACCCCCCATGCGCTCCGTCTGCGGCAGCCGCGTCACGGTGCTGGGCACCGGCGATATCGGCACCTCCTTTGCCCGCCGGGTGAAGGCCATGGGAGCCAAGACCGTGGTGGGTGTCTCCCGCAGCGGCCGCCGTGTGGACGATGCCTACGACGCCATGTACACCACGGCGCAGCTGGATCAGGTGCTGCCGGAGACGGAAATTCTGGCCATGGCCCTGCCCGGCACGGCGGAGACGGAGGGCATCCTCTCCCGCAGCCGCATCGCCCTGCTGCCCAAGGAGGCGGTGGTGGTGAACGTGGGCCGTGGCACCGCCATCGATCAGGACGCTCTGATGGAGGCCCTGAACGCCGGACGGCTGGCCGGTGCGGCGCTGGATGTGGTGCGCCCGGAGCCTCTGCCTCCGGAGCATCCCCTGTGGAACACCAAAAACCTCCTGCTGACGCCTCATCTCTCCGGCTTCATGTCGCTGGGCATCACACGGGATACGGCGGTGGCTCTCTTCTGCGAGGATTTCGAGAACTACATCGCCGGCCGGCCCCTGAAGCGGCTGGTGGACCGCCGCAAGGGCTATTGATAACGGGATATAGAAGTATATAGGAACAGGGCCTGCCGCTATGCGGCAGGCCCTGTTCCTTTGTGCCGCCCCGAAGGGCTTCCTGTTACAGACTATACCGCAGCGTGCGGTACAGCCGCTGGGTACACCGTGCCAGTGTCCGGGATACCGTGGACTTGCTGATCCCCAGCTCCTGTGCGATGTCCGTGACCCGCTTGCCCTGGGTGAAGTGCATCCGCAGCAGCTGCCGCTGCCGGGGCGTCAGCTCCTCCTCCACCGCCAAGGGCAGATTCACCAGCAGACGCCGGATCTGCTGGCGGTTGTCCTCCTGCTGCCCCTGCTGCCACAGCTGCAGGCTGGCGATATCCAGCGGGTCATAGCGGCCGGAGCCGTCAGATACGGTATGCCGCATAGCGGTGGCACCCCCTGTCATAGTAGTGGGCGGTGTGATACGCCAGCTCACGGGCCTGCCGCCGCAGGGGCATCAGCTCCCGGATGCGCCGCTGCAGACACAGCACCTCCTCCGGGTCCGGGGCCGTCAGCGCCCGCTGATGCAGCTGCCGGATGCGCTCGCCGATAGCGTCGGCGCTGGCGGCATAGTCGTGGGACAGCGCCGGAGTAAGGTCGGTGATGTGCCGGTCTCCGCAGACCGCGCACTCGTTCAGGGTGTAGCCGGGGCTGGTGCAGGTGGCCGGGAGCACCTGCGTCTCATACTCATGCTCCGTCTGCGGGATGGTGCTCTCCTTGACGTTACCGCACCGCTCACAGATGTCCATGGTCTTGCCCGGCGTCTCGCAGGTGGCCTCCCGGACCACTATGCTCTGATAGGCGTGGCCCAGGGAATCCTTGTAGTTGGCCTTGGCCATCTTGCCGCACTCGGTACACATCAGGCGGTCATAGCCCAGGGCCATACAGCTGGGGGCCACAGTATCATGGCAGACAAAGTGATGCTCACAGTCCTGATTGCAGCAACCCCCATCACAATCCGGGTCCTGGCAGTCGCAGTCCGGGTCCCCGCAGCCACAGCCGCAGGAGCCGTCCGCCGTGGCGGTCAGGTGGACATAGGCCACGCCGTCCTCCACCATATCGGTGTCCGCATAGGTGTAGGTGATCTCGTAGTAGACAGTGTAGTTGCCCGCCTCGGTGTAGTTGGGGGCGGAGGTCAGGGTGCAGGCGTCGGCGCTGTGCCCGTAGCGGACGGCGGTGGTCACGCCCGCCTCGGAGAGATCGGAGACGGTAACAGTGTGGGGCGCGCCGTCCGCCACGCCGTAGTAGTCCGCCACAACCGCTTTGGCGGCGGTGTAGGATGTTTTGGCATAGCCGCAGTCGGCGCAGGTATCCATTTCCACAAACCGCTGGTGGGCCAGCTCCGGCCGGATGCTGGTCTCCATGTGGTGACGCTCCAGCGTGGCGTCCTCTGTGTGGTAGGTGCCGTAACAGAAGCCGCAATACTGGCCGCCCGTGGTGATAACACGGTGGTACTCCCGGTCTACCTGCTCAATCTCGACGCTCTCCGGCAGGTCCTCAAAGAAGTTGGCGGCACAGTCAAAAAGCCAATAAACATTTTTGTCATAGGAATAACTGTATGTTCCCATATTGGCATTGATAGTTCCACAAGATTGGCAAACTGCCTTTGTCCAATGATAACCTGTAAAATAGGCATCCACTCCAGGGGTCCCGTCATCCAAGCTGCCATGCTGTTTTCCGTCCAGCATTGTCCCATCTGAAAACTTAACGCCTCGATTCAGCGCCGTTTCCCCTGTACGGGTATACTCTGGAGTACGATAGACGATAAAATCTCTCGCCTGATTGCAATAGGCACAGTCGAAGGTCTCGTGGGTCACAACAGCATTGGCATCCAACTCGTTGGTACGGTCCAACGCCTCTTTCCAATTCTCAGCAGGGTCATGATAGCTGTTTTGTTGAGCGGCAGATGCCGCAGGTACCAAGGAAAACAGCAGCACGACGGCCAGAAAGCCCGCCAACAAAGAGCGGGCGTAACGGTATCTTATGCGCATGTTCATTATCCTCCTTTGTGGGTGAATGGGTTTGGGGTTAGGTAGAGTAAGCCAAGGCGCTAAGGCGGGACCCGCAGCCGCCGCAACAAACGGCAGTGGGTCAATGGCTCCGCCCCTGTCCCTTGACGGTGAGAATCCCGTCCAGCGTGGTGGCGGTGATCCGCAGGCGCTCGGCGGTGGCGATGTCGTTTTTCACTGTCTCGTCCACCTTGCCGCCGCAGACCACCAGCACACGGGCGCGCCGGAGGTAGTCGCGGGCCATGTCGATGCTGTCCTTGTGCTCCTGGGGGATGCCGTCCTCCAGGAACAGCGGCAGGAACAGCAGGGGGCAGACCGGGGAAAAACCCGCGTCGTACACCTGACGGCACCAGCGGGCCGCGTTCTCGGTGTTCTCATACTCGTTCTCGCCCCAGGGGGCGGTGATATAGGCCAGAGGTCGTTTCATGGCAAATCCTTTCTCCCAGCTATTCCGGGCATAAAATAAGGCGGCCTGTTCAGCCGCCGTAGTCGTGGTGGAAATCGTGGTTGACCAGCATGGTGTAGTGGTTATCCGTGGAACTGGGGGCATTGAACAGGGCGGCCAGCAGATAAGCCTTGGCGTTCCAGACGCGGGTGTTGTTCTCGCTGATGCCGTCCAGAACCTTCTCGATATGGCTGGAGGTGATCTGCTCAAACCGCTGCTGCACAAAGGCGGTGGGGTATTCCGCGTCCCGTCCGATCTTGATGGTAGGGCTGCGGGTCATAGCCACCTCCAGCATCAGCTCCACAAACTCGTCCACCTGGGTCCGGTTGACCGGAGTGCAAATCAGGTCATACTCGATCTGTTCCCGAATTTCCTCTCGCTTCTCATACACGTCCTTCATTCCTTCCAGCTCAGGTGTGGAAAGAACGAATGAATGAGTATTTGATAGATGCGTATTTGATTTTTGAATATTTGATCTCTTAGTATTTAATTCTGCGGGCTTTTCCGTAGATGGCTCCACCATATCCGGTTCCACCAGATACGGGAAAGCCGTATCTGGTGCGCCCGTATCTGGCGGGGTCGTATCTGGTCCTGGTTCCTCTGGCGGTTCCTCCGCACCGGGGCAGGGCTTTTCGTAGATGGTGTACTCCGTGTCGCTAATGCGTCCTCCAGGACCGCGAAGCTGGCGGCGGACGATGTAGCCCGCCTTTTCCAGCTCACGCAGCGCCCCGCCGATGGCGTCCACGCCCTCCTTGCAGATGGCCGCAAGGCCCCGTGTGGTGTAATTCCACTCGTCCGGCAGGGAGAGCATCATGGACAGCAGCCCCTTGGCTTTCAAACTCAGGGCTGTGTCCTTCAGGTGGTGGTTGCTCATTACGGTATAGTCCAGCGTCCGTTCTATGCGGAAAACTGCCATGTTTTGTCACTTCCTATGTAGCGTCGTTAGGAGCATTGGGCTGAATGGAGGCGGTCTGCCCGTCCTCACGCGCAAACCGTTCCGCCAAACGCGCCACACTCCAGCTTTGTTTGAATTGTCCCAGCGGGCCGGGGCCGAACTGTGTCCGCGCACGGTTATCCAAATCCAGCAGGCGCGCCCACAGCTCCGGGTGATGATGGCGTAGATTTCGCAACTCCCCAATCCGCTGAAAGGGGCAGCACCAGCAGGAGGCGCGGTGGTAGATCCGGTACAGGCCGCCGAAGTCAAAGCCCCGGTCATAGCACAGTTGTAGGGCCTGGGCCTCGGTGATGCCCCAGTCCACCAGAGGATAGTGGAGATCCTTGCAGCGATGGGCCTCGTCCGCCGCGATACCCACATACTGCTGAAGGCGGTGCTGGCCCTTGAGACGGGTCAACTCCTTGTTGATCTGGTGGGTCTTGAGCTGGCCGGTGCACCAGCGAACCTTGATGCCCGGCCAGCCGTTGCCATAGGGCGGAACGCCTAACCGCGCCCGGTTCTCCAGGGTGGAGGGCTTCTGTTTGGGCTCGTCAAACATCATGTACTCGAAGCTCTTGGGAGAGCGCAGGGTGGTGATGTGTAGCCCCCGCTCTCGGTACAGATGCTCGTCCACCTTGGAGATATGGCCGTACATCTCCGGGAACTCCATGCCGGTATCCGCCCAAATCACTGCGTCAATGGGCAGGCCGCGCTCGATCATCAGCAGCAGGAGACAGGTGGAATCCTTGCCCCCGCTCAAACTGACCGCGTGAAAATTCTCTTTGGCGGTAATAAGAGCGCCCATCTAGGGCACGTCCTTCTTGCTGACCTCCTTCTCTTTTTACAGCTCGTAGACCGGTTGCTCACACTCGAAGCAGGGGCCGCACAGCTCGTCCAGGGTATCTGACAGATCCTCCAGATCCAGACACATCTCGCTCTGCGCCGCATCCCCCTTGATGGTGCGGTACTCGGTGACGTATTCGCCGCCCTCATATTCCACACGCACACAGGCCACGCAGACAAGGCTCATGTCCTCCAGCAGCCACAGCTCCAGCGTCCGGGTGGTGACGGCAATCTCCATCGTGCTCTGGTCGTCCTCCACATACAGAAGGGTGGCCTTTTGTCCAAACAGCTCCGGGCCGCGATAGTTGAAGGACTTCTCCTGCATCCCTTGGGTGATATAGGTGTACGCCGTTCGGGCTTTGTCCTGCACAGCCTGGGTCAGTGCATGGAAGTCAATATTACCCAGGTAGTCCATGGCGTCCTCCGCAGGGTTCCCGTCCTCTAATATCCGGGTACGGAACAGACTGGTAAGTTCTTCCTGCAAATACTTTACCTTATACACGATAATTCCCTCCAATTTCTGTTAATGATGTTTCTTCCTCTTGGGTCGGATGATATGCCCCTCCACAACAAGGGCATGGTCGGTAATATGGATTTTCCCCAGCTCCTGACTATGGAGCACTTTCTGATACCCTTGTTCACTCAGGAACAGGCGGGCCGTCTCTCCGCGCAAAGCGATGAGATTATCGTCCTCTAGGACTTCAAACTCGACCATATAGCGGGTATCGTCCCGAAAACGTTCTACGGCCAGCAGGTCATGTCCCCGGATAGTGAACCGCGTCATACACGCGCCCTCCGTGCCCGAATGTCCAACACAGGCAGGCCATACCGGGCGATAAGGGTGGCATTGACGATCATACGGAACACTTCCGCGTCCACAATATCTGGGTCTGCAAGCTCCATCGTCGCGGGGCCTCCGACACCGCGATACAGGCCCTTTGCCGCCGAGATTAGCGCGTAGTCATGGGGGGAGATACCGCCTAGTACCGCATAGGCAGGTTCGAAGCCCTTCCGGTAAAAACAGTTGGCACTACGTTTCCACAGCTCTGCGCTGGAGGTCAGCAGGAACAGGGCGGCATAAAAGGCCGGAGTATCCCTGCGTCGGTAGTAGTGCAGCCGGGTCTTGGCATATTCCATGCGCTCCTTGTGTGTCCCGTCCTTCCACAGACTCCCAGGAAAGCTGGCGACCAGGGCACGCAGACGCGGTGCAAGCAGTCGGTTCCGGGGAATGGTAGCCATCACCGCCTCCTGATACCCCACCACTCCGGCCTCAATCCGCTCAGCCAACCAGGGACAGACAGGAAGCGTACACCCCTGTTTCTGCTTGTATTCTGTGCAAAGGTAGCAGGCAACGTGCTTTGGTCTATAGCGAAATGTGCAGACAAACATAATGACCTCCTGATTTTGGGCACAAAAAAACCGGATCGCAAGGTGCGTCCGGTAACTTGTCGTATGTAATTAGCGATCTTGGCTGCGTTGGCGCTTTTTCTGCCATGCCTCCAGCAGCTTGATGATGGTCTCCTGCATCCGTTTGGGCGTGTAGGAGCGGGGAAAGTATTTGCGGATCGTGTCCGTGGAAAACGTCAGCTTTTCCGCCTCCGTTTTTTTCTCCTCGGAAAGCATCTCCCGCATTGTCTCCCGCGTAAGTGTCCCTTCCTTGCTGGCTTTTCTCAGCCGCTGGGCCTGAGAGAGTGACGGTGTATTCTGCGAATATGCCATTGCATCCAGCAAAAGTGCCTGCTCGTCTTTGGCGAGGGCGGCAAGCTGATAAGCGACAGATAAGCCAATTTCTTGAGTATCTACCTTGTCCATGAGTTCCTGCCGCAGTTCTGTAAGCTGGATATAATTGCGCAGGGTGTCCCCACTGATTCCTAGGGATTTCCCAATCTCATCGTCGCTACGGAAATTTGCCGAAATTTTCGGCAAATTTTTGGCAGGTCGTCCCGCCTGCTTTTTTTCCGCCTCCAAATACATACGATAGGCCCAGGCACGTTCGCTGGGCAGGACGTTCTCGCGGTATACATTGCCATCTACCATCTCGGACACAGCCTCCTCGTCACTCAGATCCCGGATAATGACTGGTATCTCTGAGTATTCTGCCAGTTCGCTGGCCCGATACCGCCGATGGCCGTCTATAATTTCATACCCCCCCTCCGGATCCGGGCGAACAAGTACGGGCTGACGTACACCACGCGCCTTTACACGGGCAATAAGCCGGATCATAGATGGGTTCTCCTCCCGTACAAAGTACGGCTGTTTGCGCGGCATAATGTTTTTCAGGGCGGGATAGCCCTTGAATGGGTGCAGCTCGTTTAATCTCACTCGGATAATTTTTTCCTCAGCACGTCTATCTGGTGCAGCGTCATCGGTCAACTAGGCCACCTTCTTTCCAATAAAAAAGAGCACTTCCAAATGAACGGAAGTGCTCTCTGGTTCAAATATAAAGAGGGACTTGCAATGCAAGTCCCTCTTTGTGATTTTAGATATAAACGTCTACGAACAAATCGCCAGTCCACTGACTTTGACGGGTTAAAGAAAATCCGTTCACTTTTCGGAAGCGTTTCGCCTCTTCAAAGCCTATTTTCAGTGAAAATACGAATATTTTAGTTCGCTCTGGGATGTTTGATAGCGGCCTGGGCGGCAGCCAGACGGGCGATAGGCACGCGGTAGGGGGAGCAGGACACGTAGTTCAGGCCAACCTTGTGGCAGAACTCCACGGAGGTGGGGTCGCCGCCGTGCTCGCCGCAGATACCCAGGTGGATGTCGGGGCGGGTCTCCTTGCCCAGCTTGGCGGCCATGGCCACCAGCTTGCCCACGCCGTTCTGATCCAGGTGGGCGAAGGGATCGGACTCATAGATCTTCTTGTCGTAGTAGTAGCTCAGGA
>ERZ832522.3071-NODE-3071-length-19132-cov-17.846202_pt1 | contig 19132 bp, 15 predicted proteins | sample MGYA00519951_ERZ832522 | MGnify/ENA primary metagenome ERZ832522 (study PRJEB31850, sample SAMEA3708728) | human gut metagenome | biome: human gut; feature: human-associated habitat; material: faeces | place: China | collected 2014 ... | reverse complement strand
CGCCATGAGCAGAATGGCGCAGCAAAGCCTTGCTGCTTTCTTTTGCATGATTTTTGCCTCCTTCGATAAGATGCCGCCAGTATAGCGCATCCGTCCGGAGAGACCGTCCGAAAATCGTCGAGGGAAACAGGTATAAAAAATTTCCCGCCGGGCGATACTCATGCTCGGAGGTGCTAATATGCAAAACAAGGAAAACGGCTTCGGCCGCTTTGTGAAGGAGAAGGGCTACTACATAGTCCTGCTCCTTTGCGCAGTAGCGATCGGAGTATCGGGCTATCTTCTTCTTTCCGGAAAAAACAGCGACCAGCAGGTCCATCTGAGCACGGAGCGCGCCACGGTCCCACCGGGCGTGCGGGCCACGGAGCACGCGGAAAACGTTGTGGCGACGGACGGCCCGGAGCCGGGCACGGAGGCTACGGAGCCGACGCTGCGCCTGCAGCCGCCGGTGGCGGGCGAGCAGACGGGAGGCTTTGCGGCGGACCATCTGGCCTACAATGCGACGACGCGCGACTGGCGCACGCACGAGGGCCTCGATCTGGCCGCGGCACTCGGCGATCCGGTCTGCGCCGCGGCAGACGGGACTGTCTACACGATCTATGAGCAGCCGCACACGGAGCCAACGCCGGAAGAACCTACGCAGGCTTTGCCTACATTGGATCATCCAACATTGGAAAAGCCTATGTTGGATTTCCCTACGTTGGAAAATCCAATGCAATTAAATACTAAAGGAAAAAATAAAGAAAAACAAAATACAGATCAATCAATTACCGATTCGATTCCTTTCCCTTCCGGTTTCCCGGAGTCTCCCGCGCAGAAGCGAACGGAAGCGAAGGAATCGTTTGAACGCTACCGGGACTTGATCTTGGAGAATATTGACTACGACGTTCTGGCAAGTGATCCTCACGTTGACCGGGAGCAGCTTGACGAGATCGCCCAACTGGTGCAGGAGACGGTTTGCAGCACCCGCAGCCGAATTCGCGTTGCAGGCAACGATTATCCAGCCGAGGTCGTGCGGTCGAAGCTGCTGAAGCTGAACAGTGAGCACATCCGTTTCGTTATGGATTGCCTGAAGCAGAACACAACGCGGATTCGGAATATCCGGCAATATCTGCTGACCGCGCTGTTCAACGCGCCGAGTACGATGAGCAGCTATTACGCGGCTCTGGTGGCGCACGATATGGCAGGCGCGGCATAATTTATGTGCGATTCAGGTTGAAGCTTAAAAAGAACGATTCAAGCATTATCCTGATGGAACCGCTTGCGGAACTCTGTTGGCGAGATGCCAATGATCTGAGTGAAGACGCGCGAAAAGTAATTCGGATCGTCAAAACCCACGGACGCAGCGATTCTGGCGATGCTTTCGTTGGAAAGGCAAAGCGGATTCTTTGCAAGCTCCATGCGCACCTTGTTGACGTAGACGTTGATGTTGACACCAGTGCGCCGCTTGAAGATACGGCTGAGATACGAGTCGCTGCAATGACAGAATTCGGAAAGCTCCGCGACGGTAATGCGATTCTTATAATTGACACGAATGTACTCCAAAGCATGCGCAAGAATCGTGTCTTCACTGGAATCATGATAGCGGCCGACTGTATCAGAATGCGGTTGTGTACTGCGCAGCAGGTGATAGATCTGACCGAGATATTCTGACAACAGTTCCAAGGCGGAAAGCATATGATCCACATCAACGTTCGGCGTATGAATGGATTGCTGGTAAAGTTGTTCGGCCAGGCTTGCATCAAGCGGCGGCTTTTGTGTGCAGGCGCGGCAAATACGGTGATGCGTCTTGCGTTCCTGATTCTGAAAAAAGCCTGCGTTGATGGAGCCGATCAGCATGTCGCCGTCGAAAATCGGGATCACATATTCTCCGAGACCGGCGTGGCACATTCCAAAGTAGGTGTGCCTGTCGCGCTCACATTTGTGATACATCTTTCGGATCATACTCAGGCAGATCCGATAATGCTCCTGATCGGACTTCATATACATGCAAAATGGGTTCGTGTGGGCAAGAAATGGGCGGAGTGCTTCATCTAACTGCTTATTGATTGCGACAAATCCGCAAAAATCCTTGATACAGAGCTGCACGCCGTGCTGCTCTGTCAGATAGCGCAGGTACGCGTTGATTCTTTGAAAGGAGTTGTCCATACCCGCCTCCAGCATTTTGAATTTATCCGCAGTTTAGCATAGAAAAAGCGCAGCGTCAAGGCACAGTGCGGATTTGTCCAGAAAAAATGCAGATAATTCAATGCAGAACACAAGAAAACCTGTTATGATGGGCGTATAAAGCAGAAAATCACGAAAATCAAGCAAGAGATTTGTGCTATATGCATAAAATTTGGATGGATTTTTGTGCATACGCAACAACGAACGAAGCGAGCAAAACAGCTTAGAGCAGAGTGGGAGTGCATATATCATGCAGAAAATACACAAGCAACTCGCGGTGATCGGCGGCGGCCCGTCGGGCGTCTGCGCGGCGATCGCGGCAGCACGGCAGGGCATTCAAACGGTGCTGATCACGGACCGTCCAGTTTTGGGCGGAAACTCCAGCAGTGAGATCCGCGTCTGGACGCGAGGCGCAACCGGCGCGGGAAACCTGTACGGCGAAGAAATGGGCATCTGGGGAGAGCTGAAGCTCGAAAATCTTTACCGAAACCCGGATGCAAGTCCTGTTTTCTGGGACGATGTTCTGTTGGATGCCGTGCTGAAAGAGCCGGATCTGGAATTATTTCTGAACACAGAAATCTTCTCCATAAGCACACACAAAAACGGCGCGGTTGCCTGCGTGTATGGAATCCAGCAGGGAAGCGAGCGGCAATTGGAATTTGAAGCCAACTTTTTCATTGACGCAACTGGTGATGGGACCATCGGTGCAAAAGCCGGCGTGCCGTTTTCGGTTGGAAACGGGAAACACGAAACGCTCGGTAACTCCATCCTTTATTACACAAAAAAAGAAGACCATCCCGTGCCCTTCCTTGCACCGGACTATGCCTACGACATGGCGCACATTGAGAAGATCCTCGGCTGCGGCGGGCGCATCATCAACGAACGGATGAGCGGCAGCGACTGCTGGTGGTTTGAATATGGCGGTCTGCGCGACACGATCTCGGACGCGCAGGATATTGCGCTGGAGCTGCGGCGGCTGGTGCTCGGCGTCTGGAACTATGTGAAAAACAGCGGGAAGTTTGACGCGGACTGCTATACGCTCGACTGGATCGGCTCGATCCCCGGTAAGCGCGAGAGCCGCCGGATGCAGACGGAATACTGCCTGACGGAACAGAATATCCTGTCGCAGCGGACGTTTCCGGATGGGGCGTTCTATGGCGGCTGGTATGTCGACACGCATCCGTCTGGCGGAATGTATGATTCCAGCGAAGAAAACTGTGTGCAGACACCTGTGAACGTTTACCAGATCCCGCTGCGCTGCCTGTACAACCGGCAGGTTCCCAATCTGCTGTTCGCCGGGCGCATCATCGGTGTGGAACGAAGCGTATTCTTCTCCAGCCGCGTGATGAACACCTGCGCGCTGTCCGGGCAGGTGGCGGGAACACTGGCCGCGCGGTGCCTGCAAGTTGGAAAAGCTCCGACAGAGCAGACGGATGCAGAAATTGCCGCCGTTCGCCGGACGCTGGCGCGGGACGATATGTTCATTCCCGGCGCGAAGATCGACGATCCGGAAGACCTTGCAAAACAAGCGGTCGTTTCCGTCAGCAGCGTACATAACGGCCGCTCCGGCGAGACGATCGGACGGATTTCTCTGAAAGACGGCGGCTTTGTGGCGTTCCCGGCAGCCCCCGGCAGGCGTATCCAGATCGAGATGCACGCCGAGCGGGCGACGACGCTTCGCGCACGCTGCGGAAGTGCAAAGCTGCCAAATCGGCTGAACATTGGTACACAAACAACGCAGCGGCAATGGGAGCTTCAACAGGGCATCCAGATGATCGAGGCGGAAATTACAGAAGAAAATGCCTCCTGCATCTGGGAATTTGAACCTGCGCCGGGCGTGGAGTTGGTTGTCTGCGACCGGGTCCGGACAGGCTTTCTCTGTGGACAGAACGGATTGCCGGAACTCTATGAACCGCGTGCGTGGTATTCCGCCGAGCCGGCGATTTACGAAGGAAAGCATCTTATTTCCGGTGAAAACCGCCCGTGGGGCGAGTCGAACGCATGGATCGCTGCGCCAGAGGACGCAGAGCCGTGGGCGGAGCTTCAATGGCAGGCCGCGGTCGAAGCGCGGGAGATTCGGCTGTATCTTGACCCTGATCTGACAATGGAGCTGCCGAGCAGCCACGCGAGTCATTGGGAAAAGAGCCATCTTTTTGCCGCGCGGACAGGAATGCCGCCGCAGCTTATCAAAGAACTTGCGCTGACAGCAGAGTTGGAAACCGGCGAAACGGTGTGTCTTGCAGAGCTGCATGAGCAGCACCAACGTCTCGTCAGCGTTCAGCTCCCGCAGACGGTGCGCATCCGTGCGCTGCGCGTAACGGTACGGCAGACATGGGGCGGCTTGTCTCCGGTTCTCTACAAAATCAGCGTTTTTTAAGTCATCACGGCAAATGCCATGATATAAAACACAAAAAAGAAAGGAAATGACAAACATGAAAAAACTTCTTGCATTGCTTCTGGCGGTCGTGCTGTGCCTGAGCCTTGCGGCCTGTGCAACGACCCCGAAGGACACTGCGACGGACACTACGCCCGCCGACACTGCAGCCGACACCGCGAAAGACGACGCTGCGGACAACACTGCAGATGACTCCAATGCATCCGAACCCGCTGCCGAGGGCGGCAAAAACATTGTCTGGGCCGGTTGGTCCGGCGAAGAAGAGGCCAGCAAGGACATCTTCCAGCGCATGATGAAGACCTATGAAGACGCTTCCGGCAACACCGTGACGTGGGTCGGCTGGACTTGGGCCGACACCGCGCAGCAGCTCCTCATCCGGACGCAGGGCGGCGAGCAGCTCGACCTGGCGCAGGCCGATATCGGCATCTTCAACACCATCGCGGCCGCTGGCGTGCTGGCCGACTGGAACGAAATCCTCGGCGAGGATTATCTGAAGGAAAACTTTGAGCAGTCTGCGCTCGACGTCGGCAACATCGACGGCAAGCAGCTCGGCCTGCCGTGGAGCATGGCGTCCATCACCATGGTCTACAACCCCGAGATCCTGGCAGCTGCCGGTTGGGACACCGTGCCCACCACGATCGAAGAGTTCGAGCAGTGCATGGCCGACATCAAGGCTTACAACCCCGAGATCATCCCCTACGCTGTTTCTACCAAGGACGCTACCTGCGCGGGCGACTTCATGCCCTGGCTGTGGACGTTCGGCGGCGCGATCTTCAACGAGGACGGCACCGTTGCCATCGACTCTGACGCGGCTGTGAAGTGCGTCGAGTGGTATCAGAAGCTCATGAACGAAGGCTACATTGCAATGGACACCGGCCGCGGCGAAGCGCGCCAGATGTTCGCGCAGGGGCGGGTCGCGTTCTATGACGACGCGGTCGTTGCGAAGGGACAGGCCGTCAACAATGGCGTTGCGCCGGAAGACGTTGTCAAGGTCTGCTCTGCAATGTCCCGCCCGGTTCTGAACGCAGGCGATCAGCCGCAGTCCACCATGTGGGGCCACATGCTCGTCACATTCCAGAACTCCGAGTATCAGCAGGAAGCTGCCGAACTGGCGAAGACCCTTGTCAGCGACGAGGTCGCCATGGACTACTTCGAGAACAACGGTATGCCCCCTGTCACCAAGAGCATGGCTGCGAAGGATGAGGTCAAGAACGACGCTTATCTGAACGGCTTCCTGTCCGCTACGTCTACAGCTCGTCTCGAAGAGACCGCCCGCATGACCAACGCCAGCGAGATCAAGACCATCATCACCGAAGAGCTGCAGTATGCGCTGCTCGGCCAGAAGACTGCGGAGCAGGCTGTCGCCGATATGGCTGCCCGCCTGAACGCACTGTAATTTTTCTGTTTCTCCTTTGGTTTGCCGTCCCGGCTTCTGCCGGGGCGGCATCCCCCAAGCGACCCGGCGGAAAGCCGCAGAACGGAGGTTCCAGCATGAAACAACTGAAAAACGGACGCGGGCTGACAGACTCCCAGATGGGCTTTTTGCTGATCGTGCCGGGTCTGGCGGTATTCCTCGCCATTATCCTGTATCCCTTTGTCGACGCGGTCATCACCAGCTTTACCGACCGCTCCCTGATATATCCCGATTATAAATTTGTCGCCTTCGCGAATTATGCCAAGGTCTTCAAAGACCCTTACTTTGGCAAGACACTCATCACGACACTGCTTTTCGTACTCGGCAGCACAGTTTTACCCTATACGCTCGGCATGATTTGGGCCATCGACCTGAATCAGGGGTTCAAGGGCGCAGAATTCCTGCGCGGCGTGACCTTAGTCAACTGGATCATTCCCGGCACAGCCATCGGCTTCCTCTGGAGCTGGATCTTTAATGGCCAGTACGGTATTCTAAATAGCATTTTGAAGGCACTTGGAATCTTGGAAACCGGGATTCCGTGGCTCGGCCAGACGAACACGGCGCTGCTCTGCGTGATCATTGCGCGCACATGGCAGATGCTGCCGTGGTACATGGCGTTCCTGCTCGGCGGTTTGCAGAGCGTGTCCCTTGACCAGATCGAGGCCGCGCACATCGACGGCGCGAACAACTGGACGACGTTCTGGCACATCATTCTGCCCGGCATGAAGCAGACGGCGGTGCTGGTGTTCATTCTGGGACTCATTGGAAATTTACAGCACTTCGACCTGCCGTGGACGATGGCGCAGGGCGGCCCCGCGCGGGCGACGACGACGCTCTCTATCGAGGTCTACACGACGGCGTTCAAAAACTGGAACATGGGCAAGGCCGCCACGGTCGGCACGATCTGGGCAATTTTGCTTGCGATTTTCAGCATCGTCTATCTGCGGCAGCAGAACAAACAGGACGGCTAAGGAGGGGAGAATATGTTTCAAAAAACAACGGCATTTCGCATCTTCTTCTGGGCCAGCCTGATTTTGATCGGCTTTTTCATCTTCTTCCCGCTGCTCTGGCTCATCAACACGGCGCTCAAGCCGACGAGCGAGACGTTCAGCAGCTATTTCTTCGTCGGGCCGCTGACGCTTGACAACATCATCCACATCGTGACGGACCCGAAGATCATGGGCTACCTGAAAAACAGCCTGATCGTGTCCTTCGGGTCGAGCCTGATGGCGACGATCGTCTGCGCGTTCGCGGGCTACAGCTTTGCAAAGTTCCGTTATCGCGGGCGGAAGTTCGTCATGGGGATGTTCATGATGAGCCAGGCATTCCCGCAGGCAATTCTGCTGCTGTCCATCTATTCGCTGATGAACAAGACAGGACTGCTCGGCAGCTATTGGGCGCTGCTGATCAGCTATGTGGTCTTTACGCTGCCGGTCGGCACGTGGACGCTCAAGAGCTATTTTGACAACATTCCGGATTCGCTCATCGAGAGCGCGAAGATCGACGGCGCGGGTCACTGGCGCATCATGACGAAGATCGTCTTCCCGATGGTGGTGCCTGGCATGACCTCCATTGCGATTTACGGCTTCGTCTGGAGCTGGAACGACCTGCTCTACTCCATGACGCTGGTCACGGACACGGCGAAGCGCACGCTGGCGTCCGGACTCGTGATGACGTTCCTCGGCGAGGCGTCGACCAACTGGGGCTACATGATGGCGGCTTCCATCGTCGCGGCCGTCCCGGTCACGGTCATCTTCGTGTTCCTGCAACGTTATTTCATTCAGGGTCTCACGGCGGGTGCGGTGAAGGGATAACGCAGAAAACGTAATTTTACAGAGTTCCAAAACCCGGCAGACCGATCCCAAAACTTCGTGCTGCCGGGTTTTCCGGAGTTACACAGCGCATATGCGCTGTCTTGTTTGCGATGCAAACATGAATGTCTTTGTCATGTTGGGACGATTGATGTCTCCCATGAAATATAACCGGAAATTAAAACGCAAGGAGGAAACAGAATGAAAAAGACACAGAGATGGCTCTGCCTGCTGCTTGTTGCCTGCATGATGCTCAGCATCCTGTCGGTCGTTGCCATGGCGGTGGAGCCTCCTAAAGTGCTGTATCGTGAAAACTTTGATGCAGTCAGCGCGGAAGGCATGGGCGATGGATGGTCGCTTATTGAGATGAAGGAAGGCAAAGCGCTTTCGGGCACAAGTTCGCCGGAAGGCTCGCTGCTGAAAGTACTTCCGGTTGAGAATTTACCAAAAGAATATACCATTGTTGCGGATGTGGCGGTGCTGAAAAAGCTCGGACAGTGGTGGCCCAGTGCAAGCGTGGTATTTCAATATGCTGATGATTCCAGCTTTCATCATTTCAGCATGAAACCAATCTACACAAACCTCTGGGCAGAGTTTTTTCAATGGCAAAATGGAAAGGAAACGCAGCTTGCTGACGGCAACAACTGCGCAAATTTTGCAGATCCCCAAAATATGCGTCTGCGTGTGACAGTATCCCCTTCTGAAATCAACTATTATGTTGACGGAAGAAACGTCGCGACATGCGAGAATAAAGGCGCGGCAGGAACCCGGGTCGGTCTGAGAGTTAGCCGGGCAGAGGCGCTGTTTGACAACCTTATAATCTATGAGGGCGTAGTCGAACCTGCTGTGGGGAATGAAAAAGGTGAAATTGTCCTGACACCGGACCCAACGATATGGAATAATGAGGATGTGTTCTATTCAGAGCCTTCCGGCGCGTGGAGCAGTGTGTCCCAAAAGGGCTGGGACGATTCTGATGTGCGTACAGCCAGCAGCGGCAGCGCCGTTTGGAACGCTTATTCACCGTTGTATTCTTATTCCTCAGCGAGCAGCGGCAATTTTAAGCTGGAGTATTATCTTCCGACGGAAGATTGCGCCGAGATCAGTGTGACTGTGAACACTGTACACGGCATGTGGAAATACACAATCCCCGCTAAAAGTCCTATCGGCTGGAAGGAACTTGGTGTAGTCACTGCATCGAAGGGCACGGTATTTAAGGTAACTGCGTCGTCCAATGGGCAGATCTATGCGGATGCTGTGCGAATGACGCCGACTGGCGATCAGGCCGATGCGGTCTACACGCCGACAGGAGGCGCCTCCACGGAAACGGCGATCCTGGTCAATCAAATCGGCTATGACAACGGAACGGCCATGCGCGCAAGCTGCCTGAACGTTGCGGATGGAACGGAGTTCCTCGTCATAAACCGGAAAACCGGCGAGTTCGCATATACAGGGCAGGTCGAGAATGGAATCGCGGACTTCACCGGAAAGATCGATGCGGCGGAAGATACAGACTTTTATATTTCCTGCGCCGGGAAGGAATCCTACGATTTTACCATTGGCACGAACGTCATCCAGCGGCGGAGCGTCAAAAATGCGCTGGCATTTATGAACGAGGTGAGATCTGATGGATTCAAACGGTACAGCACGGACGGTGCTGCGAGAAATGGCACGGCCATCGCCTGGCGTGACAGCCATCAGTTCAGCTTCGAACTAAACGGCCTGGTTATGCAGTATATGGCAAACCCATCTGTTTACGACAATATGCCGCACAGTATCGTCGGATTGGATCAGTGTGACTATCCAGAACTGCGGACACAAAATGAACCGGACATTATCTGGCTGATCAAGTTCGCGGCGCGGCGGTATTACGACATTGGCACGAACACAAAAGAGAAGCTGCATATGCTGACGAAAGAGCAGCTGGCCTACTATCTCTATCTGGCACCGGAGCTGATCGCGCGCGGCTGGGAAACCGAAGCGTTTTATCAGAAGGTGCGCGATTTTACGATCTCAGTCTGGGGAGATAAGACCGCCACCGTGCAATGGTATGCGGTTAAAGGAACAGATCATGATCTTTACAGCGTACAGAGCGTGTTTGGAGGGTTGAAGGGTCAGCAGCCTATGGGACATTCGATCGTGCCGAATCTGCTGATGTATGAAGTGGCAAAGCGGGACGGTCTTTCCGAGACGCAACAGAACCGGTTCCTGGACGCGGCGATTAAGAACTGCGAGTACACGATCAGCAACAATGACGGCAACGATATCTGCGACCCATTCTATTGCAAGGGACAGCGGATGAGCGAGTATATCACCGTTCCCGCGCTCGGCTATTTCATCGAAATGTGCCCTGGGCAGGAAACGCTGAAGGCGCAGGTCAAGGCGAAGATCGCCGAGTGGGCGGAGGTCAATATCGCGCGCGGCGACAACCTGTGGGACATCCGCAAGGCTGTGAGTAAAGCGGCGGGGGATCTGGAAAAATATAAATTCCACAACCCGAACTTTACGGATGCCCAGAAAACGATCACGAAGGAATACTGGACCGGCGCGGCCTATGCCACTGATGACAATCAGACAGCCTATTTGGGCGGCGAAGTACCAAAGAATGAGCCAGGTAATCAGGCTGGGCTTCAGGCAATTACGTATGCGGCGGCGCGCGTTCTGGACGATGTTCCGACCAAGGAGCGGCTGTATGCGCTCGGCGTCGCGGCAATCGATGACCTGTTTGGGCGGAATCCTTCGGGCAGAGCGGCTTTCTATCACTTTGTCCGCGACTTCAAGGGAGGCGACCTCGGCTGGTATACGCAGCCTGATGGTGGCTATGGTATGCTGAGCGGATGCACCGGCGTGATTGATGGAAACGCGCCGGAGGCCTGCTATCCTTACAATCCGGATGCGTATGCTTCGGGCTACACCGAGGGCTGGGTCGCGTACAACACGGCGTGGAACGCTTCGCTTGCGTACAGTCAGGCGGAGAATGTCGAGCTGGATGTCGACACGGCGAACGGTACGAATGTGGGCGCCATAGTGACCGTGACGCTGACCGCGCCCATCAACATGGACACGGAAACTGCCGAGACCGGCACGGTCTGGGTCACGAATGAGGCGACTGGCGAACGCACGGCGGTCACGGTGAAGGAGGACGGCGTGAGCAACACGACGTTCAAGGGCAGCTTCGATCTTCCGAACGCGCAGACCGTCACGGTGAGCTACGGCTCCGGCCTGTTCGCACACACGCAGACGATCACAGTCGAGGGCTATCAGGAGGTCAAGACGACGGCCCTGACGCTGAAGGCAGACAAGACCAAGGCGGAGGCCGGCGAGACAGTGAAGCTGACGGTGGAGTTCACGCCGGAGAACACGACGGACAAGACCGTGGACTTCACGTCCAGCAATACGGACGTCGCGACCGTTGACGCAAACGGCAATGTGACGTTTCTTGCCGCGGGCAAGGTGACGATCACGGCGGCGCTGAGATCGAATCCGAGTATTTTTAACAGCGTGGAGCTGACTGTGGAGGAAGCGGAACAGCCTCTGATGCCGATCACAAAACTGGATGAACTCTATAAAAAGGTCTACACGGACGCGAACGGCAGCCTGAATTACAGGATGTATGTGCCAGCGGATTATAACAGCAGTAAGACTTATCCGGTGCTGATCTATCTCAATGGTGCAGGCTCCCGCGGTACGGACAATGCAGGGCAGCTGAGGAATCTTTCTCCGCTGATTACGCCGCTGATCGGGGACACGAAGCACGAGTGTAGCCATGAATTTTGAATACGTTACCTATTACATCATTACCGCGTTCGGTCAAACGGCGACGACCTTTACCAGTCAGAACCACGCCGCCGGGGAATTCTGGCGATGTAGGCGCATTCTGCGGCTGTGTCTGGGCTTGTCGCTGCTTTGCAGTACGGTTCCGTTTTTTGCGATTGTCCTGTTCCGAGATACGCTCTCGGGGCTTTTTACGCCGAATGCTGCGGTCATTCAGAGCGCAGGCGTGCGGATTTTGTGCATGCTGCTCTTTGAGCCGCTGTGCAATTTGTATGAAATACCGGCGGGCGTTCTGCGCGGCAGCGGGCATGCGCTGTATCCGGCGCTCAGCACGATGGTTGGAACGTGCGCATTTCGCATCGCCTGGATTTACACAGTCTTCCGGGCAAAACCGACCCTCCCGATGCTCTACCATGCGTTCCCGCTCTTGTGGGCAGCGACGATTGTGCTGACTGCGCTCGGGCTTCTGGCGCTGCGTCCTTTTGCGCCCGGCAGCGAGCATCCGCATACAACGGCGCAGCCTCGCCGCGTTTGACCTCCGGCGCAGGTCATGTGAAAAAACAAAAAACGGATCTGCTGAAACCGCAGCAGATCCATTTTTTATGCCCTTATTTTTTCTTTGCGCTTTTCCAGTTGAGAAACAGCATCACCACAAACGGGATACCGAGATAGCCGCAGATGGGGTAAAAAACGCCGACAAGCGTGCCAAACCCAAACCGGCTGAACACGAACGCCGCTGCGCACAAAGCCGCGTTCATAAGTCCCGCTCTTTTTTGAAGCTTCGGTGCTTGCAGCTCCCACTGCCGCAGAAGCGCAAACACGCAGCCCAGCGCCGACACGACCATGCTTAAGGTCATGAGTACGCTGTATCCTGTCTGCAAAACCGGGCTGATTTCTCCCGCGAGGACGATCATCGGCAGCTCGTCCTGCCCTGCCTCGGGGCAGACCAGCATCGCCGAGATCATGCTCATCGCAATCAGAAGCAGCACCACGTTTCCGGAAAGAAGTCCCTTTCGAAGCGTTTTCCCGCCCGGAATGTGTTCTGCCAGCGGGATCATCGTCGTCAGCGACCCGAACAGATTATACGCCGCATACGTCGCCGCGCTCACATACCAGTTCGGACGCAGCAGCGATGCCTCCGGCGCAAATTCTGCCGTCTGTCCCTTCCCGCCGGAAATGACCACGACCGCAATGATCACCGCGCACACCGTAATAACCGGCACGAGCGCACTGAATGACGCGACAAGACTTTGCAGTCCGCACAGCGCCAGCACGAAGATCACCAGCGTCACAATCGCCCCAAGCAAAATCGTAGACAGCCCCGTCAGCCCCGACAGACTCTCTGCCGCACCAGCGATCATGATCACCACGACGCCGAACAAAAACAGATACTGAAGCGCCAGCAGCGCTGTCCGCAAAAGGGAGCTGTCGCCTCTCGTCATGAGAAACCCGATGCGCGCTTCTCCCGTCGACCGCACCAGACCCAGCAGCGCCCCATGCGCCGCCGTCATAATGACCGCCGATACCAGAAAACCTGCCAGTCCCGCCGCGCCGAAGCACGCAAAAAATTTCCAGAGCTCCTGTCCGGAGACAAAGCCAGCGCCCAAAAATACGCCCACAAAGGTAAAGCACAGCTGTACCCAAGAAATCTTCTTCATCTTCTGCCGCTCTTTTTCGCAAAAATCTCCACGATTGCCCGTTCCGTTTCCTGCATCCCAGGGCTGGAAATATAGCCGATATCGCGCATCGTCTCCTCAGGCGTCCTTCCCGCGATGCCGTGCTGTGCGGATGGGGAAACATCGCAAAGCGCCAGTTCACACGCCCGGAATGCCGCGTCCGTCGCCGCGACGGCCTTGAGCGCACAGCCGTGATTACCGCCGTCACAGATCATGCCCGTGATGGAAAGCGCCATATTGCGAAGCGTCATAGAAATCTGCGAAAGACTGCCGCCGCGCAGCATACAAAGCCCGCACGCCATGCCCGTTCCCGCTGCGACGCCGCAGCCGCACATCGCGGAAAGCCTTCCTGAGTACTCTTTTATGTACTGCGTCACGAGCATACTCAACGCTGCCGCCCGCAAAAGCGCCTCTTCGGCGTACCCTTCCGCCTTCGCTGCGGCATACAGCGGCATCACTGCGATGATGCCATGCGAGCCAGAGCCCGTGATGCTCATCGCCGGAGCGCCCGCGCCCAGAACCCGCGCCTCGATCGCGCCCGCGCAGAGAAGCTGCGCCGTAGACCACGTGTCGGAGGACAAAAGTGTTTTTCCGTTTTTCTCAAAAAGATGGTGCGCCACAACCGTCCGCGCATCGCGAAGCCCTTCCTCCAAAAGCGCCAGATTCATGGAAAACGCCTCGCGGAGAAAAGAAATTTCCTCGATCGGAACTGTTTTCGCGTAGGAAACCAGCGCCTCAAACGAAAATCCGTGAATTTCCGGCGCAGCCGCTTCTTCCGCCCGCGTCTCATGCACCGGCTCCAGAAGCTCCTCGCCGTTTAACACAATCGATACGATATTCGTGTGCGTGTGCCGGATGGTGACGCTGCAAACGTCCATCTCCGTTTTTACATCCGCGCGGATATAAATTTCCGAGTCAATGCCCGTCATTTCTGCCGTCACCGCGCCTGCGTCCAAAAGCGCCTTCGCCGCCGATACGGAAGCCTCGTCGATATTTTCCAGTGCCTCAAGTTCCTTCTCCGCCTTCCCAGCGACTGCGCCCAGCGCCGCTGCCCATAAAAAGCCGACCTCCCGCGTGCCCGGAATGCCGCAGGTAAACGCATTTTTGTACATCCCGGAGTTGAGCGCGAGATGGATTTCCCGCACCGTACCGCGCGTCCGCTTCTTTGCCGCTGCCACCGCCAGTGCGATCGCTCCCGGCTCTGTCACCCCAAGAGACGGCTTACAGTCGTTTCGAATCAGTCTTGTCAGTTCGTTCATACCCGTCTTCCTTTCGCTCGCCTTGTCTTTTCTGAGACCTTCTGCTATTGTTTTTCATAGGTGTTTTCCAATTCTACAATAAACGCCTGCTCAGCCTGCGAGAGCGTTCGTCCCCGGCTTTTGACCCAGAGCGTGTTGAGCGTAAACGGCACGTCCTCCAGCGGAATATACACGCGCGAACACGCCGGTGTGGAAAACCGCGTAAAATCGCAGCCCACATAATAGCTGTCCGTGCAGTCGACGATCTGCCGCAGCGTGCCCCGATCCTGAATGACGATCCGTTTTTCCAGAATGCTCGGATTATACTGCGACACGTCCGAGCAGTAATTGATGTTCGTGATGTCCTCGTCGGCAAACGTCACGTGCGGATACGGCCGCAGCTCACGCACGAGAAGCGAATTTCGGTTTGCCAGTGGATGACCGTACCGAACCTGCGCCACAACTGGGCTAACCTCTAGAAGGTGTGTTTCCAGATCAACACTTCTGCACTTGTGCAGAAATGCCGTCTCCTGATCGCTTGTGTAGTGCAGAATACCGATGCCGTAGATCCGGCTGCTGACCAGACGGATGATATTGTCCGTCGTGTCCTCCTTGAGCGCCAGATTCAGAAGCTTTTTGTCCTCGCACCGCTTCTGATAATATTCGATAAACGCCGAAATGACCGGCGTGCAGCGCTGTGTGGCGACCAGAAGCGTCTCCTGCTCAGCCTTTTCGTGGTTAAAATACTGCCCCTCGAGCTGGTCGAACGCCAGAAGCAGCCGCCTGGCACGCTCGATGAACTCCAGCCCGTCGTGCGTCGGGATGGCACCCTTGTTCGTTCTTTGAAACAGGCTGATGCCGATCTGCGCTTCCACCTCCTGCACGGCTCTGCTCAGCGTGGACTGCGAAACATACAGGTTCAGCGCCGCCTTGTTGATCGAGCCTGCCTGCGCCACTGCCACAACGTACCGCAGCTCCTGCACATTCATCCGAACCCCTCCCTTTGCCCGTCCGGGCTGTTTTCCGTTATTCTGACCGGTCCGCAATTTTGCATAACAATCTTATCAAAAAACAGCACTCTGCACAAGAGCCGGAGTCAAAAACGCCTATGCTTTGGCTGCATAGCAACTATGCGCAAATGGTTCTACCATTTTCAGCCCGCCTTCCTTTATACTTGTAGTAAAGGCGCCGGACTGCTGTCCGTGCTCCAAATCAAGAAGAAAGAGGAGAGAATCAAATGTCAACAGCTCTGAAAATCGGTGTGATCATCGGATACATCGCGATCATTTCCTTTATCGCCACGTATCTCGGCAAGGGCACCAAAACCTTCAAGGACTTCGCCATCGGCGGCTCCAGGATTCCCTGGTACATCATGGGCGGTACGTTATTTTCCACTTTCTGCGGCGGCGCGACAATGGTCGCCTACGTCGGCAACTTCTACTCGCAGGGATTGATCTGGATCTGGATTCCCATTCAGGTCGTCCTCGTCGGCGTCATCTACCTGTTCCTGTACAAAAAAGTCTTTAACCTGCGTCAGGTCTCGACCGCCGATATCATGACGCTTCGCTACGGTGAAAAGACGCGCCTCATTTCGACGCTCGTCGTCATGCTCGCAGAGGTCGGCATGGCATCGGCAATGCTCAACACCTGGACCTCGATGGTCATGACCTATGTCGGCTTCTCGCGTCCTGTCGCGCTGGCGCTCGGCTGCATTCTGTTCTTCGTCACCGCGGCGCTCGGCGGCTATAAGGGCGTTGCCACCACCGACGCCATTCAGGGCGGCATTGTCATGATCGGTCTGACCGCGGGCGTCATCGTCTTCGTCAGCAAAGCCGGCGGCATGGGCGCCATCGCGGCGGCGGCAGGTCCCGAGAAGATGAACATTTTCTCCACCGCCAACGGCTGCTCGTTCATTACCATCCTCGGCACCTTCGTTTCCAGCTTCGGTATGCACATGGCTCTGCAATCAGGCTACGTCTCGCGTATCAACTCGGTTGCCACCCCGCGTGACGCCAAGCGCGGCATCTGGATGTTCATCATCTGCCAGGCGCTCGGCTTCGGCGTCTTCATCCCCATCATCGGTCTGTCCGGCAACGTGCTGCTGCAGAACGCCACCATCGGCGACTCCGTCATCGGCACAATGATCGATCTGTATATGCCTGCGGTTGTGGCGCTGATTTACGTCGCAGCCATCGTCTCTGCCGTTCTTACCACCGCAAACTCGTCGCTCCTGTCCGCGTCCATCTGCGTCACGAACGACATCTACGCCGGTATGATCAACAAAAACGCAACGGAAAAGCAGAAGCTTCTCGTTTCCAAGCTCTCTATCGCCGCGTTCATCCTGCTGGCGCTGCTTCTGACCACGCAGTTTACCACCATCATCTCCATGATGTTCGTCACCTACACCATCAATGCCCTCATCGCTATCCCGCTGTTTGCAGGTCTGTATGGCAAGAAGGGCGGCGCACTGGCTGCAAACCTGTCTCTCATTCTGGGCGCAGCATCCGTCATCATCTGGCTCCTGCTCGGCACGCCCTTCGGCATCCACGTTGCAATCGTTGGTCTTCCCATGGCAGGTCTCGGCTACCTCATCGGCATGGCAGTCGGCGACAAGCCCACGGAAGCGCAGCTCAAGGCTATCGCGGACGCCGGCATGAAGGTCAGCAACTAAAATCAGGAAGGAGCGATCCCATGCTCTCTTGTGACACATTCGCACTCGGAAAAGACTATTTCACCGGTCATCAGACGTTTTTGTGCAAAAACAGCGACCGTCCGCTCGGCGAGGCACAGCCGCTTCTGTTTGCCGCGGCAGCCGACCATGCGCCCGGCGAAACGCTGCGCTGCACCCACCTGACGCTCCCGCAGGCGGAACACACCTACGCCGTTCTCGGCTCGAAGCCCTACTGGATCTGGGGCTTCGAGATGGGCGCGAACGAAAAGGGGCTTTTCATCGGCAACGAGGCGCAGGGCTCCCGCTGCCCGGCGGAAAGCGAGGAAGGTCTGCTCGGTATGGATCTGCTGCGTCTGGCGCTCGAGCGCACCGCAACCGCCCGCGAGGCAATTGCCCTGCTCGGAACATTCCTGTCGCAGTACGGTCAGAACGCCAACGCCAATGTGCGCTATGACCGCCGGTATGAAAACTCCTACCTTCTCGTCGACCCCGAAGAGATCTGGCTCATGGAAACTGCCGGTCGGCAGTGGGCTGCAAAGAAAATCCCCGACTGGGCTGCCATCTCCAACTGTTACACCATCGCAGACGACTATGACCTCTGCTCAGAGGACATGGAACGCGTTGCCCGTGACCGGCGCTATCTTTCCCCGAGTGAACCGATGCATTTTGCAAAGGCGTATACCCTCCCGGCACCGCGCCAGAGCCACGCCGTGCCGCGCTGGAGACGCATGTGCGCCCTTATTTCCGCGCACAAAGGTCCGCTTTCGCTCCAGGATGCCAAGCAGATCACGCGCGACCACCACGACGGCGAGATCATCGCTCCGCGTTTCGGCGCATGCTGTGCAAACTTTATCAGCATCTGTATGCACGCGCAGGACGCAAACAGCTCGCAGACAGCCGCGTCCATGCTCTTCTGCCATGATGATGTACTTGGCATGACCTTCCGCTATGCTCCGTCCATCCCTTGCTGCTCGGTCTTTCTTCCGGTCTATTTCACCGGAACGCTTCCCGCCGCGTTAGCAGCCGGAGACCGCTATTATGACGAAAACTCTCTCTGGTGGAACGTCGAGCGGCTTTCCATGGCTATCACCGCAGATGAAGAACGCTTTGGTCCCGACGCCCGCGCAGCCCTGCTCGAGCTGGAGCAGTCTCTGGAGGCAAAGGCGGCAGATGCGGAAGCGCAGGCAAAACGCCTTCTGGCAGCCGGAGATAAGGCCGCGTCCGACCACGTTCTGAATGATCTCACGCAGTACGCCGTGACAGAGCTTCTCACTCGTTCCAAATCGCTTTCCGATCAGATTCTCCGCACGATCAGCGCTAGCGGGGGGCTTTATGGTCCGCGCAAAGAATTCCTTGAGGAATACTGCACCTGGGCGCATATGACGCTGGCATAGCCCCCATAAAGCCCCCGGCAAAAACGCACGCTCTGAAAAATATGATATGCTCCCTCTATGCGTGGCAGCGGAAAAACAAACTGTCAAACATGGAGGGGGCATTGTTATGCTTCAAAAGGTGGGGCATGCGGCGCAAGGCGAGGGGAACTGCCGGGCAGGCGGAACCAGATGCTGCTCGGAAAGGAAGCTGCAAGCGGTACAGCGGTTTCTGCCAGGGTACGATATAATCGCTTCGCAGCTCGATTTCTCGGTTTGGAAACGGATGAAAAACCTTGCCGGAAACCTCCAACCCTTGATATACGGAGCTTTTCCGGTTTGGCGTAATTGTACCGTAAGGGCACACATTTGTAACCTTGGCGCTTCAGAATGGCGTAAACGCAAAAACGGTGTCGAGTATGCTCGGACATTTCGATGCAGGCTTCACGCTCCGCACCTACACCCATGTCACGCGCCAGATGCAGGAAAGTGCAGCCGAAAAGATGGGAAATTTTATGTCGCAAGTCATGTGAAAAAGCAAAGAAAAAACACAGAGCGTCGGAGAGGATATTCTGACATCCGACCTAGCACCTTATCTATTCAGAACAAAGACAGATGACAAT
>ERZ832522.3065-NODE-3065-length-19160-cov-17.598796_pt1 | contig 19160 bp, 18 predicted proteins | sample MGYA00519951_ERZ832522 | MGnify/ENA primary metagenome ERZ832522 (study PRJEB31850, sample SAMEA3708728) | human gut metagenome | biome: human gut; feature: human-associated habitat; material: faeces | place: China | collected 2014 ... | reverse complement strand
GCCCGTGGCGGGCGATGCACTCCTGACAGGTGTGGTAGGCGCGCTTTTCGTCCTCACGGTTCTGGCGCATCCGGCGCACATCCACGCTGTCGGCCATCCGGGTGATGGGCTTGAGGGCCTTGGGGACAGCGGAGTCGGCGATCTCCTTCACGCCCTGCACCACTTCGCCGCATTCCACGCCCCGGGCCGTCTCGACGATAACATAGTCGCCGGTCTTGATGGGGGTGTCTGCGGGGTCAAAATAATAGGTCTTGCCGTTGTCCTTGAAACGGACGGATATAACTTTCTTCATAGCATTCCTCTTTGGGGTCGTATCGAACGTATATAAGCCCGGAACATGGGCCTTATGCAGTCTGGATAGGCGCTGTGCCTGAAATTGCGATAAAATTCCATTCTGCATTCTAGTATAGCATAATCCGGCCCGTATTTCCACGAAATATGGCAAGAAAGTAGCCGGGATCTTCCCATTGACTTCCTAAACCAAGGTGGCTTAAGGAAAGTTTTGTTAAATATTAACTTCAGGACTATTGCAAGGGAGATTCCCTCGTGTATAATAGGAACGATAAGAAGTGTTCAGAGGGTGCTGCCGTGGTTGCGGCGTACCTTTTGCCGCGCGGCGGCATAAAAAAAGAAATGGATAGGAAATCATGGAAAAATTCAGTGTCAAAAAGCCGTTCACCATCCTTGTTGCGGTCATCATGGTCCTGCTGCTGGGCTTCGTGTCCATCACGAACCTGCAGACGAACCTTCTGCCCGACATCAGCACGCCATACCTCATGGTGGTCACTGTCTACCCCGGTGCCAGCCCGGAGCGTGTGGAGTCAGAAGTCTCCGATGTGATGGAGAACGCGCTGGGTACAGTGTCCGGCGTCGAGAGCATCACGGCGACCTCGGCAGAAAACTACAGCCTTCTGCTCATGAAATTCGCCGAAGGCACCGACATGAACAGCGCGATGGTCAAGACCTCCAACAAGGTGGACCAGACCGCGTCCAGCCTGCCCGGCACCTGTCTGACTCCCTCCATCATCGAGTACAGCCTGAACATGAACGCCTTTATGACGGTGGCTGTCAGCCGGGAGGGCAGCGATGTCTACGATCTGTCGGATTTTGTGGATAACACCCTCGTGCCTTATGTGGGCCGCACCGGCGGCGTTTCCAGCGTGTCGGCCAACGGCCTCATCGAAAAGATGGTGCAGGTGCAGCTGAATCAGGATAAGATAGACGAAGTGAACGCCCGCCTGCTGGAGCTCATCGACACCCAGCTGGCCGACGCCCGCGCCCAGCTCGATGACGCCGAGGCCCAGATCGCCGCAGGCCGTGCCGAGTACGAAAAACAGCTGAAAAATTTCGGCAACACCGTCTCCGATACGGTCATGGCCCAGATGGGTACGGAGGTGGCCGACGCCGTCACCGTCGTGCGCGACCAGGCGCAGGCTTTGCTGAGCAGCATCAACCAGCTCATCGGCGTGGTCAATGAGCCGGAGATCCAGCAGGCCCTCATCGACGTCCGCGACGGCCTGCAGCGCGTCGTGGACCAGTTCAACCAGACCGGTATGCGGGACATCGACTCCCTCATCGAGATCGTCGGCGAGCTGCGCGACATCACCGATAAGCTCACCAGCGCTCTGCAGGAGCTGCAGGGCCGTCTGGGTACCAGCGACGGCACCGTCTCCGACCTTGCCGATGAGCTGGAAGTCTCCAACAGCCTGAGCACCATTTATAAGACTCTGGACGAGGTCATCAAAGCCATGGACAATGTCCCCGGCCTGATGAACCAGTTCTCCGTCGCTCTGGGCAGCTATTCCAGCCAGCAGCTCAGCGCCTATATGCAGTTCACCGAGGCCCGGGAGAAGCTGAAGGACTACGAAAACCAGCTGGAAGACGCCAAGCAGCTCTACGAGGAGACCAAGGAAAAGGCCCTTGCCAGCGCCGATGTGGCCAAGCAGCTGGACATCAAGACCCTCGCCCAGCTCATCTACGCCCAGAACTTCTCGATGCCTGCCGGCTATGTTGCCGATAAGAGCGGCGAGTCCTGGCTGCTGAAGGTCGGCGAAGAGTACGACAGCGTTTCGGACATCGAGGGCGCACTTCTGCTCCACGTCGAGGGCTTCGGCGATGTCCGCCTCTCCGATGTGGCCGACGTGGCCGTCATCGACAACGCCGAGGCCAGCTACACCCGCCTGAACGGGGAGCGGGCCGTGGTGCTGAAAATTTTCCGCAACGCCAATTCCAGCGCCAGCAGCGTCTCGGACGGCTGCCTGAATGCCTTCAAGGAGCTGCAGGCCCAGTATTCTGACCTTCACGTCGTCGTCCTGTCCAACCAGGGCAACTACATCACCATCATCGTCAACAGCATCATCAGCAGTATGCTGGTGGGCGCTGCGCTGGCCATCATCGTGCTGGCCATCTTCCTGAAGGACATCAAGCCTACCCTCGTGGTCGGCGTCAGCATCCCGCTGTCCGTCCTGTTCGCCGTCGTTCTGATGTACTTCACCGGCCTCGACATGAACATCATGACGCTGGCAGGTCTGTCGCTGTCGCGCGCGGAGGGGCTGATAGTGGCGTTGGCGTTTATCGGGATACTGTGGATAGAGATTCTGCGCACGGCGGATGGCGGGGCAGGGCGCCGGATATGGCGTGCAGTCTGGAGTGCCGGGGCGGTCTTTCTCTTTACGGCGGTACTGCTTTCGCCGCGTTTATACCAGGTATGGAGCTACTGTGGTTATCCGGTAACGGATGCGCGGATGGTGGGAGTGCTGGATCCGGTATTCAATCCTGAACGGGCGCAGGCCTTTGCGGATGGTGAGCGCAAAGCGGTGGAGAATGTTCCGGCGGATGGTATAGAAGACGATGATAAAAAATCCGGTGTAGCGGAGCGCTTTATAGATTGTCTGGAGGATCAGTCCCGTGGTCTGTACGAAGTTTATTTGCCGTTCACGCTGCTGGGCTTGATATTGCTGATCATGCGCCGGGCATGGCGGCGGGAATACAGTTATATGCTGTTGCTGATCGGGCTTAACTTTGTATTGTTCTATATTTCGGTAAGTTCCTACCGTTATTATACGGTTGCGTTGCCTTTGGCGATGGTATTCACGGTTTATGGCGGAGCGGAAGTTGCGGTCTGGGTAAGGAAATTCCGTCTGGTGTGGGTGGCGGTGGTGTTGCTTGCGGTGCTGGCGGTATTTCCGGCAGCTTGACCGGTGCGTTTGGCGGCAGCGTATTCTTTTTTGATAGCCTGTTTCTGCTGCCAGCGGGAAATGGGGTTGCTGGCAAACTGAGGATTTTCCCGCAGGGACTTCTGATACAGGGCGTTCACATTGGCCTTCTCCAGCTTCTGCTCGGCCTGGGCGGCCTTGCGGTAGGGCTTCAACTTGTGGCTGCGGTAGCCCTCCCGAACCAACCGTGCGCCGGTCTCAGCAGCCTCCTCGGACTTGTGGGCGCTCTCCACGCCCACATTGTCCTGTTCGGTCTCCCGGATTTCCTTGTGAACTTTCCCCAGGGCGGCATTGGCAGGGGTATCCCGCACCGCATGGGACAGCTTGGAGGGCGGCTTCTTCTTGTCCTCCAGCACCAGCTTGGTGGTCACTTTGCCGGTTTCCGGGTCCACCGTCTTTTGCCGGACCTGCTTTTTAGGAATTTTAGCCTGCGCCTTATCCGCTTTGGCGGCGGCCTTGTCCGCCTTACGAATGGGCTTCTCCAGCGCCGGGTCAGAGCGTTCCTCGTCTGTAAAGCGCAGGCGCGGTTCCTTATTCAAACCATTCACCCAGCATGAGGGCGTCCGTCATGTAGCGCAGCTCCACACAGACGGCCAGCCCAACAGGGTCATGGAAGGGGTGCTGAAGCAGATGGGCGTAGATCTGCGCCACCACATTGGCCAGCAGCTCAGACTGGCTGCCCTCGAAGATGACGATGGCGGGAATACCGTTCATGGCGCACCAGATTTCCGTCAGGCGCAGCAGGCCCGCCTCGCCATCCTCGCTCAGCTGGGCTGCCTGATCCGCAGCCGTTCGGGTCTCGCTGACGGCATCGGCCAGCTCGGTGAGCAGATAGGTGCGCTCACTCTCCAGGGCATCGTCAAAAAACATCATGGTGTTAAGTTCAGTATCGGGTTTCATGGTCATTCATCCTCCTTTTTCAGTTCCTGGGGTTTGGTGGTCATAATGCGGTACAGCTCGGTGTTCTTCGGGAAATGGTCCACGAAAGGCAGGATCGTGGAGCCGTAGAACAGCAGGCCCTCGCCCTCGCTGGAGTGGGTCACATAGGACAGCTGGTGCGGGGAAATGCCCAGCTGCTTGGCGAGAATCTGCCGGTCCCCGCCCGCCTGGTTGAGCATATACACGAAGTCGGAGTTTTCAAAGATGTTCTCCACCTCGCGGGAAGAAAGCAGGTCCTTGACATTCTGCGTGATGCCGGTGGGGATACCGCCCCACTTGCGGAACCGCTTCCAAATCTCCACCGTGTAGGCGGCGGTCTGTTCCTCTTTCAGCAGCAGGTGCATCTCGTCGATGTAGTAGCGGGTGGACTTGTGGGCGGCGCGGTTGATGGTGACACGGTTCCACACCTGGTCCTGAACCACCAGCATACCGATTTTCTTCAGCTGCTTGCCCAGCTCTTTAATGTCGTAGCAGACAATGCGGTTGTTGATGTCCACATTGCTTTGGTGGTTAAACACATTGAGGGAGCCGGTCACATAGATTTCCAGCGCCGTGGCGATGTACTGCGCCTCTTTCTCGTCCTGCGCCCGCAGCAGGTTGTAGAGGTCCTCCAGGATGGGCATATTCTCCGGGCGGGGGTCATTGAGATAGGTCTGATAGACCAGCCGCACACAACGGTCAATGATGGTTTTCTGCACCGGCTGCAAGCCCTCTTTGCCGCCCACGATCAGTTCACACAGGGACAAGATGAAGTCGGACTTGAGAGACAGCGGACTTTCATCGTCCGAGTAGTCCAGATTCAAGTCCATCGGGTTGATGTAGTTGGTGGAGGTAGGCGAAATCTTGATGACCTGCCCATGCAGGCGCTCCACCAGGGGCGCATACTCGGCCTCCGGGTCACAGATGATGATGTCATCATTGGTGAGCAGGAAACAGTTGGCGATCTCGCGCTTGGCGCTGAAGGACTTGCCAGAACCCGGCGTACCGAGAATCAGTCCGTTGGGGTTTTTCAGCAGCTTGCGGTCCACCATGATGAGGTTGTTGGACAGGGCGTTGATCCCGTAGTACAGCGCCTCTTTGCCGTTCTGGAAAAGCTCCTGGGTGGTGAACGGAACAAAGATAGCCGTGGAACTGGTGGTCAGCCCTCGCTGAATCTCGATCTGATTGAGGCCCAGGGGCAGCGCGGACATCAGCCCTTCTTCCTGCTGGAAGTCAAGCCTTGTCAGCTGGCAGTTGTACTTCTGCGCGATGGAGCTGGCCTGGAATACATTGTTGTCCAGCTGCCGGGGATTGTCTGCCGTGTTCAGCACCAGAAAGGTGACAAGGAACATTCGCTCGTTCCGGCTCTGCAAATCCTGTAAGAGCTTCTTGGCCTCGGCACCGTAGGTGGCAAGGTCGGAGGGAATGATGTCCATGTCATACCCGGCACGGACAGCCTTTTTCTGCTCCTCAATCTTGCTGCGGTCCAGGTCGGTGATTTTCCGCTTGACCGTCTTGATGGCCTTGATCTGGTCCACGGACTGGATATGCAGGCTGACAATCAGGCTGGATTCCATGTCCAGGAAATCCGCCAGCATTCGGTCATTCAGCTCCGGCGCGAGAATCTGCAAAAAAGAAACAGCCCCGTATTTCTTACCCATACGGAACTGCTTGCCGGTACGGAACTCGAAGCCGGACGGGGCGATGAAGTCCTTGGTGGACAGACCAGACGGAGCCAGCCAATCCCATTCAAAGCGGAACGGCACCTGTTCATCCATGTGGAAGATACCGTGGAGCTGTGCCAGTCGCGCCTTGCCGTCCAGGGTCTCGGCGGCCACGCCCAGACGCTTGAAATTATTGAGAATGTCGGTCTCAATGCGCTCCAAACGAGGCTTGGCGGCCTTGAGGCTGTCGGCGTCGATACCGAAAGTCAGGTACTTAGTTTTGATAAGGCCATTGTTGCCTTTTGCCAGCTGGTTTTGCAGCATGGTCATGTACTCCACCCGGATACTGTCAAAATCATCCCCCTGGAGAGGAATGTTGATGGCGCGGGCAAAGGTCTCCTCAGAGGCCGCAAGGTTCAAAAAGGACAGCTGAAACTGAATGGAGCTGTCGAAGTAGTTGAGGAAATCGCACCAGCCCTCAAAGATCGCCGTCTTGTCCTCGTTCTGCGAGAGCTGATAGTTGATGTCCTGGAATTGGATGGTCTTTGTGTAGCGGCTGCCTGCCACACGGCAGATACCATCCGGCCACATTCGTTCATAGGGGATACTGTCCTGAGCCGACTTCTCTTTTCGGTCCGTGCGGTTGGCACGGGCGATGGCGGCCTCGATCTGCTTTCTGTCGGCACGGGACAGCTTTTTCATCTTTTTCTGATTAACCGGCTGCGCGGTCTTTTCGCCTTTTCCGAACAGCCGGTGCAGCCAGCTTTTGATTGCCGTGAACAATGTCATACACCTCCTTGTCGAGTTTTTCCTGCCGCTCCAGAGCGGCATAGAAATTGTTGGTCTTATACGGGCGCTCCTTGGGTCGGATGACGGCCACCTTGATGATGTTGCCCACGATCTTTTCCAGGGGCTGACCGTGTTTTTCATACATTGCCAGCATGAAGAAGGGCAGCATGACCAGCATCATACACATGGCAGCCACGCTGTTTCCCACAGGCCCCCGGAGCAGGAAGAAAAGCGGTACGCCGATCAGCGCACCGCCGCCGAAGCAGACAAGCTGCCTCTTGGTTAAGTTGAACGCGACCTTGGTTTTGACTTTCGTAAGATCCTTGGGTACGGGTACATAAGCCAAAGGGATTACCTCCTTCCTGGTTAATGTGCATTGAAAACGGATTTTGCGAGGCTGCCGGTCTTAAAGAGCGTAAAGCACAACAGGACCGTATAACCCACACAGCTCCAGATGGCCATGATGACATCCGATTCGGTGGCAATGTTTTGTACCAGCACGGCATAGATTGCCACACAGACGATGATGAGAAATGCCTGGAAGCCCAGAGCAATCAACGAGCGCAGATAGTTCTGGCCCATGCCGCCCCATTCCTTGCCCATCATGGTGGCCATAGGGATGGGGGCCACCGAAGTTACAAGGTAAATCTCAATCATACGGCCATAGATCACGATAAAGATACAAATGTAAAGCGCCCACATGGTAATGCCGATAAAGAGCGACTGGAACCACAGGCCGAACAGCGGCCCCAGGTCCATATCCATCAGCCGGGACTCCATATCGGTCATGACAGAGGAGATGTCGATGGAAGCGTCGGAACCGATGATGCCCGCCGCCTGCGCCACCACACTTTGAGCTGCGTCAAACACGCCCATCACGATGTTCCAGGTGTTTGAGACGATGAGGATGGCAGCGGCAGATTTGAACACCCACTTGAAAATCATCCAGGTGTCCACATCATGCAGGTTGTTCTTGTCGGTAATCATCTGAATCAGCTCCAGCGTCATCACGATAGCCAGGATCACGCCAGCAATCGGCACCATGATGGAGTTGGAGAGGTTCTGGATCATGCTGAAAATACTCCCGTTCCAGCCCTGCGGGGTCTGGCCCACCTGTGTCGCAATGTCTGCGACCTGCTGGTTCACGCTATCGAACATCCCCGATAAGTTGCTCATAATGCCGCCTACCAACATTTCCTTGAGCCAGTCAGTAAGGGCATCGAGTAAGAAATCCATACGGTGTCAACCTCCTTTCAGCCGCCCCCGCTTGGGGGCAGGGGCGGCAAGGATTTCTTATGACAGCTTAACGACGGGAGCGATCAGACGGTGAACAGGCTGGAGAGCAGGGGTACGAGGACCATGCCGACCACGGCGACGCCAGCGCCAGCCATGAGCTGTTTCATACCAAAATAGGTGTAAAACTCTGCTCGATGGCGGGCGGCGGCGTGTCAAGAAATTTATGGAATTTTTTTAGAACCGCCCCGGCGGGAACAGGTCAGGCCGTGACCTGTTCCACCTCCGGGATGGGTTTGAGATTAAAATGAATTTCAATAGAAATGTGTCGTGTCTTATCGCTGTCGATGTGTTCATGGACAACGATTTCTTTAATCAGACGGTTGAGGGTGGCAGCGTCCAGCTCCGTGATGTCGGCGTATTCCTGAATGGCGTCCACCCATTGCTTGGCGTCCACGGCAAGGCGGATTTCATCAGCCAGCTTCCTGCGCCCCTGTTCAACCCGTTCCTTTAGTTCAGCCTGTTCCTTCTGCGTCTTATCCAGCATGAGATTGAAGTTTGCTTCGCTGATACGTCCGGCAACCATGTCCTCATAGAGCCGCAGCACCATTTTTTCCAGTACCTCAATCCGTTCCTCGTGCTTCGTCAGGGAACGCTCCAACGCTTCCCGCTGGCCTTTCTGCTCGGCTTCACAGGTGTTGGTAAGCCGTCCGGCAACAGCTTCCCCGTCCATCAGGGCGGCCTTCGCACATTCCCGGATTTTGTTCAGCACAAGGCGGTAAAGGGTTTCGTACTCCACACGGTGCTGGGTACAGTGCTGTTTCCCATAGGCATTATAGGTCTTACAGGAATAAATCTGCTTCGGGTGCTTGTCGTTGGTGTAGCGGATAGTCAGTGATTTCCCACACTCGCCACATTTGAGAAGCCCCGCAAACAGGCTGATTTCCCCGGTCTGGCGGGAACGCTGCCGGGATTTCAGCTTGTCCTGCACGATGTCAAAGCTCTTGCGGTCAACAATCGGCTCATGCCGTTCCTCCACCACAATCCAGTCCTGCGGCTTTTTTTCCCCGATGGTGCCGATTTTGAAGCGGTAGTCCTTCTTCTGGGAAGCGATAGCCCCGGTATAGACGGGATTCATCAGGATGTCCTTGATTACCGAAAAATCCCACATATACCGCCCGTTTACCGGGTCTTTCTTTTCCCATTTAGTGCGGACATTGCGGAAGCCCCGTTCCCGGTTCCACCATGTAGGGCAAGGCACCTTCTGTTCTTCCAGCCTGCGCCGGATAAAGTTCGGGCCGTGTCCTTCCAGCGCCCAGCGGAAGATTTGCCGGACAATGGGGGCGGTTTCCTCGTCCACCAGCAGATGGTTTTTGTCCTCCGGGTCTTTCTGATACCCGAAAGGGGCGATACAGCCGGTAAACTGGCCTTGCTGGGCTTTCAGAAGGTAAGAGGAATGTACCTTCTTGGAAATATCCTTGCTGTACATCTCGTTGAGGATGTTCTTGAACGGCGCAATGTCGTTATTCTCCCGCATGGTGTCGATACCGTCATTCATGGCGATATAGCGGACGCCGTGGCGGGGAAAGAAGTCCTCAATGAGTGTGCCGGTCTGCAAATAATTTCTGCCCAACCTCGATAAATCTTTCGTTATGACAAGGTTTATCTGCCTGCGCTCGATGGCTTTGAGCATCCGTTTCAGGTCGGGGCGCTCCATGTTCAGCCCCGTGTAGCCATCGTCCTGATAGACTGCAACAACCTCCCATCCCTGCTTCTCGCAGTAGTTTTCCAGCATATCCCGCTGGTTTGCAATGCTGGCGCTCTCCCCGTCAAGGTCATCGTCCTTGGAAAGCCTGCAATAGATAGCCGCCCGGAAGCTGCCCGCCAGTATTGCGTCCATGCCTGTATATTCAAATCCGTTCATCATAACCGTTTACCCGCACAATCCAGACGGAACACGGTCACTCTGAACCTTGTCTTTATTATACTCTAAATCTTGTGTTTTCGCAAGATATTCTTTATTATTTCTCTGGCTGTATTTCTGTGCAATCAGGCTCACGAAAACGTCCGTAGCGTCCAGTTCGCCGTCAAATACCGTTGTGACATGGATTTCAGTTTTGTTTTTTGCCATAGGCAGTTACCTCCATAAATGAAATAAGCCAGACAGGAGAAGGTCGGCAACGAAGTCCGGCAACGGGCTTCAAAAAACCTCGAAAACAATCTCTGTCTGGCGGGTTACTGTTTATTTACTTTTTCTTTTATTTTTCTGTTGCTTTGGTTGTCAGAGGGGAGAAAAGCCCGCAGTTACGGGCTTTTTCCCGGCAACCGGCTCGGCAACGGGATAGCAACGGGGTCGGCAACCGGCTGTGGTTTCCCCGGATTTTTCAGAAGGGAAGTTCCATCTGCTCCGTGACTTCCACAAATCCGTCCGGCGTTTTTTCACGCCCGTTGTCAGCGCCCGTTGCCGGGGCTTCCCGTTCCCAGCCCTTTTGCCTGCCGTATCCTTCAAATATCCGGGGATTGGAGAAATACTTCCATCCCGTGATACAGTGGTTCATGATGTCGTTGACTTCCCGGATTTCCCATTGCTTCGGCTCGTCAAAGGGGTGGTTCAGGGCTTCCTTGAAAAGCTGCTTGGAACACACCATGCCGCCGGTATAGCGGTCAAGGTATGCCTGTATCATCCCGGCCTTGGTGTCCTCCGGCATGAAATCCCGCTGGTGTTCTTTGAGGTACTGTATCATTTCGGGCGTAAAAGACAGCTTAAAATCGCCACTTTTGTAGGTTGTCATGGCTTCCGCCCATACCTGTTCGATATAGGCTCTGGAAGCGGCTTCATCGTCCAAAATGTGTACCTCGGCCTGTTCGGGATAGACCATGACCGGCAGGAAGCGCCGGTTCCCGGAACGGTCAAGGGGCAGGAAGTCCAGCGCATTGGAAGTCCCGCCGAACACGCATTGCCGCAGCCTGTCCTCCGGGTGGGTTTCGTAGGGGATTTTATAGACCTCCTTCTGGCGGCTTAAAAATGACTTGATTTCCTCTATGCTCTTGGCGTTGGCAGTGGCAATCATCTCCGACATTTCAATTATCCAGTGGCCTTGTAACTTCCGGTACACGTTATCATCGTCCAGCTTCCGCAAATCATCGGAAAACCACTCGTCTTTTACGGCCAGCAGCCGGAAGAAGGTGGATTTCCCGGCTCCCTGACCGCCAACCAGACAGAGCATGACCTCAAACTTACAGCCGGGGCAGAAAGCCCGGTGGATGGCTCCCAGCAGGAACAGCCGCAGGGAATGGTAAGTGAAGTTGTCCGTGTCGGCTCCCAGAAAGTGCCGCAGGCAGTAGCGGATACGCTCTTTCCCGTCCCAGACAAGTCCGTTCAGGTAGTCCCGGATGGGATGGTAGCTGTTGGCGTCTGCGGCCAGATCGGCGGCGTCTGCTATCTTTTTCTCGCTGGTCAGGCCGTAGGTATCTTCCAGATACAGCCGGATATATTTCATGTCCGTGTCGGTCATGGCCTTGCTGCCGGTTCTGCGTTTCCTGCCGATGGGCTTTAGAAGGTCAATGCGCTCGGTCAGGAGATTTTTCGCAACCGCCCCGGAAAGGACGGGGTCATACTGGAACACGGTCAGGCAGTTGTGGATACTGTTCCGCACGCCGCCTTTCTCGGTGCCCTCCAGCATGGCCTTGACTTCCTCAACGCTCCGGGGCGGGGGTGCGGCTTCGATGGTGTCCGTCACGGCCTGCCGCAGTTCGGGCGGCAAGGTCTGCCATTCTCCGCTCAAGGTTCCTCACTTCCTTTCCGTAGCTGGCAATCAGGGCAGCCCGTTCCCCTATGTCGGAGAACAGCAGCACATCCAGCAGATATTCCACATGGGATTGTTTCTGCAAGGCTTCCACGAAAAGCGGGTGCCATTCTTCCTCCGGCGTCTTGGGGGCATAGTCCCGCTTCCAGCGGCGCAGCAGATTGTGATAGTCGGACAGTACCCGGAAACAATATCGCTCCATACGCTTGAATTGCTGCTCCGGGCTTTCCTGCCGGGGCTGGGGGCGGCGGCTCCTGCTTGGCGGCTCCTTATCCTCATAGGGGATGGAGAAGTCCTGCGCCAGCATGAGGGCGGCTTCCTTGGGGCTGACGTTTTCCAGACGGGAAACAAAGTCAATCACATCCCCGTCTGCCTGACAGCCGAAGCAATGGAAGCGCCGGTCAACCTTCATGCTGGGGTTTTTATCGTCATGGAAGGGGCAGACGCACATCCCGTTTCTTCCTACCCGGATACCGTAATGCTCGGCGGCCTGCCGGGTGGTAACAGACTGCTTCACGGCTTCAAATACGTTCAATAGGCAAATCCTCCTGAAAATAAGAAAAGCGCCTGTCATTCTCACGGGGAAAATGGCAAGCGCCTGATTGGTTAAAGTTCCATATCCTGTTTTTGCTGGCGGCGGGGCGTCTGGCGTTTCTCTGCCTGTTCCTCCCGGATACGCTGCTCCCGGCCTTTGACCGCCTGCTGGATGGACGGTTTCTTTCCCGGCTCTGCGGTCTGGCGGTACTGCTCGGATGGCAAAACCTGATTGAGCCAGTGGCGCACATCCCGCAAAATCTTTACATCCTCCTGTACGGCAGTCAGCGCTTCCGTCTTGGAAGCGATATTCTCTGAAAGCTGTGCCTGTTCCCCGGCCAGCTTCTTTGTGCTGTATTTCGCCCCATCAAGGTGAACCTTGAAATACCGCAGGGCAGCGTTGTAGGCGTCCAGTTCCTCCTTATGGTCGGCGGCATATTTCTCCTTGGGTTTCTTCCAGCGGATAGCGGCATATTTCGCATGAACCGGCTTGTTTGCTTCAAAGTTCCCGATATGGAAAAGCAGCCGGTCAATCTCTTTTACACGTTTCTCCATCGGCCTGATTTCCTCACGGATGGAAACGGCCTGTGCGCTGGCTTCATCCAGATAGGCGTCAAGGCTCTCCACGGTGGAAATCTCTTTCTGCCGCAGGAAGTCAAGGGCTTCCATGACCTTGTTGAAATCTCCAACAGTGCCTTTCAGCTTCCCCTTGGAAGTCCAGCCGGTGCGTTCCTCACTCCGCATATCCAGATACCGGGAAAGCAGTTCGGGGATGGTCGGCTCCTTTGCCTGTTCCAGCGCTTCCAGCAGCGCCGCCTTTTTCTCTTTCAGGCCGGACAGCCAGCCCTTTAAGCTGCGTACCATCTGCCGGATAGACTGCATGAGGGAATTGGCGGCTTTGATGTCCCGGTTCAGGTTGCCGATGTTGGTCTGTATGCCTTTCTTCTCCAACTGGCTGACCGCTGGCCCCATGTGGACGGTGGGGATTTTATCAATCCCCTGTCGGGCATAGGAGCGAAGGTCAAGGCGCTCCGGGCTGCCGATGGCTTCCAGATAGCGGTTCGCCGTGTCAGCCCAGCCCTGCCGCCATATCTCGGCGTACTTCTGGTCGTTCCAGTCCACGGTGTCCTCCTTGTGGCTTTTCCATCTGCCGGACGCAAGCCGGATACGCTCGCCGTTCTCGTCAAGGTCGTAGACCTTCCGGCTCTTGGAGAGCCATTTCCCGGTTTCGTCCATCGCCCGCATGGTAAGAAGGATGTGGGCGTGGGGATTGCCGTCCCCCTTGTCATGGATGGCGAAGTCGGCAATCATGCCTTTGGAAACGAAAAACTCCCGGCAGTAGTCCCGGATAAGGTCGGCGTACTGTTCCGGGGGAAGTTCCCTCGGTATGGCAAGCACAAACCTCCGGGCAAGCTGGGAGTTCCATTGTTTCTCAATCGCTTCGGCGGCGTTCCACAAGGTATTCCGGTCTGCGTACTCCGGCGGGGCGTGGGGCGGCAGCATGATTTCGGTGTGGACGATTTCGCTTTTATGGGAATAGTATTTCTGTTTTTGGTCGTATTCGGAAAACAGCCGTTCCCCGCTCTGGTAGGCGGCAGACGCAACGGCTGACTGGCGCTTGCTGCGCTGGATGATTTTTACATCAAAGTGCGGGCATGGTGGCATGACGGATTGTGACCTCCTTTCTCCCGGCGTCCGGGCAAAGAAAAAGCAGGAAACCGTTCCATGATTTCCTGCTCGGTGGTGCCGCCGGTGGGCGGCTGGTATTTAGTTTTGAAAGTTCGAGTCAGGTTGACCCGATGATGGATAGCACGATAAATGGGAAGTTATCTCTTACTTAGAAAATAGTATGAAAAACCATAGGAACAATGAGAATTAAAATTGCACCTACTACACATACAGCAATTACTTTTTGAAAACTTCGTTTTTCTTGTTCAGACATATCATTATACCATTTCATAGGCAAGCACCTCCTCAACTTCCAATTTTTCGCTGACTCTATTTTTGCTACTTGCTACGGAACTTCATTCTTCTCTATTTTGATTAGGGCGTTTCTTATTACAAAGCGAACCTACCAACATACCGATTGCAGAGATTATCGCTCCTGCTACAATCATTCCAAAGTCTGGGGCGTTCAGTTTGTTAAAAGCAATGTTGTTTGCCATTTTGAATGTACCATATTCAGCAAGCATATACATTGCGCCAAAGAAAATTGTAAATGCCCATTTTCCTTTTCCCCAGAAATTGTTTTTACCAATAACAACGGATACAATAAATGTTGTTACAGGAAGAATAATCCAAAGAAACATCAAACTGTAACCCATAGCGTCGCTTCCGCTTGTAAAGAACCAGAACACAATCATTGCAAATGCCCAAATCAACAGATAAGCGAGAATTGTAATAATTCTGTTTCTGTTGGCGTTGCTTTTCACAACATTTGTACTTTCTTCGAGATAATCATAATAGGTTTTCATTTTCTGTTCTCCCTTCAATAAATAGTCAAGAGAGACATCGTAGCATTCGCTCATTTTTATGACACTAATGATATCCGGGTAGGATTTTTCATTTTCCCAATTTGAAATGGTCTGGCGACTCACTCCTAATAATTCAGCAACTTGTTCTTGTGTTAGTTTTTTCTCGATTCGGGCTGCCTTGATTTTGCTTCCAATATCATGCTCCATGCCACTGCACCTCCCTTGCACTTTTATTGTAGGAAAAACACCCTATATCGTCTACCAAATGGCTTTTACATCACTTATAATGTGCGTCAAAATTCTTTGACAACCGCATAAAAACCTATCTGTCGTTAATTTTATTATACTATGACCAGCCTCCTTTGGGAATAGATGAATTGTAAACTTGCTGGACGGGAACAGCTTGCAGCGCAAGGTGTTTCCGAGCGGCAAGTCCACAAAGGGGTAGCTGGCGGCAGCCAGCGCAGGGGAAGTGTAGCTTCCCCTGTGATGATTGACAGGAGCCGGAACGCTGCGGGCAATCATCCGCTTTCCGCAGGAAGCCCCCGGCAGGGCGCAACACACTACCTTCAGGTGGTGTATAGTTGCGCCCTCTTTCAGAGGGGCAGTCCACGGGCTGCGGCTCTGGAAGCAATCATGGCCGTTTCCGGCCTACGTCCTCTCCCTGAAAATCGTCGTTTCCGGCGAACACTTTTTCCATAAGCTGACGGGTGCTGTCCTGCCGGAACAGCAGCTTCAAGAACAAACTGACCTGTTCATCCGTGATGGCTTCCGGGTGGGGAAGGTAGCTTTCCAGCATGGCGGCTCTGGTGCAAAGCCGGTGCGTCCGTTCCTTCCGTGTCAGCGTCTTTATCTGGTGTTCCAATATCTTTTCTTCATGCTGCGCCCTCCGCAGCTTCTTTTCCGTTTTCTCTATCTCCTGATTGAGTGCTTCCAGCTTTTCATTCATAAGCGGCTGTCCTCCTTCTTGGGAATGAGTACATATATTTTGTTGGGTTCCCCGAAGCCCTGACGCACTCGCAGTATCAGTCCGGCGTCCTCCAATTCATTCAGGGAACGCTTCACGGTCATGGTGCTGCGGGCAAGTGCCGCCGCCAGTTCCACGATGGGGAAATGGATAAATAAAATCCCGTTGGCGTCCTCTATGCCGGACAGGAAAACAATATCCAACATCCGGGCGTACATGACCTTGGCGGTGCTGCTGATCGGGAGCCGCAGCATGGCTCTCGGCAGCGGCATACAGGGCGGCAGGGTGGTGTCTGCGGTCATAAATTCAACTTCCATTCAATCGGTGTCCTCCTTTACTTTTCGTTTTGAGCGTTTGGAAAGATAATGGGGGCAGTCCACAATGACCGCCCGGAAACTCTGTTTGCAAGTACGCTGGCATTTCCGGCAAAGGTCGTTGTACGTTACCCGCCCCCGTTCATTGAGGAAGAAGGACAGTTCCAGCTTCCTCTTTTTCGGCATTCTCGGCATGGTGCCTCCTTAAACAAAAATCCGCCCATTTCAGCCGTAACAGCCGCAATAGACGGATAGCAGATTTTAGTGTCGTGTTTCGGGGCGATTTTCAAGGGAAAAGCGGCCATAGAGCCGCCCGGAAATCCCCCGTAGTATTACAGATAGGGTAGACTATGCCCTATCAGATTGTTGTGTTTCAGTATCAATTCGGTGTTCATTTTCGCCGGTTCTCCCTGATGTCGTTCCTGCCCCTGGCTCTCACAACGGCGTTTCGCTCCCTTTGGTACGCTCGTTGCGGTCATGGTTCCTCCATTTCCTGCCGCAAGTCATTGCGCTACATCGCCGGGGAGCATATCCTATACAGGCCGGTCATTCGATTGGAATAATCCATCGATGAACTAAGCCCATTATGGCACATTTTTGAGCCTTCTCCCGTATATCCACAAAGTAGGAAAACCGTCCCAAAAACGAAAATTTCCACGATTGCGGAACGGGTATGGTATAATGGGATGGACGGCGGCAGCCAGCCGCAGGAAGGAGCGATGTATCTATGAAAACCCGCATTTCCGTACAGGAACGCCTGAAAGATTTACGGGTGGAACGGGGCTTAAATCTGGAAGAACTGGCGCAGGAAACCGGCATTTCAAAATCAGCCCTCGGCAGCTATGAAAACGACAACGATGAATACAAGGAAATCAATCACGGCAGCCTGTTGAAGCTGGCAGACTTTTATCAGGTGTCCGTTGACTATCTGCTCGGCCTTACCAACAATCGGAAATATGAAAACACGCCGATAGAAGAATTACATTTGAGTGATGAAGTCGTGGAACTGCTGAAAAGTGAACGCTTCAATAACCGGCTGCTGTGTGAGATTATCTCCCATGAAAAATTTAAGGAATTGCTGGCAGACGCAGAAATCTATGTGGACGGGATAGCAACCATGCACTTCCATGACACAAACAGCTCACTGGCTGCTTTACGGGCTATGGTACTGGAAGAACACCCCGAAGCTGCGGCAGACCGGGCAATCAAAGTGTTGGAAGCCTGTCAGATAGAGGAAGAAGATTTTTTCTGCCATGTGACGCACAAAACATGGGACGTCATTCTCCATGATATACGCAAGGCGCACGAAAATGACAGCGAAAGTGCGCCGGATACCACGCCTGCCGATGAACTTATACGGGAAGTACAAAAGGCCATGCAATCTCCGGGGGACAGGGTTCAGCAATTCACGGAGATATTCTGCAAGGCGTTCCGGCTCAAATACAAGCGGCTCTCACAAGAGGAACGAAGCCTTTTGAAAAAGCTGTTCAAGAAATCCCCGCTGATAAAACAGTCTGGTATGAACTTCCGGCGCAGGCCGTGGAAATAAAAACAGCCGTTGTAGGATTTTGTTCCTACAGCGGCTGTTTTTATTTATGAATCTTCTCCAACAAAAGACAGGATATTTTCATCAGTTTGTAATGTAATTGTTGCGCTTTCTGAATCATCAGAATAAACTCTTGTTCCATATACGCCTGTAACAGGCTCCTCTAAATTTTCAAAAGTTAATCCGAGTTTCGAAGAAGAATTGTCAATCTTTTCAAGCGAATATGTACCTGTCCATTCTTGTTTATGAGTGTTATCTGTTAAGATAAAACTTTTTTCTTCAAAACTCAATGTCAAATCCAATACTGGTATGTCATCATGCACTGAACCTGAGAATAACATATTACCATCTAAATCAGTAATAAATTCTAAAGACCAGTTATATGATGATACCGACCGAGTTTGGGAAGAATCACACGAACATAAGCCTACACACATAAAAAAACATACGCATATTGCCAATAACCGTTTCATTTTACCTATTACCAACCTTAATTCACAACTGTTTTGCATTTAATTAGGGAAGTGTCACAGGGTAAGAAATAGCGAAAGCTCCACCGCCTGCCAAGGCATTATTAGCGGTAGCAACACCAGAAACAGAAACCGTTCCCTTATCTCCGCTATTACCTGTTCTTCCAGTATCCACATCAGTTTCGATTGTTTCTTCACCGTCGGCTAATTCTGCAAATGCCGTATTGGTGGATTTTTTGTTCATAAGCACATTAACTGTACCAGTCATACCAGTGAACTCCGGTTTTGGAGATTCATACCACGGTACATACAACTTCACATGAACTTGAATCCCATCATCCTCATCATAAGTTGCATAAGAGTTAATACGAACATTAGCGACTGCTCTTTTGGTGACACCATCGGAAATCATAACATCGGTTAAGTATCCGTCATATTCTCCAATGACTACCGGCTGTTGAGTATCCGTTATTTCCGTTGTTGTTTCCGCTGCAAAAGCAGGAACCGCACTCACAGCAAAAAGCATACAAAACGCTACCAACGAGGTAAACAATCTTTTACTAAATTTTTTCATAAACAATGCTCCTTTCTAAAATGACCAGAACCTACATTTTTTGTATTCAGTTATTGGCAATATGCTACTAACCTGCAAGCACACTCTCAAATCATAAAATGTTTCAAATGTACTTGTTTTATTTTATGATAGCACTTATTTACATTGGGTACAATAGAAAATATACACCATTAAAATTTAATTTTTTGTGCAAATCGAATCAAATATAAAATTATATCGCTTTAGATATTGTCCTGTTCTAATTTAATCACATTCATAATACCACAATTCAAGGCTTCACAAATGCGAACCAGCGTTTCCATGCTGATATTCTTTCCCTTGCCCATGTTGGCAATCATATTTGTGGTAAGACCGGCGGCAAGCCGCAAATCCTCTTTCCTCATGCCACGCTCTTTCAGTGTGTTCCATAGTGGCTGATAACTAATGTGCATAGGCTTCCCGCCTTTCTTTCCATCGTCAAGTGTTTTATACCCATTATAGCAGAAATCTTGCGTTTCCACAATATTTCTTGACTACACCGCCGGTTCCGTCTGGATTGTGCTTTTCCTTTCTCCGCTTTTATTACATCTAATTAGCCATGAGCTGCTTCATGCCCTGGGACTTTACTGATGTGCGATAAAGAAGTAATAGAAGTGTAAAAAATTTTGCCGTTCCTA
>ERZ832522.3058-NODE-3058-length-19210-cov-3.620673_pt1 | contig 19210 bp, 19 predicted proteins | sample MGYA00519951_ERZ832522 | MGnify/ENA primary metagenome ERZ832522 (study PRJEB31850, sample SAMEA3708728) | human gut metagenome | biome: human gut; feature: human-associated habitat; material: faeces | place: China | collected 2014 ... | reverse complement strand
CCGGATTTTTAAGCTGATGGACTTAGGATTGTCTATTTTTGGTCTGCCAGTGCGTGGACTCACAAAATCACCTCACTTTTTGTGCACCACTAAATATAGTATACATTACGTGTTCCAAAAAGTCAACTGTCATCTTCCACAATTTTTTCTGCTTTTTTTTGTTGGGTTTGCCCTCTCTTGCAAAACAAAAAATTGTGTTATAATATAGATAAGCATAACGATAAGGAGGGCTATCATGCTCTATACGTACCATCTCACCACGCCTGTCACGGGCTTCGTTTCGATAACGGCACAAGTCAAAGGAGCGGTGGCAGAAAGCGGTGTCCAGAGCGGCATTTGTGTGGTGTACTGCCCCCACACGACTGCCGGCATTACCATTAACGAAAACGCTGACCCAGACGTGCAGCGGGATTTGCTGCTTGCCTATGCAGAGGCATTCCCTGACCGCAAGGCGTTCCGTCACGCCGAGGGCAACTCCGCCGCACACGCAAAGGCGGCTGCCATGGGCAGCAGTGCCACGGTTATTGTTGAGCAGGGAAAGCTGCTGCTGGGCACGTGGCAAGGCATTTATTTTTGCGAGTTTGACGGCGTTCGCAACCGGACATTTTACGTCAAGATTCTCGCAGATGCAGCAGAGAAAAACAGGAGGGAATCACAATGACAGCAGACGTTTCAACCTTACAAACCATCATCAACCATGCCCACCGCCTTGTATTCTTTGGCGGTGCAGGCGTGTCCACGGAGAGCGGTATTCCCGACTTTCGCAGCCAAGATGGACTGTATCACCAAAAGTATGACGTTCCGCCGGAAACCATTCTCAGCCACTCGTATTTCGTTCGGCACACCGAGGCATTTTATCGCTTTTATCGGGACAAGATGATTTGCCTTTCCGCAAAGCCCAACGCTGCCCACAAAAAACTTGCCGAACTGGAGCAGAAAGGCATTCTGTCCGCCGTTGTCACGCAAAACATTGACGGGCTGCATCAAATGGCTGGCAGTAAAACGGTCTATGAATTGCACGGCAGTGTTCACCGCAACTACTGCGAACGCTGTCACGCCTGCTACGATGCGGAATGGATTTTGCAGACGGAGGGCGTTCCCCACTGTCCACACTGCGGCGGACTGGTCAAGCCGGACGTGGTTCTCTATGAGGAATCCTTGCCGGAACAGACAGTGGAGCAGGCAGTCCGTGCCATCGCTGCGGCAGACGTGCTTCTCATTGGCGGAACGTCCCTGACCGTGTATCCAGCGTGCAGCCTGCTCCGGTATTTTCGTGGGGAGCATCTGGTTGTGTTAAATCGGGACGCTACACAAATCGACGAGCAAGCAGACCTTTGTATACGGGATAAAATCGGAGCAGTACTCTCCCAGATTGTGCTTCCATAAGTTCCTTTTGTTTGTTGGGTGTCTCCTGACCCAATCGACCGTCATTAAAAAATGCAAAAAGCCCGAAAAACTGGGCTATGACACTCTAAGACACTCAAATACAGTCTTTACGCAGAGGGAAAAAAAGTAAAAATTTTCTCTCTATATATAAGGTTTGTAAACGACTGTCTTAGAGTGTCAATCTTTCGATTCCATCCACGCCCCGTAGGCGACAAAGCCCGAAAACTGGGAGGTGCAGGTCGGTGAAAGTCAAATACATACTTAACACATGGCAGAAAAAAAGTAAAATTTTTCTCTATATAGAAGGTACGGAAACAACCTGCACCGACCTTCACCCATAGAACAGACAAGAGAGGAGGGTTTTTCACGCCTATTTGGAATCCCTGGCATGGCTGCACAAAATATAGTGCCGGCTGCCAAAATTGCTATGTCTATCGCATCGATGCAACGCATGGACACAACAGCACCACCGTGCAGAAAACAGCCGCCTTTTCTCTTCCGATGCAACGAACACGAGGCGGCACGCTAAAATTACAGCCGACGGGCGAACCCGTCTACACCTGTCTAAGTTCCGACTTTTTCTTAGCAGCTGCCGACGACTGGCGACCGGATATCTGGGCAATGATTCGCTATCGTTCGGACTTGCAATTTTTTATTATCACCAAACGCATTGTGCGTGCGGCTGCCTGCTTTCCGCCCGACTGGGGAACGGGCTACCCCAATGTAACCATCTGCTGCACCGCCGAAAACCAACAGACCGCAGACGAACGGCTGCCCGTTCTGCTGCAATTGCCAATTTGCAGAAAAGAAATCATCTGCGAGCCGCTTTTAACGCCCATACAGTTACAACCCTACCTACAGCCACAAATCTCCCGTGTCACGGTCGGCGGCGAATCCGGCGAGCAGGCAAGGCTCTGCCGCTGGGAATGGGTCACGTCCCTTGCGGCACAGTGTCGTGCTGCAAATGTTCCATTCGTCTTCAAACAGACCGGAGCACGTTTTGAAAAGGACGGGATTTGTTACAAGATTCCTCGCAGGCTGCAACAAATACAGGCACAAAAAGCCATGCAATTTTTATAGCCGTTCCATCCACACCCCCCGTAAGCGACTTTTAGAATCCTCGACTGTCACAAAAAAGTGCAAAAAAGCCCGAAAACTGGGAAGTGCCGGTCGGTGACAGTCAAATACATACTTAACACACGGAGAAAAAAAAAATATTTTTCTCTCACATAGAAAGGTTTGTAAATGACCGGCACCGACCGGCACTCTTTCAATCCACGCCCCTTCGTAAGGGACGACGATTTATTTTGTGGCGTTTTTTGCGGTTGGGGTATTTCAATCCACGCCCTTTTGCAGGGCGACAAGCGGTGTTATTTGGTCAGCAGTCGGACGGCAGCCGCAAACCCCACCGCAAAGGCGTGCTTCTGCCAGTCCTCATACAGGGCTTCTAATTCTGGTTTCATCTTTTCTCCCCCACTTGACTTTTCCCTCCTCGTCTGCTATCATAGATTTCGCAGCGTTTCGGCGTTGTGTTGGGTTGTAAGTGCATCGGTTAGGTAGACGGGCACTTACAGCCTTATTTTTTGCCTTGGTACTGCTCGACAATCCAATTACGGATTACTTGTGACCGTGTTACGCCCTGCTCTTTGCAAATCGCATCCAGCTTTGCAAGCGTAGTTTTATCCATCCGCACACGCAAGATATACTCTTTGGGATTGTCTGTTAGCTTTGTACCTTTTTTAATACCCATGTTTTTTCCTCCTTGTTTGTGGGTACAATCTAATTATACTGTAGCAACAAACAAAAGTCAACCGTCATCTTCCACAATCTTTCCCTTTTGTTTTTGTTGGTTTTGCCAGTACCGCACCTGACAACAAACCGCCACCAGACACGTTCCCAACTCTGCCACCGGATACGACGCCCAAACGCCATTCATGTCCCAGACTGCCGCAAACAAAAAGACCAGCGGCAACAGCAACACGCCACTCCGCAGCAGCGAGATACAAAACGCCTCCGCCGGACGGTCTACCGCTGCGAAAAAGGCGGACGTTGCAATATTGACCCCAACAAAACAGAACGCCACAAAATAAATCCGTGTTCCGGTTTCCGCCATCGCCTGCAAGGTGCTATTCCCCGTGCTGTTAAACAACCGGACAATCGGCTCGGTAAAGCCAAACAACACGCCATACAGCACCGCTGCAAAGCCCAGTGCCGTGCAAATCGTCATCCGCAACAGCTTTTTCATCTCCGGTAAGTCCCCCTTGCCATAGCTGCGGCTCAACAGCGGCTGAACGCCCTGTGCGATGCCCGTACACAGACACGCTGCCACCAAGGCGATGTTGGCGATAATCCCATAGGCTGCCACGCCGGTATTTCCTGCTTTTCTCAGGACAACAAAGTTAAAACAGAAAATGACAATCCCAGAGGCAACTTCTGTAATCCACTCCGCCCCGCCTAGCAGGAAAATCGGCTGGAACATCTGCCACCGCAACCGACAGGGACGAACCCGAATTTGACAGGTTGGTTTCCGGAAATAGAAACTCTGAATGGTAATGCCAATGAGCGGTGCACAGGCGGTTGCCAAGACTGCCCCCAGCATGCCCATTCCCAATGGGAAAATAAACAGATAGTCCAATACAATATTGCCCAGCGTGCCCAGCATCGTCCCCAGCATCACCCGATTCGGTGCACCGTCATTTCGGACAAACGCTGCAAACAACTGATTACACAGGAACAGCGGTGCAAAACAGTACAGCGTCCGCAGATATACCACCATCTTATCATGGGTCGCTGCATCGCTCCCCAGCCAGCGGCAAAGCGGGTCAGCACCCAAAAGCCCAACCAGCATGAAGACCACGCTTGCCACTCCGGCAAGCAACAGGGCATGGAAAAAGATTTGGCTGCCGGCTTCCTGTTCGCCTCTTGCCTTGTGAATGGCATACTTCGTTGCTCCGCCAATGCCAATCATCAAGCCCGTGGCATTCATGAGATTAAACAGGGGCAAGACCAGATTCAAGGCGGTCAGCCCGTCTTCTCCAATGCCATTCGCAACAAAGAACGTATCCGCTAAAATATAACAGGACGTTCCCAGCATCGCCAGCATATTCAAGCTGACATAGTGCAGAAAAGCAGACAGGGTGGAGGGTGGTCGAATGGTTTTTGTCATAGCAATTTCTTCCTTTCTCCAAAAAAATGCATTCATGTACATCTTCTAAGACCTAACGACATACACAAATGCATTTCACGCACTACCCGGTGGCAGATTTTTTTAATTTTCAACAGTATAGCATATCTACTCTAAAAAGTCAAGCGGTTCTGTTCCGCAAAAAATCCATGTTTTCCTATTGACATTTGATTCCGAACGTGGTATAATAACATGAAATTGAAAATCAATTTCAAATTCGATTTTGATTGGACTGACAACCAATAGGGGGAATCCTCATGAAATGGAAACGCTTTTTCAGCTGCCTGCTCTGCGGGGTGCTGCTGCTCTGCGGCTGTACGCCAGCGGTAAACTCTGCAACGGCTTCCCATCAACTGGAACTCGTTACAACACTTTTTTGTTACTATGACTTCGCCCGTGCCATCCTGAAAGACACGGACACCATTCACCTTCGCTTGCTGCTCTCCCCCGGCATGGAGAGCCATTCTTTTGAGCCTGCTCCATCCGATATTCTCGCCATTCAGAACGCCGACCTCTTTCTCTATAACGGCGGACATATGGAAGAATGGGTATCCAAAGTACTGGGCGCAGACGAACAGACGCATCCAGACCGCATTGTCCGTTGTATGATGGACTATGCTCCGCTACTGGAAGAAGTGGAATTAGAGGGCAGCGAATCGGAACACGACCACGAGCATGACCATGACGACCACGACCATGACCACGAGGGCGAAAGCGAAATGGAATATGACGAACACATCTGGACTTCTCCGGTAATTGCAAAGGATTTGCTCTATGTCACCAGAGATGCCATCATCCAAGCTGACCCTGCCAACGCTGCCACCTATCAGAAAAATGCGGATGCCTATGCGGCTCAGCTGGATGCCCTCAACGAATCCTTTACCGATTATTTCGCCGAACCGGAATACCGCACGCTGTTATTTGCAGACAAATTTCCGCTGCAATATTTCGCCAACACCTACGGATTACACTGTTACGCTGCCTTTTCGGGTTGCAGTTCCGACACCGAACCCAGCATTGCAACCATCTCGAATCTCATGCATCTGGTCGAATCTGACCACCTCTCGAAAGTCTATTACTTGGAAGTCAGCAGTCCGGCGGTTGCAAAGGTCATCGGTGAACAGACCGGAGCAACCCCAACCGTTTTCCAATCCTGCCACACGCTTACACAGACCGACTTCGACAACGGGGAAACCTATGTCAGCCTGATGCAGCGAAATTTAAAGGCGTTGGAATCGCAATAAGCCCACTAGAAAGGATTTTTTTATGGCTACTTCTGCACTGCAATTCTCCCATGTTACTTTGGGATATGAAAACATTATCACAACCTCTGACCTCAACCTCACGATTCCGCAAGGCGATTATCTCTGTATCATCGGGGAAAACGGCTCTGGAAAAAGCACATTCGTGAAAAACCTGCTGGGGCTGCTGAAACCCCTCAGCGGAGAAATCGCTTTAACGGGCGACTGGAAACGCAGCGACATCGGCTATCTGCCGCAGCAAACGCCAGCACAACGGGACTTCCCTGCCAGCGTTCGGGAAATTGTTCGCTCCGGCTTCCTGAACCAGATGAAACACCGCCCGTTTTATACTGCCGCTGAAAAAAACGCTGCCCAACAGGCAATGGAAAAACTCGGAATTCTGCCGCTGCAAAACCGCTGCTATCGGGAACTCTCCGGCGGTCAGCAACAGCGTGTCCTACTGGCACGGGCACTCTGTGCGGCTCAAAAGCTGTTGATTCTGGATGAACCAACCACCGGATTAGACCCAGTCGCTTCCGAGGAACTCTATCAGGTCTTACAGCACCTCAACCGCACAGAATCCATCACCATTATCATGGTCACGCATGACGTGGAACGGGCAGTCTATTACGCCAAACACATCTTGCACCTTGGACAAAAAACATACACCTATGATACTGCCGAAGCTTACCGCCATTCCGCAGCATCCAGACAGGGAGGAAAATAATATGACGTTTCTCATCGATATGCTTTCGTTTGCCTTTATCCGGCGTGCCTTGCTGGTCGGGATTTTCGTTTCCCTCTGTGCCGCCCTCTTGGGGGTGAGTCTGGTTCTGAAGCGATTCTCGATGATTGGCGATGGATTATCACACGTTTCTTTTGGGGCTTTATCCGTTGCATTGGCGTTCGGCTGGGCACCGCTGAAATTCTCCATTCCGATTGTTGCGATTGCCGCCTTCTTCCTGCTCCGCATTACCGAACGGGCAAAGGTCAAGAGCGATGCAGCAATTGCGGTTGTTTCCGCCTCCTCGCTGGCAATCGGGATTATTGTCACCGCCCTGAAAACTGGCATCAACACCGATGTGGCAAGCTATATGTTCGGCAGCATCCTGGCGATGGAAAAAGAAGATGTCTGGGTCAGCCTGATTCTATCCATTGTCGTTCTGGGAATGTTCGTGATTTGTTATCACCGGATTTTTGCAATTACCTTTGACGAAAACTTTGCACAGGCAACCGGCGTTTCGGTTTCATTCTATAATACGCTGATTGCCATTCTGACCGCCATCACGGTCGTGCTGGGCATGCGGATGATGGGAGCATTGCTCATCAGCAGCCTGATTATCTTTCCGGCGTTGTCCTCCATGCGGCTATTCAAGCGGTTCTCGCTGGTCATTCTCTGTGCAGCGATTTTATCGGTCGTTTGCTTCTGTGTCGGCATGGTCGGTTCGTATCAGTTCGATACCCCTGTTGGAGCAAGCGTGGTTGTCGCAAATCTGGCAGCATTCCTGCTGTTTTGCCTCATTCAGAAGATTCGGGAACAGGTCAAAAAACGTACCATTCAAGCCCAACCGAAACAGTAAAATTTCTTCCCATTTCAACAACAAGCAGATGACTTTTTCTTGCCGGTCATCTGCTTTTTTATTTTCTTTTGTTGGACGCAATATGAAATCGTTATGATGTCAACTTGTTCTTTTCTATTCATTTCCATTCGACAAAAATACTTTATTTTCCAAAAAAGTATGAGATGTTATTGACTTTTTCGATACCTTGTGATATAATGAAATCGTAAACAAACAAACCAAAATTCTCAAGGCTGCAAAGACTTGATACAATTAGAAAGGAGTTTATCCATGAAGAAAATTCTTACCTCTGCAATTGCTGTTGGCAGTGCAATGACCCTTGCGATGCTTTCCGCAGCTCAGGTATTTGCCTTGGATGAAAATGCACTTCAGGATGGTATTTTCAATGAACAGGCAATCGCAGAACAGCAGTTTGTAAACAGCTTTTCAGATGAAACAACCAGAGAAGTGGCTGAATATTATCTGAACGGCGGACTTTCCCTTGAGGAAACTGCTGATATGGTGAAAATCTATGAAGAAGGTGTGGAACAAACGTCTATTTCCACACAAGCAGGAACAGTTACTTCTCCATACTATAATAAGTCTAAGTTATGCGGTACAAAGCACTATCTTGCAGTAATTGAAGTTAACCCACAGTACGATGTTGATGAGGTTTTCGACTTTACTTTAAACACAAGATTTTTGACATGTGATCCTGTTGCAGACAAATTTACTTGTGCTCCATATACAAAAAGTTCTTTTGGATATTCTGATTATGCTTTTGTATTTAAATCTACTGTATCAACCACTACCATTCGTACAAATGTAATGGCAAAGGCTAAAACAGAAGGTACAGAAGAGCAAAATAAAGTAGCAGAACCATTAGTTCGTTTCAGACTGCACTACGGAGATTCAACGCCAACAAGTGAAAATGCACTTTATAAGTCCATTAGTTTCAGTCAAGTAAATCAAGGTAATGCTGAAATTGAAACTTTCGCACTTGGTGATGTGAACCATGATGGTGTCGTTGATGCACAAGACCAATCATACCTCACTAAATTTTTAATTGGAAGCGTAAATGATTTTGATTTCAAATATAGTGATGGTAGCAATCATTTTTCTTATGCAACCAATGGATTAGCAGCTGATGTTAATCAGGATAATGTAATTGATATGCAGGATGCTATTCAAATCGGCAAATATGTTTCTGGTCAGAGTAGCACTCTGGTCGACTAATCAATAAAGGGGGTTTTCTTATGAAAAAGAAATCATTCCTCGCAGTTCTCTGTTCTGCAGCTCTTCTGCTGCAACTTGCACCTGCTGTACTGGCGGAGGATGTGGTAACAGACACACCGACAGATTCCGCCGTTACAACCGATGAAACCATCGCAGATGCTTCCGGTACGTTTGGTTATGCCACCTGGACATTGGTCGGCGATACCTTAACCCTTTCCGGAAATGGCGACCTTCCAAATGATGTCGATGATAATTATATCAATAGGATTCAAAATATTGACAATTTGGACGAAATCGTATATTATCCTTGGATGAAGTATCGTTCAATTGTAAAGCATCTGGTCATTGAAGACGGCATTCAGAATATTCCACAAGCAGCTTTTGCTTACTTCTATGCACTGGAAACCGTAGATTTTCCATCTACACCGCTTACTATTAGCAGTTGTGCATTTTATGCAAAAGAGTTCGATATCAGAGATGGTCTTGTTGCAAAAAAGACTTATGACATCCCAGATAATGTAACGCTGAAAGGCAATTATATTTTTGCAAGTGATGATACCAACATCAATAATTCCTATCACCGCCGCATTACCCTCAATGCAAACCGCTACAGCCCGACGTATTATTACTGCTTAAATCATCCTTGCTATATTTACAATGAAACGAGCATTGCTTCAGAAGCAATTACCAGCGGAACTTGCGGTGAAAATGTAACCTGGAACTTCGATTTTGATACAAAAACTTTGTACATCGAAGGAAAGGGTGCAACAGAATCCATCTCTGATGATGCAACGCTGAAAGGCATCGAATGGATTCAGCCAAGCATTGAAAAAGTGGTTTATGGGGAAGGAATTACAGAAATTGCACCGTTCTCAGCACAGAAAATTAATACCCATATTGTCTATAATGAACCGATGCAAGATGTCCCCGAATTGGTTCTGCCGAGCACTTTGACAACGATTGATGACAATGCTTTCAATCTCTATCTGAAGGTAAAGGATGTTCAGATTCCGTATGGTGTAACCACGATTGGGAATCGTGCCTTTTCAGATTGTGTTCAAATAGAAAATGTTGTTCTTCCGGGCACAGTGAAAAAAATCGGCGATGCGGCATTTTACGTTTGTGATTCTTTAAACTCGATTACCATTCCTGCCAGCGTGACAGAAATTGGTAAAAGTCTTGCTTATTCTTATTCTGGTGTTTCCATTTTCGGCTATACCGGAAGTACGGCGGAATCTTATGCAAAGGAAAATAATTATGCGTTCTACTCCTTGTCTGCTTCTGTGGGCGATGTCAATGAAGATGGCGTTGTCAACCTGATGGATGCCATTGCATTGAACAAGTATCTTGCTGGTATGATTTCCTTGACCGACAGCCAGCTGGTCGCTGCAAACTGCAACATCGCTGACGGAACAAGCAATATCAATGACGACGATGTAACCTCGCTGATGCGGTTCGTCATCAACCTGATTCCGGATCTTCCTGTTTCAAAATAAACGCTTTTCATTAGAATTACGTCTTTTCGACCACCTGTAACGATTTGTTATGGGTGGTCTTTTCTTTTTTTACAGATTCTTGTCACAAATCCCCTCTCCAATTTGTTATTATGAATAGGACGTCCAAAAAATCACAAAGGGGGAATTTCATGGTAAAGTCCTCGCAGCAAAAAGAAAAACTCCATCAGCTCTATGCCCTGTATGAACAGCCACTCTATCGCATTGCCTACGCCATCCTGCACCAGACCGAACAGGCAGAAGATGCTGTATCCGATGCGTTCCTGAAAATTATCCCACATCTTGACCAAATCGAATCACCAGACAGCCCCAAAACCAAAGCATTTCTGATTCAGGTGATTCGCAACACTGCCATCAATCAATATCGAAAAAATGCCAAAGATGCAGAACGGCTGACCAATATTGACGACAGCACCTTACAAGTGCCCAGTCCCCACAACGAAGTCGAACAGTTTCTCCAACGAACCGAACAACAGGAATCGCTTGCACAGCTATTACAAGGGCTTTCCGAAACCGACCGCACCATTTTATTCCTGCGTTGCGAACAGGAACAATCGTTTCGGGAAATCGCCGAACGGCTCTCCATGAAAGAGGCAACGGTACGAAAACGGTTTGAGCGTGCCCGAAAAGCCATTCAAAAACAAGAGGAAAGGGGAATCTCCTATGTCAAAAAATGTTCCATCTAATCATGAACCACCGATTTCACCAGCGGACTGGGATGCCATCGTTGCCGCTGCCTTTTCCCCTGATGCAGAACCCCACATCTTTTCCGACCGTTATCAGAAACAGAAACAAAAACAGGAGGAATTATTCATGCAAAAAAAATCCATTCGTGGTAGAAAAACCATTGTTATTGCTGCGATTCTTGCAGCCGCTGTTGTTGCCATTCCAACTTCTGCTTATGCTGTCAATCGCATTTATCAGGCATCCATCCAATCCACGGGCAGCTATCAAAAAGAGGTTGTGATTGATGCCGGAGATAGCACCCTTGACACCCGTACACAGTCCCTGCAAGTGGGCTGGATGCCGGATGGTATGACCCTTGACAAAAATTCCGGAAAATATCACGACGACCAAAACCGTGGCGTTACGATGCTGTTCTGGAAGATGCAGGACGGGGATTTCTTACAGACGGTCAACCGTGGCATTGTGCATTCTGAAACCAAAACCATCAACGGCAATCAGGTCTTTTTCCTGCAACGGGATTCCGCAAATCTTCCAGACGGACAGATGGACTACCGCAACATTGTCTGGGTCGCTTTCTCGAATACACCTTATGCAGCACAGTTCTATGCAACAGACGACCTCACGAAAGAAGAGTTGACACAGATTGCAGAACATCTCTCCCTAAGCCCAGCAGAACAGGAAACGGCAAGCCTCTGGCAGCCGGAAGAATCTCTCATCGAATCCTCCGGAGATGCCCCTGCAACGGCTTGCGATGTCAATCAGCTTTCGTATGTCAACATCGGTGACACCTTAACCACAGAGGAAACGGTTTCTCTGAAACTGGATGCTCTTTCCACACAAAATACCTTTGCTGGCATTTTCACCGACTCCATCGGGCAGGATTGCGATTACAGCCGCTATCAGAATGCAGATGGCACGATTGCAGACAATACCCGCACATGGTATCGTTCCGGCGATGGGGTCAACACGCTGGATGAAGCCATCAAAACGGAAACCATTCCGCAAACCATTCTGACCTTCCAGCTCACCTACACCAACAACGGTACAGAAGCGGTTGAAACTTGCGTTTGTCCGCAGTTGTTCCGGATGCAGGCAGATGGCACATTCCCAGCATACACAGCAGAAGCCGAAAGGGAATACTCTGTGGACAGCTGCGACTTGAACCTAACAGGCGAGTTTTTCTCGTTCGCCTCGTCCGGCAGCCACAGCAAAAATAACGTGCTGTTACAGCCCGGCGAAACCCAAACTGTTACGGTTGCCTTTGTGGTCGATGCCGACCAGCTGGACGAACTGTATCTCGTACCTGCTCCGCACGGCTATGAATTGTCTGAAGAAGTCACACAATCTCCGATTCTGCAAGTGGCTTCGGCTCTGAATCGCTAAATCTCTCTTTGACAGGAAATCAGAAAACCAGCACCCGTTCGCCTGAAATGGGTGCTGGTTTGTTCTATGTTTCTATATCCATTGTTCGATGAGTGATACAAGCAATGCCGTTCCTGAGGCTGCCAGAGCCACCACAATCAACGGCAGCCCGTTCCATGCCAACACCACAGCAATCACCGTTGCAGCGATTGCAGAGGGGAAATCTCCCGTTGCATAAAACACCGCCGGAATCGTCATCGCACTCAAGACTGCATACGGGATATAATACAAGAAATCCTGCAAAAAGCGGGACTGTATTTTCTTCCGGAAAATCGTCATCGGCAGCATCCGAATCAAATAGGTAACCACTGCCATGACCAAGATGGAACAGACAATTCTCATACTGCTGCCCCCTGTTCTTCTTTTCTCGGAAAGAGCCATGCACAAAGTGCCGCTGTCAAGACTCCGCAGAGAATAATGGCAAAGCCGCTGGAGATAAACGGCAGACAATACTTGCAAATAATGCTGCATCCCGCTGCAACCAATACTGCAAAGACAATGCTTTTCTGCTTTCGCATCGGCGGAATGAATATCGCAAAAAACATGCCATACAGTGCAATCCCCAAGGCATCTGTTATGATTTTCGGCAAAATTTCGCCGGCAGCTGCTCCCAAAAACGTCCCCAAACTCCAGCCAATCAACGGCAGGGACATCAGTCCATACAGATACGGGGCGGAAATCTGTCCGTCCTGCGAAACCGCAACCGCAAAGATTTCATCTGTAATCCCGAATGCGGTCAGAAAGCGATGTATCATGTGTTGAAACGTCTGGTCTAACTTCTGCGACAGGGAAAGCCCCATCAAGGCATATCGCAAGTTAATGCAAAACTGTGTGAGAGCAAGTTCTAAGTAAGAACCGCCGGCTGCAATGACTCCAATTCCGGCAGCCTGTCCGGCTGAGGTGACATTCGTCATGGAAATCGCAACGGCTGCGGAAACGGAAAGCCCTGCTTTTACCGCTAAAATCCCAATGCTGAACGAAACAGAGAGATACCCCAAGGCAATCGGGATTCCCTGCCGCACCCCTTTCCAAAATGCTTGTTTGTGCTGTGCTGTCATAATGTTATCCTTCGTCCTTTCATTTGATGTGCATGTAGCAGTATAGCACATTTTCGGAAATTTTGCAATTTCTTTTTCCAAACAACCCAACGAAAAAGAAAGCATATTTCACAGATAGCATCATTTTCCATAAAACAAGCCAACTACCTTGTAAAAAAACCAACAAAATTTACAGCTATAGGCTTGACATCCTTTCCTGCATCTTTTATAATAATAGTAACCATACGAATGTGGGCGAATTTTTGTTATGAGAACTACTTTTTGGAAAGGAGTCTTTTGATGAAGACCAATCATTGGAAACGTACAATTGCCGGACTGCTGGCAATGTCAACTTTATTCTCGCTTTCTTTCACAGCTGTTTCTGCGGAAGAAACTACAGCAGAAACCACTGCTGCTGCAACCACAACCACCACTGCAACCACGGTTGTTGAAATTCCAGAAACAGATATGCCAACCTTGTCGGTTACAGAAGAAGAAGCTGCCCTCTTTAAAGTTACCCCGCTGACCATCAAGGTGGGCGAAGAATCTGTCAAGGGCTTATCCGTTTCCGGCTACAAGGGCACAGATACCGACGTTGTCATTCCGGACACCCTGATTGACAAGAAGGGCAATGAACTGCCAGTATTCGGGATTGCAGATGGTGCATTCAGCGGAAACGATACCATCACTTCCGTAAAAATGCCGGAAACCGTTACCACCATTGGAGCAAATGCTTTTTCTGGCTGCTCCAGCCTGACCAGTGTCAACATTCCGGATGCTGTTACCACTTTGGGGGCAAGTGCATTCTATGCCTGCACCAGCTTAGCTTCTATTCATATCCCGGAAAGTATCACCACCATTGATGCAGATACGTTCTGTTCCTGCACCAGCTTAACAGAAATTGAACTGCCATCTACCCTGATCCGTATCGGCAATGAAGCATTCTGCTCCTCCGGCTTGACCAACATCACCATTCCGGAAGGTGTCACACAGGTTGGTAAAGAAGCCTTTGCTGGCTGCTCCAACTTGGTATCTGTTTCCATTCCGGGTTCTTTGGAAGTCGTTAGTGCTTCCACATTCCAGGAATGCTTCCGGCTGCAGTCTGTTACCTTTGCAGAAGGCACAAAGAAGATTCTGGATTCTGCATTCTACAGCTGCCCAGCTCTGGACAATGTGGTCTTACCGAGTACCGTTCGTTGGATTGGCAATTCTGCATTCGCTTATTCCGGTATCAGCAATATTTCTCTGCCGGAAGGCTTGATCGAACTTGCAAGCGGCAACTTCTCTCACTGTGCAAATCTCAAGAGCATCACGCTGCCGTCTACCATGACTTGCATTAAGAGCGATGTGTTCTCCTATTCCGGTCTGGAAACCATCACCGTTCCGGATACCATTACACAAATCAGCTCCGGTGCATTTGCATTCTGTCAGAACCTGACGAGCGTATCTCTGCCGGATAGCCTGAGCGATGTCCGGAAACAGGCATTCTATAACTGCACATCCCTGACAGATATTAACATCCCGGCAAGCATGACCCTGCTGGAAGCACAGACGTTCCAGAACTGCACCAGCCTGACCAATGTTACCCTGCCAGACGGCTTGGTTAAGATTGAAGACTATGTATTCTATAACACTGGTATTACCAGCATTACCATTCCGGATTCTGTGACCAGTCTCGGCATTTCTGCATTCTCCAACTGTGCGAGCCTGGAATCTGCAACGCTGGGCAATGGTCTGACGAAAGTAGACAAGTGGCTGTTCCGGAACTGCTCTTCTTTGAAGGATGTGACACTGGGTGAAAACATCCAGAAGGTTGACAACTTTGCCTTTGCAGAATGCGGTAACTTGGAAACGATTACCCTACCAGATTCCGTCACCAACATCGGTATTTCTGCCTTTGAAAAGTGCCGTTCTCTGGATGATGTAAAACTGCCAAACGGCTTGACCACAGTCGACAAAAATGCATTTTTGGATTGCGACAAGCTGACAAATGTCACCATTCCGGATTCTGTCACCACCATCGGCAATCAGGCATTCGGCTACCAGACCAACAATGACATGAGCACATCCAAAAAAGATAACTTCCAGATTACTGGTAAAACCGGTTCTGCGGCTGCTGATTATGCAAACAATTCTGGCATTTCGTTCAACGACCCAGATGCTCCGACAACGACAACGACAACGGATACAACCGACACAACCGATGTTTCTGGAGAAACCACCGAAACCACAACTGTTACAGATACAACCGACACAACCAATGTTTCCGGAGAAACTACCGAAACCACAACTGTTACAGATACAACCGACACAACCGATGTTTCCGGAGAAACTACCGAAACCACAACTGTTACAACCGATTCTGGTACATCATCCGAAAATATCTGCGGAGATACGACTATGGATGGTAAGGTTGACTTGGTTGACGCTGTTCTGCTGAATAAATTCTTGGCTGGAGCAGTCACCTTTACTGACCAGCAGGTTGCAAATGCAAACTGTGACCAAACAGACGGAACAGATACCGTTGGCGAAGAAGATACAACGGCTTTGATTCGGTTCGTTCTGAACATGGAAGGCTATCAGACACTTCCACACATTTCTGAAAATGCTTAATTTTGATTGAACCTATTACACATTGCACAAATACAAAAAGAGGACGGGCTCTCGTTGGAGTGTTCGTCCTCTTTTTTCGTTCTGTTACTGTTTTGCTTCCGGTGCTTTTCCATTGACGGAAAATACTGCAATTGGGTCTAACAAGTCAGAAAGCAAAATGCCTTCAATATTGGCACTGCTGCAAAATGCCAGCATAGACGGGTAACTATCATCGTTCAAGAAAAAGACGGTTTTTCCGTCTTCTTTCCGGACAAAAAGAAAATCAAAATGCCATCCTGCCGATGCTGCCGCAGACAATCCAGCAATTCGCTGGCACGCCACATTTGCGGTTCTGTGGAAAGTCCCATCTTCTCCCAAAATGGTTCCATATCAACACCTCTTTTCTAGTTTCTATTATACCATAATCTCGCTTTTATTGCAACTCCTGTTATATCAACTTTGCGGATTTTCCAATAGACACTTGTATCCAGCTTTTGCAGTAAGCGGCAATCGGAGCGATATCATACAAGGGCTGTACCCGCAAGGCTTGCCATTGTTTCACAGTGTCATAATCTAACGTATCCGACCGGCAGCCTGTCAAATAGATGGGGATTTGCCGTTTTGCCGCTTTGGCTGCAAACGCTTGAAAACTTGCATCTGTGCAAATCGTTCCGGAATGATAGCAGGCATAAAAAATGGCTTGGATACCGTCTGGAATCTCTGGCAGCGAACCGCCAACGCCAGCCGCCAACTGCAACAACGGTGCAGGCTGCAACAGGTTCAACGGCTCTGAAAGCGGCAGCATTGGTGCACGGCTGGGAATGATTCTATTCTGATGAAACTGCCCCTGCTTGTCATATGTTCCATAGACAGCATCTCGAAAACTATACAAGTTTCCGCTGCCGGGCAGCTGCTGCAACAGTTGAATGGATTCGTGTATGGTCGGAATGTTGTCTGTATTGCAATGGCTGACAAAAACACCCGTTGCCTGCTGTTCCTGCAAAAATCGCACTGCATAGGCGAAGTTCGTCCAGCCGTTTGCTTTTGGATTGGAAAGCGGTTCGTTGCTCGCTACCAGTACCAACGGCGGGCAATCTGTCCCCAATGCATATCCCAAAACAGCAGCGGTATACGCCAAGGTATCCGAACCATGCAGCAAAATCCATCCGTCACAAGCTTCTTTCCAAATCCGTTCTCGCACATGATTCACCAGCAAAGAAAGCGTTTCGCCAGTTATCTGCTCACTGAACAGGCGAAATGGTTCAGATGGAATGACGGTGATTTCATCTAAAATGCCCCGTTCTTTTGCCCCCTCCAGCAGGAAATAGGTGGACGAATCCGGCAGCTGTAAATAGCCATCTTCTGCAACCTGACAGCCAATCGTTCCGCCAGTAAAAATGATACCCAGTTTCATTTGCAATCCTCTCTCCAGAAAAATAATGGGGTTGTTGTTTGTTTTCCATACATCGAATGATTGCCGTTACAAAGTCGGGCAATCGTGCAGACCACTGCAAAATAGGGGAAATACGAAAATCCAAATACTTCCGCTCCGATGCAAATCGGGGCAAGCAGGGTATTGGATGCACTTCCGAATACTGCCGCATAGCAAAAAGCCGCTGCCACAACAGACGGGATTCCCAGCAATGGTGCGAGCACTGCTCCCAGACACGCCCCAATGGCAAACAATGGTGTTACTTCTCCGCCCTGAAAGCCGATGGCAAGCGTTAACACGGTAAATCCTAGTTTTCCCAGAAAGTCAAACCAATATACGGTATCGCCATTGCAGGAAAGGGTAATCAAATTTGTTCCTAGACCGGAATATCGCCCTTTTCCACAGAGATACAGCAGAATCGCCAGTCCTGCACCACAAATGGCAATGCGAAGAATCGGATTTGGCAACCATTTTGCAGCTGCTTGTTTCGCCTGTTTCAACAGAAATGTAAAAACGCCGCCTGTCAATCCAGCTGCCACGCCCAAAATCAACATTGAAATGGAAATCGGGGAAACAACGGTTTCCGGCAATGTCACCTGAAATGTTTCCAAGCCCAATGCAATCGAAACGATATTAGCTGTGATGGCGGAAAGGGCTGCTGGCAACAATGCCCGATATTCCAGCTTGCCAACGACCAGAACTTCCAGTGCAAAACAAACAGCGGCAAGCGGAGCGTGAAATAAGCCGCTGAATCCGGCAGCCATTCCGGAAATCGTGAGAATGCGAATCAAACTTTTTTGCCTCTGCAATAATGGGATGCGGCTTCCTGTCCAATGAGCAACCGTTGCACCCAGCTGCACGGCAACCCCCTCTCGTCCGGCACTGCCGCCGCAGAGATGTGTCAGCCAAGTGCTGCCAATCAATAGTGGTATCAACCGCAATGGAATACGGTCTGCTTTTCCGGTCGCAGCATCGAAAATCAAGCCCATTCCCTGACTGCTCTCTTTTCCATATTTCTGATAGGCCCAAACCATCAACGCACCTGCCAATGGCAAAAATGGAAGAAACCAGAGCAAATGCGTCGTGCGAAGCGTTCCAATTTCCAGTAAAATTCTGCCGAACCCTGCTGTAATCACGCCGGTGATTGCTCCAGTTAGTATGGCAAGCAGGCAGAGCAGCCCCATCGGCAACAATTTTTCTTTGATTGCATGCATACAAACACATCCTTTTCCAATAATTTTATATAGAAAAATCGCCAACGTGCATGGCACACGTTGGCGACTTCAAGAGATATGGTGGGCCATCGGGGACTCGAACCCAGGACCATCCGGTTATGAGCCGGGAGCTCTAACCAACTGAGCTAATGGCCCGCAGAGGGAAGAAACGAAAAAGAGGCGAATCTTGAACGATTCGCCTCAAATAGGATGCCGGCATCTACCGATTTTTCCAGGTCGTCACCGACCAAGTATCTTAGGCGTAAAGGAGCTTAACTTCCGTGTTCGGAATGGGAACGGGTGGAACCTCCTTGCTATCGACACCGGCTGCTTTAAAAAACAGAATTGAAATACTCACTGATGAAGTTTTTAGAGAACTGAAAGACCAATCACAAAAGGAAAAGCAATCGACCGATTAGTACTTGCAAGCTAAACATGTCACCATGCTTACACTTTAAGCCTATCAACCTCGTAGTCTACAAGGGGTCTTATTCCGAAGAACGGATATCTTATCTTAAGGTCGGCTTCACGCTTAGATGCTTTCAGCGTTTATCCGTTCCGCACTTAGCTGCCCAGCCGTGCCACTGGCGTGACAACTGGTTCACCAGAGGTGCGTCCATCCCGGTCCTCTCGTACTAGGGACAGCTCCTTTCAAATATCCTACGCCCACGACAGATAGGGACCGAACTGTCTCACGACGTTCTGA
>ERZ832522.3057-NODE-3057-length-19214-cov-16.341458_pt1 | contig 19214 bp, 12 predicted proteins | sample MGYA00519951_ERZ832522 | MGnify/ENA primary metagenome ERZ832522 (study PRJEB31850, sample SAMEA3708728) | human gut metagenome | biome: human gut; feature: human-associated habitat; material: faeces | place: China | collected 2014 ... | reverse complement strand
TCAGGCGGCTCATGATCGTATAGCCGTTGGAGGTAAACACGACATAGCGGCGGTTCGCGTCGATCTTCACGTCGTCGTCCGCGCCGCCCATAATTTTCAGCAGCTCCTGCAGTGTCTTGGCGGGGATGATGATGCGGATGTCGCGGGTGCACTCGACGTCGCGCCGGATAATGGCCAGCCGGTAGCCGTCCAGGGCCACAATCGTCAGGCTGCCCGGCTCAATGACGAACAGCTCGCCGGTGTGGGCGGGCTTTTTGTCGTCCTGGCTGACAGCATAGATGGTTTTCTCGATCATCTCGCGCAGCATGCCGCACTTGACGGTCATCGTATTGTCGGCGCCGGTCACGGGCAGGCTCGGATAATCGCTGGCGTTCAGCGCGGGGATCTCAAATTCTGCCACACCGCCGCTGATTTTTGCCTGGCCCTCGTCGTTCAGCTCAATGCAGACATCGCCCGCAGGCATACGGTTGACCATGGCGCTCAGCAGTTTTGCGTCAAGTACAGTTTCACCGGGCACAAGCACATTGCATTCAATCGTGGTCGTGATGCCCATTTCCATATCGTAGCCGGTCAGCGTCAGGTTAAAGCCCTCGGCCTTCATGTAGATGCCTTCCAGCACGGGGATGGCGGCGCGGTTCGTGATCGCGCGGGAAACGCCGTCGATGGCGCTGGCCAGCAGTGTTTTTTCGCATTCAAATTTCATGTTTCTATCTCTTTCTCCGGCTTTTTTGGAAAAAAGCCTCGGCAAAAAACGTTCAGCGGTCTCTAGGAAGGGTGCTCCTTCTGTTTTCCACAGCCGGAGCGGTGTTTTGTAGGTGTGAGGAAGTGTATTTTACGGTTCCGTTCACAGAAACTATTAAACTATGGTAGTAGTCGTAGTAGGGGGTGTTAGTTTCGTGGAAAACTCCGCGGGACCCGATTGCGCCGCGGAAAATCGCAGGTGCATTGTTTTGAACAGTCTGTGGACTTTTCTGTGGAAAACCCGGGAAACCCCTTTTTTCAACAAGCCCCGTGGAATACGCGCTGTTGATAACTGAAAACTTTGTTGAAAAACGGGGTGTTCTTTCTTTGCAAAGAAAGAACCAAAGAAATTCCAAATGCTCGGGTGAGAATATGCGATGCTGCGTAAAGTACATCCCAAATCCCGTCCCCGGGATAAAATATTTAAAGTTCTTTGCCTACTTTCTTTCAAGAAAGTAGGTCAGGTGCGGACGTTTTTCATGATGTCGCTGCACATCTCTTTCAGGTGCTGGTCGCGCTTGATGTTTTCCTCCATCGTTTTGATGGAATACACCACCGTGGAATGATCGCGCTGGAACTCCTGCCCGATGGCCTCCATGCTCATGCCGGTCACCTCGCGGATAATGTACATCGTCATCTGCCGCGCCGCGCTCACATTCGCATTGCGCTTCTTGCCGCGGATGTCCGACGGCATCACATTGTAGGTGCGCGCGACCTCGTTCAGGATCTTCTCGATCGTGACCGGGATCGGCTGGCTGTCGTTCAGCGTGTCCTTGATCGCCGTCGTCGTCACGCCGATGCACGGCTCGATGCCCTCCAGCAGATAGTAGGCGTTCAGCTTTTTGACCGCGCCCTCCAGCTGGCGGATGTTCTGCTTTAAGTGGTTCGCAATGTACTCGGCCACGTCGTTCGGCAGGTCCAGATTCAACAGCTCGGCCTTGCGCTTGACGATGGCAACGCGGGTTTCAAAATCCGGCGGCTGGATGTCGGCGGTCAGGCCCCACTCAAACCGGGTGCGCAGACGCTCCTCCAGCGATTTGATTTCCTTCGCCGGGCGGTCCGACGCGATGACGATCTGGCGGCCATCGTTGTGCAGCGTGTTGAAGGTGTGGAAAAACTCCTCCTGCGTGCTCTCCTTGCCGGCCAGAAACTGGATGTCGTCGATCAAAAGCACGTCCGCCTTGCGGTAGCGCTGGCGGAACTGCTCCATCGTTGCCGTCTTGATGGCGGTGATCGTCTCGTTCGTGAATTTTTCACAATCCACGTAAACAATGTTGAAATCCGGGTGGTTCTTCTGGATCTCAATTTTGATGGCGTTCAGCAGATGCGTCTTGCCCAGACCCGACGGCCCGTAGATGAACAGCGGGTTGTACGCGCCGGAGGGGTTCGCGGCCACGGCCTGCGCGGCGGCAAACGCAAACTGGTTCGACGGCCCCTTGATGAAGTTCTCGAACGTGAACTCGTACCGCCCGCTGGGCAGGTCGTTCTCGTCCAGCTTCGGCTTCTCGGCAGCCTTGCCGCCGTCCGGTGCGGGCGCGGCCAGCACAAACTTCAGCTCCACCTCAAAGCCGAGGATCGAAGCAAACGCCTCCTTGAGCAGATCAGCATAGCGCGCCGCCGCAAACCGCATGACGACGTCGTTGGGAACCTCCAGGATGATGATGTTCGTGCCCTCAAAATTCAGCAGATTGAGGTCCTGGATGAAAACTCTGTATGATGCATCGGATACTCGTCCTTTGCAGTACGCCTTGACGGCGTCCATTACATCATTGAAGGAATCCATGATTCTCGATACTCCCCACTTCCTGTTATAAGTGAACGCCCCATATCCAAACAGGGCGCAGAAATACTAAATACAGTATACCACAAAACCGGGTTTTAAACAACACCTATATATAATAAAGTAGGAATTTTTTTATACGCCGGAATTGTTGAAAATTTTTCCGCGGAGCAAAGAAAAATAAAAGTTTTCCACAACAGATGCAATTTTCAACAGTAAATAGTACAAAATGTAGTGGATAACTCTCTGTAGCTCCAATTCTTTGACGCGGGAGCGAAAAATTCTGCCCAAACCCCCTTGACAAAGTGGGGGTAAATCGCGTATAATCTAACTCTGCAAGGCTGCCCCAGTGTATGGGCGAAGCCCTGAGCAAACAGCCCATACCGGGATTTCAACAGGAGGAATGAAAAATGAAGCGTACTTTCCAGCCCAAGAAGCGTCAGCGCAGCCGCGTCCACGGTTTCCTGAACCGCATGGCTACCAAGAATGGCCGCAAGGTCATCGCCCGCCGCCGTGCGAAGGGCCGTAAGAGCCTGACTGTCTGATAACTTCAGAGAATTAAGTGAACAAAAGGGTTGCTGATTGTAAAATCGGCAGCCCTTTTTTCAAATATGGCTTTACAGAAGCCGGGATTCATTATAATATATGTGTAGGAATGCCTTCCCCTTGGGGAAGGTGTCCGTGGCCCCGACCACGGACGGATGAGGGAAAACCTTCCGGAAATTTCCCGCAAATGGGTTTTGACCGAAAGGTTTGCCCTCATCAGCCGCCTGCGGGCGGCAGCTTCTCCCGAGGGAGAAGCCTTGGGAGGATACTACTATGCGTTACCGCACTTTAGATAAAAACTGGCAGTTCAACCGGGTGTATGGCCGGGGCAAAAGCTATGTGCATCCGCACTGCGTTTTGTATGTGGCCAAAAACCGGCTGGGCTATACCCGCATCGGGCTGACGGCCACCAAAAAGGTCGGCCATGCCGTGCAGCGCAACCGCGCCCGCCGCGTCATGCGCGCCGCTTTGTCGGAGCACCTGGCCCAGAACATCGGCGGGTATGACATCATCCTGGTCGCCCGCGGCCAGACCCCCCGCCTGAAAAGCACCCAGCTGAGCAAAACGCTGGGCAAGCTGTTTGCAAAGGCCGGTCTGCCCGACAAGGCCGCCCCGGCCCCCGGGCCCGAGACGGCCCCGCAATGATCGCCCGCCTTCTCATCGCGCTTTTGCGCGGCTACAAAAAATATATCAGTCCGCACCTCGGGCATCACTGTCGGTTCATACCCACCTGCAGTGAATACGCCATGCAGGCGCTCGCCGTGCACGGCCTTGTAAAGGGTCTGATTTTAACGGTGTGGCGCCTTTTAAGATGCCAGCCCTTTGCAAAATTCGGCTATGACCCGGTACCCGAAAAGGGAAAGTGGGTCAACCCGGAGCGAAGGCTGACGCGCAGCCGCGACTAAAGGCTTCCCCCGAGGGGGAAGCTGTCCGCGCAGCGGACTGATGAGGGCAGAGTTTTCCACAATTACCCGTTAAACGGTTGAATGTGCAGCTCCGCAAGCTCCCCCCTCATCCGCCCTCGGTCGGGGCCTCGGGTACCTTCTCCCAAGGGAGAAGGCTTTTCAACTTCCGCCTCTCATGTCTTTGCACTGCGCAGCAGAGACCTACATAAAAATAAAGGTCCCGGGCGCAGACGGGGCAGAAGGAAAGGCTATGTCTTTTATGTATTTCCTGGCCGTATTGATCGGCCCGCTGGTGAAGATCCTGTACAGCTTCATCGGCAACTACGCGGCAACCATGATCGTTGCCACCCTCATCCTCAAGCTGCTGCTGTTCCCCCTGAGCATCCATCAGCAGAAGTCCACGGCCAAGATGTCCGTGTTCCAGCCGCTGATCACCGAGATCCAGCAGAAGTACAAGAACGACCCCCAGAAGCAGCAGGAGGAGCTGATGAGGCTCCAGCAGGAGCACGGCTACAACCCCATGGGCGGCTGCATGCCCATGCTGCTGACGATGCTGGTCCTGTTCGGCTTCCTGGGCGTTGTGTACTACCCCGTACACTACATCTTCGGCGTCAGCAATGAGGCCGTCAAGGCCGCGTGCGAGGCCATCGGCCTGGCCACGACCAACACCTCCACGATGCAGACCGCGCTGATCCAGGCCATCCACAACGGCGCGTCCATCGACCCGTCCATCATCTCCGCCAGCGTTGTGGCCGAGATCCAGAACTTCAACACCTCCTTCTTCGGCATGGATATGTGCGATGTGCCCGGCTTCCACCTGACCCCCATCGCCATCTTCCCGGCCATCGCCACGGTCACGATGTTCGTCAGCTACTTCATCACCCAGAAGCTCTCCGGCATGGATGCCCAGATGCAGGGCAGCATGAAGGTCATGATGCTCGTCATGAACCTGATGTTCGTCACATTCTGCTTCAATGCCCCCGTCGGCTTCTCCCTGTACTACGGCGTGTCCAACGTGGTCCAGATCTTCCAGTCCTACGTGACCTACAAGATCTACAGCCCCGAGAAGTTCAAGGCCCAGTATGAGGCCGAGCTTGCCGCCAAGCGCGCCGAGAAGAAGAAAAAGCGCACCGTCACCGTCGAGCAGAACGGTAAGCAGGTCGAAAAAGAGGTCACCCTGGGCGAGGCCAACAAGCTGCGCCTGGAGATGGCCCGCCAGCGCGAGGCCGAACTCTACAAGGACGAGCGCACCACCCCGCTGAATAAGGATTGATTACACAGCAAAAGAGGCGCGCTCCCGTTGCAGAGACTGTAGGGGCGAGCATTGCTCGCCCGCGCCGTTGGCGGCTGTGAGGGAGTGTATCCCCTGCCGCCGTAGGGGCGCATTCTATATGCGCCCGCCCCGCTCCCCGTTGTGATGAACGTAACGATAAGAAATAAGAAGGAGGTTCCCCCTATGCGCAGTATGGAAATGAGCGCCAAGACCGTTGAGGCCGCCGTACAGGCCGCCTGCGAGGCTCTCGGCGTTGACCGTGATGACATCAACGTAAGCTACGAAGTCCTCGAATTCCCCACCCGCAAGCTGTTTAAGACCATCCCCGCCAAGGTCCTCGTGAAGGTCGAGGAGCCCGAGGCGGAAAAGCCGGCTGAAGTTTCCACAAAGCCCGCCGAGGTTGTTGAAATCTCTGACGAGACCGCCCCTGAAATCCAGAAGGAGGTCGTCGAGGATATGGTCGAGGAGGCCGAGTTGGCCCCCGTCCCCGGTGAGGAAGTCGAGGTTCCCCTTGACATCGACGCCGACCCGCGCCTGCAGGCCGCCGTTGACTACCTGACCCCGATCTTCAACCTGATGGGTGTGGAAAACTTCACCTTCACCGCCGTCAAGAAGGGCGCTGCCACGGTCCTGAAGGTCTCCGGCGAGCACATGGGCGCGCTGATCGGACGCCGCGGCGAGACGATGGAGTCCCTGTCCTACCTCGCCAGCCTCGTTGTGAACCGCATGGAGGGCCCTTACGTCAAGCTGGGCCTGGATGTCGGCGGCTACCGCAACAAGCGCGAGGACGACCTCTCTGCCCTTGCCAGACGCATTGCAGACCGCGTCATCCGCACGGGCTGCTACTATGAGATGGAGCCGATGAACCCCTACGAGCGCCACATCATCCACACGGCCATCGCCGAGATCGACGGTGTGCGCAGCGAGAGCAAGGGCGACGGCCCGGCCCGCCATGTGGTGCTGTACTCCACCGACCCCGATGCCTGCAACCTGCCTGACCGCGACAACGCCCGCAACCAGCGCGGCGGACGCCGTGACGGTGGCCGCGGTCCCCGCCGTGACAACCGTGGCGGACGCGGCCCCCGCGGCCCACGTGAGGGCGGCAGAGGCCCCCGCTACGGTGCTCCCCGCCGCGACAACCGCGGTGGCCCCCGCTACGGCGGCCCGCGCTCCAGCGTGCCCGCCCGCGAGTTTGCGGATGCCCCGCGCGACCCCGCAGCCAAGCCGATGGCACCCAAGACCACCGAGCGCATCCACGACGGTGACGATTTCGCCTTCGGCAAGATCGAGTTTTAAACAACAGTGTTGAAAAAAGCAGCTGTCCCTGTGCGGGCAGCTGCTTTTTGGTTTTTATGCGAGCGAAGCGCGGGCCGGAAGGGCTTTGACGGGGCTCCCGCAGTCTCCTGTTCCCCCGCTAAACTCTTTCCACACCGTTTTCCACAGTGATGTTGAAAACTCTTATTTTTCCACCGTTCACAACCGGCTATACAAGGGGCAAAAATGAACCGTTTGTAAACAAGATATAGGCGTAACCACGGCCCGGCACCCCTACAGGTACCCCTTTTCCACAGGAAAACCGGTTTTCCACCGTTTCCCGGGGTTTTCCCTGTGGAAAACTCGTGAAAACTGTGGAAAACTATAAAATAACGGTGTTTCGCAGAAAACGAGCAGAACTTTTTGCGAAAGGCTCTCTGCAGACCTTATTTTCCTGTTGAAAATGTTGAAAACTGCCTATAGTTGTAGAACCCCGCGGTGGAAAAGTCCGAAATGTTGTTAAAAACACAGATGTAGCCGTACCGAAAACAAAGTGGGATGCAGTCGGTTATCAAACGTCCATGCCCGGCAACGAGGATACATTTTCAACCGTATGGCCAGCCCAATGTTGAAAGAAAAACAACAACCGGCGAACGGCATCCCAGATAAACTCGCGGGCGGCATATAGGCCGCCCCTACAGAGCTTACGTGAATTCCATCCGTAGGGCGGGGTGCCCGCACCCCGCCGCAAGTTCGCGCGGCTACCCGTCAACGGGCAGCCACCCACGTAGGGGGCGGCGTCCCCGACGCCCCGAAAACCTCCCGTCACCGCCCATCCCCGGGAAAACCCCCGGGCCGGGCATGCCCGGCCCCTACCGCGCGGCGGTGGGCAAGCCCCATGCCGTCCATAAACGCCCACGGAGGGGTCAAGACCCCTCCCTACGGACTGACCCATCAACGAGTGCCCGGCCCCTACCGCGCGGCGGTGGGCAAGCCCTATGCCGTCCGCAAACGCCCGCGGAGGGGTCAAGACCCCTCCCTACGGACCGCCCCATCAACGAGTGCCCGCCCCCTACCGCGCGGCGGTGCGGGAACGGCGACAAAAAACCGAGGCGATCCCTTTTCCCGGGACTGCCTCGGTTCTTTATATAAGCATATAAGCGCTTAATCGTGCCGGATGGCTTCCAGCGCACTGATCCTGACCGCCTTGTTTGCGGGCAGGATGCCGGCTACCAGCCCCACCAGCGTGGCGAATACCAGCGCCGCCAGCATGAGCCAGGGCGGGATGATCGAAATGGCCGCGCTGCCGCCCCCGTCCATGTAGTAGTACCCGCCGCCCATCAGGCCGGACAGGTCCAACCCGCCGCCCTGACCGAACGCCGCTAAAATTGTGGAAAGGTTGTTCAGCACAAAGCTGGCCAGCAGGCTGAACGCTACGCCGATCAGCCCGCCGATAAACCCGATGGTCGAGCTTTCCAGCAGGAACATCGTGCGGATGCTGCCCAGCTCACAGCCCAGCACCTTCATGACGCCGATCTCCCGGGTGCGCTCATAGATGGCCATCGTCATTGTGTTGATGATGTTGATGGCCGCCACAAACAGAGAGACCGCCGCGATGCCGCCGAAGATCATCTGGCTTTTTATGACCTGCTGCTGCATCTCCTCGCGCTGCTGGTTCATCGAGTAGGTGTTGGTGAAGCCCAGCTCGTGGATGGCCGTCTCAACATCGGTGACGTTCTTCAGGTCATCGACCTTGACGTAGACCTGTTCGTAGCTCTTTTCCTCGGTCTTGGTTTTGGTCATGTCGTTGTAGACCTTCTGCAGCATCTTCATGTCCTGAATGCGCAGCACAACGCCGCTCTGGGTCCAGTAGCCCTTGGCGCCGTCCGGCTCCAGCACGCCCACGACCTCCAGCTCCCAGCTGCGGGTCTTTTCGGTGGACTCCTCGCCGGTCCGGATGGTCAGGGTCATCTTATCCTTGTCGATGTCCACAAAGGGCGGCAGCTCCTTGCCGTTGGCATCGGTCTGGCCCTGCCAGCGGTAGCGCTTGGGGCTGTTGGGGCTCTTGCGCGAGTCCTGAAACTCATACCCGGTGGACCCGCCGACCAAAATCTGTAATTTCGCCGCCTTCTCGCTGGCGGGGGTGTTCGTGAGCCAGCTGCCGCTCTGCAGGGCGAAGCCCATCGGCTCCAGCGCGGTGGGGTCGATGCCGATCAAATTGTAAATTTCCATCGTGTAGCGGTCATTGCGGCCCGCCGTGATGGTGCCCTCCAGATTATACGCCTGCGCGTAGGGCGTGGCCGCCGCCACATGGGGAATCTGCTTGATGCTGGCGATGGCCGCGTCGTCCAGATACAGCGGCTTGCCGTCGCTGCCGACCATCGTGCCGTAGCCGTAGATCTGCACCTGGGTCAGGTCGCCCCAGCTTTGCAGCATCTCCTCGTTGGTTTTGGTCTGGGCGATGCCCAGCGAGATCATCAGCACGACCATGCAGGTGCCGATGACGACGCCGACGAGCGTCAGCGCCGTGCGGCCCTTGCGGCGCAGCAGGTTGCGCGCCGACAGGCTGATTTCATCAGAGATCTTCATCGCTGTCCTCTGCTTCCAGCGCGGCCAGTGCTTTGGCCTTTTTGCGCTTGCGTACCACGACCACGATGACCACGATCACGACCACTGCGCCGCAGACACCGATGAGCACCCACGCCCAGACCGGCATACCGGTCTGCTCGGGCTGGACGTCGTCCATCGACGGGTCATAGTTGAAGTCGTCCATGTTCATCTCCTCGGCACTGACAGAGAAGTCCTTCGAGATGGTCTGCGGGTTGCCGGAGGTATCCTCGTAGTTCAGCGTGATGATGCCGCTGACCGTGCCCGCGGCATCGGGGACGATGTCAAAGTCCACGCTGCCCTCGGTGCCGGCGGCCAGGTTGCCGAGGTATTGGTAGCCGCCCGCACCCAGATTGGTGCCGGTCAGGCGGGCTTCCAGATTGCTGACGGGGTTCTTGCCCTTGTTGACGTAGGAGAGGGAGACGCTGCCGGTATCGCCGACATAGATCGTGTCGCCGGACAGCTCGAGCTGGCCGACCTCAAAGCGGTCGGGCTGGCTGACGGGCACGGAAATCGTCGTGGTGCCGCTGACCTCCTTGCCGGTGACAGAGCCGGTGCCGGTCATGTTGACGGTGATGCTGGCCACCGTGCCGGTAAAGCCGGAGGCGGGCATGACCTGGAACGTGACGTCCCGGGTCTGCTTGGGGCAGATGGTGCCGAGGTAGCTGGACAGGCTGCCGCCGTTCAGGGAGATGTTCTCGGGCAGCGTCAGCGAGACGATGACGTCGTCGAGATTCTCATTGCCGTCGGTGGCGTAGAGGCCGAGGGAGAGGTCGAACGCCTGCCCTGCGGTGACGCTGTCGCCGTAGCTGGAGGTGCGCACAAGCAGGTTGGGCGAGGTCGTCTGGTCCTTGTCCACGCACTGGCCCAGCGTGACGCTGAACTGCTGCAGCGGCTTGGCGGTGTCCAGATAGGACAGGTTGATGGGCAGCGTGTTGCCGCCGCCGTTGTAGATGACGTCGCGGAACAAAATGACGTAGCTGTAATAATTGTACTGCGCGTTCGCCGCAACCTCCTCCGGCGAGGCCGAGCCGTTGCGGACGTTCTGCAGGCGGGTGGCGTTGGGGTCGTCGTTGCTGTCGAACAGCTGGCCGATCTCGCCGGTGCCGGTGTAGGTGAACACGGCGGAGTTGATGCGCGCGGAGATCTCCTCCGGCTTGACGCAGTACCGCGCCGAAGCGTGGTCCACGACCTTGAGCACGATGTTGATCTTATCACCGACCTGCACGGTGGTGACCTCGCCGCCCGCAGTGTCGGTGACGGAGTAGGCGGAGACGTAGACGCCGTCGGAGCTGGTCGTGTCAATGGCCGCCGTCGGCGTGGGGGTGGGGGCGGTGACATCCGGTGTGGTGACGTCATCTGCCATAACCGGCGCACACAGCGCCGCCGCCAGAGCAAAGGCGGTCAGCAGGGAAAATAGGCGTTTCATGGTTGGTTTGTACCTCCAAATTTTATAACCCCAAGGCTTCCCCCTGGGGGGAAGCTGCCGCCCGCAGGCGGCTGATGAGGGGAGAGCTTGTGTGGCGGCTCCGTGAGCGGGCCGCGGCGGAAACACGCCCCTCAACCGCCCTCGGTCGGGGCCTCGGGCACCTTCCCCCAAGGGGGAAGGCTTATTACTTTTTCTGTTCCTTCGCTGCCTCCCCGCCAATATCCAGATTCCCTTCCAGATCGGCAAAAAGGGCGTCGCGGTTTTTCTTCTTCGTCTCCTCGTCCTGCACGACGTTGGAGCAGACCTTGCCGTCCAGGATCGTCACAATGCGGTCCGCACACTCGGCCAGCTCCGGCTCGTGAGTGACCATAACGAACGTGACACCGCTGTTTTTGGACATTTCCAGCATGCGGTACAGCACCTGCTTGCTTGTGCGGGAGTCGAGGTTTCCTGTCGGCTCATCGGCAAAAATGACCTTGGGACTGCTGACGAACGCGCGGGCAATGCCGACGCGCTGCTGCTGGCCGCCGCTCATCTCGGTGGGCAGGTGGTTGGCGCGGCCCAGCAGACCCATGGATTTCAGCTCTTTGCGGGCGCGGGCCAGACGGGTCTTTTTGTCCACACCCTTGAACATCAGCGGCAGGGCGACGTTCTCCGCCGCCGTCATGGTGGGCAGCAGGTTGTAGCTCTGAAAAATGAACCCCAGGTGCTGCTGGCGGAACTCGGCCAGCTCGTTCTCGGTCATTTTGCTGATCTCGTGCTTTCCTATGTATACCTTGCCGGACGTCGGCTTTTCCAGCCCGGCCAGCTGGTTCAGCAGCGTGGACTTGCCGCTGCCCGACTGGCCGACGATACAGCAGAATTCGCCTTTTTCTATCGACAAATCGACATTATTCAGCGCAACGACGCGCTCCTTGCCGACAGCATAGACCTTGCGCAGCTTCTCTGTACGGATGATTGGTGCCAAACGCACACCTCCTTACGTGCAATATACCACATATTGTATCATATTTCGACGATGGTGGGAAGATGGGGAAGTTGTAAAATCTGTTCTTTTCCTATATAATAGACGACAAAAAGGGGGCAGACGTTACCATGGAGTACACAATTCATCCGATTGCGCATATCCGCACGGATTTTACGGATAAATTCGGCATCCCGCGGCAGAGCGGGCTGGTGCCGGAGCTGACGGCGCGCATCGTGTTTGAGCCGGAATACCGCGACCCGAACGCGCTGGTCGGCATCGAGGGGTATGACCGGCTGTGGCTGATCTGGCAGTTTTCCACCGTGGCGGCGGAGTATGCCGCGGGCAAAAGCTGGCGGCCCACCGTGCGCCCGCCGCGCCTGGGCGGCAACGAGCGCCGCGGCGTCTTTGCGACCCGCAGCCCCTACCGCCCGAACGCGCTGGGGCTTTCCTGCGTGGAGCTGGCGGGCGTCGAAAACGGCGAGCTGATCGTCCGCGGCGCGGACCTTTTGGACGGCACGCCGATCTTCGACATCAAGCCGTATCTGCCCTATGTGGACGCCTACCCCGACGCCCGGGGCGGATTCACGGACACGACAAAGGAATACGCTTTGCAGGTGGTTTGCCCCGACGCGCTTTTGTGCAAAGTGCCGGAAAACAAGCGCGCCGCTTTGTCCGGTGTGCTGAAAAACGACCCCCGCCCCGCCTACCAGCACGACCCGGAGCGGGTGTACACGATGGATTTCGGCTGCAATAAAGTGAAATTCACGGTGGACGGGGATATTTTGAAGGTTGTTGACATCTTATAAACGGAAAGGAAAGGCGGCGCGGCAAAGCCGTCCGCAGAAAGCCTCCTCGCGCAGCGGGGAGGTGGCCGCGAAGCAGGCCGGAGGGGCTTTTGCGGTTCGCGGCGGCGGTAGGCCGCGGAGGGGTCAAGACCCCTCCCTACGGGGCAAAAGATACATGGGCGGTAATGGCAAAGTCGCGGGCCGGGTATGCCCGGCCCCTACAGAGCTGCCGTTCACCCCTGCGGGGGTTCGGGGGAACTCCCGAGTTTTAAAACGGAGCAGAGGGCGCGGGCGTTAAGAACGAAAAGTAATACTGCTTTCGTTTAGCCCGCGCCCTCTGCGACCTCCTCTTTGGGAATCCAAGGGGCGTGCAGCCCCTTGGTCGCGGGTCCGCTGCGTCGAAACAGCGGCAGTTTTCTTTGCGAGCTTTCTTTTGCTGCCAAAAGAAAGCGGGTTCCCGGGAGGCTGCCGTTCCCGGGCAAAGATTCCATAATCCGGAACGAGGTACAATAAACCGTACCCAAAAACGCCCTAAAAACCGCCTTGTTCGTCATTGTGGTCAAAATGCACACAACGAGTTTGAAAATCTGTGCAACTTTCTGAACAAAACCCCTTTACGAAAAAGGGGGTTTTTGGTACAATAAAGCTATGCAAAAGCGTTTATCTGGAACTATGCCCGGAGCAAGATTGGGGCACGTGCCAAATGACGCAGGCTTTGTGCGGCCCTGACACCCGCACAGCTTTGTATGCAAAACTCTAATGAAAAACGGAGGAAAGAAAATGCCCAGAGCTAAACAGTCTATGGACGGCAATACCGCTGCGGCGCATGTAGCTTATGCATTCACCGATGTGGCTGCCATCTACCCCATCACCCCCTCCAGCCCCATGGCCGACACCGTTGACCAGTGGAGCGCTGCAGGCCTGAAGAACATCTTCGGCAACCAGGTCAAGGTTGTTGAGATGGAGTCCGAGGCCGGCGCCGCAGGCGCTGTCCACGGTTCTCTCGGTACCGGTGCCATCACCACCACCTTTACCGCTTCCCAGGGTCTTCTGCTGATGATCCCCAACATGTACAAGATCGCCGCTGAGCAGCTGCCCTGCGTCTTTGACGTTTCTGCCCGTACCGTTGCTACCCAGTCCCTGAACATCTTCGGTGACCACAGCGACGTTATGGCCGTTCGTCAGACCGGCTTTGCCATGCTGGCCGAGAGCAACCCGCAGGAGGTCATGGACCTGTCTCCCGTTGCCCACCTGTCCGCTATCGAGGGCCACGTTCCGTTCGTGAACTTCTTCGACGGCTTCCGTACCTCCCACGAGATCCAGAAGATCGAGAAGTGGGACTACGAGGACCTGAAGGAAATGTGCAACATGGAGGCTGTCGAGGAGTTCCGTGCCAAGGCCCTGAACCCCGAGCACCCCAAGATGCGCGGTTCCCACGAGAACGGCGACGTCTTCTTCCAGCATCGTGAGGCCTGCAACCCCGCTTACGAGGCTCTGCCTGCCGTTGTTGAGAAGTACATGGCCAAGATCAACGAGAAGCTGGGCACCAACTACGACCTGTTCAACTACTACGGCGCCGAGGATGCTGACCGCGTCATCATCGCCATGGGCTCCATCTGCGACGTCGCAGAGGAGGTCGTTGACTACCTGACCGCCAAGGGCGAGAAGGTCGGCCTGGTTCTGGTCCGCCTGTACCGTCCCTGGGTCTCCAGCGCCCTGCTGAAGGTCCTGCCCAAGACCGTCAAGAAGATCGCCGTTCTGGACCGCACCAAGGAGCCCGGCTCCCTGGGCGAGCCCCTGTACCTGGATGTCGCCACCACCCTGCGTGAGGCCGGCATGAACGACGTCGTCCTGACCGGCGGCCGCTACGGCCTGGGCTCCAAGGACACCCCGCCGTCCAGCGTCTTTGCTATCTACACCGAGCTGGAGAAGGACGCTCCGAAGTCCCGCTTCACCATCGGCATCACCGACGACGTGACCAACCTCAGCCTGCCTGAGGTCAAGCCCGCTCCCATCACCTCCGCCCCCGGCACCAAGGAGTGCAAGTTCTGGGGTCTCGGCGGCGACGGTACTGTCGGTGCCAACAAGAACTCCACCAAGATCATCGGCGACCATACTGACAAGTACATTCAGGCTTACTTCCAGTATGACTCCAAGAAGACCGGCGGTGTCACCATCAGCCACCTGCGTTTCGGCGACAAGCCCATCCGCAGCCCCTACTACATCAACCAGGCTGACTTCGTGGCCTGCCACAACCCCGCTTACATCCACATGGGCATGAAGATGGTCCAGGATGTCAAGCCGGGCGGCGTCTTTATGATCAACTGCCAGTGGACCGATGCCGAGCTGGATGAGCACCTGAATGCTGCCGACAAGAAGTACATTGCCGACAACAACATTCAGCTGTACACCATCAACGCTATCGATAAGGCTATCGAGATCGGTATGGGCAAGCGCACCAATACCATCCTGCAGTCCGCCTTCTTCACCCTGGCGAAGGTCATGCCGCAGGAGGAGGCCATCCAGTACATGAAGGATGCCGCCACGAAGTCCTACGCCAAGAAGGGCCAGGACATCGTGGACATGAATCACAAGGCCATCGACGCCGGCGCCACCGCTTTCGTGCAGGTTGACGTGCCCGAGGCGTGGAAGACGGCCGAGGATGCGCCGAAGGCTTCTGGCATCGAGGGCCGTCCCGAGACGGTCTCGCTCGTGGAGAACATCATGTTCCCCGTGGGCCGCATGGACGGCGACTCCCTGCCCGTGTCCGCGTTCGTCGGCTACGAAGACGGCCAGTTCCCGCTGGGCGCCGCGGCCTTCGAGAAGCGCGGCGTGGCCGTGTCGGTGCCCGAGTGGACGCCCGACACCTGCATCCAGTGCAACCAGTGCGCGTTCGTGTGCCCGCACGCCACCATCCGTCCCTTCGCGCTGACCGACGAGGAGCTGGCCGCGGCCCCGGCTCAGACCAAGCATGTTCCCGTCAAGGGCAAGGTGGGCGCCGACATGCAGTACGTGCTGGCCGTCTCGCCGCTCGACTGCATGGGCTGCGGCCTGTGCGTCATCCAGTGCCCGACCGACTCGCTCACTATGAAGCCCATCGCCGATACGCTCGACGAGCAGCCGGTGTTCGATTACTGCGTGAGCAAGGTCGCCCGCAAGCCCGAGCTCGAGGGCACGTCGGTGAAGGCGAGCCAGTTCAAGCAGCCCCTGCTCGAGTTCTCCGGCTCCTGCGCCGGCTGCGCTCAGACCTCCTATGCCCGCCTAGTCACCCAGCTGTTCGGCGATCGCATGTATATCGCCAACGCGACGGGCTGCTCCTCCATCTGGGGCGGTCCGGCAGCGACGTCGCCCTACACGGTGAACGCCGACGGCCACGGCCCGGCCTGGTCGAACTCGCTGTTCGAGGACAACGCCGAGCACGGCATGGGCATGCTGCTCGGCTACGAGGCCGTGCAGGACAAGGTCGTCGTTGACTCCGAGGCGCTCATCGAGTGCGGCGGCGCGGCCGGGGAGCTGGCCGACGCGGCCCGCGCGTGGCTCGAGGCCCGTGCCGACGCCGAGGCCTCCAAGGCGGCGGCGGAGGCCTATGTGGCGGCCCTTTCGGCGGCGGCCGAGGGTACCGGCGAGGTGGCCGAGCTGGCGGCCGGCATCCTGGCCAACAAGGAGTATCTGACCAAGAAGTCCGTGTGGATCTTCGGCGGCGACGGCTGGGCCTACGACATCGGCTACGGCGGACTCGACCACGTGCTCGCCTCCGGCAAGGACGTGAATGTGTTCGTGTTCGACACCGAGGTGTACTCCAACACCGGCGGCCAGGCCTCGAAGGCCTCCAACCTCGGCCAGGTGGCGCAGTTCGCCGCCGCCGGCAAGGACGTGAAGAAGAAGTCGCTGGCCGAGATCGCCATGACCTACGGTTACGTGTACGTGGCCCAGGTGGCTATGGGCGCCAACCTCAACCAGACCATCAAGGCCATCACCGAGGCCGAGGCCTACCCGGGTCCCTCGCTCATCATCGGCTACAGCCCGTGCGAGATGCACTCCATCAAGGGCGGCATGACCAACTGCCAGACCGAGATGAAGAAGGCCGTCGACTGCGGCTATTGGAACCTGCTGCGCTTCAACCCCGAGGGCGCTCCGGGCAAGAAGCTCGTCATCGACTCGAAGGATCCGGCCGAGGGCGAGTACCAGAACTTCCTCATGAACGAGGCTCGCTACAGCCGCCTGACCCGCGAGTTCCCCGAGCGCGCCGAGGAGCTGTTCGCCGAGAACGAGCAGGCCGCCATGGCCCGCTGGTCGCACCTGCAGAAGCTCAAGGACCTCTACGCCGCCGAGTAGCGCGAGCGTACGCCAGAGCTTGCCGGCCGCCTTGGGCCGCAACCGAAAGGGAGCCTCCGGGCTCCCTTTTCTTTGGTTGTCACCGCGTTTGCGATAGTAAGAGCGTCAACTGCGGAGTCTCTGAGACAGCGAGATCGTGGCTGCGGCACTTCTGCGACAGCAAGAGCTAGTTTTCCCGATGCTCTTCTCTTGATTTGGAGCGATTCAGCCTCTGGAGGTCTGTCAGTCAACTCAACCCTCGGTTTTCGCATGAGATCGACGGTTATGAGCGTCTCGGGGGTGCGGACTCCAAATTGGCCAGCCGACACTTTCGCAAAACCCCAGGTCGTTAGTATTGGTTAGCCGCGTTATACAAGATTCCCTCCACTCGAGACGCTCATAAGCGGCGATCTCGTGCAAAAAGGAGGGGTTTCACTGACGAACGCAGCTACAAAATCTTCCTGAAGAACCCTCGGCAGCGTTTGTTATGCAAGGAGCCGGGCGGCGCGTATGCTTTTCCCAGGGAAACAGGCAACGACGAAGGAGGGTTCCCGTGGAAAAGAACACGAACGCGATGGAAAAGGCCAGCTGCGCGATGGAAGATGCAGCGCCGATGGGCGAGGGCATCTCCCGGCGCTCGTTCCTCGGCCTTGGCGCCTTAGGCGCGGCGGGGCTGGCGGCCTTAGGGCTTGCCGGCTGCGCCCCTCAAGCGAACAATGCCGCGCAGGCCGGTTCGGCCGATGTGGCGGCCGAGGCGCCGACAGCGGAGGAGCTTCCCGCCGCCGATACCGAGGAGAGCTGTGACGTGGTCGTGGTGGGCCTGGGAACGAGCGGGCTGGTGGCGGCCTCTGCCGCGGCTAAGGAGGGCGCGAAGGTCATCGGCCTCGATCGCTCGGCCTCCATGGGCGCCACGAATGCCGCGATGGTGTCTGGCGTGTGGGCCGTGGAATCCAGCCCCGAGCTTCAGTACGACAACCACCTGACCACTAAGGATATGTTCGACTTCATCTGGACGTCGACTCACTACCAGACCAACGCCCCGCTTCTGCGCAATGTGCTGCCGGCCTCAGGCAAGGGCATCGATCTTATGATCGAGGGCGGCGTGCCCTTCATGTTCGCTTTCGAGGGCGCTGACGAGAACACGCTTATGCTGAACCGCGGCGGTCACATTTATGCCACCAGTGGGGCGGAGCGCGCCGAGGCGCTGCAGGGCATGCTCGACAAGTTCGGCGTCGATTCCCGTTGGGATGCCGAGGTCACCAACCTGCTCATCGAGGACGGCGCTGTGGTGGGCGTGCGCTATGAAAGCGGATCTATCGTGACCGACGTGCGCGCGAGCAACGTCATCATCGCCACCGGCGGCTTTATTCAGAACGAGGGCATGCTGCGCGACTACTACTCCGGCTCGGTCATGTACGGCACGGGCAACCAGTACAACGACGGCGCGGGCATCAGGCTGGCCCAGTCGGCCGGTGCCCAGATGGGCAAGAACTTCAGCACCTCTATCAATGAGTCCGGCGCCTGCAACATGAAGTCCGCCGACCGCTTCGTGAGCCTGTCGGATTGTAACGACACGCCGGTGTTCAGCCTGCCTTTGTTCGGCGGCCTCATGGTGAATAAGCACGGGTCGCGCTTCATGGACGAGGGCACCATGGCCAAGCACACCATGTACTGCGGCGAGCCGCTTCTGCGCGAGGGCGTATACTACATGGTGATCGACGACGGGCTCATCGACGAGCTGGTCACCACGCCTATTATGGACTTCATTTCCGAGGACGCTTTCGGCAACATGGCGCCGGGCGTTCAGATGGGCTTCATGGACAAGACGCTGACCGCGCTTCCCGAAAAGGTTCAGCAGGGCATCGACGAGGGCTGGATTTGGAAGGCCGATTCGGCCGAGGCGCTGGCTGAGGCCTGCGGGATGGAGAACCTTGCCGACACCCTGGAGGCCTACAACGGCTATTGCGCCACTGGCGTGGACGAGGAAATGTTCAAGGAGGCCCAATTCCTGCGCGCCGTGGACACCGGCTCGCTGTATGTAGTGGAGCTCGACATCGCGGCTTGGGTGACCTTGGGCGGCATCAAGACTGACGGATACTGCCGCGCCGTGGATGCCGATGCCAATCCCATCCCTGGTCTGTTCGTGGCCGGCGTCGACGGCGATTTTTGGGCCGTTCCCTACTTCGAGGGCGGCTCGGCCCAGGGCTTCTGCGTGGGCTCCGGGTATCTTGCCGGGGTGACGGCCGCCCAGGGCTAAGAATCGGGGTCGTCTTGGCGGCAGTTGGTTTGCGCTCTTCCCGAGGGCGCGATCTGCGAACCAGCGCCGATTGCTATCGCCTCCCCACGGGCGGGCGCCGTTTGCGCGGCGTCCGCTCTTTTGCGCGCTGGAAATCGGTTTACTAGCCGCTTTGGGGTATGATGGGGACAAGGGAAAGGGGAGCAGCGATGGATGTGCGGCAAATTGAGTATTTCGTTCTGGCGGCAAAGGCCGGCTCGTTCTCTGCAGCGGCGAAGAGCGCCTTCGTCACTCAACAAACGTTGTCGGCTTCAGTGGCGTCCCTTGAAGGCGAGGTGAAGACGCCGTTATTCCATCGCCGGCGTCAGGGCATCGAG
>ERZ832522.3056-NODE-3056-length-19217-cov-13.837386_pt1 | contig 19217 bp, 20 predicted proteins | sample MGYA00519951_ERZ832522 | MGnify/ENA primary metagenome ERZ832522 (study PRJEB31850, sample SAMEA3708728) | human gut metagenome | biome: human gut; feature: human-associated habitat; material: faeces | place: China | collected 2014 ... | reverse complement strand
GCCCCGCCGCGGGGCGCGGCACGTTCCCGCCGCCGTAGGCGGCGTACTCCAGCTGAGGTTCAGCGAAAAACCCACCGTCCGTTAGGGGCGAACCGCCTGCGCGGTTCGTGTGCACCAGACAATCGGTGCAGGAAAAGGTGCTGCCCGGACAGGGCGTATTGCTGCGCAACTCGCGTGCTCAGCATAGTTTGTGCTGAAAAAGAAGCGCAGATCCTGCTTTTGCGCAAAAAAAGCGCGCTCTTCCTTGCGAAAGAGCGCCAAAAGTAGGATTGTGGGGATAAAGATATGAACGGTGCATGGCGGCTTTCCCAACCGCCATAATAAATATACCATAAATTACCATACTTGTCAACAGTTTTTGGAAGAGGTTTTCCATGAATCAAACACTGATCAAAAATATCAACATTTGGACGATGGATGAGCGTGATTCCCGCTTTTTCGGATGGATTCTGCTCGAAAACAACAGGATTGCGTCCATGGGCGAAGGTGAACCGCCTACAATGTCCGTTATGATTGACGGAGATGTAATCGACGGCGAGGGCGGCGTGCTGACACCCGGCCTGATCGACATTCACTCGCACATCGGTCTGTACGAGGACGGCCTCGGCTTTGAGGGCGCGGACGGCAACGAGGATACCGATCCGGCGACGCCGCATCTGCGTGCACTGGACGGTGTCAACCCGTTCGACCGCAGCTTCCGCGAGGCACTTGAGGCCGGTGTGACGGCTGCCGCAGTCAGCCCGGGCAGCGCAAACCCGATCGGCGGACAGATTGCCTTGCTCAAGACGGCAGGCCGCCGTGTGGACGACATGATTCTCAAAGCGCCGCTGGCGATCAAGTTCGCGCTGGGCGAGAACCCGAAGTCGGTCTATCACGACAAGGACGAAACGCCGGTCACGCGCATGGCGACCGCAGGCATCATCCGCGAGGAGCTGTACAAGGCGAAGGAGTATTTCTCACGCAAGGCGCGCGCGGAGAACGACCCGGACCAGGACGAGCCGGATTTCGACATCAAGATGGAAGCGCTGCAGCCGCTTCTCTGGGGCAAGGCCGAGGCGCACTTCCACGCGCACCGTGCGGACGATATCTTTACCGCACTGCGCATTGCGAAGGAGTTCGGACTGCGGGCGGTTATCATTCACGGCACGGAGGCGCACCTTGTGGCCGACCTGCTGGCCGAGGAGCATGTTCCGGTGGTCAGCGGCCCGTACATGACCGACCGTTCCAAGCCGGAGATCCGCAACCTGTCGGATGCCGCGCCCGGACTGCTGTGCAAGGCCGGAATCGAAACCGCCATTACGGTCGATCACCCGGAAATTCCGCTGCGGCTGCTGCCGATGGCGCTTATGCTGGCGGTGCGTGCGGGTATGGATAAAACGGACGCGCTGCGCGCGGTCACATCGGTACCCGCGAAAATTGCGGGCATGCAGGACAGAATCGGCAGCCTGAAAACCGGTTTGGATGCAGACTGTGTGCTGTGGAGCGGCGATCCGCTGGATATTGCAACCCAGGTGCAGGCTGTTTTTGTAAATGGCACACCGGAATATAGGAGGACAAAATGAGGACGATTGAGGTTTCGGAAGTAACCAAGCTGGTGCGTCAGCTGTGCATTGACGCCAACTACTATCTGCCCGCAGATCTGCGGCAGGCGTTCGTGGATGGTCAGAACGCGGAGGAGTCTCCGCTCGGCAAGACCATCTTCGGTGAAATGATCGCCAACTGCGACCTTGCGCGCGAGAACAACGTACCGGTCTGCCAGGATACGGGCATGGCGATCGTGTTCGCGGAGATCGGTCAGGACGTGCATCTGACCGGCGGCTCGTTCGAGGATGCAGTCACCGAGGGTGTCCGCCGCGGCTATATCGACGGTTATCTGCGCCTGTCGGTGGTCGGTGATCCGCTGCGCCGCGAAAACACCAACGACAACACGCCGTGTATCCTGTACACCTCGGTCGTTCCGGGCGACAAGGTGAAGATCACGGTTGCCCCCAAGGGCTTCGGCTCGGAGAACATGAGCCGCCTGGGGATGCTCAAGCCCGCCGACGGGGTGGAGGGCGTAAAGCGCTTCGTGGTGGAGACGGTGCGCCTGGCGGGCTCCAACCCCTGTCCCCCTACAGTGCTGGGCGTCGGGATCGGCGGCTCCTTCGACAAGGCAGCCTATCTGGCAAAACACGCCCTGCTCCGGCCCATCGATCAAAGAAATCCCGACCCCTTCTACGCCGCTTTGGAGACGGAGCTGCTGGACGAGATCAACGCCCTAGGCGTCGGGCCCCAGGGCTTCGGCGGGAAAACCACCTGCCTGGGCCTGTCCATCGAGACCGCCCCCACCCATGTGGCCGGACTGCCCGTGGCGGTGAACGTCAGCTGCCACGTCACCCGCCGGGCCGCGGCGGAGCTGTGAGCACTCCCCGGGAGGTACTGCCGTGGAAGAAAAAATGATCGCCGTGGACGGCCGGAAGCTTCATGTATCGGATACAGGCTCCGGTCCGGTCACCCTGCTCATCCTGTCCGGCTCCAACATCCTGTTTCCCAGCCTGGAGTACGCTCCGCTGGCGGACGCCCTGAGCCCGTGGTACTCGGTCCTCATCCCCTCTAAATTTGGCTATGGACATAGCGACCTGACAGAGGCTCCCAGAGATGTGGACACAGTGGTGGAGGAATACCGCAGGGTGCTGTCCGCCTGCGGTATTCCTGTTCCCGTCGTGCTGGCCGCCCATAGCATGGGCTTCCTGGAGGCCCTTCACTGGGCGTTCAAATATCCGGAGGAGGTCTCCGCCCTAGTGGGACTGGACCCCGCTGTACCGGAGGTCTATCAGCACATGGATCTGGAGGCCATTCTGAGCCGACTGGAGGCCCTCAACCGCTCAGGCTGGAAGCGTACCCTACTCTTCTGGCTGCTCGCTCCCGCCCTCCTGGGCCGCTGTCCCGCCGCAGAGCGTAGGCGGCTGATGGTTGACGCCCGCCGGAACTTTGCTAGTGCCGTGTGGGTCAATGAGGCCAGGGATCTGCCCCGCTCTGTCCGGCAGGTGGAGCAGGAAGGGCCTCCCCTCTCCCATCCCACCCTGTTTCTCCTCTCCAACGGAAAGGGCACTCCTCTGGCCGGAGATTCCTGGCGTGCGTGCGGACAGCATTACCTCTCCGCCCTTCCGGACTCATCCCTGCGGACCTTTGATCTCCCTCACGATCTGTACCGCCGCCGCCCCAAGGAGCTTGCGGACACGATCCACCGCTTTCTGTTGGAGCACTTATGACCCTGTATATCCATCCAAACGATTAGGAGGCTGTTTCCATGCAATACAAACTGACCACCCCCGTAGCCAAGGAGGATCTGGCCCCCCTGCGGGCCGGGGACACCGTGCTCCTCTCCGGCACGGTGTACACCGCCCGTGACGCCGCACACAAGCGGATGATGGAGCTTCTGGATGCGGGAGAGGCTCTCCCCTTCCCCGTGGAGGGCTCCGCCGTTTACTATGTGGGCCCCACGCCGGAGCGCCCCGGACAGATCATCGGCTCCGCCGGGCCCACCACCAGCGGCCGGATGGACGCCTACTCCCCCCGCCTGCTGGACCTGGGGCAGGCCATTATGATCGGCAAGGGGGCCCGGAACCAGGCGGTGAAGGAGGCGGTGGTCCGCAGCGGCGCAGTCTATCTGGCCGCCCTGGGAGGCGCCGGGGCCCTGATGGCCGCCAGCGTGGAGGAGCTGGAGGTCATCTGCTGGGAGGACCTGGGCTGTGAGGCGGTGCGCCGCCTGACGGTGCGGGACCTGCCCCTGACGGTGATCCTGGACGCCCACGGCGGCGACCTGTACGAGAGCGGTCCGGCGGCCTATCTGGCCAGCCTGTGACGCCCTCCCCCGATCTGTTTACATCTGTAAAGGAGGAAGACCCCATGTTTACCTGCGCGTCCTGCACCATTGAGGCCTGCCGCTCCGGACAGCTGGACAAGGTGCCGAAAAACTGTCCCATGCGGGACCGTGCCTTCTTTGACTCCATTCTAGAGGAGTATTTCAAGCCGGAGAACCACGATTTTTTCATCGCCAGCGCCGCCACCGAGGCCATCGGCTACTGCCGCTGGCCCCGCCTGCGGGAGGTGGTGGAGTTTTCCAAGCGCATGGGCTATACCAAACTGGGGCTGGCCTTCTGCGCCGGTCTGCACCGGGAGGCCGAGGTGGTGGACCGGGTCCTGCGCCAAAACGGCTTCCAGGTGGCCTCCGTCATCTGTAAAACAGGCTCCATCCCCAAGGACCGGGCGGGGGTGCCCCCGGAGTACCGGGTCCGCCCCGGGACCTATGAGGTGATGTGCAACCCCATCGCCCAGGCGGAGCTCCTCAACCGGGCAGAGACCCAGTTCAACATCTGCCTGGGGCTGTGCGTGGGCCACGACTCCCTGTTCTACCGCTATTCCCAGGCCCCGGTCACCACCCTGGTGGCCAAGGACCGGGCCACCGGCAACAACCCCGTGGCCGCCATCTACTGCGCCGACAGCTACTTCAAGACCCGTCTGGACGCGGATCAGCCGTAACTTGATCCGAAAAAATCCCGCCTGCCGTACTGCGGCAGGCGGGATTTTTCTGCGGCCGGACCGCGGTTACCGCCCCTCCAGAGCGGCGGCCATCCGCTCCAGGGCGCACAGCAGCTCCGCCAGGATCTGGTTCTGGTGGTCCTGGATCTGGTTCAGCTCCCCCAGCAGCGCAGCCAGACAGCCCTCGGGACAGCAGGGCCGCCCCTCCGGCGGCATATGGACATAGCGCCGCATGGTCATCTCCTCCGCGGCGGCCTGCACCTTGGCCAGCATCTCCTCCGGGTCTGAACGCCGGCCGGCCTGGGTCTTCCGCCTCCCCGGTCCACAGTGATCGGTCATCTCCATCCCTCCCTGTATGATCTCCCCCCATCCTATGCCGCTCCCCAGAGCGCCGTGTCCCAGACCTGCCGGATTTTTTGATTGAACCCACCCCCATCCGATGATATAATGATCACGCTTGATGTTATGACATAGGAGGAACAGCATGAGCCGGTATCTTTTATTTGATTTGGATGGGACGCTCACGGAGTCCGGTGAGGGGATCATCCGCTCTGTCCAGTATGCTCTGGAGAAAATGGGAAAGCCAGAGACGGATGTTCAAAAGCTTCGATCCTTCATCGGGCCGCCCCTGATCCCCCAGTTCATGTCCTTTTCCGGCATGACCCGGGAGGAAGCCGGCCAGGCAGTTCAATTCTACCGGGAGCGCTATTCCACCACAGGGGTCTTTGAAAACAGACCCTACCCCGGCATCCCAGAGATGCTCCAAACCCTGACCGACCGGGGATATGTTTTGTCAGTGGCTTCCTCTAAACCGGAACACTACGTCCGACAGATCCTGGAACATTTTGGGCTGACGCCTTTTTTTCACGAGATTGTGGGAGCAACCATGGATGAAAAGCGGACTGAAAAGGCAGATGTTATTGAGGAAGCACTGAAACGGCTGGGCCTGTCCGACCAGCGGGATCGAGCCATAATGGTGGGTGACAAGGAGCACGATGTCCTTGGTGCCCAGAAGGCTGGAATTCCATGTGTTGCGGTCACCTATGGCTATGGTTCTGAGAAAGAGCTGGGTCAGGTATCGCCATGGAGGCTGGTCTCCTCCGTGGTCGAGCTGGGCGAATATCTGCTGTCGCTGAACTAACCCTTCCTTTCAAAGAAGAACTGCCATTGCTTTGGCAGTTCTTCTTTTCTGTTTTTGTCAGACGCGTGCTGGAAGATGGGCAGATATCCTATGGTCCTATGTCCGGGGTTGACCTTTGCGCCTGTCCGTGGTATATTCAATCTGTCTCAAATAAGACACTTTTTCAGAAAGGAGGGCCCGCCCATGGCCCCGGATCTCTCTGACCAGGAGCGCGCCCTTCTGAGCCGCTGTCCCCTGTTCCTGGGGGTGGAGGACGCTCTGCTCCGCTCCCTGCCCGCCCTGCCCGGCGTCACGGTGGAGCCCTTCGCCGCCGGGGAGGTGCTCTACGGCCCCGGCCAGTTCCGGCAGAGCCTGGGCGTGATCCTCTCCGGGCAGGTCCAGGTGACCAACGGCTCCCTGTCCGTCAGCCTGCTGCGGGCCGGGGAACTCTTCGGCGCGGCCGCCCTCTACAACGACGCGCCGGAGTTCGCCGCCGTCCTCACGGCCCAGTCCCCCTGCCGGGTCCTGTTTCTCCCCCAGGAGACCCTGGACCGCCTGCTGGGGGAGGAGCCCCTCCTCCGCCGCAACTACCTCCAGTATCTCACCGGGCGCATCCGGTTCCTGTCCGGACGGCTGCGCTCGGTGGCCCAGACCGGCGCGGAGGGGAAGCTGGCCCGATACCTGCTGACCGTTCCCTCCGGCGAACCGCTGCGCCTGTCCGCCACCGATCTGGCCAAGCGCCTGGGCATCAGCCGCGCCTCCCTGTACCGGGCCTTCCAGGCCCTGGAGGACGCGCGGCTCATCCGCCGGGAGGGCAAGTCCATGTACGTTCTGGACCCGGCGGGGCTGGAGGGCGTGCTGTAAGACCCCGGACAGCCCGGAAACACAACATTGGAAAGGAAGATTCAAATGAAACTGAACAAGCAACTGTCTCTGCTCCTGTGCGGCGCCCTGATGGTGTCCGCCCTGGCCGGATGCGGCGGTGGGAAGGACTCCTCCTCCGCCTCCGGAAGCGCCTCCGACTCCCAGTCCGGCTCTGTTAGCTCTGGGGCCTCCTCCTCTGACAGCTATGTGCTGCCCAATGTCATGGTCCTGTCCGGCCCCACCGGCGTGGGAGCTGCCAAGCTGATGGCGGACAACGAAGCTGTCACCCCCGAGGCCGTCGCCAACGGCGAGGCGTCTCCAGTGATCAACACCGCCACCGTGGAGGCGGACAACCAGGCGGTCTCCAGCGCCCTCATCAACGGGGACGTGGACATCGCCGCCGTGGCCACCAACGTGGCCGCCAGCCTGTCCGCCAAGTCCGAGGGGGCCGTCCAGGTGCTGGCGGTGAACACCCTGGGGGTGCTCTACATCCTGGAGAAGGGGAACTCCGTCCAGTCCATGGCCGACCTGGAGGGCAGGACCGTCTATGCCACCGGCCAGGGGGCCAACCCGGAGTTTGTCCTCAACTACCTGCTCACCGAGAACGGGGTGGACCCCGCCAATGTGGACATCCAGTGGATGACCGCCCAGGAGGTCACCGCCAAGATGGCCTCCTCTGAGGACGGCGTCTGTCTGCTCCCCGTCCCCGCCGCTACCGCCCTGATGCTCCAGGATGCCGGGGTGCGGCAGGCCCTGTCCCTCACCGAGGAGTGGTCCAAGGTGAGCAGCGGCCAGCTGGCCATGGGCTGCATTGTGGCCCGCACCGACTATATTGAGGAGAATCCCCAGGGGGTGGAGAACTTCCTGAACGCCTATCAGGACTCCATCGCCTATATGTCCGACCCCGCCAACCTGGAAGACGCCGCCCAGCTGGTGGCCCAGTACGGCATCACCCCCAACGCCGCCATCGCCAGATCCGCCATCCCCCAGTGCAATCTGGTGTGCCTCACCGGGGTGGAGATGAAGGCGGTGCTGGAGGACTATTACCAGGTCCTCTATGACGCCGACCCCGCCTCCATCGGCGGCGTGCTCCCCTATGACTCCTTCTACTATGGCGTGTCCTGACCGCCTGGACCGCGCCCTGTCCCTGCTGCTGCCCCCGGCCTTCTGGCTGGGGGTCTGGCAGCTTGGAGCCTGGCTGGTGGAGCTCCATGTGGAGGGCCGGGGCAACGAGCTGCTCCTCCCCTATCCCGCCACGGTGCTGCTGGCCCTGTTCCGCCTGGCCCGGTCCCCGGAATTCTGGTGGACCGCTCTCGCCTCTCTGGCCCGCATCGCAGCGGGGATGGCGGGCGGCGCGGTCCTGGGCGGTCTGCTGGCCGCCCTCACCTGTACCAGCCCCTGGTGCCGCCGCCTGTTCGCCCCAGTCATTCGGATCGTCCGGGCCACGCCGGTGGTCTCCTTCATCCTGCTGGTGCTGCTGTGGACCGGCCGGGACCAGGTGCCTGCGGTGATTGCCGGACTGATGGTGCTCCCGGTGGTGTGGGAGAACCTGACCCAGGGGATCCGCGCCACCGACGGACAGCTGCTGGAGCTGGCCCGGGCCTACCGCTTCTCCCGCTGGAAAACGGTCCGCCTGGTGTACCTCCCCTCCCTGCGGCCCCACCTGCGCTCCGCCGCTGCCACCGCCATGGGGCTGGCCTGGAAATCCGGCGTGGCCGCCGAGGTCCTGTGCCTCCCCCGGCTGGGCATCGGCGCCCAGATCAGCCGGGCCAAGCAGACCTTCGAAACTGCGGACCTCTTCGCCTGGACGGCGGTGGTCATCCTGCTCAGCCTGCTCATGGAGCGGGCGCTGACCCGGCTCATCCGCCGTCCAGAGGGGGGGAAGCCGCTGTGATCTCCGTCTCTCACCTCACCCTCTCCTACGGGGAGAAGCGGGTGCTGGAGGACTTCTCCCTCACCCTGCCGGAGCGGGGGGTCACCGTCCTGTCAGGACCCTCCGGCTGCGGCAAGACCACCCTGCTGCGCTGTCTGGCCGGACTGGAGCGCCCCCGGAGCGGCCGGATCCAGGCCCCGCCTCCCCGTGAGACTTCCCTTCTCTTTCAGGAGGACCGCCTGTTCCCCTGGCGCACGGTGGAGCAGCACCTGATGGATGTGCTCCCCCAGTCCCGCTGGGCGGAGGTCCCCCGGTGGCTGGCCCTGGCCGAGCTCACCGGCGAGGAGGGCAGCTTTCCCGCCTCCCTGTCCGGCGGAATGCGCCGCCGCCTGGCCCTGGTCCGGGCCCTGGCCCTGGGCGGACAGCTCTATCTGCTGGACGAGCCCTTCACCGGGGTGGACCCCGCCCGGGTCCGCCGCCTGATGGACGCCCTCCGTGCCCTGGACGCCCCGGTCCTCCTGTCCAGCCACGAGACCCTGGCCTGCTCCCTGGCCGATCAGGTGATTTGTTTGGACGGGCCCCCGCTCCGCCTTGCAAAGGGTCAGGTCTGATCCGTCTTTTTCACTATTTTGTCCGGTCTTTCTCGCTTCTCTTTATTCAATTTGACAGTCGTATCGTTTCGTGCTATCCTGTATCTGGATCAAAGTTCCAGAAAGGAGACCGCCTATGGACCGCTTCAACCGCATCCTGCTGCTGGTGATCGCGCTGGCTGCCCTGGTCCTCCCCTATCTGACCAGGCAGTGACCCCTCCGATCCCACCACCTTTTTCTTGATTTTTCAGGGAAAAACTGTATAATGTCGGTATGTCACACGGCATACCCGGCGGCGGCGTCTCTGCCGCCGTTTCACAGGGTGGACCCGGCGGGGCCCGCCCTGTCTTTTTCCCTCGCCCTGCGATCAACGCGCCTCTCCGCCGGAGCGACCCGGCCGGGAGACGAAAGGAGTGTCCAATATGTGGTTTGACCAAGCTATCCTCTATCAGATCTATCCCCTGGGCCTGTGCGGCGCGCCGGCGGACAACGACGGGCATACCGAGCACCGCATCCTGCGGCTGCTGGACTGGGTGGAGCACATCAAACAGCTGGGGGCGGACACCGTCCTGCTCAATCCGGTGTTTGACAGCGACCGCCACGGCTACGACACCCGGGACTACAACCGGCTGGACCCCCGCCTGGGGACCAACGAAGACCTGGCCCAGGTGTGCCGCGCCTTTCACGACGCCGGGCTCCGGGTCCTGCTGGACGGAGTGTTCCACCATGTGGGCCGGGGCTTCTGGGCCTTTCGGGACGTACAGGAGAAGAAGTGGAACAGCCCCTACCGGGACTGGTTCTATCTGAACTTCGACGGCGACACCGACCGGGGCGACGGCTTCTGGTATGAGAACTGGGAGGGCCACGGCGAGCTGGTCAAGCTGAACCTTCACAACCCGGATGTGGTGGAGTACCAGTTCCAGGCCATCCGGAGCTGGGTGGAGCAGTTCGGGATCGACGGGCTGCGGCTGGATGTGGCCTACTGCCTCCCCGCCAGCTATCTGAAGCGCCTGCGGGCCTTCACCCAGACGCTGAAGCCCGGCTTTGTTCTGGTGGGCGAGGTCCTGGGCGGGGACTACAACCTCTGGATGGGGCCGGAGCTGTGCCACTCGGTCACCAACTACGAGTGCTATAAGGGCCTGTGGTCCAGCCTCAACGACCGCAACCTGTTCGAGATCGGCCACAGTCTGGCCCGCCAGTACGGGCCGGAGCCCTGGACCCTCTACAAGGGGGCCCACCTGCTGTCCTTCGTGGACAACCACGATGTCACCCGCATCGCCTCCAAGCTCCGGGACCCCGCCCACCTCCCCCTGATCTACGCCCTTCTGTTCGGGATGCCCGGGACCCCCGCCCTGTACTACGGCAGCGAGTGGGGCATCTCCGGCGAAAAAGCCCCGTGCAGTGACGCCGGTCTCCGCCCCGCCCTGGAAAAGCCGGAGTGGAACGCCCTGACAAGCTGGATCGCCCGGCTGGCCGCCGCCCGAAGGGGCAGCCCGGCCCTGCGGGAGGGCAGCTATCGGAATGTGCTCCTCACCAACCTACAGCTCATTTTCGAGCGCAGAACAGAGACGGAGCGGGTGCTGGTGGCGGTCAACGCGGACAGCCAGCCCTATACTGCCCACTTCGACGCCGGCTGCGGCCTGGCCTGGGACCTGATCTCCGGCCAGCAGCACGACTTCGGCGGCGGGAGCCAGCTGCCCCCGTACAGCGCGTTTTTCTGGAAGATGGAGCGGTAAGATCAAAAAATGTCCCCCTGCCATGGCAGAGGGACATTTTTTGTGTGTTTTTGCGTGTTTGGGAACTCAGCGCGCCCCATTGGAAAACAGCGCGGCCAGGGACTGGGGAAACGGCGGGCGGCAGATCCCCTTTTCCGTGATGATGCCGGAGATCAGGCTGTGGTGGGTGACGTCAAAGGCCGGATTGAAGCACTTCACCCCGGCGGGGGCCATGGGCTCCCGGTACCACAGGGAGCGGATCTCCTCCGGATCCCGCTGCTCGATGGGGATGTGGTCCCCGTCGGGACAGTTCAGGTCGATGGTGGAGGTGGGCCCCAGCACATAGAAGGGGATCCCGTAGTGTTTGGCCAGGATGGCCACTCCGCTGGTGCCGATCTTGTTGGCGGCGTCGCCGTTGGCCGCCACCCGGTCGCAGCCTACAAAGCAGGCCTGGACCCATCCGTTCTTCATCACCATAGAGGCCATGTTGTCACAGATCAGGGTGACGTCCACCCCCGCCTGATGCAGCTCCCAGGCGGTGAGCCGCGCCCCCTGGAGCAGGGGCCGGGTCTCGTCGGCGAACACCCGCAGGGGGATCCCCCGTTCCCCGGCCAGCAGGATGGGACCCAGGGCGGTGCCGTATCGGGAGGTGGCCAGAGGCCCCGCGTTGCAGTGGGTCAGCACCCCGTCCCCCGCCTTCAGCAGGGAGAGCCCGTGCTCCGCAATGGCGCGGCACATCTCCTCATCCTCCCGGCGGATGGCCCGGCTCTCCGCCTCCAAAGCGGCGGCCAGCTCCTCCGGGGCGCCTCCGGCCAGTCCGGAGGCGCGGTCCATCATGCGCTCCACTGCCCAGGACAGATTGACCGCCGTAGGGCGTGAGCTGACAAGTATTTTCCCTTTTCGGTCTAATTCTCTCAAAAGTCCGGGGGTATCCAGCCCCGCCCGCTCCATTTGACGGGCCAGGGCGGACAGGCAGAACCCAGCAAAGACGCCGATGGCGGGCGCGCCCCGCACCCGGAGGGTCCGAATGGCCTCCACCATCTCCTTCAGGTCCCGCACCGTGCGGTACTCCACCCGGCCGGGCAGCCGCGTCTGGTCCAGCAGGACCACGCTCTCCCCGTCCTCTCCCAGGCGGACATTCTCCGGCTGGCTCTGTGCCGTCATACGCTCTCCTCCTCTGTTCTGGGCCCCGCCAGGACCGCATACCGGCCCGCCAGACCCAGCAGGGCCGTCTCCTGGGCCTCCGTCAGCTCCACACCGCCCCCCAGCAGCTGGACGTTGGCATAGATCCTGGCTGTCTGCTCCACCGTCTCCATCCGGTCAAAGGCGGACCAGAGATCCGGCCCCCAGGTCAGGGCCCCGTGGTTGGCCAGCAGCACCGCGCTGTGGTCCCGCACAAAGGGGCGGACGCTGTCCGGCACCTCCTGGGTGGATGGGAGGGCAAAGGGGGCCACCGGAACCTCTCCCAGGCCGCTGATGGTCTCGGTGAGGTACCGCTCCCTCAGCGGGCGGCGGCAGACGGCGAAGGCGGTGGCCATGGGGGGATGGGCGTGGACCACGGCGCGGACATCGGGGCGCTCCCGGTAGACCAGCAGGTGCATAGGTATCTCGGAGGAGGGGTGCCTTTCCCCCTCCAGCACCTCCCCGGACAGGGCGCACCTCACCAGCATCCCGGGACGCAGCCGCCCCTTGCCCACCCCGGAGGGGGTGACCAGGATCTGGTCCTCCCCCAGCCGGAGGGACACGTTCCCGTCGTGGCCCACAGTGTACCCCCGCTGGTACAGCAGACGGCACACCTGGCAAAGCTCCTCCCGGGCGGCGGCCTCAGCCGCCTGCTCCGCCTCAGACAAAGATCTCGCTGGGGGCCCGCCGTCCGGCATACTGGTCCTCCAGCTCATGCTGGTGGTAGAGATACCCCTCGTGGTCAAAGTACTTGGCCCCGGTGGGACACTTCTTCACGCAGGCGCAGCACTTGATGCACTTGCCGGCCACGTTGGACACATCGGCGGGATCGATGGAGCCCATGGGGCACAGGCGGGCACACAGGCCGCACTTCACGCACTTGTCCGGGTCGGTGACCGGCTTAGCCTTCAGGAAGTCCTTGATGGGCTCGCCGTGGCGGTCCCGGGGGGTGTAGTAGGGCCGGATGGGGTCGCAGCCGTTCACATGGACCGCCTCTCCGGGAAGCTCTGTCAAGCCTCTCACCTTGTCAGCTGTTTTCTCGCCAAGCTCACCCACCAGGGCCATATCCTCCCCGTCCGGACGGCCCGCGCCCAGAATACGGGAGAAGGAATGCTCGCCCACAAAGGCCCCGGCGGACACGGGGCAGAAGCCGTTGTCCCGCAGGACGTTGCGCAGCTCCATCAGTCCGTCGTCATAGTTGCGGTTGCCGTACAGCACCACCGGGACGGCCAGGGTCCCCTCCCCATGGATCATATCCCGAATGTAGGGCAGCAGCAGATTGGGCACCCGGCCGGCATAGACCGGGGTGCCCACCACCGCCAGATCCTCCGGGCCGAAGGACAGGGCCTGCTTCCGGGCCTCGGGCAGGTTGAAGCAGCAGGCCTCATACCCGGCCCCCAGCCGCTCCGCCAGATCCTTCGCCAGGGTGGTGACCACCTTCTCCGTGGTCCCGGTGCCGCTGAAATAGACGGCGTGTACCGTTTTGATGTTCATGTCCGTTCCTCCTCTGTGTCGTTCCGTTCTCTGTGCTGTGGAAGTTCCACCCCATCCGGGGCAGAACTTCTGAAAAGGTTTTTCACTTTACTGCATATTCTCCCGGTCCGCGCTCAGTCCAGCGCCCAGGTGACCACGCTGGTCTCCGCCACATACTGGGCCTTGACCTGGCCCAGCCGGGCCATGTGGCTGGTGGCCATGTGGGCCTTCTGGGCCTCCGGCCCGGTCCACCGCTCCACCAGGAGCAGGGTGCCGTCCTCCTCCTCCGGGAGGTAGTAGCGGTAGTCCAGGCACCCCTCCTCCCGGCGGATCTGGTCCAGGATCCCGGACTCCCGCATCATCTGCAAAAACGCATCCCTCTGTCCGGGAAGCATGGTATAGGTCACTTGAAACAGCATCATTGCTTCTACACTCCTTTTCCTTCCGCCGCCGCGGCGGCTCAGCCCCGCATCCGCCGGAACTCCAGATAGCCCTCCAGGATCAGGGAGGCCGCCACCGCATCCACTGTCTTTTTCCGCTTCTTTCCGTTCTTCCCCGCGTCAAACAGGATCCGGTGGGCGTCCACCGTGGTCCGGCGCTCATCCCACAGCACCGGCTTCAGGCCGGTGGCCTCCTCCACCCGGCCGGCAAAGGTCCGGTACAGCTCCGCCCGGGGGCCCTCTGTCCCGTCCATATTCCGGGGAAAGCCCATCACCAGCTCGTCCACCTGATAGGTCTGGACCAGCTTGACCAGCTCCTCCAGCACCACCTCCGCCTTCCGGCTGTGGATGGTGGTCACATCCCCCGTCAAAAATCCGGTGGGGTCGGAGACCGCCACCCCGGTGTGGGCGTCGCCGTAGTCAATGGCCATGATCCGCACACATCCGCCTCCTCTCTGCTTCTTTCTGCTATCACTATACAAGAAACGGCGGCAAATTACAAGCGCCTCCGGGGAAAAGAGTCCTCCTCATTTCAGGGCGTCGGACACCCGGAGCACCAGGTCCTCGTGGGTGCGGTCCACCAGATGGGTATAGATCCGCCCCGTGGTGGCGGGGGTGGAGTGGCCCAGGGCCTTCCCGATGTCGAACAGGGAGGCCCCCTGACAGGAGGCGATGGTGGCAAAGGTGTGCCGCAGGCCGTGGAAGGTGAGGCGGGGCAGGCCGTTTTTCCGCACAAACCGGGTGAAGGCCAGGGAGAGGGCGTTTGGGGAGTAGGGCGCCCCCTTGTGATCCAGGATCACATGGTCCGTCCGGTTGAAGACAGCGCCCTGCCGGGCCCGTTCCTCTTCCTGCCGCTCCTGCTCCCGCCCCAGCAGGAGGAGGACCTCCTCCGGGAGGTAGAGGGTGCGCACCGAGGCCCGGTTCTTGGTCTCCTTCTGGACGATGGTGGCCCCATAGGCGGTGCGGGCCTCCCGCACCAGGACCAGGCGGCGGCGGAAGTCCACGTTCTCCCACTTCAGGCCGCAGATCTCCTCCCGGCGCATCCCCAGGCTGCCCGCCATCTTCACCGCCAGCTCCAGAATGTGCCCCTCGATAAGCTGATAGAGCTGTTTCAGTTCCTCATTGTCATAAAAGAAGGCCTCCTTGACCCGGGACCGCGGCGGCTTCACCCGGTCCATGGGCGAGGCCAGAAGCATATCCTGCCGCACCGCGGAGCGCAGGGCGCTGGAGAGAAGGTCGTGGTGCCGCCGCATGGTGTTGGAGGACAGCCCGGCCGCCTGCTGGGTGTCCGTGTAGTACCGCTGGATCCGCTTGGCTGACAGGCGGCTCATGGGAATCCCACCCAGGGCAGGCAGGATGTGGTTGTCGATGATCTTCTGATAGGCGTACACGGTGGTCTCCGCCCGGTTGGGCCGGACGATGGACTCCATCCAGTACTCCAGCCAGTGGGCCAGGTCCATCTCCTCCCGGACCTCATCCTGTGGCTCCCGCGCCTGCCGCTCCCGCTGGGTGTGAAAGTCCCTCAGCCCGTTCCGGGCGGCCGTCAGCGTGTGAAAGGTCCGGTACTGCTTGATCCGCTTCCCGTTCTCGTCCCGGCCCAGCTCCATGCTGACATAGTAAAGCTGCCGCACATCGTCATAGGATATATTCCGTTCTACTGCTTTTCTTGCCATGGTGGTCTCCTCCTTGATTTCTCTCTTTGGGATGGAAGGCCCAGAAGGCCCGCGCAACGCTAGCATAACAGAGAGAAAGTTCAGGCAAAAGAGCAGAAAAGCCTCCGGCCCCGCGGGGCCGGAGGCAAGACGGCCGAACAGGCCGCAGCCGCTTTTTCAAAACGGATCGAACTTTATTCCATTTGGAACTGCTTCCGGTGGCAGAGCCAGTCGCACACCGGAGCGGCGAACAGGAAGAAGGAGAAGGGGATGGCCAGGGCGGAGGCCCCCATGGCCTCCAGGGGCACGCTGCCGGCGATGGACCAGGGCACCACCGCCGCCAGCACGATGGCCGTATTCCCCAGGGCCTGGGACAGCAGAAGGCCGTCCTTCCCGCTGCGGCGGAAGCTCTCTCCCATCATCTGTCCGGTGAGCACCAGGGCGATAGACTGGTTGCACAGCAGGGCCGCGGAGGCCACAGACACCGCCGCCGTAGTCACATACAGGCCGGTCCTCCGGGCCATGCGCTCCAGCCGCGCCTTCACCGGCTCCAGTAGCTCCGCCCCGTTCAGGATCCCGGAGGAGGCGCAGGAGAGCAGCACGATGCACATTCCATTCACCATGGACAACAGGCCGCCGCCGGACAAAATGCCCGTCAGCTCCGGCTGCTCCACCACATATCCGGCCACGCAGCTCCAGGCCACCTCTGCCAGCGGCCTGCCCTGCTCCCACACGGCCAGCACCGCCGCCGCGCCGCAGCTGACCAGGATGGACCGGGCCGCGCTGACCTTGAAAAAGGGCAGCACCAGCAGGATGACCGCCGGCAGCACCACGGTCCAGGACAGGTCAAAGCCCTCCTCCAGGGCCCTCAGGATGGTCTGATCCACCTGCTGGATGGGGTGCAGCAGAGAGATCCCTCCGTAAAATACCAGGGAGAGGGCCAGGGGCAGAGGCGTGGTCCGCCACATCCGCAGCTGAAAGTCGTGCTGCTCCACCCCGGCCAGGGCGGCGGTCAGGGCCGCAGAGGAGGAGGCCGGGGACAGCCGCTCCCCCAGGTAGGCCCCGGACAGCACCGCGCCCCCTGTGACGGCCAGGCTGGCCCCGCCGCTGCGGGCGATGGCGGCCAGGATCACCCCCGCCGTCCCCGCCACGCCGAAGGAGCTGCCGAAGGCCATGGACAGGGCGGAGGCCAGCAGGAAGGCCGCCAGATAGAAGGCGCTGGGGTGCATCCACTCCAGGCCCGTGTGGACGAAAAAGGCGATGGTCCCGCTGGCCCGCCACAGGGCGGTGAGAAAGCCGATGAGCACCAGGATGCGCAGCACCACCAGCGAGGTGCGGGCCCCCTCCCCCGCCATACGGACCAGCGCCCGGAGGCTCAGCCCCCGGCGCAGCCCCACCAGGGTGAAGCACACCAGCCCCAGGGCCAGCCCCCAGGACAGGGACCACCCCAGCGCCATACAGGCGAAGGTCCCAACCAGAAATACAGCAAATGCGGCCAGAAGCTCCACGGTCCTATCCCCTTCTTTGGGCCCTCCGGCACCCCAGAGGGCCGCTTGTTGATGTCGTCTTTTAGTATAGAGGAAAATATCCCGTTTGTCGAATGATTCTTTTTGTACTTCTCCAGCCTGAGCGCAGCCTTCAGTCCACCTCCCCCTCGAACACGGTCACCGCCGGGCCGGTCATCCAAATGTGCCCGCTGTCCCGGTCCCAGTCCAGCTCCAGCACGCCACCCGGCAGCCGCACCGCGGCCCGCCGTCCGCACCGGCCGGTCCTGACCGCCGCCGCCAGCACCGCGCAGGCCCCCGTCCCGCAGGCCAGGGTGATCCCGCTCCCCCGCTCCCACACCCGGGCCTCCAGCCGCTCCCGGGTCCGGACCGCCGCGAACTCCACGTTGATCCGCTGGGGGAACGCCCCGCTCCCCTCCAGAATGGGCCCCACCCGCTCCAGAGGGACCGCCTCCGGCGCGGGGCAGAACACCACCCCGTGTGGGTTGCCCACATCCACCGGCCAGACCGTATAGGTCTCCCCCTCCGCCTCCACGGACACCGCGGGGGACAGCGCGGGGATCCCCATATCCACCGTGACCTGCTCCACCCGTCCGCCCCGGACCTGCAGCTCCAGAACGCGGGGGCCGGCGTCGGTGTCGATGGTCAGGCAGGTCTTGCGGGTCAGCCCCTTGTCATAGACATACTTGCCCACACAGCGGATCCCGTTGCCGCACATGGCCCCCCGGGAGCCGTCCGCGTTGTACATCTCCATGGTGAAGTCCCCGCCCCGTCCGGGACGGATGCAGATCACCCCGTCGCCCCCCACCCCGAAATGCCGGTCGGACAGGCGCACCGCCAGCCCCGGCAGATCCTCCGGGGCGCCCTCCAGACCGTTCAGATAGATGTAGTCGTTCCCAAGCCCGTGCATTTTGGTAATGTGCATCGTCCACCGCTCCTTTCCATACGGGAAAGGCTATGCGCCCGGCGGCCCGGGTATGACAGAAGGCCCGGCAGCCTTCCCCGCCCTGTTTCCCGCCGTCCCTTTTTGTGGAAACACCCACATCCCCTGGGCCTGCCGCCCCCGAACTTTGTCACATTAAAGGCTTGCATTTTCCCCGCCCAGGGAGTAATTTAAATGTGATATCTATCTCAATATGCACCCCCGCAGCGCGGCGGCGGACCAGTCGCCTCCCGGCAGCCGCCGCCCGCTCCTCTTCCCCTCTGGCCGGGCGGTCAGACCATACAGAATGGAAAGGATTGAACCTATGAGCGTCAATATCACAGAGATCTTCGGTTCCAATGTATTCAGCACCGATGTGATGCGGGAGCGACTCCCCAAGGGCGTGTTCCGCGAGGTCATGGACGTGATGGAAAACGGCGGCAACATCAGCATCGAGACCGCCGACATCGTGGCCAACGCCATGAAGGACTGGGCGGTGGAAAAGGGCGCCACCCACTATACCCACTGGTTCCAGCCTCTCACCGGCATCACCGCGGAGAAGCACGACTCCTTCCTCACCCGCCCGGAAAACAGCCGCACCCTGCTTCAGCTCACCGGCAAGCAGCTGATCATGGGGGAGTCCGACGCCTCCTCCTTCCCCTCCGGCGGGCTGCGCTCCACCCACTACGCCCGGGGCTACACCGCCTGGGACATGACCTCCCCCGCCTTCGTCAAGGAGATGACCGCCGGCACCATCCTGTGCATCCCCACCATCTTCGTCTCCTACCACGGCGAGGCGCTGGACAAGAAAACCCCCCTGCTGCGCTCCATGCAGGCCATCAGCACCCAGGCGCTGCGCATCCTCCGGCTGTTTGGGAACACCGCGGCCAAAAAGGTCATCCCCCAGGTGGGGTCCGAGCAGGAGTACTTCCTGGTGGACCGGGAGAAGTATCTGAAGCGCCGGGACCTCATCTACACCGGGCGCACCCTCTTCGGCGCACCCTCCCCCAAGGGGCAGGAGCTGGAGGACCAGTACTTCGGCGTCATCCGGGACCGGGTGGGCTCCTTCATGGCCGACCTGAATCAGGAGCTGTGGAAGCTGGGCATCCCCGCCACCACCCAGCACAACGAGGTGGCCCCCGCCCAGCATGAGATGGCCCCCATCTTCACCATGTGCAACCTGGCCGTGGACCAGAACCAGCTGACCATGGAGACCATGAAGCGGGTGGCCACCCGTCACGGCCTGGTCTGCCTCCTCCACGAAAAGCCCTATGCCGGCGTCAACGGCTCCGGCAAGCACAACAACTGGTCCATCGGCACCGACACCGGCGAGAACCTGCTGGACCCCGGCGACACCCCC
>ERZ832522.3029-NODE-3029-length-19324-cov-5.221080_pt1 | contig 19324 bp, 18 predicted proteins | sample MGYA00519951_ERZ832522 | MGnify/ENA primary metagenome ERZ832522 (study PRJEB31850, sample SAMEA3708728) | human gut metagenome | biome: human gut; feature: human-associated habitat; material: faeces | place: China | collected 2014 ... | reverse complement strand
TTTCCGTAGAATCTTTCAGATTCATATTCATTCAAATAGTTATTCAAAATATAATAAGGGTTCATAACTCCGTAGGGGGTATAATAATATCCCGGAGTGTTGAACGGATCATTCTGGTCTTCCAGTCCTATTATGCTGATATCTCTTGGTGTCTGATATAAAGAGTTTAGCATGGACAAACCTTGTCCCGTAGTAGCAAAGTTATTCTTTTGATAAGCGTAATTCAGTGAAGAAGAGAATGTCAACGCTCCTGCCTTATGGCTGCCGCGTGCAGAAAAAGTGTATTTATCGTAGCTGTCGGCATCTGTCGGGATCATACCATCATCGCTGATCTGAGAGAAGGATACATAATAATCACTTTTATCTGTAGCTCCATTGAATGAAAGGCTGTTGCTATATCTGAATCCCGCATCAAAAAAGTCTTTGATGTTATCAGGCATTGCGACATAAGGTTTCAGTTTCTGAGAGTTGTTGTACACATTACCCCACAACTGCATGGAGCCATCGAAACGAGGTCCCCAGGAACCGTTCTCCAATTCTGTATGGTTGCCGTTCCATCCCATACCAAATTCATTTTGAAATTCCGGCAGACGCAGAACAGTTGACCACTGAACTCCACCGTTATACTCGATTCCAACTCCTTTTTCTTTCCGGCCACTTTTGGTAGTAATCATGACTACACCGTTGGCAGCACGGCTACCATACAAAGCAGTAGCCGCAGCACCTTTCAAAATAGTCATGTTTGCCACATCATCCGGATTGATAGCGTTGGCACCGTTTCCAAAATCATATCCGCTATTCAAGCCATCTGTAGAGTATACGGTAGAGTTATTCAAAGGTACTCCATCCACGACATATAGTGGCTGGTTGGTACCGGAGAGTGAGCTAACTCCACGGATAATGACCGAATTAGAGGCTCCGGGGTCAGATGAAGTGCTGGAAATCTGTACACCTGCAATCTTACCTGCCAAGCTTGACATCACATCAGATGTACGGCTTTCCGCAATTTTTTCTCCACCCACTGAAGTCGCAGCATACCCTAATGCTTTTTCAGATCTTTTAATACCCATTGCTGTAACAACAACTTCATCGATCTGTTGAGCATCCGACCTAAGTACTACCTTTAAATTAGGCTTAATCGCTACTTCTTGAGTTTGCATACCGATGTACGAAATTTGCAAAGTCTTTGCAGAACTAATTCTTTATATAATGTGTTGATTATTATAATAATGAGAAATATAAACCTGATCGTCATATATGTTATTGTATCCATATATAAACGTGATAATCAATTATTTATCAGCATTATAACTACCCTTTTCTTTAACGAATGATACCCTGTTTCTATCCATTTCAATCATTTAGTTCATTCATTATAAGAAAGTTATGTCTTTATTTTATTTATATGAGGTATTATTATTGGATACTATTTTTATATTTCCCGAATATTTCTCACCACCAATCATAATGAATGATTACTTTTTTGGCGTGATAGTAGAAAAAGATCAAATCTGAAGAAAAGCATATTTAGTTATGGTATAATTCAAAATATGCAGAACCTGCTTGGGAGAATGACAAAAATCGGCAGGATTTTAAAACAGCAGATCTACGGATGAAATACATCTGTCCGGTTTTTGTTCCCTTGTGCTATGTGATTAGTTATATCAGCTTGCACCTTTGAATATAAAAGAAACGTTTAATTTCGATATGATATATTTCCCTGTGACAGGAAAGTCTATCAGCTAGAACAAAATTAGAAATTAAAACTACTTTTGGCTCTTCCTTTTAAAGCAATTAGATGTTCCTCGGTGAGTAACGATCTGTTCCTTTTAAAGGAACGGATCGTTCCTTTAAAAGGAAAGAGTCCTGACATTGCACTTTTTATGTATATTACAGTCATTTATATGCGACAAATCATTTGTAAATTGCATATTCTTACATTGATTTATGCATTATTTCTGCCATATTGTTAGATTTTAAATCAACTCTGTTGATGCCAATCTTAAAAACAGGACATTTCCAGACAATCACTGCCTAGCCTTTTGGTCTATTAGCTAATTTAGAATAGGCTGCTTTCTCAAGGTCATGCACAATAGTCATGTCCATGATATTGGCATATACCTGAGTTGTTTTCACACTTTTGTGTCCCAGCAGCTTTTGTACAGTCGTTATATTTGCACCACTGTATATTAATAAGGTGGCGTTTGTATGCCTCGCTGTATGGAATGATATCCGCTTGTCTATTTCTGCCAGCTTAGCTAATGCATTCAAGTCTTTATTCACATTAGAGTTATCTTTCAGTCTGAAGAATCCGTTCAAATCGTCTTTGTAATTCTCCAACACCCGCAGTCCTTTACCTTCAAATAATAAATATAAAGGAAGGCGCACATCAATACCTGTTTTAACGGACTTGTAGATCAGCCACGTCTCCTGATGGAGTTCGACAATATTCGCGGCAGTCAGATTTATAAAATCAGAGTACCGCAAACCGGCGTAACAACAAAATAAAAAGGCATCCTTTGATTTTTGTAACTTCGTAAACTTCCCTTCCAGATTCACCTCCTCCATTTTATTCAGCTCTTCCGGCGACAAGTGCGTATGACTCCCTTCTATGCTTTTGATTTTATATTTTCTGAAAGCATACTTTTGAATATCCATATACTCTTTATTTATAGCCACATTCACATATCGTTTTAAATGCTTCATATGCTTGGCAATGGTATTGAGATGATACCCCTTGGACTGTAGATAATTATCAAATGAAGACACAAATTCGAATGTCAAATCAGTGAATACAATGTCCTTTTTATACTCTTGCAGCAATTCTAAAGTGGAAAGATGATTCTGCCTGGTGCTCTCTTTTAAAGAAGAGTTGTTGACTTCCTCTTTAAAAAAGGTCAGAAATGAATTCCCATTATTTTCCGGTTTTTCAATAGAGTCTTTCAACGAATCTAAGGATATTGATCTTCTCTGTTGCCATAATCCCAGTTCTTTCTGCTCAATGTCAGCTATAAAATCATATAGCATTCGATTTAATGCATCTGAATTAGGATGGTTTTTTACCATTCTACGTTTTACGTCCCACTGGTCTGGTTTGAGGTACACCCTGGTTGAGAAGTACATTTTTCTCCTGTTTAAGTAAGCTTCTACTTGTACCAATGCCATTCCCTTTTTGTTCAGCTTCTTTTTTCTGTTAAACACAAGGCTGTAACTAATCTTCTTCATTCTATTGTCTTTTAGTTAATACTAAGAACAAAATAAACTAAGTTCTGTGCTATAATTAAGGTTGAACCTGCATTAATTTCTGCAAAAATTAAAATTCAATAATTAAGTATTTACATAACTTTAATTTAAATGCTATTTTTTTATCGTCATTTCTTTGTGATAAATCAAAAAGAAACGTTTGCAGGGTAGTTTTATATCCAAAAACAAGCAAATAGAATGTTAATTACTACATTTTGCATTCGCAAAGTGACATTCTACGCTTGATAAATCACAATATTTATAGCAAATAAAGATGTTTATCAGCATATTTTCGATGTTATAAATAACAATATGTTATATATACAACCTTTTTTTATCAAATTAATTGTTAGTTTCATATTTATTAATAATTTTGCAACTTGTTAGAGTATAGAGACAATTAATGTAAAGTTGAACTTTAAGAGAGAATTTATGAAAAGAAAATTAATGCTGTTATTGGCATGCCTTTTTGTGGGCATAGGCCTAGTAACTGCCCAGACTCAAAAGGTCACAGGCGTTGTGATTTCTGAAGAAGACGGGCAGCCAGTTGTTGGCGCTTCTGTGTTGGTAAAAGGTACCACTCTGGGTACAATCACAGATGTAGATGGTAATTTTAATTTGTCGAATGTACCAAGTTCTGCAAAGACTTTGCAGATTTCGTATATCGGAATGCAAACACAAGAAGTAGTTATTAAGCCAAATTTGAGAGTTGTATTAAAGGCTGACGCCCAAAAGCTAGACGAAGTAGTAGTTACCGCTATGGGTATTTCACGCGAAAAGAAAGCATTGGGATATGCCGTACAAGATGTCAAATCGGATGCGTTGACACGTGCTGCTAATACAGATTTAGCGGGAGCCTTACAAGGAAAAGTATCAGGTATTGACATCACCCCATCATCAGGTATGCCGGGTGCTTCTTCAAAGATCACGATTCGCGGTTCTCGTTCTTTCACTGGAGACAATACTCCATTGTATGTAATTGATGGTATGCCTATCGCTTCTACCGCAGATGTGAGTACTTCTCTTACCGATGGAGCGTATGGAACGGACTATGCTAACCGTGCTGTCGACATTGACCCTAATGATATAGAAAGTATCAATATATTAAAGGGACAAGCCGCTTCTGCTTTGTATGGTATGAGAGCTTCCAATGGTGTTATCGTTATCACCACCAAAAGTGGTAAAGGAGCAGATAAAGGAAAACCGACTATTACTTTCAGTACTAACCTTTCCTTTGATAAGATTTCAACTCTTCCGGAACTGCAACAAGAATATGCACAAGGTTCAGGCGGTACTTTCGATCCGTCATCTCCTTTCGCATGGGGTCCTAAGATTTCCGAATTAGCTAACGACCCTACCTACGGAGGAAATACAGACAACAGTTACACCAGCCAATATGGTAAACAGTCCGGAAAATACTATGTTCCTCAACTTGCAGCTGCCGGCATGAATCCGTGGGCTACTCCACAAGCATATAACAACATGAAGGACTTTTTTGAAACAGGTGTATCTTGGAGCAATAACGTCAATGTAGCCCAGAGATTCGACAAAGGTAACTACTCCTTTTCTTTGGGTAACACCACCAGTAATGGTATCGTTCCATCAACCGGTATGGATAGATATAACGTGAAAATGTCCGCCGAAGCACAACTCCATCCTAACTGGACTACCGGATTTAATGGAAACTTTGTGACTTCAAAAATCTCCAAACAGTCTACAGCCAACACCAGTGTGGTTGCTACGATCTATAATGCACCCGTCAGCTATAATATGGCCGGTATTCCTTCTCACATAGAAGGCGACCCTTACACACAAAATACATATCGAGACAGCTGGATCGACGATGCATATTGGGCAGTTGACAATAACCAGTTCTCTGAACGTTCACAACGTTTCTTCGGAAATGCTTTCGTGAAATACACCACTAAATTTGGAACTGACAACCACAAACTGGATATTAAATACCAGATTGGTGATGACGCTTATACTACCAATTATTCTGAAATCTACGGATATGGAAGTACTTGGGCGCCTACAGGTGAAGATTCAGAATACCATTACACCGTTAATGAGCTAAATTCACTGTTAACTGCTGCCTATACATGGAACATTAACGAAGAATGGACGTTGGACGCTTTGATTGGTAATGAGTTTGTTGATAAAAAGACAAAATATGAATATGCATATAGCATGAACTTCAATTTCCCGGGCTGGAATCATCTGAATAATGCTTCTGTATTCTCCAATGAGAGCCTATACAACAAGAAACGAACTGTTGGTAATTTCGCAAACTTGTCAGTAGCATGGAAAAACATGCTTTATCTAAGCGGAAGTATACGTAATGATATCGTTTCAAGTATGCCACGTGACAATCGTTCTTTCACTTATCCTTCGGTGTCATTGGGATTCATTTTCACAGAACTGGCTCCCCTGAAGAATAACATATTAACCTTCGGTAAGATACGTGCTTCTTATGCGGAAGTTGGTATGGCTGGTGATTACACTCAAAGCTATTACTATACTCCATCTTATGGTGGTGGTTTTTATATGGGAAATCCGATTGTTTATCCAATTAATGGAGCAATGGCTTATATTCCATATTATAAGGTGTATGACCCTAACTTAAAACCACAAAATACAAAATCTTACGAGTTGGGAGCTGATCTTACTTTCTTAAACGGACTGGTTACTTTGAATTACACCTATTCACGTCAGAATGTAAAAGATCAGATATTCGAAGTTCCTTTGGCAGGTTCGACTGGTGCCTCAAGTATGATTATGAATGGAGGTAAAATCCACACAAATACCCACGAGTTGACATTGGGCGTATCTCCGGTAGATACCAAAAACTTCAAACTCGACTTCGCTTTCAACTTCTCCAAAATCGACAATTACGTAGACGAATTGGCTCCAGGAGTAGAAAGTATTATGTTAGGAGGATTTGTAACTCCGCAGGTACGTGCCGGAATTGGTGACAAGTTCCCTGTGATCTATGGAAAAAGCTATATGCGTAATGACGAAGGCAAGATTGTAGTAGACAAAAACGGACTTCCCATGCAGGGAGAAGATGCGGTTATCGGAACTGTATCTCCTGACTTCCGTTTAGGTTTCAATACAAATATCGAATTGTACAAGTTCCGTATTTCTGCAGTATTCGACTGGAAACAAGGAGGACAGATGTATAGTGGTACCGCAGGTGAAATGAACTATTACGGTGTGAGCAAATTATCTGGTGATATGCGTAATACCGAATTCATTGTGGAAAACTCCGTTAAAGAAACAGGAAAAGATGCAGACGGTAACTCAATTTATGCACCCAATGATATAAAGGTAACAGACGCTCAAGCATATTTCACAAGAAGAAGATCCATTGACGAATCCTACATTTATGATAATTCTTATATCAAACTGCGTGAATTATCAGTAAGCTATCCGGTATTCTCAAAGAAATGGCTGAATGTGAATGTGAATGTTTTTGCCCGCAACATTTTGGTTTGGTCTGAAATGAAAGGCTTCGATCCGGAAGCTTCACAGGGTAATGACAATATGGGAGGTGCATTCGAACGTTTCTCTCTTCCGGGAACAGCCAGCTATGGTTTTGGATTTAATGTAAAATTCTAATTAGCTAAAAAGAAAGATGAAAACATATAATATAATCAAAGGCATTTTTGCCGCTACTGTTTTATCAGTTGTCTTTTCCGGATGTTCGGAAGATGCAATGGATAGAATCAATAAGGATCACGGACATACGCAAAGCGTGGCCGGAAGATTCATTCTGACAGATGTAATAACCTCTACCGCATTCTCTAACGCAGGAGGTGATTTCAATACTTATCTATCTGCTTACATTGAATATGAAGTAGGTGTTGACAACCAGTTGTATTATGCAGAAACCAGAGAAAGCGAACCGACCTCATCTTCCACTTTCAATAATACATGGAATGGTCTGTATTCCACATTGAAATCCGCCCGTATCATTATCAATCAATGCAGTGAGGGAGGAATAGATTATGGAAATTTTGCAACCAAAGGTATGGCAGAGGTGTTGGCTGCTTATAATTGTGCATTGATAGCCGATATGTTCGGAGATGCTCCATGCAGCCAGGCAGCCTTAGTTGACGAAAATGGTTCTCCTGTTTACCTGACTCCTAAAATGGATAAACAAGAAGAGATCTATACACAAGCAATGCAATACCTGGACGATGCTATTGCAGACTTGCAGAAAGAGGATCTGATAGACCCGGGAGCTCAAGATTTGTTATATCAGGGCGATGCCGAAAAATGGCTAAAGTTGGCGTATGGTCTGAAAGCGCGTTACACAATGCACCTTCTTAAAAGATCTGCCAACAAAGACGCTGACATGGAGAAGGTTTTGGAATATGTGGATAACTCTTTCGAAAGTGCAGAAGAGCAAGCAGCATTCGACGTATATGACGCCAACAATATAAATCCGCTTTACGGTTTCTTTGTGGCACGTGCCGGATTAGGTGCAAGCGAAAGCATGAGAAGCAAACTGGCAGAATACAACGACCCACGCCTGTCCAGAGCTTTCATCACTAAACAAGGTGCATCTGGAAAAGAACAAGCCCCGGGAACTGCTGACAATGCCGTATATGCGCCTAACGGTTCTCCGGAACAAGGCACTTCCAAGTATGGGACTTCTTTATTTATGTATTCTATATCAGCACCCACACTGTTATTGAGCTATCATGAATTAAAGTTCCTGGAAGCAGAAGCTCTATGCAGATTGGGACGTGATGCAAAAAGTGCATTAAAAGACGCTGTAGTAGCCGGATTGTTAAATGCAGAAAATAGCTTTAGCGTTTCAAGAAAGGAATTGGGCAAAACGCTCATCAACCCGGCAAGTAGTATTACAGATACTGAAGCCGAAAGTTACTTTGACAATACAATAGAAGCCAAATATACAGCCGAACCGTTGAAAACAACAATGATTCAAAAATACTTCGCATTATGGGGAGCCTCAGGAGAAGCGACAGAATCTTACAATGATGTTCGCAGAATGAAAGGACTAGGCGAAAACTTTATTGAGCTAAAAAATCCAAACTCTTTCCCATTACGTTGTCCTTATGGCAATAGCGACACAACAACAAATGCCGAAGTGAAAGCAGCTTACGGAAATGGACAATATGTGTATAGTGAAAACGTTTGGTGGGCAGGTGGAAGCAGATAATCCATTGACTTGAATCATATAAATGAGACTGAATTCTCTAGGGGAAAGGCGGGAATTCAGTCTCATTTCTTTATATCAAGTTTGAGAGGTGTAAACAGAACATTCAGTCACAATTATGCCAAGAGAATTATAACAACTATACATGTCTACTGATTTTCCCGGTTCATACGATACATCATAAACTATACTTTTGTTATATTTGCAGACGCTTGAATAATATAGAATACGATGAATCATATAGAAACCCAACGATTGATATTGCGACATTTCACAGAAGAAGACATAAACGCCTTGTTCTCAATTCTAAGTGATAAAGACGTTAATACATTTCTACCGATGTTCCCATTAAAAGATATAGAGGAAGCAAAAGACTATCTCCAATATATAAAAAGCTGGATTCAGCAGAAAGGATTCTACTATGCTATTTGTATGAAAACAAACAATGTACCCATTGGTTGTATCCATATAAACGGAGATGACAGCCATGATTTGGGGTATAGCATTAAGAAGGAGTTTTGGCACAAAGGGATTTGTACAGAAGCTTGTCAGGCAGTAATCGATATGCTGAAACAAATAAATATTCCCTATATCACAGCTACGCACGATGTAAACAATCCGAGAAGTGGAAAAGTTATGCAGGCTATAGGCATGAAATACCAATATTCTTATGAAGAATATTGGCAACCAAAACTTTATCTGGTTACATTTAGAATGTATCAATTAAATTTCGATGACCAACAAGACAGGGTATATAAAAAATATTGGAATAAATACCCTGTTCATTTCATAGAGGAGATATAAGCAGTATTGCTACTTCATTCCTTCTCTCACAATATCTACCAGAATCGGCTTCAATCCGCTAACGAAACATTCCACTGCAATCACCATCAGAATCAGTCCCATAAGACGCATCATCACATTATTACCCGTTTCACCCAAGACTTTTACCAATTTCGTGGAAGCACGAAGAATAAAGAAAGTCAGCAGATAAATCAGGGCGATAGTACCGATCAATATCCCCTTCATTTCATAAGAATGCGCATCCTGCATCAAAACGATTGCATTGGCAATCGCTCCGGGACCGCATAACATAGGAATACCGAGAGGAGTAATAGAGATATCATCCGCATACGTTTTGATTTCTTCGTCCTTCAACTTCATCGGTGTATAGCGGGCTTGAAGCATATCAAAGCCTATCTTGAAGATAATCACCCCACCGGCAATACGGAAACCATTGGTAGAGATACCGAAGAACTTGAAAAGAAACTGCCCGGCAAAGACAAATACCATCAATGTAATAAACGACACAATAGTAGCACGACGTACGATAGACTGACGTTCTTTATCCGTCATACCATGAGTCATGGTAAGAAAGACAGGCATCGTTCCCAACGGGTTGGTCAACGTGAAGAATGAAGTGAAACAAAGTAAGGCGAAAGGCAGAAGCGTACTATCCATGATTATATCGTATTTTATGCAAAACTAAAACGCAACAAAAATACGACTTAATCCAGAAAACCTATAATAAATCCATTAATTCTTTCAAGGAATGGATGTGATAAGTAGGGAGGAAAGGGAAAGCTGTCCGTTCTGTCACATTGTAGAAAACCTGATGCATCCCTACTCCGTGCGCTCCGGTTATATCCGCTTCCCAACTATCACCAATCATTAAGGATTCGCGCAACTCGGATTGAGTAGCAGACAAAGCAAAATTGAATATCTCCGGCCAAGGCTTCAGCACTCCGAGATCTTCCGAGAGAATCACCTTTCTGAAATACCCGTCCACTCCTGCCGAACGCATCTTACGTGATTGCAATTCACGAAACCCATTGGAAAGGATATAGAGGTTATATTTGGGAGCAAGATACTCCAATACCTCCTTTGCATGAGGCATTAAAACACTTTTAGTAGGGATAATAGCGAAAAAATCTCTCGAAAACCGTTCAGCGAGCGCTTCATCTTTCACTCCCACGGCCTGTAAAGGATAAAAGAAACGTTGGCTGTTCAATTCATCCTTCGTTATCTTTCCTTCACCGTACTCAACCCAGAGTTCGGTATTTCTTTGTTGATAAAGAGTATAATAATGATTGAATGAATCAAAATAGCGGTCGAACGAATATTTCTGATATACTTCCTCAAAGGTGTTACGAGCATTTTGAGAAAAAGCCCAGATGGTATCATCAAGATCAAAAAAAAGATTTTTATATTTCATCAGTAGTTATATAATAAGAAACAAAAAAGCCAATGTGCTAATTTCTTGAATCCAGGAATCAGCACATTGGCAATTCAAAAGGGATATCTACCTTATTTTACCTGGATAACCAAGTATCTGGATACACTCCAGAATTCAGTAGGATTAGTAATCTTCAATGTCAACTGGCCTTTATCATCTTTTACCAATTCATAAGAACCGGTCGGATGAGTAGTCAGTAATTCAGCACGTTTAGAGTACAACTTGATTTCTTTGGTTGTACGGATATCGATCTGCGTGAAATAATCCTTATTGAAATCAGCGCTCTTCAACACGTCTCCGCTCTGAAGAATCTTTTGAGCTTTCAATTCAGATTTAGTACCAAATACGAACCAGGCAGCATTCAGGCTCTTTTCCTGTTCTGCAACGGTTTTAGCTTTCGCTTCGTTTTCTGCGGCCAGAGTTTCTTTTGCTACAGACAGATCGCTGACAGCAGCATCCAATTCCTGAATACGGATATTTTTGGAAGCCAGTTCTGTTTGAAGCTCTTCGATACGCTGTTGTTTAGCGTTCAATTCAGCAGTCAAAGCGGCAACAGCTTTTTTCATCTGTGCAGAATTGTAATTGCTATTCTTCAGCTGTGCCTGCAATTTTGCAATCTGCGCTTTGTTTTCTTCCATTTGTTTAGAGATGAATTCGATGTCAGAAGCAATCTGTTGCTTAGCACTGGCAGAGTTTTCAGTGATGGTTCCACGTTGCAAGTCAACACGGCTTTCAGCAGCATTGATCTTACGGAAACCTTCCTGAACTTCATTGAAAGTCCCCATCATATCATCCAGTTCAGCATTGCGCTGGTTCAGTTCCATCAAAAGAGAATCATTTTCAGCTTTCAGGTCTTTACTTCCACCTTTAAAGCCATCACACGAAGCCAACAAGGCTACGCATACAAATAAAACAGCTAACTTTTTCATACGTTTACGTTTTACGTTTTTTAATGAAGTTATTTAATCATCTATTCCTGCTAATACTATCACAATCTCGCCCCGGGGTTCGGTAGCGGTAAAGTGTTCTATCAATTCAGCCAAACTGCCCCGAACTGTTTCTTCGTGGAGTTTGGATATTTCACGCGACACGGTTGCCTGACGTTCAGCACCGAAATATTCGGCAAACTGTGTTAACGTCTTCAACAGACGGTGGGGTGATTCATAAAACACCATCGTGCGGTGTTCTTCCGCCAATGTCTTCAGTCGTGTCTGCCGTCCTTTCTTCTGGGGGAGAAATCCCTCGAAGCAGAACTTCTCGTTCGGCAATCCCGATGCTACGAGTGCCGGAACAAAAGCGGTTGCTCCCGGCAAGCACTGCACTTCAATACCGTTGCGCACACATTCACGAACAACCAGAAATCCGGGATCGGAAATTCCAGGCGTTCCGGCATCCGAAATTAGTGCCACCGTTTCACCTGCCTTTATTCTATTAACAACACTTTCCACCGTTTTATGTTCATTAAATTTGTGGTGGGATTGCATTGCATTCTTTATTTCAAAGTGTTTCAGCAAGATACCGGAAGTACGTGTATCCTCCGCCAAAATCAGATCGACCTCTTTCAGGACTTTGATAGCCCGAAAAGTCATGTCCTCCAGATTCCCTACCGGCGTAGGCACCACATATAGCTTTCCCATCTTGTTTTTGTTTTATACTGATTGATTAAAATATTTCTTTAGTAGCTCCAGAAAGTCGTTCACCGCCTCCTTTTCTTCATTCAATTCGACTTTCGAGGACAGAAATGCGACTGCAGTCTTGTAGGAACTCATTACTGATATCTGTTCGATAACCCGATTCATCAAATCAGTGTTGCCTCCGAACAGTTCACGAGAAAAACGGAAAGAATCATTCAAGCTGATAGCATGTCGCAAGCCGGCAGACAGTTTGAGACTTTCTCCCAACACAGCCGATTTAGGTTCTTCCTCTTTCACAACAGTTTCAACGACAGGTTCCTCAACAATTGCCGATTCCTCTTTTTTCCCTTCTTCTTCTTCTTCTTCTTCTTCTTCTTCTGCTGCTGCTGCTGCTTCTTCTGCTGCTGCTTCTTCTGCTGCTGTCTCTGCAGCTGCCGCTATTACGACAGGTTTCTCTTCCGCAACAATGGCTTCTCCTTCCTCATCTTCTTTCACAACAACCGATTCGAGAGATTGTATAATCACGGGGGAATCCTCTTCAGACCCGGCAACTTCATCCTCCTCTTCCGCTGTCTCTTCCACAGCTGACGGAGAAATTACCTGAACAGCATCCACCTCCTGCTGCAGTTCGTCCAAACGCCCCTGCATCCGTGTAATGCTCCGCTTCAACAGTTCAGACAAAGTCGGAGTCGGCTCCTTGGTAAATGAATCCATGAGATACTTCAACTCATGAACATCCAACTCAATATCTGTTAATAGCTTCTGTTTCATGTCAGTCCATTGTTTATACGGTGCGAATGTAGGAATAATTTATGCAATAACTTAAAATAATGGATAATTTAACAGTTCTTGCACATTGAATTGCTTACCTTTGTCCACATATTTATTTAATCAAGAAAACACAAAATCTCATGGTATTATTTTCAGAAGACCACATACAGGAGACTAGAAGAAGAGGCCGGATCGAAGTAATCTGCGGTTCTATGTTCTCCGGAAAGACAGAGGAATTGATTCGCAGAATGAAGAGAGCGAAATTCGCGAAACAACGTGTCGAGATATTCAAACCTGCTATCGACACCCGTTATTCAGAAGAAGACGTAGTCTCTCACGACAGCCATTCTATCGCCTCCACTCCCATCGATTCGTCAGCCAGCATTTTACTGTTTACTTCTGAGATAGATGTAGTAGGTATTGATGAAGCACAGTTCTTCGACAGTGGTTTGATTGATGTATGCAACCAGCTTGCCAACAATGGAATCCGTGTTATCATTGCAGGATTGGATATGGACTTCAAAGGAAATCCGTTCGGACCTATGCCACAATTGTGCGCCATTGCCGATGAAGTCTCCAAAGTTCATGCGATCTGTGTGAAATGTGGTCAGCTGGCTTCTTTCTCACATCGTACAGTCAAGAATGAGAAACAGGTTCTTTTAGGCGAAACAGCCGAATATGAGCCTCTGTGCAGGGAATGTTATCTCCGTGCACGAGGGGAAGATGAGCAGAAAGTATAAACCCTATAAAAGAAACAGATTATGGAAAGGAAAAAGATAACATTCGACAGTTTTATACGCGGTTCCATCGGATGTGTGTTAGTTGTAGGAATATTAATGCTCGTGGAACGTCTTAGCGGAGTGTTATTACCTTTCTTTATTGCGTGGCTGATAGCTTATATGGTCTATCCGTTAGTCAAATTCTTCCAGTATAAGCTACGATTAAAAAGCCGCATTATTTCCATCTTCTGTTCCTTATTCCTCATTACGGTTATCGGAGTCACTTTATTCTACCTATTAGTGCCGCCGATGATTTCGGAAATAGGCAGAATGAACGATTTGTTGGTGACTTACCTCACCAATGGAGCCGGTAACAATGTACCTAAGAACCTTTCTGAATTTATCCACGAGAACATTGATCTTCAGGCGTTGAACCGTGTATTAAGTGAAGAGAATATCCTGGCGGCAATCAAGGATACCGTCCCCAGAGTGTGGACTTTGCTTGCAGAATCTCTCAACATTCTATTCAGCATCCTTGCCTCCTTCATTATATTATTATATGTAATCTTTATATTATTGGATTACGAAGCAATAGCTGAAGGATGGTTACATCTGCTACCCAATAAATACCGTACGTTTGCCTCCAACCTGGTTCACGACGTACAGGATGGTATGAACAGATATTTCCGTGGACAGGCTTTGGTTGCTTTCTGCGTAGGTATTCTTTTCAGCATTGGTTTCCCTCTTTTATTACTGGGGAATTATCCAGCGTGTTGTGGGAGCTTTTTCCTGGTTGCTACGAAAGTTTATGAATATATCGGGTGCGGAAGGATTAGTTACCTCCGGAAATATATTTATGGGAATGACTGAATCTCCCGTGCTTATTAAGAATTACTTGCCGGCGATGAATAAGTCGGAGATCTTTCTGGTTATGGTGTCCGGAATGGGGACTATCGCCGGAACGGTTATGGCAACTTATATTGGTATGTTATCGGGGGGTGACCTTGTAGCCAGGGTGTTGTTTGCCAAGCATCTGATTTCGGCGTCGTTGATGGCTGCACCCGGCTCGATCGTTTTGGCAAAGATGCTTTGTCCGCAGACGGAAGTTGCCGTTGATCAGGCTGCCACGCTGGAAAAAGGAAGTTCCCATCCGACGGCTTTGGATGCCTTGGCTGCCGGAACATCTACCGGTATCCGCCTGATGGTCAATATAGCTGCAATGCTTTTGGTATTCATTGCGCTGGTCGCTTTGGCGAATTATCTTCTGGAAGGATTGCTGGGGCGTTATACCGGTTTGAATGAATGGATCGTTTCGGTGACTGACGGTAAAGCGCAGGGATTGACGTTCCAGTTTATTCTCGGAGTTATTCTGGCTCCTTTTATGTGGCTGATCGGTATTCCGTCACCGGATATTATGCTTGTCGGTTCTTTGCTGGGACAGAAAACGATCCTGAATGAATTTGTGGCTTATTTCCAGTTGCAGGAGTGGAAAGATGCCGGGATGTTCATGTATCAAAAGTCGATTTTAATGTCTACCTATATATTATGTGGTTTTGCTAATATTTCGTCTATCGGGATTCTGTTAGGCGGAATGGGAGTGCTGGCTCCGGAGAAGAAGGAAATGATAACCCGTTTCGGTTTTCCGGCCATGATTGCCGGTGCTTTGGTTTCTGTGTTGTCAGCCACGATTATAGGGATGATACTCGGGTAATTGAAAATTATAAATTGAAAATTAAAGAGACGTGCAGATATTTTATACGCCGGATATTGCAGTGAATCCGGAACTGCCGGAAGAGGAGGCAGGTCACTGTATTCGTGTACTTCGTCTGACCGAAGGCGATGAAATTTTACTGACTGATGGTAAAGGGGCTTTTTATAAGGCGGCTATCAGTCGTGCCCATCATAAACATTGCGAAGTGTCCATTCTGGAGAGTTGGCAGCAACCGGCTTTATGGAACTTCCACCTTCATATCGCAGTTGCTCCGACAAAAAATATGGATCGGATGGAATGGTTTGCAGAGAAAGCGACCGAGATCGGTATTGATGCCATTACCTGCCTGAATTGTCGTTTCTCAGAACGCCGGGAGATAAAACCAGCCCGTCTGGAAAAGATCTTGGTCAGTGCCATGAAGCAGTCGCAAAAGGCGACACTACCCCAGCTGGAAGGAATGACTGATTTCAAATCGTTTGTCAGCCAACCTTTTGACGGTCGTAAGTTTATCGCTCATTGTGAGGATGGAGATAAAACATTATTAAAACAAACGTATCGTCCGGGTGAAAACGCTTTAGTACTGATCGGCCCCGAAGGAGACTTCAGCCCGGAAGAGATAGAACTGGCTTTACAGCAGGGTTTTGAACCTATTTCATTAGGAGAAAGCCGTCTTCGTACGGAGACAGCTGCGTTGGTGGCTTGTCATACGATACATGTACTGAATTAGTGACCGACAGGAAATAAGGATTCGGTTATAACAAATAAAATAAACAAGATGACAGAGAAAGAAAAATGCCGTCAGGGTTTGTTGTATGATGCCAACTACGATGCTGAATTGTTGTCGGATCGTGAGAAAGCGAAAGAACAGCTTTACGATTATAACCGTCTGCGCCCTTCTCAGCAGGAAGAAAAGACGCAATTACTGAAATCTTTTTTGGGTAAAACAGGAAACAACCTGATCATCGAACCGCCTTTTGCTTGTGATTACGGATATAATATTGAAGTAGGAGAGAACTTCTATGCCAATGTAAACCTGGTTATTCTGGATGGGGCTAAGGTCTGTATCGGTGACAATGCTTTTATCGCCCCGAACGTTGGTATCTATACTGCCGGTCATCCGTTGGATGCAGAGCAGCGAAACCGTGGTCTTGAATATGCCCGTCCCGTAACTATCGGACATAATGTATGGATCGGTGCCGGTGTAAATATCCTGCCGGGAGTAACCATCGGTGATAATACCGTGATCGGTGCCGGCAGTGTGGTAACAAAAGATATTCCATCGAATGTACTGGCGGTAGGGAATCCTTGCCGGGTGGTCAAAGAGATAAAGTGATTTCAAAAAAACATCGTTCCGGTGATACTTGATGATCAGCGGAACGATGTTTTTTTAGATGGAGATATAAAAACTTACAGTTAGCGTACCAGCGGTTGCCATTTCATATAGGTTCCCGTTCGCCACAGCCATTCCATTGGGCCATAACGGAAACCTTTCAGCCAATAATGACTAATTGCGATTTGTTGCCTGTATAAGCAAGGCAAACCAATACGCTCAGGAAAACTCCCAAATGACTCCAATCCAATCCGAAACCGGAAAAGATGAAGACACCGGCCACAGACTGTACGATATAGTTTGTCAACCCCATACGGCCGTAACTGACCAACGGTTCTACGGCCCGTTGTACTTTTTGTGAACGATAAACTTCTATTACAATGATTACCCACAGATAAGCGGTCAGCAGATTGGTGGTAGTCGATCCCATCCATGAATAGAAAGAAACTTCTCCCCAGGCAACCGCCGGAATATAAGGTCTCACTACGTAAGTGACTTAATCAAGAAAGAAACCGGAACGTCCGCCCTGGAATATATTTGGGTAAAAACGATGGCTGTTGCCAAAGAACTATTAGCCGATCCGTCCAAGTCGATCAGTGACGTTGCTTATGCGTTGGGTTATCAATATCCCCAATATTTCAGCAGAGCCTTCAAACGGGTTATCGGATGTTCACCGAATGAGTATAGGACATCGGCTAAGACAAGGTCTTGAGTTATTGCTTTTGTCATCCTGAAACGTATTTTTCTATTCTTCTATTCCAAGGATTTCTTTCATTTGAGGTCGAAAATTATCTCCCCACTTTTCTATTTGCTCAATAATAGGGATGAGGGTTTATCAGTACTTGTGTGATCTGTATATACACAGTAACTTTGCATTAAAAATGAAACACAAGTTCTTATTATTTGTTGTGCTTAGCCTTATTATAGGCACAACCTATGCAAAATCGAATGAGATGAAAACAAATTCTAAAACACTTCGCTTAATCTATCCTCAATGGCAGGGAGGAGTGGTTGCAAGCTGGATGCCCGACATTCCCGCCAATGATGTTTCACGTGGTTATTTTCTTGGGGCGCAGTTACTGCAAGTGCTTGCACCCGAAAGTAAGCAACAAACTGTTGAAGTCCCCATTTCTCTCGATATGGAAAGTCACAAAGAGGAAAAGGGTATTAGCGGTTATCGTGCTATTATTAAACAAAGTAAAGATGCTTTGGATTTGATTAGAAGAGAAAATCCCGACCGTATTGTGACACTTGGAGGAGAGTGCTCGGTTAGTGTGGTGCCGTTTACCTACCTGGCAGAAAAATATCCTGATGATGTTGCGGTTGTGTGGATAGACGCTCACCCCGACTTAAATTTACCCGGTGATAGTTATACAGGTTATCATGCAATGGCATTGACCGCTTGTTTTGGTATGGGTGACAAGGAGATTGTAGATCTGTTTCCCGCTAAACTCAATCCGTCAAAATCGATTATTGTTGGTTTGCGTGCCTGGAATGATACAAACGCTTCAAAAGAGCGTCAGGAGGAAATCGGTGTAGAGAGCCTTTCGCCTGCCCATGTTGCTCAAAATAGTACGGCTGTTCTTGATTGGCTTAAAACTACCGGTGCTTCGAAAGTGGTTATTCATTTTGATCTGGATGCTTTAGATCCGGCTGAGATTATTGCAGCCGTTGGCACTGATCCTGACGGACTAAAGATTGAAACCGTCGTAAGGGTGATAAACGATATAGCAAAAGAATATGACGTAGTTGGTTTAACAATTGCTGAACCAATGCCCCGTGTGGCAATAAAAATAAAAAATATGCTTAATCAAATGCCACTTTTAAAAGAATAAGCATGTCTGGTATTCAATAGATCATACCCTTTTGCCCTTAACCTCAAAAGCTATAGTATCTAACCCTAAAAGCTTAATACTTTAACGGCAAAGCCTATTACTTTTGCAAACTGTCACCTCGGTGACGTCCCGACATCATCCCGATGATATTTCATTGTCACCGGGATGACAATTCGGATAACAGCCTTTTCCCATAACTAATTGCCGGAAACCGCCTTTTTCTCGATTATATATCCTATCTTTGGAAAAGTAACCTTAAGCAATACAAAACAATGGCTGTAAAATATAGACTACGCAAACGTCCGACCAATCTCTCCAAAGATATCGAAGACGGCTTCTATCCGCAGGTGATCCGTTCGGACAATGTCGATTCAAAAGGACTGGCTTCTTATGTGACCGGCGATCATGGATTCCGCAGCGCCGCTATGCTCGGAGCAATCGAACAAATCAAAGAAGGGATCATCAGCCTGCTGGAAGACGGCAACAGCGTGTCGATCAGTGGGCTGGGAACATTTACTTTGACGGCACAGTCGAGGCTGGTCAAAGATCCCAAAGAGATACGCGCCGGATCTATCTCCGTGAAAGATGTCGTGTTTAAAGTTTCACCCGAACTCATGCAACGCCTGAGGTCCGTACAATTTGAAAGGGAATAATGTG
>ERZ832522.3013-NODE-3013-length-19381-cov-12.086464_pt1 | contig 19381 bp, 16 predicted proteins | sample MGYA00519951_ERZ832522 | MGnify/ENA primary metagenome ERZ832522 (study PRJEB31850, sample SAMEA3708728) | human gut metagenome | biome: human gut; feature: human-associated habitat; material: faeces | place: China | collected 2014 ... | reverse complement strand
GCTTTCTTCTGATCCACGACAGGTGGTTTGATAAAAGCAGAACCAATAAACAAAATCACAGCAATCGCAACACCTAAAATTCTAAATGTCGTGAATAAGCCGATTTTTGCAATAATGGAGTCTACCAAGCTGCCCAGAACGATGCCGCCTAAGCCAAATCCCAACAGCATGATGCCAGAAGCCAATCCAGCTCGATCTGCAAAGCTTTTGTTTACAGTACTGATGATGGAGTTATATCCCATCCCAACACCGCTTCCGCCAAAAAAGCCATATAAAATATATAACAGAATTAAGCTGCTTTTCTGATTCTGGGGATTCAGCATTGATACCCCAACGAATCCGATAAAAAGCATAACAGCAGCGATCCACAAAATCTTTTTCGCACTGATTTTCTTTGCAAGATTCCCTGCAACAAACGCACTCAGGCAGAAGAAAATCATAGAAATGGTAAATGTCATGGATAGCTGGGATACTGTCCAAGTATCATAAACACTTTTAAACGGCGCATTGAATATGGACCATGCATAAATCAACCCTAAAAACAGCAGCATCACTGTTCCGGCAAATAACATCAGCCAGCGATTTCCATTTCCATTTTCTTTCATAGATCTTCCTCCTATCGCTTGTTGGATCTCCGCCAGATCTTCTGTTCTTCAGCAGCTTTGATCAGTTCATCACGGAAATCAGGATGAGCAACAGAGATCAATGCCTCAGCTTTCTGCCAGGAGGAAAGTCCTTTCAGATTTACCATACCATACTCGGTTACAACATAATGTGTGTTGGCACGTGTATCGGTAACAATGGAACCTTCTACTAAAGTCGGGCGGATGCGGGAGTGCATAACACCCTGTTTGTCGATAAATGCAGAGGAGCAGCAGATAAAGCTCTTACCACCGTTTGACAGATAAGCACCTAAAACAAAGTCAAGCTGTCCGCCGGCACCACTGATCTGTTTGATACCGGAGGATTCAGAACTGATCTGTCCGAAAAGGTCGATATCCACGCAGTTGTTAATGGAAATAAAATTATCCAGAGCTGCGATGGAACGGATATCGTTGGTGTAGCTTACCGGAGCACTCATAAGCTCTGGGTTTTCATCAAGGTAATCATACATTTTCTTTGTTCCGGCACCAAAACCGTAAACCTGGCGGAAACGGTCGATGTTTTTCTTGGAACCGTTGATCTTTCCGGCTCTTGCAATATCAACAAAAGCATCTACATACATTTCAGTGTGGACACCAAGATCTTTTAAGTCAGATTCTGCGATCAGGGAACCGACAGCGTTTGGCATGCCTCCGATACCGAGCTGTAAGCAGGCACCGTTTGGAATCTGGTCTACGATAAGCTGGGCAACTTTTTTATCAACATCAGTGGCAGGACCGCCTGCACCAAGTTCGCCGATCGGAGCATTGTTTCCTTCCACAATATATGTGACATCGGAAATATGAATGCCGCATTCTGTACCGCCGAGGCAGCGTGGCATATTTTCGTTGACTTCCACGATGACATGTTTGGCAGTCTCACACATTGCACCGAGATGGGATGCGTTTGGCCCGAAGTTGAAGTAACCGTGTTTATCCATCGGCGCAACCATGATCATTGCAACATCATCTGGACATGAGGATTCACGGTAATAACGAGGCAGTTCGGAGTAGCGGATCGGAGAATAGTAAGCACATCCGCGGGCGATCAGTTTTCGTTCGATACCGGACATATGCCAGGAGTTCCATGTGAAATGTTCACCAGCGTCCTCGCGGGCAAAAACAGCAAGCGGTTTTAATAAAATACCACCGCGTAAATTTACATTTTTAAGTTCATCGGTACGTTTTGCCAGTGCCTGATCCAAAACGTCAACCGTACCATTGCACCATCCATAATCAACCCAGTCACCGGATTTGATTAATTTTACAGCTTCATCTGCGGAAACAAGTTTCTGTTTGTATTCCTGTGAGTAATCCATTGTAAATACCTCCCCTAAATTTGGAATGAAATGTATGCTGTGTTTCATTTTCAGTAAATAAAAAACACAGGCAATGTTTGTTAAAAAATTATCAATTAATATTTTAACACTTTATGAGATGTTTTACAAGGGCTTAAGACGAGGCATCTTGATTTTTTATGCAAATACATTTAAGCTTTTAACATCAAAACATATGCGTTTACAGAAGGGGGACATCAATATGCAGTTTCAATTACAGTTTATCACGGACGAGCTGCCGCAAACACCGGTACATATCAATCAAAGAACCGCAGTCCGCGGCGTGATCCATTATCAGAATAAAATCCTTATGGTACAGACCAACCGCGGTGATTACAAATTCCCGGGTGGTGGCATGGAAGAGGGCGAAACGGAAAAAGAAACATTGCTTCGGGAGATCACGGAGGAGACAGGATACACGGATATCCATATCGGGGTGAAAATCGGGGAAACATTTGAGCAGAACATTGATACTGAGGATCCGGAAAGTTATTTTCAGATGAAATCCTGTTATTACGAGTGCTGGCTGATGAGCGATAAAAGAGCGCCGGGAGTGCAGGACGATTACGAGGAAAAACTGGGATTCCATGGAACTTTTGTGACTGTGGAGGAGGCATATCAGAGCAATCTTTCCTTATTAAAAAGAGAGCAGAAGAAGATGCATGACTTTTTACAGAAAGCATATATCGCACAGATGGATCAGAAAATAAAAGAGCAGGTCACATTTGCACCGGAAATTCCGTGGCTGGAACGTGAAACACAGGTTTTATACAAATTGAACCGCACACTTGTGGAAAAAATTGCGGATGCAGTGCGTGAATGTGGAAAAATCATGCTGGACGCAGTGCGGACTGCCGATATGGTGGAGACGAAGGAAGGACACGCTAATTTTGTGACAGTCTATGACAAAAAGGTACAGGAAACTCTTCGGAAAAAACTGCTTGAAATACTTCCGGAGGCAGTGTTTGTAGGGGAAGAAGATGACGTGCACGCATCAATTAAAAAAGGATTTGCGTTTATTGTGGATCCGATTGACGGAACGACAAATTTTATCAAAGACTATCATGTGAGTGCGATTTCAGCAGGACTGACAAAAGATGGTGAAAAATATATAGGTGTTGTATACAATCCGTATCTGGATGAAATGTTCACGGCAGAACGTGGAAAGGGTGCATTTTTAAATGGAAGACCGATTCATGTTTCCAGAAATCCGCTCTCTGATGGCATTGTGCTATTTGGTACAGCACCATACTATGAAGAGCTGAGCAAAAAATCATTTCAGATGGCTTACGCATACTTTAAGAAAGCGCTTGATGTGCGGAGAAGCGGCTCCGCAGCAATCGATCTGTGCAGCATAGCAGCAGGGCGCGCAGAATTATACTTTGAACTGCGCCTGAGTCCGTGGGACTTTGCGGCGGGAGCGCTGATCGTGGAAGAAGCCGGCGGCGTTGTCACGACGGTCGAGGGCGGCGCAGTCACTCTGGGGCAGAAATGTTCCGTTCTTGCCACAAACGGTCGATGTGGCAGATTGGAATAGATGACAAGTCTTTTACTGCTCAAATTTTTGAAAAAAATGATGTGTAAGGAATTACAATTCTTCCGGCACATCCCAGTTGGCGAGTGCTTCCCTGGCATCGGCGAGAGCCTCTTCATATTGATTTGCGGTAAGTGCGGCAAACGGATCATCCTCCGGCAAAGCTGCAAGCATTATCTCATAACAGCGGATCAATCCCTGAAGCGGCAGATCGCCGCCCGTGTGTACATCTAAAATGCTGGAAGTCTCATGCGCAGCATTATAATACCAGAGGGAAGCTTCCTCATAATCTTCGGCTTCCTCAAAATAAGCTCCAAGTTCAAGACAGATTTCGGCGCATGGTGTTGACAGCATATCCCGCAGTGTCATCTGGAAAAAGCGGTTGGTGTCCCCGGCAATCCGGTAGGCGTGTGCGAGCACACAGGCGGCTTCTTTCTGTGCGTCGGTGTCTGTGCCGGAATCATATATCAGGCGGAAAATCGGAAGTGCCTCCGCAAAATCTTTTTCATCCCCTGTTTTCAATAATTCTTTTGCATACATGCTGCGAAGCTTGGCAGAAAATGTCCCCTCTCTGTTGAAGGCGTCCACAAAAATGGAAAAATCCCGTTTGTGGTGCATGGACTGCGGCATGTGCAAAATCTCAATGTCACTGTCAAATACAATCGGTGTGAGGCGGATCGTCTCGTGGATCGGATCGATCCACTCAAATTCCCGGACACGTTTAAACAATTTTGGACGGTACTCGGTTCTTGCATTCAAAACGGTGTTAAATTCGGAGACGGTGCGGTATTTCATCTGTACGATCTCAATTTCCGGCAGAAGGGCTTCCTTTAACAAAAGAAATCTTTTGCGATTTTCCTCGTCCAGTATCTCATCTGCATCCGGTGCGTAAATATAATCCATATTTGCGAGGGAAAAAGAAAAATTTCTTGCAGCAGAAAAATCATTGTTCCATGCGAAATCGTAAATCCGGTCCGTGTATTTTGCTGCTACAGCCTTTGTATCGTCGGTGGAGCCGGTATCCACAATAATAATCTCATCCATCAGGTCGCAGACAGAGTCGAGACATCTGGACAGGATGGCAGCTTCATTTTTTACGATCATGCATAAACTTATTTTTATCATAAGAGTCTTACCTTTCAAAATCAGAATGATCCAGTGTTTTATCATGGAAGATCAGCAAATTCGTGAAACAGTACGAAAAAGCATTCCCTGTCTTTATTATGGTAAGTCAGGAGATATTTTGCAAGAAGAGAAATACTTTTTTATAAAACTACAAGCGTAAATTACAAAGAAAATCAGGAGGAGCCATCATAAATCTTGTGAACCGCAAAAAACCATGCTAAAATATGCCGATAGAGCAGAATTATAAATAAGAAATTACATAGACAATTACAAAACTCAGATTTACATTGTGAATATTGTGAAGAATTAACAAAATTTTCGAAGACACGCTTTCGCTACGTGTCGCTGGTAACGGTACTAAGAAGCCAGTCATGACTTAATGTCATTCCTGCCTTCTAAGGACCGACCGCTCCCTAGTGTCTTCTCAAGCTTTTGTCAATTTTTCACAATGTAATTTAAAATATCTGTGAGTTTTGCAATTGCCTAAAGTAATTACAAATGTAGAGGAGAATAAAGCATGAGTGCAATTGTGACATTGAAAAAAGGGGAAGGACGTACCATCAAAGCGGGCGGTGCGTGGATTTTTGACAATGAGATAGACACCATTACAGGACGGTTCAAAAACGGAGAAGTCGTGACCGTACATGATTTTGACGGATATCCGATGGGAAAAGGATTTATCAACCAGAACTCGAAAATCCGTATCCGCATGATGACGAGAAAACCGGATCAGGAGATCGATGAAGCATTTTTGAAAATGCGTGTGAAAAATGCATGGGAGTACCGCAAGACAACTGTAGATACTTCTTCCTGCCGTATTATTTTCGGTGAGGCTGATTTTTTGCCGGGCTTAGTGATCGATAAATATGAGGATGTGCTCGTGGTCGAGTGTCTGGCACTTGGCATGGAGCAGTTCAAGGAAATAATCGTGAACTTTTTAAAAGAAATTCTGGCAGAGGACGGTATCAAAATTCGCGGCGTGTACGAGCGGAGCGATGCAAATGAGCGCACGAAAGAAGGGCTTTCCAAAGTGAAGGGCTTCATCGGGGATGCCTTTGACACGAATGTGGAGATCGTGGAAAACGGCGTTCATTATATGGTCGATGTCGCGAATGGCCAGAAAACCGGATTTTTCCTCGACCAGAAATACAATCGTCTTGCCATGCAGCGTATCTGCAAAGGCAAGAAAGTTTTAGACTGTTTTACACACATGGGAACATTTGCACTGAATGCCGGAATCGCCGGGGCAGCAGATGTCACCGGACTTGACATTTCCGAATATGCAGTGAGTCAGGCAGAGGCAAATGCGAGATTGAACCATCTGGAAAATACCGTGCATTTCTGTCAGGCAAATGTTTTAGATGAACTTCCAAAACTCGCACAGGCCGGAGAGAAGTATGATGTAGTCATCTTAGATCCGCCGGCGTTCACAAAATCCCGCGAGGCGACAAAAAATGCGATCAAAGGTTATCGTGAAATTAACATGAAGGGCTTAAAGTTAGTGAAAGATGGCGGGTATCTTGCCACTTGTTCCTGCTCTCATTTTATGACGCAGGAGCTTCTGGCAAAGACTGTGAAAGAGGCTGCCAAGGCAACACACAAGAGACTCCGTCAGGTGGAATTCCGCACCCAGGCGCCGGATCACCCGATCCTTTGGGCGGCAGACGAAAGCTATTATCTGAAGTTCTTCATCTTCCAAGTTGTTGATGAGAAGTAAGGACTGGAAAGTGGCGGTAATGCTTGATTTATAAGGGATGGAAGGTGTTTGATGTTTACAGAGAAAACCTCGTAAAGTATCGCAAAATATCACAAAACCGTGATTCAAAGTGGTAAGAAAAGTGGTAAGTCTGAGTGTTAAGCACCTGAAATGTAGCGAGTGGTAAGCTTATGGGGAAAACGGTATGTTCTATTTGAATGATAACGGGAAATTAACAAAAGACTAACCATGGACTAACAAAGGACTAACTACACATATCTTTCTTTTTCAAATAAGAGATGATAATATTATTGTGGCAAGAAAAACGACTTACAAAAAGTTACAAATATATACGGAATGACTACGGTTTGGCTACGGTATTGAGACTTTTTTTGAAAAGGAAGCTATGATATTATTATCATGGAAGTAATGAACAGAGAGTAATCGAGAAAAATCGGTTGCTCTTTTTTGGTTAAAGGGGGATGAAATGGAAGAAAGATGCTGAACGGTTCCATAAAAATCAATAGACTTTAGATGCCTAATGAAGTATAATTATAACGGAACCAAAACGAAGGAGGATTACTTATGCCACGAATTATTGATTTATTCGCTGGTTTAGGCGGGATTAGGCTTGGATTTCAACAGGCAATGGATGAACTTGGGTTAGAAACGGAGTGTGTATTTTCTTCGGAGATAAAACCTTATGCGATTAAGGCATATAATGGATTTTATGGCGATGAAGAAATTTACGGAGATATTACACTTGTTAATACAAATCAAGATATTCCAGATTTTGATTATTTGTTAGCGGGATTTCCTTGTCAACCATTTAGCTCTGCGGGAAATAGAAATGGATTTGCAGATACAAGAGGGACGTTGTTTTTTGAAATTGAACGAATACTTCAAGATAAAATAAATGCAAATCATCCGGCAAGAGGTTTTTTACTTGAAAATGTCGAAGGTCTTATGACTCATGATAACGGCAACACATTAAATACAATTATTACACATTTAGAGCAGTTAGGGTATCATGTTAGTTGCAGATTGTTGGATTCGAGATATTTTGGATTGCCACAAAGCCGAAAAAGAGTGTATATAGTTGGCTCTTTGGATGAGGAGATTAATCTTGAGGATTTTGAACAAAGGGAAGCTGTATTGGGAGATATATTACAGCAAGGACTTCCTACAGTAGATACAGATTTTACCAGAAAATTATTTGCTAACTATACTACGCAGGAAGTGATTGGGAAATCAATAAAGGACAAGCGAGGGGGTGAAAATAATATCCACTCATGGGATATTGATTTAAAAGGCAGGACATCGCAGAAAGAACGAGACTTGATGAGTGCTCTTTTACGAGAACGTAGAAAGAAACATTGGGCGGAAGTGATAGGAATAAAATGGATGGATGGAATGCCTTTGACGGAAGAACAAATCAGAACATTTTTTAATGTCCCTGAATTACATCAAATACTAGAACATCTAACCCAAATGGGATATCTGGTATATGAATATCCAAAACAGCAGGTAAAAGGTAAAGATGGGATAGTAAAACGAATTCCAGATGAGACAAAGGATAAGGGATATAATATTGTTGCAGGAAAGTTATCATTTGAGTTCTCTAAGATATTGGACACAAATGATATTGCTCCAACTTTGGTGGCAATGGATGTGGCTAAACTAGGGGTTGTTGATGGAGATGGAATCCGTAGACTTACGATTAGAGAGTGTCAAAGATTATGCGGATATCCAGATAATTATAATCTGGATATGATTAGTGAATCGGAAGCATTTGATTTACTAGGAAATACAGTATGTGTACCTGTAATCAAAGATATTTCAGAAAGAATCGGAAGAAGCTATTTGGAAAATGTAGAAGGAGGAAGATAGGATGAGGTTATCAGCACAAGAAATATATGATAGATTGTTAAATGTCGATCACATTCTGGAATTAGAAGGACAAATCAAATTCTTTTTAGGCGATGTAAATATTATTGTAAGGCAAAAGGATGTAGTTGGGAACATAATGCAGGAGTGGTTGCAAGGATGGCTAGATGCAAGAGGTATTGAATATGCACCAAGCGAAAATACACAGATGCCCCCTGATTTCTTTTTAAATCCAGATGATCGAACAAAAGGACTACTAGAAGTAAAAGCTTTTAACAGAAATGGTTCGCCGGGATTTGATATTGCCGATTTTAGAATGTATGCATCAGAGATTCAAGAGAAGCCATATATGTTAGATGTGGATTATCTTATTTTTGGTTATGATATGAGTGACGATGGTGTTGTTACTATTAAAGATGTTTGGTTGAAGAAAGTGTGGCAAATTACAAGGAGAATGGAAAATTATCCTATTAATTTGCAAGTAAAAGAAGGTGTAATACATAAAATCAGACCGGGTGTATGGTATAGCGAAAGGGTAACGGATTATGCTATTTTTGATTGCCTTGAAGATTTTATTTCTGCTATAGAAGAGACAACATTTAAAGAACCAAAATTGCGTAGTTCTGTAGCTTCTACATGGTTAGCGGTATTTCAAAGAAACTATAAAGCTTGGTATGGAGAAGAATTAAATGTACCAAGATGGAATGATATTAAAGATAAGTATGATCTCATAACAGATAAGAAAAGAGAAAAGGCCAGAGAAAGACTGGAAGTAGTAATTGCGCAGAAAGAGAAAATAGAGGCAAGAGTGCTTAAATATCAGCAAGCTATTATTGAATCAAAAACAGATAAGCAGAAGGAAAAGGCGGAACAGAGCTTAGCAAAAGCTATGGATTCGTTAGAATCTGCATTAAAGAAAGTTGCTGATGCACAAGTTCAATATGAAATATGGGTAAATCAGTAATTCTTATGTTTATAGGATTTTGGAAAAAGCATATGGTGACTTTGCAATAAATGGCAAGCGATAGAACTTTGGTAATAGATATAGCTTCTTAGTCCGTCCAGGGCGACAGCCTTGGCCCATAGATGTGTTGTGACACATCATATTGGGTTATTATCTGTCACGCTTCGCTCAGAAATGTATTGTTTAAAGATTTTATGTTACTAAAGTTAGGAAAGGAATGCGAATGTTAATAGGAGCAAACGATTATAAATTGATACTGCTTGATACAAATGCAATTAGAGAGATTGTAACAAACACTAATATGTCAGGAAAAGGTTTTTTGGAAAGATTTTTTGCATGTTCATCAGATGCATATGCACCATGCTTTTCAATTTATAATGTGATTGAGCTTATGCCATATCAGGATATATATGAGAAGTTTCTTGAGTTCTTCTCTACAATTCCGTGTCTTGTGATGTTTCCTGTAAAGAGTATTTTTCAAAGAGAAGTAGAATGCTATTTGGAAGGAAAGAGTTTTGTGATTGATGGTCATATTGCAAATGCTTTTACACCGTTGGTATTAAAAGATAATTATAATTGTAAAAAATTTTTTGAAAACATGGCTAAAGATACAACATTGATGGAAAATATTCAGAATGAGGTAAAAACATTTTCTTCAATAGCAACGGATTGGGAAAATAGGAGAAATAGAACCGAAAAGATGCTAAAAGCCCAACATCTACCATTAAATATGATAAATGAAAAATTTTATAGAACACAAGAAAAAGATACAATTATAAAAGATTTGATGAATTATGGTATTAGTGTTCCATTAGGTGTTGAAATTCTTCATTTGCCAGCTTCAAGAATGATGGAATTTTCTCAATTTGTTCGTATCTATCAAACACGTAAACACATTAAGCCAAATGATGTTATGGATATTCAAATTAGTTGTATCGTACCATATGTAAATGCGGTTATAACGGAGAATTTTCAAGCAGATGTTTACAAGAAGGCTAAACATTTTATTCCACAATTAGAGGAATTAGAAATATACACATTAAAAGATATTAGACAATAAATCAGATGCATTAAAAAAGGAATCGAGAAATCGGTTCCTTTTTTAATGCCCGGAAAAGGAGAAAATAGAGATGGAAAAGAAAAAAGTGCGAGCAACTAGGACAAATGGTCGCAAAGACAGTAATGGTGTATTCAAGGCAGGTCATAATGACCGGTCATTTAATCTTGAAAATGCAGAGCATGTTGATGCTGACAGGAGCAAATGGAATGTTTATTGGGATTATTTGCAAGGATACAACCTTGCGGATGAAAATGGAGTGCGACCGGAAAGAAAATATTTATTTGATGAAGTTGAATACCTTTATTATCACAAACAATTCGGAGATTCCATAGATGCACAAAATGAGCGGCATGAGAAGTCCAGACATGCGGAAAGAATAAGAAATGTCAGGCAGATTATGGAGGATTCACGAACATGTCCTGAAGAGACAATTTATCAGCTTGGAACTAAAGATGGATATGAAGATCCAGCAGTTTTTGTTAAGGTGGCAGCGGAATTATTTGAGGTGATACAGGAGAAATATGGATCACATATGCAGATTCTTGATTGGGCTTTGCATATGGATGAAGCAACACCACATATTCATGAACGTCATGTTTTCTTTGCAGATGATGGTTATGGCATGAACTTCCCCAAGCAGGAGAAGGCTTGTGAAGCAATGGGCTTCCATCCTCCTAAACCGGATAAAAAGAAAAATAAGACCAATAATTGCAAAGTAAGTTATGATGAAGAAATCAGGCGTCTGTATATTGAAATTGCAGAAAAATATGGTGTGATAATCGAGAAAGATCCATTGACAGGGAAAAAACACTTGGAGAAAAACGATTTCATTATAGCCAGACAAGAAAAGGAAATCGAGAACCAAAAGAATAAATTAGAGGAACTAACATTAAAGCTGAATGATATTGATATTCTGGCACAGGAAGTGGCTGAGAAGGCATATGAACGGGCCTGTAAGGTGGTTACAGATACCGTGCGGACAGAAACAACTCTTGAAGATATTTCGACCATAGAAAATATGAGGGACAGGCTGACCGGAAAAAACTCATCTTTATCACCAGGTCAGAAGAATTTCTCGAAAAATATATTGAATCGTCTGATTGACCTGCTTTCCAAAAAATCAAAGGAAATCACGGTTGTTATTTCACAGAAGCTGTTATCTCCGGCAATTAAGCAGAAAAATGAGAAAGAAATTGCTTCTGTGACACGCTCCTCAATAAAAATGAGGTTGGCTGAGATGAAAGAAAAGGCTGATCAGAAAAATGATGATCACAATCAGAAAAAGCAATCGGAAAGAGAGGTGCGTTGATGGATGTATTCCGTGTTGTTAAAGATAATGTTACCGCCAGACAGGTGGCAGAATATTATGGTATGAAAATCGGTCGAAATGGAATGGCTTGTTGTCCGTTCCATGATGACAAGCATCCCAGTATGAAACTGGATAAAAGGTACTATTGTTTTGGATGTGGGGAAAAAGGAGATGTAATTGATTTTGTTGGTAAGTACTTTGGTATGACATCCAAAGACGCTGCCATGAAAATAGCAGATGATTTTGGCTTGGAATATAAATATGAAAAGTACAAGCCTCCGCAAAAGCCGATAAAACCAAAGAAAACTTTGGAACAGGAATTTCGTGAGGCGCAGGATTATTGTTTTAAAGGTCTGTCGGATTATCTGCATCTATTAAAAGAATGGAAAATTAAATATGCACCTAAGAGTATGGATGAGGAATGGCATCCACTCTTCTGCGAAGCTCTGAACAACATTGACCAGACGGAGTATCTGCTGGATACCCTGTTAAATGGTGATGTTCGTGACAGAGCTTTTTTAGTGCAAAATCAGGGAAGAAAGGTAAAAAGTATTCATGAACGAATTAGAGAATTTAACAACCGCAGAGAGAAATGCATTACAGGAGGCTCTGAAAGAAAACAGAGAGCCCATGAGCGTGAACGAGGTTAAGGAAATGCTGCTTCGGACGGAAAAGGGAGCTGTGAAAAGCACGATTGGAAATTGTCTGATTGTGCTCCAGAATGATCCATATCTGGCAGGAGCACTTGCTTATAATCTTCTGGCAGTAAAAACCTATATCGTGAAGCCGTTATGGTATCAGCGACCGGAAGGAAGTGCGTTGAATGACACGGATCTGGCATATATCCGTTTATATATGGAAAGTAACTATGGGCTTACCTGTGAGAAGAAAATTGAAGATGCCATTACACTGGCGGCACATGAAAATTCATTTCATCCGGTCAGGGAATGTCTCAAGGAACTTGTGTGGGATGGAAAGGAACGTATCCGATATTGTCTGCATCATTTCCTGGGAGCCGATATTGATGAGTTCAATTATGAAATATTCAAATTATTTTTGCTGGGTTCTATTCACCGGGCATTTCATCCGGGATGTAAATTTGATGTTATGCTTTGCCTGGTAGGCGGACAAGGTGCGGGGAAAAGTACCTTTTTCCGTTTTCTGGCGATTAAGGATGAGTGGTTTTCAGATGATCTCCGCAAGTTGGATGATGACAGCGTATTTGAAAAATTACAGGGATATTGGATTATTGAGATGTCAGAAATGATCGCAACTGCAAATGCAAAAAGCATTGAAGAAATAAAGTCATTCCTGAGTAGACAGAAGGAAAATTATCGTATCAGGTATGATAAGTTTGCGTCAGACAGGCTACGGCAATGCGTGTTTGGTGGTACTTCCAATACAATGGATTTTCTGCCTCTGGACAGATCTGGAAACAGACGATTTTTACCGGTTCTTGTCAAGACGGAAGAAGCTGAGGTACATATTCTGGCTGATGAGGCGGAATCAAGAGCCTATATCAAACAGGTATGGGCAGAGGCAATGGAAATTTATCGTAGGGGACAATGGGAATTGAAACTGCCATCGGACATTCAGAAAATACTCAAGGACAGACAGCAAAATTTCATGCCGGAAGATACCAAAGCTGGAATGATACAGTCATTTTTGGATGCATATAAGGGAAATACGGTTTGCTCCAAGTTATTGTATAAAGAGGCTTTAGATCATCCATATAACGATCCACAGCATTGGGAACTTCGTGAAATATGTGACATCATGAATCAGAGCATTGTCGGGTGGAAATATTTTTCCAATCCGAGGACATTTGCCGGGTATGGGCGTCAGCGTGGATGGGAACGGGATATTTCTGCAACAAAGCCGGACAACAGCGGAGATAGTACACAGGAAAATTTATTTGATGGATTTATCAGGGTGGAAAATCAAGAGGAACTGCCCTTCAAGTAGGCTGTTGTTGTGGGTCTTGTGCATAGTGTGTTGCAGGGATGTTGCCCGGTAAAAGCCTTGATTTATCTGGCTTTTCTATACTTTAACAACAGAAATAACAATAAATATCTAAAAAATACTAGCAGGAAAATAACATATAATTTTGATAATGAAAGTTTGATGAGCCTTGTTGCAGTATTTTGTTGCAGGGCATTCTCAAACAGACGGTGGAGGAAGAATTGAAGAACAGAGTAAAAGAAAAGGAAATTATACCAGCATTACTGAATATAAAGGAATTTTGTGATTATCTGGGCATTGGAGAGACAAAAGCCCGGGAATTGCTTCATAATCCGGGGAATGGTTTTACTGTAAGGATAGGGAATAGGTTGTACGCTCACAGGGGAAAAGTGGATCAATGGCTGTTAAAACAACTGTTTATTTGATTTATATGAGAACGTACAGGGTTTAATATATTTTAGAAAATTGAAAATAAAAATGACTTTTTTTATTTGAGGAGAGAATGTATAATAAACGTATCTTATTTGTGAATGATGCTTCATAAGGAGGTGATTTCTTGAATCAGGTAGAATATTATATGGGATTACCATGTGATTTGTCTGGTAGCAGATCAAAAAATAGATTTCGATTAGAACTATTGTGGGGCATTAGCAGGATGCTTGAACTTATGGAATCTGCAAATGATTTTACAATTGTTTTTGATTTAGTGTGTGATATTGAAGTACATTTGGATAATGGGTTTGAATTTTACCAGATAAAGACGCACAAAGAGAGCCAACCTAAATATACGGCTAAAAGTTTAGTGAAGGTAAAAGAGGGAGAACAGGGGTCTATTTTAGGAAAACTGTTTGTGTTAAATACAATAAGTACTGTTCCAGTAAAAACAGTACTTGTTTGTAATGCTCCATTTAAAGCACTTTCTAGTGAGCCGGGAGAAAATTGCCTTGATAGCTTGAGTCAGAGCAATAAATCAGTAATTATAGAAGCTATAAAAAAAGAGTTAGGAACAAAGGATGTGGATTTATCTAACTCATATTATCTTTATACGCCAATGAATTTATTACAGCCTGAGAATGAAATTAAAGGACAGCTTATGGCAACTTTTGAAAAAGTTAAAGGAAGTGAGCCGGTAAATCCTAATGCTTTATATCGGTTGGTGTTCGATGCGGTATCTGAAAAAGCTTGTTATGAATTTGATGCAAATGATTATGAACAAATCAAAAAATTTAAGGGTATTTCTCGTAATGAGTTTGACCGGATGTTAGATGCACATTTATCGAATGAAAAAACAGGAATCAATCAAACGAGAGATTATATTAATCAAATTAAAGGAATTCATGAGAAAAAAAGTTATAAGGATGCCTTAAATTCTTTATTACCTAAGATGGCTCGCTCACGGGTTCTTCAAAATATGGAAATCATGATGGCAAAAACATTGATGGAGTATTCTGAAATATCAGATGTTGAAGAGGCGATAGATATATTAACAGATTCATATCATGATAAATTTCCAGTTGAATATAGTAATGCAGAAAAAACAGTATGTTATATGATAGTAATTCATAAATATGTGGAAGGAGGATATGATAATGAGATTAATATTTAGAGAGTTGTTTATTTTTTCCCCTTCAGAAAAGAAGGCAAAGAAGGTAGAATTTACAGATGGAATAAATATCATTACCTCCAGTCAGGAAGATGGAACGGACAGAGGAAAATCTGTAATAATGAGAAGCCTTTATCATACTATGGGAGCAGAAGGTTGTTTTGAAAAAAATTGGGAAGGCAAGGATAAAGTATATGTATTGAAAATTGATATTGATGGTATAGGGTATTATATTTATAGATCAGCAGAATTATTTAAATTTTTTAGTGAGGATAAAGAAGTATTATTTACATCGGTAAGTAGCAGAGAATTGTCAGAAAAACTTAAGAGTTACACCAATTTTGCAGTACAGCTGCCTAATAGAAGCGAAAAATTAGAAGTGACACCTCCTGCATACAATTATTTACCATTTTATATAGATCAAGATCATTACGAAGGAAATAATTATGCTGCATTTAAAAATTTAGGACAGTATGTGGGGTTTAGAGAAAATGTTTTGTTTTATCATTTAGGTGTATATAACGAAGAATATTTCGAACTAGTACATAGTCGAGATGAGATAAAAGAGAAAAAAGCACAGAGTGAATCGCAGCTTGAAATATTTAAGGCAATGATTGAAGGTCTTGACAAAAAACTTGCAGGAGTATCGGTTTCTTCTAGTTATGAGGCATTGAGAAAAGATGTTGCTATATATCAGAAAGAGTATGCAGAGGTTTTGGGTAAGTTGAGTAAGAGCAAAAAGAAGTTAATTGATTTGAGAAATCACTTATACGAAACAGAGCAGATGTTGAAGGAGATTGAGGATGTTTCTAAAGAGAGTGAAAAGAAAATAAAGAAATTGCGTAAGCATATATGCCCGGAATGTGGAACGGAATTGGCAGATACTATTCAGTTAAAAAGCAAAAATTATAATTTAATAGAAGATGCAATTTTGATAAAAAATGATTTGCAAATCTCTCTTCTTGAATATCAGAGGCAAATTGAAAAAGAAGAAAAAATGTATAAAGAACTCTTAGAACAAATGTCTGCATACGAAAAAAAACTAAAGATTAATAATGAGAAAACAGATGATGTCCTTAGACAAAAAGGATTGTCAGAATTAAGGGATGAGGTTGTTTCAGAGCAGATTGATGTGATTGATGCAATAGAAACTGCTAAGGCAGAACTAAAGGCTGTAGGAACAAAAATCAATGCTTATGGAACAAAAAAGAAGCGGGTAGAAGCGCAGTACTATGAGCATATGATGACAGCGAGAACACAATTTGGTTTAAATGAGTTATCTCCAGATAGCTTTAAAAAGATTACCAATTCCGTAAATGCAAGTGGTAGTAATAAGAATATAGCTACAATAGTATGGTATATTACTATTTTGGAACTCAGAAAAATGTTTAATAAAGAGGCTATAGAGTTTCCAGTGGTTTTTGATAGCCCAAACAATGTAGAAACAGACAATCAAAAAAAGTACGGATTAGTACAGTATATTACTAATAAATGCGATTCGGGACAATTGATTTTATCATTATTGGGATTTAATGAAAAAGATATTGAGCCAGATAAGCAAGTACACATTATCACACTTACCAATGATAAGTACAAATTGTTAGATTCAGAGTCATATGAATTATATAAAGATTTATTAGATGAATTGTGTGATGCATCATAGTAGCAAATATGGTGGAATGTGGTTGTGTAGCAAATTATTAAGTAAATGCTTGAAAGGCGGTAGGTCGTGGTAGATCTACTGCTTTTTTGTTGCAAAACTATTGCAAACTATTATTTAAAAAGGCATGGAAAAAGAATAGAAAATGCGTTAAACTTATGGAGATAGAACATACACGTTTTTTCCATGAGTTTTTTTATTGGAGGAAAACAAGTGGGAAAGACAAATAAAGGAAAAGAACTGGGAAATGCCATCTATCAGAGAGCAAATGGCACATACGAAGCGAGATATATTGATCGCTTTGGAAAACAGAGAAGCGTGTATGGCAAAACATGGTCCTATGTCAAGATTTAGTACAAGTTAAAATGAGAAATTTTTCCCCATTTTAACCTGCCAGAAGCTCAGCCTCAGTGTTCGTTCTTTCATACACTTGTTCGAATTCGTTTGGCGACATATAGTTGCAATGGCTATGAATTCGTTTCGTATTGTAGAAAGCTTCCAGATATTCAAAAATCAACTGGTATGCTTGCTTATAATCACGGATTTTAAAGCGATTGAGCCATTCACGTTTGATAACAGAATGAAAGGATTCAATGCATGCATTATCCCACGGAAAAGCTTTCTTCGAGTAGCTACGCTGCATATTTTCGGTTGCTTTTTTATATTCCTTTGCAACATATTGGCTGCCACGATCCGAATGGATAATTAATGGTTGATCAATATTTCGGCGAGCTTTGGCTTTGTTTATAGTATCAATCACGCAGGATACTTCCAGTGTTTCTGAAAGTGTCCAGGCTATGATTTTTCTGGAAAATAAATCCATAATACTGGTCAGATAGACAAATCCGTCTATTGTCCAGATGTAGGTGATATCCGAACACCAGACAGCATTCGGGCGGTCAGGATTAAACTGTTCATCAAGGATATTTTTTAATTCGCTGCTGAAGTCAGAATCTTTGGTTGTGATCGTCCATGGCTTGACCCATGAGCTTTGATGCCCATTTGCTTCATATACTTACCAACAGTACGTTCGGAGATGATTTTTCCTGATTTACGCAATTCCCTGGTGATTTTAGGGGCACCATAATTCTGTTTTGATTCATCGTAAATATCCTGAATTTTAGCTTTTACAGCTTTACGTCTTTTTTCCGTATTGGAAGGAACACGTTTTAGCCACGCATGATAACCAGAACGAGAAACGCCAAGATGTTTCAACATTCCGGAGACAGAAACTGGCTCCAGATAGATGTGGGTGTTGCATTTAAGATGATTCAAGATTTTTTGGAAACGGTTAATTTGGAAAAAACAATTTAATAATATGAGTACATATGGCATCTGTCAGTAAGTGATGGGTGCCTTTTTTGTGCTCAAAAATGGGAATGGATGAGATGTTTAAGTTTGATATTAGGGAGATTTCAAAAGAAGATGCCCTGAAAATGATTCAGAAATATCATTATTCCAATAGCACGGCTTTCAAGTCAACGAAAGAGCAGAGGAAAGTGATTTGAAAAGAGGGGCTCATGGAACAGAATATAGCATTTAAGCGTTGTGTAGATTTTCTGGCTTGTATGATTGAGAAGTACGGACAAGAGCTCCTCGATGAAATCAATGCAAAAGCGGGTGTAGAAGCAGAAACGAAAACAGAAGATACAAAGTCAGCGTAAATGGGGGTCGGAGTGTCGGCATCCATTTTTTATACTTCGAATATATTGAAAAACTGAAAATCAATGGCATAATAGAGTTGGGAGAAATAATAAAAACGGTAATTCGATTTATGCCATATAGAATGTAATTGGAGGAAGCGATTATGGATAGCAGAAAACGTATGGGGAAAGATAAAGATGGAGTGATTTTCCCTGTTGCTCCAAATCTTTCCGGAATGAGTGATAGTTATTTGGATTTTATAGAAGCAATCAAAAAAGAGATTGAGAACCAGAGATTAAAGGTTGTACTGAATGCAAACTCCAGTATGATCTGTCTTTATTGGAATATTGGTAAAGCTATTCTGCAAAAGCAGGAGGAAGAAGGCTGGGGAGCCAAAGTCATTGACCGCATGGCAAAAGACCTGAAAGATGCGTTTCCGGATATGTCCGGTTTTTCTCCAAGAAATATCAAGTATATGAGAAAATTCGCAGAGTGCTGGCCTGATTTTGAAATTGTGCAGCAGGTTGTTGCACAAATTCCGTGGCGAACCAATATGAAGTTGATGGATAAATTGAACACGCAGGAAGAAAGACTCTGGTATGCGTATAAAACGATTGAAAATGGTTGGAGCAGTAATGTTCTTGACTTCCAGATCCAGAGCAGATTGATTGAGCGAACTGGGAAAAGTGTAAATAACTTCCCTGTTGCCTTGCCTCCTACGGATTCTGATATGGCGAATCAGATTTTCAAAGATCCGTATTTATTTGATTTTCTTGGCACCGATATGCCAAGGCGTGAGGTGGAGATTGAACGTCAGTTGACGGAACATATTCAGAACTTCCTTTTGGAGTTGGGACAGGGCTTTGCGTTCGTAGGCAGACAGGTACATCTGGAAGTAGGCGGAGATGATTTTTACATTGATTTGTTATTCTATAACTTGAATCTTCGCTGTTATGTGG